>Ga0155551_187_pt1 | contig 13843 bp, 14 predicted proteins | sample RifCSPhighO2_12_FD_107208 | JGI IMG/M metagenome (GOLD analysis project Ga0155551, IMG submission 107208) | Chlamydiae bacterium RIFCSPHIGHO2_12_FULL_49_9
GATTCCAGGACGCTCTTTACGTGCAAAACATCAGCTATGCAAGCCATAAAGCGGTTGAATTTGCAGATAAAAGCATGGAGATGATCTCCTACTATGCAATTCTCGCATCGACAGAGCTCGCCCACGAAAAAGGAACCTATCCGACCTACAAAGGCTCCAAATGGGATCGAGGCTTCATCCCTCTCGATACGATTGACCTCCTCGATCAAGAGCGCGGGATCAAAGTCGACCTCGACAGAACCGCCTCCATGGACTGGACCCCTGTTCGCCAGGCGATCAAAAAGCATGGGATGCGAAACTCCAATACCATGGCGATCGCTCCAACCGCAACGATTGGAAACATCACAGGAGCAATCCCCTCAAACGAGCCAATTTACAAACACCTGTTTGTCAAATCGAACCTCTCCGGGGAATTTACGATTGTAAACCCATTCCTTGTCGAAAAGCTGAAATCGCTCGGCCTTTGGGATGGCGAAATGATCGACGATCTCAAATATTTTGACGGGTCGATCCGCGAAATCGATCGAATTCCGGACGAAGTCAAAGCGATCTTCCTGACCGCCTTTGAGATCGAGCCCGAGTGGATCGTCGAGTGCGCGGCCAGACGCCAAAAATGGTTGGACATGGGACAATCGCTCAACCTCTACCTCGCTGAGCCAAGCGGCAAAAAGCTCCACCAGATGTACATGCTCGCCTGGGAAAAGGGACTCAAAACGACCTATTACCTTCGCTCTTTGGGCGCCACCCAAATCGAAAAATCGTCGATCGACATCAACAAGCGCGGCTTGCAGCCTCGCTGGATGAAGAACAAGTCAGCCTCGAGCAATATCGTCGTCGAGAGAACAGAAGAAGAAAAACCCAAAGCGTGCAATTTAGGCGAAGGCTGCGAGAGCTGCCAATAGAAAGGTGTAAAAATGAAAAAAACAAAAACCGCCGGATCCGAAAAACGGGTCAACGTAACTGAAAAACGGCTGATCAACTGTCACGCCGTCGACGTAAACCAACTCATGCCGCTCAAATACAAATGGGCCTGGGAACACTATCTCAACGGATGCGCAAACCACTGGATGCCGAACGAAGTGCCGATGGGAAAAGATATCGAACTTTGGAAATCGGACAAGCTCTCGGAAGACGAAAGACGGGTCATCATGCGCAACCTCGGCTTCTTCTCCACAGCAGAAAGCCTCGTCGGCAATAACCTCGTCCTTGCGATCTTCCGCCACGTGACCAATCCCGAGGCGAGACAGTTCCTCTTGAGACAGTCTTTTGAAGAGGCAATCCATACACATGCCTTCCTCTACATCGTCGAGTCTTTGGCTCTCGATCAGGGGGAAGTGTTCAACATGTATAACGAGATCAACTCGATCCACGATAAAGACAAGTTCGAGATGCAAATCACCGAAGACATCTTAAAACCGGGCTTTACGACCTCTACTCAGGAAGGGGCTCAAAAATTCCTCGAGAACCTGATCGGCTACTACATCATCATGGAGGGGATCTTCTTCTATAGCGGCTTTGCGATGATTCTCTCCTTCCTCCGCCAAAACAAAATGGTCGGAATTGGAGAGCAGTTCCAATACATCTTGCGCGATGAGACAGTTCACCTCAATTTTGGTATCGATCTCATCAATGGCATCAAAGAGGAAAACCCCGGCCTTTGGTCGGCCGAGTTCCAAGCGAAAACCGCAGAGAAAATCAAACACGCGGTAGAACTCGAGATCAAATACGCAGAAGATTGTCTCCCGCGCGGTATTTTGGGCCTTACCGCTCCAATGTTCCGCGACTATGTGCAGCACATCGCAGATCGCAGACTCGAAAGAATCGGCATGAAGGCGCTCTACAAGTCAAAAAATCCATTCCCCTGGATGAGCGAGACGATCGATCTCGGCAAAGAGAAAAACTTCTTCGAGACGAGAGTGACCGAATACCAATCGGCCTCATCTCTCAGTTGGTCTTAAAATAAAGAAGCCTCCCCTTAGTAGGGGAGGCTCTCCACCTTATGGCTTCTTGGGTTTTTGACCGCATCCGCATCCGAAGAGGCGGGGAGCTGCGTCCTCATTTTCTTCTTCTGGCACAATCACGACCACTTCAGAAGACTCTTCGCCTCCATTTGCGAAAACAGAAGAAACAGCAAAGCAGCTCATTGCGAAAACGAGATAAGATCCGAATTTTTTCATAGATAGTCTCCAATTAAATGGTTCACATGAACCGCCATGACTTTACAAGAGGTCTCCCTTTTCTGAACAGAATTTTATTTAATATAAATTCTGCGCTTAGTAACTAGAAAGTATGGATCTATTCCCGAAAGAAAACGCGCCCGATTTTTCAAAATCCAAAGAGCGGGACGCATTTGCCAAAGATACGTCGACAAAAAAAGAACTCCTCCAAAAAGAGCTCAACACAAACCAGGAAGAACAGGTTCTTCTCTCTAAAAGAATCCGCGCAATGAGAGAATTTCTCAATGAAATCTCTTCCGACGATCCCCAATACGCAATGCTCGCCGCCCAAATTCAAATGGATCAGATCGAGCTCGACGAGCTCAAAAATAGAGAAGAGATTCTCGTCGAAAAAATTTCCGCAAATTGATTTTTTATGGCATGCTCCACCCTTTCGGGAGGCTGCCATGTCAAAAGAACCCATTGAAAAACTCGAAGAGATGATCGCCCATCTCCAGTCGGCAAAAAAAGAGTTCAGTGAGGATCATCTGGAACTTGAAGCGATCCTCAAAAACCTCCTCTCCTCCCCTCCCCCCGCCGGAACCAAAGAGCACGCCGCCTACATTCAGGCGGAGGCTCAGATAAAAGAGCTCAAAGAGCGCGTCTCAAAAAGACACAGCGAACTCATGGAGACTTTAAAAGAATTTCTATAACTTGTTCTGTATCAGTCTATTTCGTATTTTATATGCGCAATAAAATAAATTTTTATATAATTGCGATTACAGACCGTAAGGAGATTCCATGGCTAAACGCGCTAGACGAAAAGCGAAGTCGAGAAAAACCGCCCGCAAGGCAGTGAAAAGAGAAACCGCTTTGCGCAAGAAATCTAAGAAGGCAGGTTCTAATAAGCGGGCCCATTGGAGCGCCTTCAGAACCCTTCAGAAAAGAGTCGATAAAGCTTGGGGCAAACTTCGCTCTGACGTAAAGAAAAAAGCCTCTGCCCAAGTCATCCTGAAAGACCGCAACGAGCTGCTCCTCCTTCTTGGCGAATGCAACTACATGGCCAAAGAGTGCATGCGCGTCTCCCGCAAAAAAAGATAACTGAAAAACATCTGGGAATAAATCTGGACCCACTCTATACTCCCCTCCTCGTTTTAAACTTTTATCACTGTGTGGGCACATGAACCTATCTCACTAAAAAGTTTCAGTCGATTTTCGGGTTCTTTTGAGCCGATTTTCGATTCAAATTGCAGGGGCAATATACAAATGTCGATATTGCCCCTGCAATTTGAATCGAAAATCGGCCAAAATAATCCCGAAAATCGACGAAAAATTTTAGTGAGATAGGTTCATATGTCTTGTTTACCTCCAGAAAAAGGCTTCAACGCCGATGTTCTCTCCTCATTTTTGAGTCAGATTGAGAAAGGATCTGAAGAAAACCTGATTGCATTCTTCCAATCGAAACGTTTTCCGATTAATTCAAGAGCTCCGACTACGGGGCATAGGCCGATCCATTTTGCTGTGATTTATAAAAGAGAACAACTCCTGCGCTATTTAGTTGAGAATAGAGCTAGTCTAGATGTTCAAGATGCGCGAGGATTTTCTCCTCTCCATTATTCAGTCCATCTCACCTATGTTATCGGGGTCGAAATTCTTTTGAAAGGAGGGGCTTCGCGTGAGATTTTTCCCGGTAACACCCCAGAAATCCTTCTTCAACGGATGATCAACAATCCACAACATAGCTCGCAACAACTGGAAATCGAACAAATCCGCTTTCTTTTCTCCTTGCCAAAAAGTTCCCCCCCTGAAAGACAGCCTGCGCTTCTCCCCTCTCTTGGCGATGAATACACGCCAGAAGAACTTCTCGCCCTCGACCTCGATCGAGATGGGCCCGCCTCGAGCGTAAAGCGCGATGAACTCAAAAAGCTCCAATCCGCGATAGCAGACGCTTTTGCCAAGCGCGAACAAATTCAGGAAACCAGTTATAATGTTCGGAGGCTGTTCCCCGACGAAGTCGCCCTTATAGAGTTAGCCCTTAGACGTGCAAATGAAGAGCTTTACCAAGCCTGTGTAGCCTTCAAGACCTGCTAATTCTCCATTTTGCTAAATTGCAAAATGAGATACCCTCCTCTCCCATGACAATGGATGCAATCGACGCCACCGGCCAGAGCTATAAGGGATTTCTCATCACAAGATCGCTCCGTTTGCCGGAGCTTCAAAGCATCCTCATCGAGCTTGTTCACGAGGAGACGAAGGCAACAGTTCTCGCGATTGAAAATAACGACCCTGAAAACCTCTTCTGCCTCTCTTTTCAAACCTTTCCGTCCAGTTCCAATGGGGTCGCCCACATCTTGGAGCACACGGTTCTTTGCGGCTCAAAAAAATTCCCCGTCAAAGATCCTTTTTTCGCCATGACCCGAAGAAGCCTAAACACGTTTATGAACGCGATGACAGGCCAAGATTTTACCTGTTATCCGGCGAGCTCCCAGGTGGAAAAAGACTACTTCAATTTGCTCGAGGTCTACCTGGATGCCGTCTTCCATCCCGAGCTGAAAGAGGTGAGCTTTTTACAGGAGGGACACCGGCTTGAGTTCTCCGATAAGAAAGATCCGAAAAGCCCTCTGCAATACCAGGGCGTCGTCTACAATGAGATGAAGGGGGCGATGAGCTCTATTGAATCGCGTCTTTGGCAGGCGATTGCCAAAAGACTCGTCCCTGAGCTTCCCTATGGACATAACTCGGGCGGCGATCCGAAAGAGATTCCCTCGCTCTCCTATGAAGGACTCCTCGAATTCCACCGAACGTTTTACCATCCTTCGAGATGCCTCTTCTTTTTCTACGGCAATCTCCCTTTGAGAAAAAATCTCGACTTCATCACGGAAAGAGCCTTGAAGGGCGTCAAACCGATTGCGCTCTTAAGCCCGCTTCCGCGCCAAACCCGTCTAAAAAAGCCGATCTATGCTGTAGACAGCTATCCGGTCGCCGAAAACGAATCGTTAGAAAAAAAGGCCCAAATTTCTTTTTCCTGGCTCACCGTTCCGATCTCCTCGCAAGGAGAAGCGCTCGCCCTTTGTCTTTTAGAAAGCATCCTCACCGACAACGACGCATCTCCTTTGAGCCTCGCGCTTCTCAATTCAGGACTCTGCACGCAAGTCGACTCATCGATTGATGTGGAAATGAGCGAAATCCCCTGGATTATCGTCTGTAAAGGGTGCGAAGAAAAAGATCAAGACGCTCTCACTGAAATCCTCTTCAAAACGTTAAAAAAAATCGCTTCCCGTCCAATCCCGGATGAAAAGATCGAAGCGGCGCTTCACCAGCTCGAATTTCAAAGGACAGAAATTGGCGGCGAAGGGGGCCCTTTTGGGCTTACTCTCTTCATGCGCTCAGCTCTTTTAAAACAGCACGGCTCCGATCCGGAAAGCGCTCTCTTGATCCATACGCTCTTTCAGGAGCTCCGAGATCGGCTTAAAGATCCCGATTACTTAAACAATTTCTTAAGAAAATATCTGATCGACAATCCCCATTTCGTGCGCCTCACTCTCAAGCCCGATCCAAAACTTGCCTTAAAAGAAGCTGAAGAGGAGAAAGAAAGGCTTAAAACAATCGGCTCCAAGCTCTCCAAAGCGGATGCCGAAAAAATCGTCAAACAGTCTGAGAAACTCGCCTCGTATCAGGAGGCGATCGAACACCAGTCGCTCGAGTGCCTTCCGAAGGTCACTCTTCAAGATGTTCCTCTCCACGCAAAAGATTTCCCTCTCAAGACATCTAAAAAGGGGAACCTCTCCATCTATCACCACAGCGCATTCACAAACCAGATCCTCTATGCCGATTTTGGCTTCGATCTCCCCGACATCGAGATCAAAGATCTCTCGCTCCTCTCCTTATTCGCAAAACTTTTGCCCGAACTCGGCTGCGGCGGCAGAAGCTACGCCGAAAATCTCGCCTATCAAGAGGCGTATACAGGAGAATTCGACGCATCGCTCTCTCTCCATGTTTCGCAAGAAGATCCCGATCTTTGTAGACCCACATTCTCCATTCGGGGCAAAGCGCTTCACCGCAATCGAGAAAAGCTCTTCCACCTCTTCAAAGATGCAGTGACTAGTTTAGACTTTTCCGACAAAAAGAGAATCGATGAGTGGCTCTCTCAACATGCAACCGAACTTCAAAGCGAACTGACAAGAAGAGCCCTCGCCTACGCCGTTCAAACTTCTTTAAGCGGCTTTTCCAAAGCGTCTTTCATCTACAATGAGTGGCACGGCATCCCTTACTACCAAGCCGCCCTCAAATGGGCCAAAGAGGGCAGCCTCAAATTGATCCCCGAGCTAAAAAGGCTCCAATCGCTCCTCTTCAGTCTTCAGGCGCCTCACCTTGTCCTCTCTTGCAGTGGGGAACAATTCGCGTCGATTGAAAAAGAGAATTTTTACGCCCTTTCAGAGCTCTCTTCCCAACCTGCCCCTTCTTGGAAAGGAGCCTATCCTCTCACTTCGGTCAAGCCGCAGGCCCGCTTCATTGCGGCGCCGGTCGCTTTTAACGCCTATGGCATGCGCACCGTTTCTTATAGAGATGGCGATGCCCCCTTTTTGCTCCTCTCGACAGAGCTTTTCGGCAATGTCGTCTTGCATAAAGAAGTCCGAGAGAAGGGAGGCGCATACGGTGGAGGAGCTCAATATTCTCCCGCAACGGGCAATTTCCACTTCTTCGGCTACCGCGATCCCCACGTTGAAAATACGCTCAAAGCCTTTCATAAGGCGATCGACACAATCGGCTCGGGCTCTTTCACAGAGCAAGAGCTCGAAGAGGCCAAACTCGGCGTCGTCCAAGCGCTCGACGCCCCCGTAGTTCCCGGCAATCGGGCAGCCGTCGCATTTGCCTGGCTAAAAGCCGGGCGAACTCTTGCCGCCCGCGAGGCATTTAGAAAAAAAATTCTCTCTGCGAAAAAAGAGGACATCACAAAAGCAATTCAAAAACATCTCTCTTCACAAAAAGGGGTTCTCGTCTCCTTTTTGGGACAAGAACTTTTTGAAAAAGAAAAGCTCTCCTCAACCCTTTCTGTTCTACCCATTGAAAATTAGATCTCTTTCCAGTAAAATCCAAACCTCGTGAATGGAGGATATATGTCTCTAGAAAAAAAATTTTTAGCCGTTGCGGCAGCTGCTTTATTTCTTGCAAATCCCGCTTTTTGCGCGCCGAAACCAGCCGACACCGGCTTAAGCCTTCTCGAGCAAACCTCTCAGGCCTTCACGCAAATCGCCGACAAGTCGATGCCGGCGACCGTCTTCATCAAATCGCAAGTTCAAGTAGAAAACCAGGGAATCAATCCCTTCGAGATGTTCGGCGACGACATTTTTAAGAGATTCTTCGGCCAAATCCCCCAACAGCAGCAACCCCAATCTCAGCCGCAGACCTCTGCCGGTTCCGGCTTTCTCGTCAGCTCAGACGGCTATATTGTCACAAATAACCACGTGATCAAAGACGCCTCTGAAATCACCGTCATCCTCAACGATGGAAGAGAGTATACGGCAACCGTTAAAGGGACTGATGCGCGCACCGATCTGGCCGTCATCAAAATCGATGAGAAAGATCTCCCTTTCCTCACCTTTGGAGATTCTGATTCGCTCCGGGTTGGCGAATGGGTTGTTGCGATCGGCAACCCATTTGGCCTCGAAGCGACTCTCACCGCGGGCGTCGTCAGCGCAAAAGGGCGACAAGATCTCGGAATCGCCTCTTACGAAGATTTTATCCAAACCGACGTCGCCATCAACCCGGGCAATTCGGGAGGGCCGCTCCTCAGTCTTCAGGGCGAAGTGATCGGCGTCAATACCGCCATCTTTAGCCGCAGCGGCGGCTACATGGGGATCGGCCTTGCGATCCCGAGCAAAATGGCGCAGAACGTGATCGATCAGATCCTGAGCGGCGGCTCTGTGAAAAGAGCTTATCTCGGCATTATTCTACAACCTGTCGATAAATCCCTTTGCGAGGCGCTCTCGCTCGATAAACAAGAGGGAGTTTTGATCTCTGAAGTTGTGAAAGATTCCCCTGCCGAAAAAGCGGGCATACAACAAGGAGACATCATCCTTCAATACAATGATAAACCTGTCAAAAGCGTCTCTAAATTCCGCAATGAGATCGCGATGATGAGCCCGGAGACAAAACTCAAGCTAAAAATCCTCCGCAATAGCAAAACCATGAATCTCACCGTTCCTCTCGGCTCTCAAGCAGAAGGCGAAGTAATCTCTGCCGAACTCATGCAAAAGTTGGGCCTTGAGATTGAAAACCTCTCTCAAGAGCTCGGCGCAAAACTCGGCTACTCGCCGAATACAGGAGTCGTCATCTCTAAAGTGAAGCCCGGCTCAGCCGCCGCCCTCGCGGGCCTTCGCCCCTCGTTCCTCATTACGGGCGTTGCCGTGAACCTCAACAATCAAAAACCCGTGAAAAATCTCACAGAGCTCAACGAGGCTCTCAAAGAGCTTGGGGACAAAAAGCATGTGATTTTGATTGTGCGCCACCAGAACTACCAGCGCTACTACACGATGAAAATCAATTAACAAGACGCTTTCTGCCAAACTAAAAAACATGATAACGCCTTCGAAACGAAGGCTAATGATATGCATGTTGGCGCACCCAAACCCCACTAAAATAAGAAACCTTCTATTGGGGTTTGGGGCTTCCCCAACATGTGTATCCTTAGCTGCGCCTCGCAGCGTTAATCCTCAGCCACGCTTCGTGGCGTTATCATGTTATTTTGTCTTATCCGGCAAATTAAATCTTATCTCGCCTCTCCGATCTCTGTGATGAGACGCAAGATCCGATCGAGTTCTACCTGAGCTGCAAAAGCAGATGGCGATGGCCCTGTTTGGATCATCTGGTGGAGCATCTCTCTTTCCCGCATGAAAAGAAAAGACGCCTCGAATTTAAGAGGATCGATCTCCTCGATTTTTCTTTCAAATTCATCGACTTGTTGTCTCACAAGAGCGAGCTGCGCCTCGTGGATCTCTTTGGCAAGTCTCTCTACTTCCAGCTCAGCCCCCTCCTTCTCTTTTTCCGCCGCCTCCAATTTCTTTTCCAAAAGGGTAATTTTCAGCCTCTGTTTTTTTGTCCCCGGAACGTGGACTAAAAGAACAGCTTCCGTAAGGAGCGAGTCGGAAAGGCCCATGCAGGAGGTGAGAAAAATAAGGAGAATGATCTTCTTCATTTCAATTGGTCTGTAAATTCTCGAAAGTCGGGATCGTCTTTAATCGCCTGAAAGGTGTCCTCTTTTAAGAGCGACGCGGCGTCGAGCCCCCCATACTGCCACGCTGTCTGGAGCCACCCGCCCGCAGGCTTTGGCTGCTTTGCCCTTGCAAAAGCGCGCGCGTTGTCGAGGGCCGCCTTTTGTGTGGGCGCCGTCTGATAGCAGGGAGCCGAGAGTTCCATCACAAGGGCGTCATTTTTTCTCTCGGCCGCAAGCTCATGGAGAAAGACGAGCGTGTCATCAGCCAAATGGTCTTTGATGGGGAGCAAAATCTCATACGCCTCGTCTCTTTTCCCCTCTTGCTTGTAGATGAAGGCCAAATACTGCGCCGCCGCAAAGGCGAGAAGCCCCTTGCCCGCTTTTTGCTCTACCTCTTTTAAGAGCTTTTTTGCCCCCTCTTTGTCTCCTTGCTGAAGCAGCCCTTCCGCTTTTAAAAGAAGATCCCGATTCTCATCGTCTCGATCGCTCCGGGTCGCAAAGCGGCTCTTTCTCCAGGAATCAAAACTTTGAAATGCAAAGAGGAAGAAAAAGGCGCCAGCTAAAAACCACCGAATGAGAAAAAAATAAAAAGAGAGGAGAGCTGAAATCACAGTCCCGATGAGCAAAGAGGCTTTATACCCCCTCACGCCAAAGCTCGCCTCCAAAATGATCCTTAAAAGCTGTCCGCCATCGAGCGGCATGACGGGAAGCAGGTTTATAATTGTCCAGAAGAGATTCGCCACCTGTGTGATGCGCAAAATTTTCCAAATTGTGGGAGAGTCATTCCAGTCGAACTGCAACAAGAAAGTAGCAATGAGAAAGAGGAAAAAGCCAAAAAGAGGACCGTTGAACGTAATGAGAAATTGCTGCCAGAATTTGAGTTTTGGCCCCTCATAAGAGGTTACGCCGCCAAGGGCGATCAGCTGGATCTTCGCTTTTTGTTTAAAGAAAATTGCCGTCAGCGCGTGCCCATACTCATGAACCACTACAGAGACTAAAATGATCCCAATCCACACAAGAGCGCCAATCAAATTCCCGCTGTTTAGGTAACCGATGAGGGCGGCAAAGACCCAAAAAAACGGGTGTATCGCAAGGGGAATCCGTCCGGGGATGACTATCATTTTTCTAAAGCCTTTAAAACAGCCTCGCCCATCTTGGCAGGGCTCTTTGTGATGATAGCCCCCGCCTTTTCGAAGGCTTTGTATTTGTCTTGAGCGCCTCCCTTGCCGCCCGAGATGATCGCACCGGCGTGTCCCATCCTCTTTCCCTCAGGCGCTGTTGCCCCCGCGATGAATACCGCAACCGGCTTTTTCGAATGTTTTTTGAGCCACTCGGCCGCTTGCTCTTCCGCATCGCCGCCGATTTCTCCGATGAGTAAAATGGCCTCCGTCTGAGGATCTTTTTCAAAGAGCTCTAAAACATCGATAAAATTTGTTCCGTTGAGAGGATCTCCTCCGACGCCGACGCAGCTCGATTGGCCGAGACCCAAATTCGTCGTCTGCCAGACCGCCTCATAAGTGAGCGTCCCCGATCTCGACACAATCCCCACCTTGCCCTTCTTGTGGATGTAGCCGGGCATGATGCCGATCTTGCATTCGCCGGGCGTGATGAGCCCCGGACAGTTCGGTCCAATTAAACGGGACGTTTTTGAGGCGCTCATCACCCGCTTGACCTCCAACATGTCCCTCACCGGTACGCCCTCAGTGATGCAGACAATAAGGGGAACGCCCGCATCTTCCGCCTCCAAAATGGCGTCGCTCGCAAAAGGAGCCGGAACGAAAATGAGACTCGCATCGGGCTTTACTTTTTCCATCGCCTCCCAAACGGTATCGAAAACAGGCACGCCTAAAATCTCAGTGCCCCCCTTTCCGGGAGTGACTCCCCCAACGAGTTTGGTTCCATACTCCTGACACTGCTCGGCATGGAACTTGCCGGCTTGCCCTGTAATCCCCTGAACGATCACTTTGGTTTTTTTGTTGATGAGTATGCCCACTTTCTACCTCTTCGAAACTTTGACAGCCATCTCAGCCGCTGTCTGAAAATCATCCGCCGTGTGGATCTTTAGATGGCTTTCCTGAAAGAGCCTTTTCCCCTCTTTGACATTTGTCCCCTCCATCCTCACAACGATCGGCGCCTTGATGTCGAGCTCTTTAGCCGCATGGATGACTCCCTCTGCGAGTGTTGCGCAGTTCATAATGCCGCCGAAAATATTGACGAGAACCGTTTTGACCTTTGGATCGGACAAAATGATCCGAAAGCCTTCCGCGACTTTTTCCTTTGACGCGCTGCCGCCCACATCCAAAAAGTTCGCGGGCGAGCCCCCGCAAAGCTGGATGATGTCCATCGTCGCCATGGCGAGTCCCGCTCCATTGACCATGCAGCCGATCTCTCCGTGCATCGCGATATAGGCGAGGTCGAACTCTTTGGCTGCGGCTTCTTGAGATGACACTTGGCTCGGATCGTAAAAAGAGACCATCTCAGATTGTCGAAAGAGCGCGTTGTCGTCGATGCTGAGCTTTGCATCCAAAGCCACAATCTCTCCCCCCTTCGCAAGGACGAGCGGATTGATCTCGAGCATCGAAGCGTCTGTCTCGATAAAGCATTTGGCTAAAGCCCTTACTATCTGAAAGCCCTTCTTCTGCAAATCCCCGCTCCATCCCATGAATTTGCACAGTCTCAGAAGCTGATAGGGCTTCACCGTTCCATCAAATCCGAATGGCATCTTTAAAATTTTCTCGGGGCTCTTGTGGGCGATCTCTTCAATCTCCATGCCACCCTCAGGCGATGCGATCAAAAGAGGGGCCGCTTTTGCCCGATCGACAACCGCGCCCAAATAAAACTCCTTGGCAATATCGACGGGCCTTGAGATCAACACTTTTTTCGCAATGACACCCTCTGCGCCCGTCTGCCGATTAACCATCTTCATGCCGATGAGATGGCTCGCTATGCTATAGACCTCATCTAAAGATTTGGCGAATTTTACCCCGCCGGCCTTTCCCCTTCCCCCTGCATGCACCTGGATCTTGATCACGGCTTCTTTGAGATTCATCGAAGACGCCACCTCTTTAGCCTCATGGGGACTTGTGGCGACGCCGAAGTCGGGAACGGGAATCCCATACTTCTTTAGCACCTTTTTTGCCTGATACTCATGTAGATCCATGGAAAAAACCGTTATTTCATTAGAAATCGGTAGCGGTAAACATGTAATGCTGCCACCCTAGAGATTTGCTCCGTAGGTCAGGTCAACGATAAGAACGATGTAACGATATAACGATGCAGGGAAGCCCTGCAACCCATAAAAAGGGGGTTCGGGGCCTCCCCGACGTTATATCGTTAGCTGCGCCTCGCAGCGTTCATCCTTAGCCACGCTTCGTGGCGTAATCGTTAACCTTGGTTCGGATGGGTAGGCTTGTGGAATCGAGCATTACATGTTTACCACTACCTAGAAATCTCTTATCGGCTATTATCCCCTTTCTGATCAACAGTGAATAGGCCGATGTTTGATTTTTTAAAAAAACCATTATCTATCTTCACAAAGCTCTCCAAAAAGATCCGCTCTCTTCTGTCCGGCTCTCTCGACGATACCGCCTTCGACAACCTCGAGCAGCTCTTTTATGAGGCGGATCTCGGCGCCTCGGTTGCGGCGGAACTCACTGATAAAGTGCGCGCGCTCTACAAAAAAAATTCCAACCTCTCCACTGAAGAGATCCTCTCCTTTTTGAAAAAAGAACTCCTCGCCCTTTTCCCTCCGACTCCTCCAAAAAAACTCCACACTCCCCACATCATCCTCATCGTCGGAGTCAACGGAAGCGGCAAAACGACCAGCCTGGCCAAGCTCGCCTCCACCTACCAATCAAAAGGAAAAAAAGTGCTGATTGCCGCCGGAGACACATTTCGCGCGGCCGCCTCCGATCAGCTGGAGACTTGGGCCAAACGGATCAATGCCGACATCGTCAAATCGCAGCCGAATAGCGACCCCTCGGGAGTTGTCTTCGATGCCCTCGCGGCAGCTAAAGCACGCCATATGGACATCGTCCTCATCGACACGGCAGGGCGCCTCCAGACAAAAACGGATCTCATGCAAGAGCTCGCCAAAATCCGAAAGGTGTGCCAAAAGCAAGTTCCCGACGCGCCCCATGAAACGCTTCTCGTCCTCGATGCAACGGCCGGGCAAAACGCCCTCGACCAAGCCAAAACCTTCCACCAATTTACCCCAATCACAGGGATCATCCTCACCAAGCTCGACGGCTCCGCCAAAGGCGGCATTGCCATCTCCATTCAAAAAAACCTCCAGATTCCCATTGAATGGGTCGGAACCGGCGAGAGCGCCGAAGACCTCGCCCCGTTCGATCCCCAAAATTATCTCGACGCCCTTTTATCATAGTTATTTGAGGCAATTGCAAAACTCATTTGCCCATAAAAATCGCCCTTTTGAGGTCATTTGCGTCCCAGCTCCTCACCCAACCCACCAGGG
>Ga0155551_126_pt1 | contig 13748 bp, 14 predicted proteins | sample RifCSPhighO2_12_FD_107208 | JGI IMG/M metagenome (GOLD analysis project Ga0155551, IMG submission 107208) | Chlamydiae bacterium RIFCSPHIGHO2_12_FULL_49_9
CTGTCCCCTTCGAGCCTGTCGTTAAAAACGACAGGCTCTCGCCTAGCGGCTTCGCTGCGCCGCAAAAATTCTTTGCGATATGAAGCCAAGGGCTGGCGCGCGAGTCTCAACTTCGTTGAGAACTCACTCGCGCGCCAGAACTAAGGGGAGGCCCCTCGCACCCCAACTCCCCCGATTGCTTGCGCAATCGGCGTCGCATAAATAAGCCTTTCCTAATGCTGAAAGAAACGTAAAGCTTTGAATGCGTGAAGCGGGTTGCGATAGCAATCCAGCGGAACTGAGGGTCGAAGCGAGATGAAGCGGCTTAAGCGCGGGGGCGCAGCGCCCGAAGCTTGCGCGTAGCATGCCCGACGTCTATTTTGTTCTATTCTCCCCTTCTCTTTTTACCACCTAGGGTCTGGGATGGAAGTCGTTGAAGGCCTTCTTGAGCCTGCTTCCCGTCACATGAGTGTAACGATCGGTCGTTCCAATGTCCTCATGGCCGAGCATGTCTTGAATGAGCCGAAGGTCCGCCCCGTTTTCTAATAGATGAGTTGCGAAGGAATGGCGCAAAGTGTGAGGAGAAATCTCCTTTTCAATGCCCGCTGATTTGGCATAGGTTTTGACCCTGCTCCAAACAGTTACCCGATCCATCGGCTTTCCCCTGGAAGAGAGAAATAAGGGAGCGTCTTCTTCCTCTGCTTTGCCCCTGTAGTGAAGCAGGTAATGATCGACTGCCCCAATCGCCTTTTTGCCGACGGGAACTACCCTCTCTTTTTTCCCCTTGCCCCTCACTTTCACAAAGGTCTCATTCAAATCGCGCACCCTGAGCGAGCATAACTCGGAGACTCTCATACCTGTTGCATAGAGCAGCTCCAGCATCGCTTTATCCCTGGATCCGATCGAGTCATCTGTTTTGGGCTGATCGAGAAGCGACTCCACCTCTTCCACGCTCAACACCTCAGGGACGAGCTGCCAGATCTTGGGAGTCTCAAAGTAGCGGCCTAAATCGACTGAAATCGCCCCCTCCCGTTTGAGAAAACGGAAAAACACCTTGATCGAGACGAGGATGCGGCAAACGCTGGAACTCGCGTATGCCCTGTCTTTAAGGTGGTGAACAAACGATAAAATGGCTGCCGGATCGACCGCTTTCCACTCTTTGCCCTGGAAGTGCGCTGCAAATGAGCGGATATCTCTTCCATAGGCTTCTACCGTGTGGGCGGAGAGCCCTTTTTCAGAGCGAATGTAGTCGAGAAAATCGAGAATGCGGAAGTCTTCAGCCATAAGGCTGAGTCTAGCAAAAAGGCCTATTTACCGGATCCCGCTCCGTGAACAAAAGAGCCTTCTGCCCTCGCGCTGCTGCTGTCTTTGAACTTCGCACAAATTCCCCGGATGATAATGACGAGAAAAATCAGAGTGGAAAGACCCATCAGAATGTAGGGAACTGTGCTTACCACTGCTGCAAGGAAGAGGATCGACGCGACGAAGGAGAGTAACCACGCGACAAAAGTCCAAGCGAAAAGAACAATTTTCTTTTTGCTTTCCGATTTGACAAGAGCAATAAGAGCCGCAGCTTCTATTTTCTCTTTCCCAACAACTCCCGCCTCATATTCCTCTAAAAGAGCGTCGGTTTGCTTCAGAATTTGCTCAACTGCTTTAGAGCTTGTCCGCCTTTTGAGATATTTGATTTTCGTCTCCGCGAGATGGCGCAGTTTCTCTTCTACAAGCTCATTTTTGTCTTCTTGTTCTATCCCGGGATATTCCGATTCGATCTGATTTTCAATTGCTTGTTTTTCCAAAGGATGAATGGCGAGCAGACTCTTCAAATATCGAAGAGCCGCTCTGATTTTATTCCCTTCAGACTTTTCGCCTTCCATCACCTCATCCAGACGCTCTTGAAAGCGGTAACATCGATAGATCCCCAGACTCGCGGTCCCCATTCCCAAAAGAGAAACAGCTCCAAATCCGGCAGTGGCCACGTTAGAAAGAGCGGTTACCACGCCCGTTCCGGCTGCCTCAACAGATGTCGTTTTGCTCCCGAGGAAAAACCCTGCGCCGATAGCCCCCAATCCTCCGGATGCCATCTGAGCTTGAGCGCGCCTTTTCCCCTCGTTATCGCCAATCTCTTCAGAGTATTCAGAGCCGCTATATCCCCCTTTGATATCCAAAAGGGCGCCGAGAAACCAAATCGATCCCGAGAAAAACCCCAAAATTGCGCTTACAAGATTCGTAGGACCCTCTTTGACGTTAAATATCTGGCGGGCTAAAGAGAGTCCCCCATCGACCGCATTCAAACCGGCCATAATGTTTTGCGCGCACGTCGGCTGAGCGCCCTTTTTCACTCCATCAAATTTCTCTTTTGGATCCCCTTGCAGCTCTCCTACCTCGGGCACAGATCTCGCATCCGTGCACTCCAAAAAGGAAACAGCCCCCACAAGCAGCTTGTGATATTGCTTTTTCAGATGGTCGGGGACCTCAAAGCTCTTCTTTTCCCCATCCACAAGGACTACAACTTCTCGCATCTTAAATAAAACTTGAGCCTTTTCATCTAACTCAAGCGACTGAAGATACTGAGAAAATTCCCTCATATGCTTTGAGACAAAACGGGTTACCTTTTCAATTTTTCCAGCCTGTCTGGAATCGATCGCGCTATGCGCGCCCTCTCCAGACACCGCCCCTGCCGCAAAGGTAAGATTCGTTACAGCCGCCATATGTTACTCTTTACCAAGCTGTTCTTCCACTTCCACTTGAACCATTTCAGCAATCTTCTCTGCGAGCTTTCGCTTGTCTAGACCGCGAAGTTCTCGAATACCTGCTAATGCCCATTCAGCAACTTCTAAATATTGCACCGGCTTTTGAATCCCCACGCGACCTGCGTCACCCCAGAGCTTGCAGGCCTCAGAAACTAACTCAGCCATAACTTGATAATCGCGCTCTTCTATATTTTCCGGGTTAAGAACAAGCCTTTTTAAGGAAGCCAGGCGCTCAGCAATTTCTTCTTCTAGAGCAAACAGAACAGCTTCTTCAAGCCTTTGAGCTTCCTCTTTATTTAAACCTTCAATACTTTCGACAGTCCAACGGACAATTTCATCCACGCCAATACTTGTATCTTCCTCTATCGTTTCATAGATGCGATAAACCAGCCGCCAAAAAGCCTCATCGGTTTCAGGCTCTATTTCTTTTTCTTCTACGAGATTTTTCGCTAGAGTTTGAAGCTGCTTAATTGTCTCTTCCTTTTGCTTTTCTAGAGCTCGCCTCTTTTCCTGAGCCGGATTTAAGGGAGATTCGGATCTTTTGGGCGGTAAATAATCGGTTAGCGACCGCGGGGTACGCGGGCTTGAAGGCCTGATAGAAAAACGCAGATCCCGACCGCCGTCTCCAGATTCTGAAGACTCAATCTCTAATCCAATATCCGCTTGCGGAGATTCGGGCCTCGAGAGTGGCGAAAAGATTTCTGCCAGATGAGGCCTGACTGTAGCATTGTCATCGCTATTTGCCGTTGTTTCGCTAGTTTTGTCTAAATTTTGAGATGTCCCTCGCCTTGAAATAGAACAATTATCCCCCTGAGAGGAGGAATCGTCGTCGTCTAAATCTAACCGAATATCAGCTTCCGAATCGCTATCGGTATCCAAGGGCGGTAATTTTTCCGGTTGAGAATCTGAAAACAAATGGACCAAAGAGCGAAGAGCGACTCTATTCGCTTGTAACACGGTCTTTTTAAAACGGTCTTCTAAGGGGTGGTTTTTTTGAACAAGATTCAGCTCTTCGGGATCTTTGCAGTAAGTCAGCTGAAGATCTGCAAGCTCAAGGCTCGATTCTTGGGTTTTGAGTGTTTGTAGGACAGCCGAACAGGTGCTTACAATTTTATCATGAGTTCGTTCTAGACTCATGATCGCCTTTGCCCGCTCTTGATTTGAGGCCCAAAAGACGATGTCATAGCTTTTGCCGCCGGATGAAAGAGCTCCTTTGAGAACATAGCTTTTCTTGCCGGCTTCCTGAACAACTTCTGTGGGTTTGTGAACCTTAAACGCCATTTTAATTAACCTGAATTATTATCGTTTTTATAGACAAATTATATCAAATTTTTTGAATAAAATCAATAAAAATCGGGACGGTTTATTATAATTAACTGCGTCGTAAGTGACTGATAATAAATAGACTTGTGAAATTCTCCCCTTTGGGATAAGCTCTTCCTTTATGCCTAAAGACATGAAAGAATCGATTATCCCCCAGCATCGGGAGCCGTTCCGCTCGGTTCTCATTTTCGGCCCCCCCGGGTCGGGAAAGGGCACGCTGGGCAAGTTCCTCAGCAGCGCCGGTAACCACTGCCACCTCTCCTCAGGGGATATTTTCCGAGGCCTTGCCCCCGAGTCTCCTGCGGGCAAAATCTACCACGAATACGCGGGAAAAGGGCTCCTCGTCCCGGATGAGATCACGATCAAAATCTGGCACCATTTCGTCCATGGGCTCATCGCCACAAACCGCTATTTCCCTGCCCAGCAGCTCCTTTTGCTGGACGGCATCCCCCGAACGCTCCGCCAGGCGGATCTTCTCGAAAAGCACATCGAAATCTCCCGTATCATCGTGCTGGAGATCGAAAATGTCGATATCGTGATTAGAAGGATCCAAAGGCGGGCTGTCATTGAGAAGAGAACGGACGATCTCGACACGGATGTTTTAAAAACTCGGATGGAAGTTTACGAAAGAGACACGGAGAAACTGCTCGATCACTACCCCGATGCGATCATCTCCCGCTTTAACGCAGACCAAAAACCGCTCGAAGTTTTAAGAGATGTTCTAGTCGGCCTCTCTGATTTGCTTACGCATCAATAGCGAGAAATTGATCTCTTCTCTCTGCTACAGCAGAGATAAAGTGAACGGCATAATCCTCTTTAATCACTTCCATTTGGATCAGATCGGAAATCCAATCGCCCACATCTTCGCCTTGAGCCAGGCTAAGAGCGATATAGTTGACAAACTGTTCTTCCATCAAGATGCGAGCCTCGTCCAAAGTTCCTGTAAGCGCATCACCCGTTATCCCCGCTGCTTTTAAACAGTTTCTCAATTGTGTGTAACGGCGCTTCATCGTCGCCCAATTTCCGAATGGATCGATCGTCTCAATTTCTCTCTTAAATGGCTCCAGGAGAAGCTGCGCCGCATAGCTCATCAAACCCTCTTTGAGCGGGCCTTCTACAAGCGTTTCTAAAAGCGGCTTGATCTCTTGAATCTGATTGGCTTTAACCAGCGTTTCGATTCGATCTTCATAAAAGCGGGCTATATGCCTTTTCTCCGCTTCAAGAGCTAGCTGCTCTATAGCGTCCGGATGAACAAATCCGGTTGCCCTCTCTTTCAGCTTCTCTATTTCCGCAAAAAAGGAATCAGCCCTTTCAATCTCAACCGCAAAATCTCCCAAAAGTTTTTCAACCCGCGCGTCGGAAATGCTCTTTTTAAATTCATCCGTCATGATCTGATCGAAAATCACATTCTTGATGAGCTTGATTGTGCCCTTGGCTGTTTTCTGAAGTCCTTTTTTTGCAGATATCCCAATCGTCTCTTTTAAAGCCTTTTCGATCTTGCGCGCATCTTCCGGATTTTCACATTCTTGATACACATCGAAAAGTAGTTCCTGAATCTCCGGGATGAAATCTTCCTGAGCAGGATCTTGGGCAAAAGCTTTGATTTTTCTAGAAAGAATTCCCTTGATCGGCGATGAATCCGCTGCGCGGATTCGGAAGAGATCAGGCGTCTTTTCCACCTCTCGCTCCCAAGCGGGAATCGCGCCAAAAACAGCTCCAACCAAAGTGAGCGGCAATAAAACCGCCCCGGCAACGGCAGCGGCAACTGCCTTCCAGGGAGATCCCAACTCCCACTCGTCTTTGATCCACTCATAGACCCTTCGGTTTGTCGAGATGCGCTCGGGCTTCTCAACAACCCTTCCGGAAACAGCTAAGATTGCAGACATAAATCGTTCATTTATCAAGTTTTGTAACGGTTATTATACTATATTTTAAAGTTAATTTCAACACCAAATAATTAATTTACAAAACTCTAATTAACAATGATTTAAGCATTGACTTTTCGCTTATTTTCGTTTATAATCGGAAGGGTAGTTACCCTATAAATCGAAGGAGCCTTCCATGGACTCGAGCCAAAGAATCGCTGTTCTAGAGAGTGTTGTAGACCACCTTAAAACGGAAATCTCCTACCTGAACTCCATCTTAATTCAATGCGGGTTTTCAAAGGGGATTTCGACCCTCAAAGAGACAGCCCTGCAGTACCTCAAAGAGTGCGTTTAAAGCGCTTTATTGACCTATAATCCATGAGCCTATATAATGAAGTTTAACTTCCCGAATCGGGAATCTTAAATTCAGCGGTTCTTATGGAGATAGACTCAGTCACTTTAGAGCAGGCTTTAAGAACCCTCGGCTCGCTTCTTGCGGATCGGGGTCATTTCTATGAGATCGTTGCGATTGGAGGAGGCGGACTCCTCCTTTTGGGTCAAATTGATCGTTCAACAAAAGACCTTGATCTTGTCGCTCTGGTGGAAAAGGACAGATTTGTTTCTGCAGCCCCCCTTCCCGGAGGCTTAATCCAAGCGGCTGAAGACGTCGGAAAAGCTCTTGATCTCGGAAAAGGGTGGCTAAATATTGGGCCCGCCTCGCTCTTGGATGCAGGGTTGCCCCAAGGATTTAAAAGTCGGATGCATACCCGCGCTATCGAGGTTTGATTGTTCATTTGGCAGGACGCTTTGACCAAATTTGCTTTAAACTCTATGCAGCGGTTGATCAGGGACCTCAAAGCAAGCACTTCTCAGATCTCAAGCACTTAAAGCCCACCCCGAGTGAATTAGACGTAGCCAAGCGCTGGTGTTTAACGCAAGACACTTCAGAAACTTTTGCAGCCGAATTGAATGATGCTCTAAAGGCGTTGGGAGTCAACTGTGAGCTCTCTTAAAGAACATCTGGATAAACATTTAATCGACCTTGCGTGGAGCCTCTGGACTGAACTCGGCGTGGCCGGCATTCAAAACAAGCATCGGCAATTTTTGATCCAACCGGAAGAACTCATTTTACTCACATCCGTCATCGGAGAAACAGACCCCCGCCTCCGAGATGAAGCTCTCGACTGGTGCAGTCGTTATCATTCTCTTATTTCTGTCAGCCGCCTTAAAACACTTGCAAAGGCGTTTGGCGAACTTACAATCAAATCCTTTTCGATCTTTGCAGCAACATTAAACTCTATTTCGGGCGCTAATTGGCCGGTTCTTGTCCCTTCCTCCCCCCTGAAGTGCAAACCTAGCGGAAAATCGAAATCCCCACGGTTTGAAAATCCAGCTCTCCTTTTGTTTAGGCTCCGCGCGCTATTCGGTGTTGGCGCTCGCGCAGATCTCATCGGATTTTTTTTAGCCAAGAAAGCAGACTGTTACACCGTTGCAGACACGATAGACACTGGATATACAAAACGAAATCTTGCAGATGTTTTGGACGGATTTGCGCAAGCCAAAATTTGCGATGTTTCCATGGTTCGCAATCACAAAAGCTACCGGTTCACAAAAAGGGACGATTTCCTAAGAATTTTAGGCCCGCTCCCCGGATTTATGCCCTCTTGGAGAGATCTCTTTGAGACAATCCTGAAGTTGCGCGACTGCATTCATCGAACCGAAGCAAAAACGATTGACGTGAGAGTTGTTGAGATCCGAAATACTTTAATACGTGCAAAAAATTTGTTGAGTCGCCTAAACTGGACGCCCCCGCCATTTCAGGCTGATTTTGAGGTTTATTGGAACTCGTTTTCCGCATGGATCTTACAGATCTTAAAAAATCTCTAAACCTTGCTTTTTTGGCCAGGGATAGCTAAACTCGGATCCTTTCACGAGTTTGTATGGCCAAAATCATTTTTGAAGACAGCGGAGAGGAAACCGATCTTCCGGATGGATCTCCCCTTCACGAGGCTTGCGAGCAAGCGGGCGTCCCCTTTGCCTGCACCGAAGGCGTTTGTGGAACGTGCGTCATCGAAGTGACGGAAGGGATGGAAAACCTCTCCGAATTCAACCAGGCGGAGGCCGATTTTCTCGGCGAGCTCGACAAAGAGCGCCTTGCCTGCCAGTGCCAGATCAACGGCGGATGCGTAAGAATTAAATTTTAATTGGATACCCCCATGCAACAGCAAATTACCCGAGACACGACAATCGAAGACGTTTTCAAACGTTTTCCCAATAAAAGCCAAAAGCTGGCTCAAGTGATGACAAATGCGGGACTCCACTGTGTTGGCTGCTCAGCCTCCACTTGGGAAACGATCGAAGCGGGCATGTATAGCCACGGCATGGAAGATCAAAAAATCGACTCTCTTCTCAAAGAGCTCAACCAGGTTCTTGAAGAAAAAGAAGACCTCTCCACCATCACCATCACTCCGCGGGCGGCGCAAAAGTATAAAGAGATCCTGGAAGATGACGGGAAAATGGGCTGGGGACTTCGCTTTGGAGAGAAAGCCGCGGGCTGCAGCGGATTTGAGTATTTTCTCGACTATTCAGAAAAAGCGAAACCCGGCGATTTTGTCCTTGAATCTCAAGAGATCGAGATCCACATCCACAGCGGCTCGAAAGAGCGCCTCATGGGTTCCGTCATCGACTACGTAGACGGCCTCCAGGGAGCCGGCTTCAAGATCTCAAATCCGAACGTGAAGGCTTCCTGCGGCTGCGGCTCCTCCCACGGCTACTGAGAAAAAAGCGGCGACCTCACTAACCTGAGGTCACGCCCTTAAGCAACGTGAGTTATGCAACGGTCCCAAGCTGAGGGAACACATAGTGATCTAATATCCGATCGGTGATCTCTTGCACGATTTTTTCCGCCTCAGCTTTTAGCCGACTCTCTGAGGCAGACTTACAATACGAGCAGCGGATAGCTTCAATTCCGAAAATTATTGCTATCAATAATAAAACTGCGGCAATAATTCCAAAAAATATTACTGCACCTGATATTGCTCCACCTGAGGCAGCTGCGGCAAGACCAGCGAACATAACAAGCCCCAAGGAGTCCCCTGCACACACAGCACTCATCTCAATAAAGTCCTCACTATCCTTGGTATGACGCCATATCTTGTCTTTCAAATCTCGTAAGCCACACAGCTCCGCTTTCTTCGCATCTAGTCCAAGAGTTTGGGAGATCTTCAATCTGTCTGAGAAGGGCTTCCGCCAGAAGTCGCCATCTAGTACGTATTGAACTTTATTTTTACTATCCAAAAAAGCTCGAGCAGTTTGTGGGTCTAATTCGCCATCGCCGTTTCTATATGGAGGAGGAGGCTCGTCATATAAGGGAGGACTGGGCTCTTCATATTGCGGGAGGCCTTCTACCTGGTAGTCTAAAAATGGGGCGCTCGGTCCCGATGGAGTTATGCTCATATTAATCCTTTTCATTTTAATGATAAAAACACTAATATAATAACGTGTTTTTGTTTAATAGTAAACAATTAAAATTGTTTTTATTATTAAATTATAAATACAAATTCAATAGTTTTTAAAGTCGGAAAGGGATTTTTGATTTTGTGGACTCAATATGTATTTTGAATCCTTTTGAAAATTTTAAAGATGGATTGGCAAGCCAAAAAGCGACATTGCCGCCTCTTTGATCGCCTCTGAAAGAGTGGGGTGAGCGTGACAAGTGGAGGCCAGCTCGTCCGCTTTCATCCTTGCGGCGATAGCAACCGTCGCTTCCCCAATCAGCTCCGATGCGTTTGGCCCCAGAATGTGAACACCCAAAAGTTTCTTCGTAGAGACTTCTGCGAGGATTTTGACAAACCCCTCATCATCTCCCGTACAGCGAGCTCTCGAGTTGGCCTTGAAAGGAAACTGCGCCGCTTTATAGGCGATTCCTTTTTTCTTGAGCTCTTCTTCGGTAAAGCCGACCGAAGCCACTTCCGGATGAGTATAGGCGACATTCGGAATCGCGATGTAGTCGATCGAAGGGCGATGTCCTGCGATGAGCTCGGCAACAGCCACTCCCTCCTCGGAGGCTTTGTGAGCAAGCATCGGCCCTTCGACGAGATCGCCGATGGCAAAGATGTGAGGAATAGAGGTGCGAAAAGAGGCGTCGATTTGAACAAAACCTTTTGGATCTTTTTTAATGCCGAGGGCGTCCAGTCCGAGATCTTGGGAGTAGGGCCTTCTCCCTATAGCGACGAGCGCTGCGTCCGCCTCCATTTGAGAGCCGCTCTCGAGCGTTAGGACGACCTGTTTGCCGAGATCTGCTTTGACAACTTTTTGAGAGAGATGGAAAATCATTCCTTGAGAAGTTAAACTCTTTTGAAGCCCTTTTGAAAGAGCCAAATCAAATGCAGGACAGATCCGATCTAAAAACTCGATAAATTCCACTTTGGAACCGAGGCGGCTATAGACAGAGCCGAGCTCAACCCCAATGACTCCTGCGCCGACAATAAGCATGCTTTTAGGCACTTGCGTCAAAGCCAGAGCTCCCGTGGAAGAGAGAACTCTTTTTTCATCAAACGGCATGAAAGGGAGCGCAATCGGTTCGGAGCCGGTAGCGAGGATGATGTATTTGGCCTCAATCGTTTGCCCGTTGACATCGATTTGATGTTCTCCTGTTAATTTCGCATTCCCTTTGATCCAATCGACTTTGTTTTTCTTGAAAAGTCCTTCGATCCCCTTCGTAAATCCAAAGACAACCTCGGATTTGCGCTTCATCATTTCAGAAAATTCATAGCGGATCTCGCCACATTGGATCCCGTGTTTTTTCGCATCGTTTTGCATTTTGTAATAAAGCTCGGAAGAAGAGAGGAGCGCCTTCGATGGGATGCACCCGACGTTGAGACAAGTGCCGCCGAGAGTTGTTTCTTTTTCGATGCAGGCGGTTTTAAGGCCGAGTTGCGCAGCCCTGATTGCGGCCACATAGCCGCCGGGCCCCGATCCAATCACGACAAGGTCGTACATTGCTCTAAACTCTTTTTGATGTGCATAAGAAAAGAAATGGCCTCTTTGCCATCGACGATTCGATGATCGTAACTAAGGGCCAAATACATCATCGGGCGGAGCGCAATTTGATCGCCGACGGCAATCGGTCTTTTCACGATGCTGTGCATGCCGAGGATGCCGCTTTGGGGAGGGTTGAGGATCGGCGTCGACAATAACGATCCGTAAACGCCTCCGTTTGTAATCGTAAATGTGCCCCCTTGAAGATCGCTCACTGCAATCGTCCCGTTTCTCGCTTTCTCGGCCAACTCTTTGAGCGCCTTTTCAATCTCTGCGTAAGAGAGCTGATCCGCCCCCCGAATGACGGGAACCATAAGCCCCCTATCTGTCCCCACTGCAAGCCCGATATCGAAATAGTTGTGATAGACGATCTCATCTCCTTCAATCCTCGCATTGATCTCGGGAAATTCTCGCAAAGCCCCAATCACGGCTTTGACGAAAAACGACATGAAGCCGAGCTTGACTCCATATTTTTTCTGAAAGCTCTCCTGCTCCTTCTCCCGTAAAGCAATCACTGCGCTCATATCCACTTCATTAAAGGTCGTAAGCATGGCGGTTTCATTTTTCACCTGAACGAGCCGATCTGCGATGATTTTGCGCAGTTTTGTCATCTTTTTTCTCGTCTCTTTTCCGTCCTGAGAGACTGCCCTTTCTTCTCTCTTTACCGTCTCTTTCAAATATTCATCGGGCTGTTTTCTAACTCCTTCTTCTCTTTTTGTTTCTTTAGGTTGTTGTTTCTCTTCTTTTTTCTCTTCGACAGCTACCCCAACCGACTCGGTATCGACCGATCCTACAACCTGTCCTATTTTAACGACATCTCCCTGTTTGACATTCAAAGTGAGCTTGCCGCTCGCCGGCGCGTTGAGCGCCTGATTGATCTTATCGGTTTCCATCTCGAGGATCTCTTCATCAGCCTTCACTTGAGCGCCGCCTGGGCATAAAATCGACCCGATCGTAACTGTTACAACCGACTCTCCCATCGAGGGAATTTTGATCTCTGTCTTCATGCGAATCCCTTATCGAGCAATTCCTGCTGCTCAGTTCCATGTCTTTTTTTAGATCCGGTGGCAGTCGTCGCACTCGCCACCCGCCCAATGTAGCTGAGTTTTGCGCCTTTGGAGAGCAGCTTTTCGAGTGAAAAGCGGATAAAGCTCCAAGCGCCCATATTCTCCGGCTCTTCTTGCACCCAGAACCATTCAGACGCCCCAACATAGAGCCCCAAAACCTCTTTGATCCTCTCTTCGTTCAGTGGGTAAATCTGCTCAAGTCTCAAAATGGCGACATCGGTTCGGTTTTTCTTCTCTCTTTCATTGAAGAGCTCATAATAAATTTTCCCCGTGCAGAGAAGAACTCTCCTGGCTCGAAGAGGAGGCTTTTGATCTTGCAAAATTTCTTCAAAACTCCCGTTTGTCAGCGCCTCTATGGAAGAGACGTTTTGGGGCGCCCTCAAAAGACTTTTTGGCGTCAAGACGATGAGCGGTTTTTTTCTCTCTTGGAGAGCTTGTCTTCGGAGCAAATGAAAATATTGCGATGGCGTCGAGGGGTAGGCCACTTGGATATTATCGAATGCCGCGAGCTGTAAAAATCTCTCGAGTCTGGCCGATGAGTGCTCAGGCCCTGCCCCTTCATATCCATGGGGAAGGAGCAAAACGATGCCGGAGGGGGTATTCCACTTTTGCTCGCCGCTTGCGATGTACTGGTCGATGATGATTTGAGCGCCGTTAAAAAAGTCTCCGTATTGCGCTTCCCACAAGGTGAGCCCCTTTTGACAAACTAAACTGTAGCCATATTCAAAGCCGAGCCCCGCAAATTCGGTCAGAGGCGAATTGACGGCGTCAAAGCGCCCTCCTTTGATCTGACAAAGAGGGCAGTAGCTCTCGCCTGTTTTCTGATCGATCCAGATAATGTGTCTTTGGCTGAACGTGCCCCTTTTCGAATCTTGTCCGGCGAGGCGCACCGAAACGCCCTCCCAGAGAAGCGATCCGAAACTGAGCATTTCGGCGGTTGCCCAATCGATGGCGCCGCCCGATTTTTTTGCATCCAGCCATTTTGTCAGCTTGGGGTGGGGGTGAAGCGTCTCGGGGATTTTGCAAAAATCATCCATTACCTTTTTTAAGACGTCGAGACTCACTCTTGTATCGCAAGCGCTCTTTTCTTTAAGAGGAGAAGGAGTCTCTTTCTTTTTGCCGTTTATTTTTGCTTTATCTAAAGCTGCATTGAGCTTCTCTTTAAACTGAGCTTCGATCTCCTCTGCCATTTCCTCTTCAACATGACCCTCTCTCATGAGCTCTTCATGATACAGCTGGCGGATCGATTTTTTGGAGCGGATTTTTTCATACTGAAGCGGTTGAGTAAAGGAGGGCTCATCTCCTTCGTTATGCCCATACTTCCTGTAGCAGACGAGGTCGATAAAAACGTCGAGGTGAAATTCCTGCCGGATCTGAGTGGCGAGTTTCGACACAAAAAGACAGCTTTCCGGATCTTCCGCATTCACATGGAAGACGGGCGCGCCGAACGATTTGGCGATATCTGTGCAGTAGCGAGTCGATCTCCCCTCATCGGGCAAAGTGGTGTAGCCGATCTGATTATTGACGACGAGATGGATCGTGCCGCCGACCGAATAGGCGGGAAGATTTTTAAGCTGCATCGATTCGTAGACAACGCCCTGTCCCGCAAGAGACGCGTCGCCGTGGATGAGCAGCGGCGCTGCCCTTTTTTTCAAAATCTGCTTGGCAAATGTCTGTCCCAAAACGACTGGATCGACCGATTCGAGATGAGAGGGGTTGGC
>Ga0155551_192_pt1 | contig 13125 bp, 10 predicted proteins | sample RifCSPhighO2_12_FD_107208 | JGI IMG/M metagenome (GOLD analysis project Ga0155551, IMG submission 107208) | Chlamydiae bacterium RIFCSPHIGHO2_12_FULL_49_9
AGAGATCTCCGTGCTCTCTAAAGAAAGGGTGAAGCTCGACAAGAACCTCTCCGGTATCCGCTCTATGCGCAAGCCGCCCGGACTTCTCGTCGTCATCGATCCAAGCAAAGAACACATCGCAGTTGCGGAAGCCAATAAGCTCGGCATCCCTGTAATGGCCCTTGTCGACACAAACTGCGATCCCGATCCAATCGACTACGTGATCGCATGTAACGACGATGCATTCAAGAGCATCAAGATCGTCCTCACTGCGCTGATGCAAGCCGCGATCGATAAGAAAAACGACATGAACGTTCCCGTCTCTAAAGGAGATGAAGAATCTGGAGATGAGCTTTCAGATGATGAAGGCGAAGACGAAGAATCCGATGAATAAAGGAACCTCTGCGATGAAAGAAATTACCGCTGACATGATTAAGGCTCTTCGGGAGCGGACCGGCGTAGCTATGGGCAAATGCAAAGAGGCCCTGGTTCTCGCTGAAGGCGACATGGAAAAAGCGATCGATGTTCTTCGAAAAGCCGGTATGGCCGCCGCTGTCAAAAAAGAGGGGCGCGAGACGAAGGAGGGAATGATCCTCACCGCGGAAAATGCGCATCATCTCATTTTGGCGGAAGGGAATGCAGAGACCGACTTCGTAACGCAAAATGACCGCTTCAGACACTTTTTGCACGATTGCGTCAAGCAAGCTTTAGATACAAAACCAAAATCTCTCGCCGATTTCATTCAGCAGCCATACTTCAAAGATCCATCGATCACAATCGATCAGTATAGGAATCTCGTGATTCAGTCTTTGGGAGAAAACATCCAGCTGAAACGGCTCGAGATGATCACCAAGCATGAACGCAACTCCTACGGCACCTATTCTCACATGGGCGGCAAGCTTGTCGTCGTAGTAGAGATCGAGGGGGCAAATGATCAGGAATCGACAGCGAAAGAGATCGCGATGCATATCGCCGCCGAAAATCCCGACTATTTGAAGCCGGAAGAAGTGCCGGTAAATGTGATTGCCCGCGAAGAAGAAATTGCCCGCTCCCAAGTGCAGGGCAAGCCGGCGAATATCGTCGACAAGATTGTCGCAGGAAAAATTAAGGCATTTACCGACCAAGTTTGCTTAATCAGCCAAAAATATATCAAAGACAACTCTTTGACTGTGCAGCAGTATCTTGAGACGGTGACTAAAAAAATCGGAAAGCCTCTCTCCATCCGCTGCTTCTGGCGCTGGAAAGTGGGCCAATAACGGCGGCTCCACCCCGCTCTTTTGAGGGGGCGGTTTTTTCACCTAAAAGTTGTCCTCAACATGAAACCTGCTTACAAGCGGATTCTTCTTAAACTCTCCGGCGAGGCCTTGATGGGATCCCAGAAGTACGGGGTGGACCCGGAGGTGTGTGCCAAGATCGCGGTTTCCGTCCAGGAGCTCATTCAGCTGGGCGTCCAGGTGGGACTCGTCGTAGGCGGAGGGAATATCTTCCGCGGTATGAAAGGAGTAGCCGGAGGCATGGAGAGAACTCCGGCTGATCACATCGGGATGCTCGCCACCATCATCAACGGAATCTCTCTTCAGCAGGCTTTTGAAAAAATTCACTGCGAAAGCCGGATCATGAGCGCTATTTCTTGCGATGTGATGGCAGAGCCCTATTCCTGGAAAAACGCTCTCAAATATCTGGATAAGGGGATCGTCCTCATTTTTGTCGGTGGAACCGGCAATCCCTACTTTACGACCGATACAGCAGCAGCTCTTCGCGCTCTGGAAATCCAGGCGGATGTGCTCATGAAGGCGACAAAAGTAGATGGCATTTACAACAAAGATCCCTTAAAATACCCGGATGCGGTAAAGTTTGACCGAGTGGCCTATTCGGAGATTTTGGAAAGGCGGCTTCAAGTGATGGACGGAGCGGCGATCGCGCTCTGTCAGGAAAATGGGATCCCGATCCGAGTCTTTTCGCCTGACTCGCTGAAAAGCGCCGTCTTTAACGAGCCGGTGGGAACGTTAGTCGTTGGAGGATAAAATGAGTCAAAATGTAGAGACCCAAGTCAAGGCGGCCATGCAGGCGGCGCTCGACCACCTCAAACAGGAGCTGAAAGCCCTTCGAACGGGGCGCGCAAACGCCCAAATTCTCGACAAAGTCCATGTGGAGATCTACGAGTCCCACATGCCCCTAAAATCCCTTGCGAACATCAATGTCCCCGAGGCGCGCCAGATCGTTGTCACTCCATTTGATCACAGCAATATCAATGCAATCGCCAAAGGGATTGAAGCTGCCAAGCTCGGCGTGAATCCCATGGTTGACGGCAAAGTGATCCGGATCAACATTCCCCCGATGGATGAGTCGGTCCGCAAGCAAATTGCCAAGCAGTGCAAAGAGCTCGGCGAAAAGTCAAAAATTGCTTTGAGAGATGTGCGCCGGAAATTCAACGAACTCGTCCGGAAGCAAAAAGCGGATGGGATCCTCGCAGAGGATCAGATGAAGCGGCTCGAGAAGGTGATCCAGGACTCGACCGATCGCTTTTGCAAGGATGTGGACACTGTTTGCGCAGATAAAGAGAAGGAGATCATGACGGTCTGAGGCCCGATCTTTGTTGCACAAAATAAGGACGATACACTAAAATCAACCACGTTTTTCATGGCCCCATCGTCTAGCCCGGTCTAGGACACCGGATTTTCATTCCGATAACAGGGGTTCGAATCCCCTTGGGGTCAACCTTCTATTTTAGAGGGTTCTTTCGAGACTTTAGCTCAGTGGTAGAGCATCTCACTTTTAATGAGAGGGTCGATGGTTCGAATCCATCAAGTCTCAAAATAAAGCCTTTGTCCAAATGGACAAAGGTTTTTTTTTGGACTTGAGCAATGCACCTGCGTGCATTGCGTGATGGATTCGAGTCCCGCCCCTCCGTGGGCGGGACCGCCATCCCGGAGGGCGAGCGCGAAGCGCTGGCCCGTGAGGGGATCCCAAACGCAGCGAAGCTTGCGTTTGAGGGTAGGGGATCTAAGGGGGAAGGGAGAAATCCCTTCCCCCTTTCTTGTTCAGGAGGTTGCCATTTTGTTTAAAAAAATCCCATTGCAATCAGTAGGTCGAATTTTTAATATAATCCCCGTCTTTGTTTAGCGGGTTTTTCAGTGCATCTCGAGGAAATTCAGAAGCTCATCCCAAATGGGGAGTCAGAGACAGTAGAATTTAAAAAATCTACGGGCCAGCGCACTGAGGCTGCCAAAACCGTTTGCGCTTTTCTCAACGGCCTTGGCGGGGTACTGATTTTCGGCGTCTCTGATAAGGGGGAAATCGCAGGCCAACAAGTAGCTGCTAAAACTGTCGAGGATGTGGCTCTAGAATTAAGGCGGATTGAGCCGCCGGCTTTCCCTGAGATCGAAACGTTGACCATTGGGAATAATAAAGCTATCATTGTGATTCGAGTCCCGGGAAAACAGGGAACATATACATATGATGGGCGCCCCTATTTGCGCTACGGCCCGACAACTCAAATCATGCCCCGAGAAGAATACGAAAAACGAATCCTGGATAAGTTTCATGCCTATCGACGATGGGAAAATGAGTCAGCTCCCGAATGGGTTGTCACCACTGATCTAGACGAAGAGACGATTCAGATAACGCTGCATCAAGCGATCCTTCTTGGGCGGATGAAAAAACCGATCGCTACCGATACCGCTTCCGTTCTAAGAGGATTTGGGCTTTTGGATGGGGATCGCATTATCAATGCTGCGATTGTCTTGTTTGGTAGAAGCGAACGACTTTTTTCCGCATTTCCTCAGCTTGCTATTCGATTGGCTCGATTCAGGGGATCAGACCGAATCTCTGGTTTCATGGATAACCGAGAGTACCCAGGGCATGCTTTTGACCTTCTCAAAAAATGTGAATCATTTCTAATGGATCATGTTCCCATTTCGAGTCGAATTGTTGCGGGGAAAATGGCCCGAGAGGACTACCCTCTTTATCCTTCTATGGCCATGAGAGAAGCCTTGGCAAATGCTGTCTGTCATCGAGATTACTCGATTCCAGGAGGCGCCGTCACAGTTTCTGTCTACGATGATCATTTGGAAATCGCAAATCCGGGGATCTTGCACTTTGATATGACTCCCGAAAAACTCGCCCACCCTCATGAATCCAAGCCTTGGAATCCAATCATTGCAAATGTCTTTTATCGAGCGGGGATCATTGAAAAATGGGGGATGGGAACTTTAAATATTTTAAATCAATGCAAGAGCAATGGGAATCCGCCTCCCTCGTGGGCGGTTAGATCTCAATCAGTGATTGTTACTTTCTTCCCTTCCCGGTACTTTGCCAACCAGAAGAGGCCCGAGTCGAGGCCCGAGTCGAGGCCCGAGTCGAGGCCCGAGTCCCTCGAAGAAAAAATCTTGGGATTGTTAGAAGAGGCTGCCTTGTCAAAAGCTGAAATTGCCAAAAAACTTGGACATAGAACGGTTTCTGGGGGACTCAAAAAAATCCTTCAAAGTCTATTTGCTAAAGGGCTCATTATCTATACGCTACCTGCGAAGCCGAATAGCAGACTTCAAAAGTATAAAATCGACAGAAATTCAATTGCTTCAAAAACGATCGATTGATATCTTCGCGATCCTTTAAAAGTTTCTTTACCAATTTTTGATCGGGAAGGTGTTTATGATTCCAACGAGTCCTCGCTCGTCAACTCCAGATGATTTTATTGTTTTGGGCGGTGCCGAACAGGGAATAACCCCCTATGAGGCAACGCTTGAAAAAATAAGAGGTTTGGGAGATCTCGCTACTCAGTTCACATGGGATGCAGCAACTGGTTTGAGGGAGAGAGAGCTCAGCGAGCGTCTTACGTTGGCTGATTTTTCAGCGGTTCTTGGACAGCCGGAAGAAGCGGGCTGGACTAGCTGGCTTGATTTGGAAGGTTCGATTGGAAAAATAACATCTGAAATTCAAAGCCGAGAGAAAGAATCTACTTTTTATACGAGAATCAAAGCGGCATCTCAAAGGGCTCTTGGCCAGGTCTCTCTTCTCACTTTAAGAACGACGACTTCTTTCATCCTCTCTCCCGTCTGGGCGGCTTTCCTCAGCAAAGAGGCGCTTCTTGAAATCCGCCTGAAGCAACTAAAAGACGCCCCTCAAAAAACTCTCTCGGTTCTCCGCACGCGTCTTGAAGAGATTGACGAGGAAGCAAAAACGTCTGTCCGTTCAGAGCGCATTGAAAAAGGGGGGTTTTGGAGTTCGGCCGACATGTCGATTTTACGGATGCACTTATTGGGTTCAGAAGAGATCAATGAAAATCCTTCTGATCTCCCTCCTCAGGCGTTTGCTCTGATTTCAACTTCAAAATTGAGAGAGATTGACTTTTCAGAGCTGGAAGCAAGGCAACTTTGCGCCTCCTTGGGAGGCGAAGAGGATGACAAAGAAGGGGTGCGCGCTCGATATGCCGCTTTGACGCCGGAGCAAAGGGCGTTGGCTCAGAGTCATATCGATCCGAAATATTTGAGTTTTTTCCCTGATGAATTTTTCCGCGAGTTGAATTTAAATTGGGCGACTATTCCGCATGTCTTTTCTAAATCGATCGGGAGAAAAGAGATCGCTCGGAGAATCTCCCTTGTTCCGAAAGAGGGGCTAAAAGCTCTGATTGCCCAGCTTCCTCCGGATGATTTGGAGTATTTCCCTGAAGACAGAATAGTTGATTTGCCCTATGAAGAGATGGGCGATCGGCAAGTCCAGATGATTTTCAAGAGAATTGACCCTTTAGAAACGAGACAGCGGAAATTCGCTCTCATTCCTCAGGAGTCTCTTTCTTCTTTAGTGATGAAGCTTCCAGAAAAATATTTGGCTCTTTTTTCAAACGAGCAAATCCGAGATCTCGATTATCCGAATATCCGAGATTTTCATTTTGTCGCCATGGTTCTTTTTCAAGGAACAGAAGAGGAAATCAGGGCACGAATAGGACTGCTCTCAGTGGACACAATCAATCTTTTGCTGGAGGCATTTAGTTCACATCCTCCTCATCAACTCCAGGGAAGTCTTTTGCAGTACTTAAGCGATGCGCAACTTCAAGCGGTCAATGTTCAACTTTTCTCGAGAAGGGATATGGAATTTCTTTTTCCCTCTATAACTCCGGAGTCTCTTCACCCTGGCGCAAAGTATTCAGTTCTTCTTGATCTTTGGGGAAATCCCCATCATGTATTTGACGGGGGAGTTTTCCATTGGTGTTATACGAAAGAAAAAATGGAAGAGATTCTGAAGGGCAGGAAAAAAATTTGTGAGAAGAACGCCAAAGTATTTGAAGGAAAGCTTCATTTGATGAGGTTTGAGCATCAAATCAGAAGAGCTGTTGGGTGAAGGGGGTCAGAGTTTTTTCTCTTGAGGGGGGATACAGGGGACGAGGTCTAGTCTGAGTGGGCCTGGATTGTTTAGAAGACTATCCGGCCAGCTTTGAAATGTTTTGGGCAGTCGGATGCGGGCTAGAGTTAAATGAGGATAGTATAGATCGCCGATTTCATTGAGGAGGACAAGGCCGCGATTTTGCACGGCAGTCACTGCTAGATGGTGGGCCTTCATGATTGCCGCATCTCTTGCAATGACTAACTCAGCCCAGTAAAATTCTTGATGGCCTCCGATGCCCTTTGTAAAACTAACTCCTGTAAATCGGACTGAAATGGATAGGTCGTCTGTCTGTTTTGCAAACTCCTTCCAAATGGCATGGGCTATTTGCCCTTGATCGCACTCAAATTGGCACACGGTAATATGCGGCAGACTGTGTTCTGACAATAAATAGCTATCGCTAGTTGATGAAAATAATCCTTGAGCCGCCCGAATGTAGGGGATGGCGGTTTTTTGAGGGAGGACTAGCGAGATCGTGTAGGAGGCTTTATTTTTCACATTTCTGGAGTCCAGAGTTTGACGCAGTTTCTTCCTGCCGACTTGGCGGCAGCCAGGGCCTTGTCGGAGCGCTCTATGGATTGTTCGACCGGAGAATAGGGATCTAGCAGCGTCAGTCCAAACGAGGCCGTAATGCGGAGTTTGGGATTTTCGACCACATCGGTTTCAGAAAGCCCTTTGCGCAAATTTTCTGTCAGCTCAAAAGCAGCGTTTGATTCGACATTGACCAAACAAATTAAGAATTCCTCTCCCCCGTAGCGAAATAGTTTGTCATAGGGGCGTATGTGCTTGATAAGATAGTGGGAAATCCCTGCCAGCAAGGCATCGCCCACCGGGTGGCCATGAAGGTCATTGACATTTTTAAAATGATCGAGGTCCACCATGACAATACAGCAGGATTGGTATTCTCGTTTGGACGCCTCCTGCTGTTCGCGCAGCAGGGTCAACATATTGACTCGGTTAATGGCTCCAGTGAGGGGATCTCGATTATAGAGAAAGACTTCCAGCTCTCGTTTTAACGTGGATATCTCAAGGCGCAGGCCATCGAGGGCATTGGAAAAAAGATCGTAATCTGGAGGCGAAATAACTATTCCGGTATTGATTGTTTCCAGCAACGTCTTAGCCAATTGATGCATGCGGCGATGGGCCTCTTGTAGAGACTTGAATCCAGGATGCCCCACCAAGTCTTTCTCCACCTCTGAAGAGCAGCACCACTGGCCGAACCGACACTCTTTATGCGCCTCTGGGTTTAAATCGTGCTGGTCGGGGGGCAATTTGCAAATGAGGGTACGGATCAATGCATTGAACCATTGATTGTGGTTGTAAATGGCCTGATCCAATCGGCTAATGATTTTTTGCAACTGTTCGTGATTGATTTCTTCAAAAGACATGATCCGTTTTTCCCTCTATTTAACTGACAATGATCTATCCATTTTTTCACGCATAAAGCGGTTTTTGGTAAAGAAGCGAAAAAATCCCTCGATGCGCCACCAAACAGTCAGCGGCCGATAGGTGAAATTCTCAATGAAAGCGAAAAAGACCATTTTGAGAATTTGACGGCTTGAAATGTATTTTCTCAAGAATACCTCCTGCATAATCACTGAAGCAATTGTTAGAAACATACTGACTCCCCAAGCGATCAAAATAAAGTACCAGAAAAAAGTGATGTTAAGAACCCCATAAAAGAAACAACAGGCGATATAGATGTACCCAAACCCCTCAACGAGTGGTCCCAGCCCCTCTCCTAGCAGAAGATAGGGGATATGGAGAAATCCGACAACTCCATATTTAAAATTAAAAATCATGCGCCTATGACGCCAGCAAACATCGATGACGGAGCTGTGCCATCTTTTTCTCTGTTTGGCCAAACCCGAATAAGTTTGAGGGACATCCGTCCAGACGATTGCATCGAACATATAATCGATCACATAGGGTTCTTTTTTCTCATGCATGTGTTTATGCAAAAGCACAGTCAACTCTAAATCCCCGGCCAGCATTTTTTTTAACCCACCCACTTCAATGACGGCCTGTTTATTAAACAGTCCAAATCCCCCTGAAATAAGAGGAGAGCCGCCCAATTTGTTCCAGCCAGTCCGCCCAAAAAAGAAAGTTTTTATATACTCAACGACTTGCATAGTTCCCAAAAAAGAGGGGGGCAGTTTGGCTTCTGTGATTTTGCCTTTTTTGACGGTGCACCCATTGACGATGCATAGCGTTCCCCCCATCGCGCAAATATTTCGTTTGGTGAGAAGATGCTGCATCAATCGATTGATGGCGTCGGGCTCAATGAATGAGTCTGCATCGATGCCGATAAAAAAGGGAGCTGTGCTGGCATTTATCCCCGCATTAATTGCGTCCTCCCTGCCTCCATTTTCTTTCTGAATGACGAGAAGTTTTGGATACAGTTTGGAGCGATAATAATGCTTCACGGGAGCCGTTTGTAAAATAGAGGGAAAGACTGGGGGAACAGGAAAAAGTTGATAGGTAGTAGTCAAAAGTGAAAAGGTATCATCTGTAGATCCATCATCGATGACAATGACTTCAAAATGGGAGAATTCAATCTGCAGTGCAGCTGTCACTGATGCGAGGATCGTCTCTCGCTCATTGTAGGCGGGAATAATAATTGAAACGGGAGGAACCAAGTTAAATAGCAAAAGTTTATAAGACTCATTTGCTTTAATTTCCTGAAAACGGCGAGCGAGTTCCGGATTAGTTAAAATCAAAAGAAGTCCGTAAAACCCATTGAGTATCAAGAAGTAAGAGAGTAAAAAAAGATCGATCGACAGAAATATATTTTCATTCATAAATATTTAAGGTTAAGACATATCGAGCAATTTCATCAGCAGATTGATTTTCTTGGCGCTGCTGCAATTTTTTTATTCCCTCTTCCCCCAATCTTTTCAGAGCGAGAGCTCCGTTCATTCGAACCCACCAAACCGGGTCTTTTAAAAGAGACGACAGTTCCGAAAGGGCTTCTTGGGCCTTCAAATAGCCCAGGGCGCGCGCTGCGATTGCCCTAATCTCCCATTCAGGGTCCTTGAGCAGATCGATCAGGGGGCGATGGCTCTTGGGATCGAAATAGTGACCGAGCGCGCGAATGGCGGCGATGCGCAAGTTTTTACTTGGGGCGTGAAGGTCTCTCTCTGCAAGATCTGCAATGTGGGCATTCATGTGATGGGACAGGACCTCTAAACAGCTCAATCTGGCAACTGGGTCGGCATCTTGTTCTAGACGGGCTTCTAAAAATTCGAATGAGGAGTCGTCTCCTTTCAACAGGGCTTCTCGGAAGGGATGGCGCAAAAATCGATTGGACCGATTCATCTCATTGATGATGGCATTTACGCACTCTGAAGTTCCCAATTTTGCAGCGCAGTAGGCCGCTGAATATTGAACAATGGGTATAGAATCTCCAAGGAGATGGAGAATGTATTTTTCGTTTTGTTTGTCGGAAAGGTAAAGAAAACATCCGACGGCCTGGATTCTCTCGGCCCATTTTCTGGAGTAGGTTAGTTTTTGGGCTATCGGGAAGAGGACATTTTGGAAAATGGACTTTTTGATTCTATCCCAATTGGGGTCTTTTATTTCCCCATCGATTTGGAGCATGATTGGAATTAAGAAAGGAATTTTTCGCAAGCGAGGAGGAACCCGGGCTAAAGAACACTCGGTTTTCTCTCGAGCGCAGATGAGTAGATTTTTTTTAAAAATAGCCAATTTCTGCTCTCTTCTCTTCGAAAAAAAAGAGGACAGGGGCGTTGAGACAAGAGCAGCTATTGTATGGACGCCGATGATGGAAAACTGAATGATAAGCAGCCATTGAATAATTTCATAAGGAAATAGCGAGGTCGATAATGCGGCGCTTTGCGCAAAAAAAATTCCAGCTTCTTGGTAATTTTCCACTACCTAGAGCTATAGTCAATCCTCCCAAATTTGACAATCTTGAATAAACTAATCGAGAGTGATATAGATTGATTCGTATGCAGATCTTTTCTTTTGTTTTCGCTTTTCTTGCCCTTTCGGAGCCAATTGTTAGCCCCCCCCAAGAAGTAAAGGCCCATTCTGAACTTCCTAAGCCCGAATCGGCAGCTGATTGGTATGAGGCTGCATTGACTCAAATTCGGGAGGGAAACAGGGAAGCTGCCAGGGAGAGTTTAAAAAAGGCGTTGTCTCTTGATCCGCAGCTTATTGAGGCGGGAGTGCAGCTCGGGTTTCTCGAGCTTTGGGATGGAGGTCTAAACGCTTCCTATCAGCAGTTTTTTCGGGTGCTCAAATTAGCTCCTTGCGAGCCAAAGACTTTAGAGGGGCTGCGTGAAATCGGCGCTCGCTGGGCTCAGGTGGAGACAAGACAGCGCCAGGAGATTGCGATTTATCAAACGCTGAACACATGCCAGCCGGGCGATGCCGACACTCTATTTTATCTCGGCAGAGCTCAGGCAAGAGCGGGCGATTGGGATGAGGCGATAGAGACTCTAAAAGAGTGTCTGACCCTCGCGCCCGAGTATGGGGATGCGGAAGTGCAGCTCGCCTATATCTATCTTTGGCAAGAGAGGTGGGCGGAAGCAGAGGCGCTTTTTGCCAAATATCCAGCGAACCAGGATGCAAAAATAGGGCTTGCGCTTGCGGCAAGAAGGCAGGGGAATAGTGAAAAGGCCAAAGCGCATCTTCAAGAGATTTTGTCCGTCGATAACAAACACAAACAGGCCAGACAGGAGTATGCCAATATTTTGCTCTCCGATATGGACTACTCCCAGGCGGAGACTGCATTTGCCGGACTTGTAGATGACGATCCAAATGCGAGTAATTACTGGATTAGCTTATTCGATATCAAGTCCCACACTCGTTATGGGATGATGCTCGAGACGCTGTATACCTACGCCAAAGAAAACGATCCAAGCCTCGGCGTTCCCGTTGTCAGAGATTATTACTTTTTCAATTCTGTCCACTTTTTAATCCCTCTCATGAATCGGTGGAGGCTCGATATCGAGCAGATCTACTACCATCAAAGAGAAAATGATATCTTCCCCCCAGTTGGCGTTAACTACTCGGCTTATGAGGCGGGCGGTCAGGTGACCTCGAGTTATTTTTTCGCGCCGAATTGGCGCTGGGATCTGTCCGCTAGAGCTTTTAACGCTTGGGGCAAACAGGATGCAATTTATCCGTTCAAGAGAACAACCCGCTTTGAGCCAGGAACGGGGCTTCTCTACAACAGCGAAAGACAGCTCTTTTCAGTAGATGCCCACACGGAATCTTTCATCATCAAAGACTTTGCAAGGAATAACTCAAAACTTCTCAGAACCGACTATTTAACAGGAGGGTACGGCTATCGCTTCAATCGGATCCTCCGCCCCGAATTTGAGGCGTGGGTCACCCACATCTTCATCCGCGACAGTTTAAAAAACTGGGAAAATACCGAGATGGCCACTGCCCGCTTGGGAATCCCCTTCGCAGAGAAGACGATTACGGCTATCTATCGCTTTGAGCACGGCCATTTCGATCAGCTCTCGCAAAATTACTATTCCTTCAAACAGCAATTTAGAAACGTCTTGGGAGCTCGCCTCCATATCCCTTTTTCTGATGCTGTTTCTTGGGATACATATTACTATCACCGCTGGCAGACGACCTATAATCTCTTCCAACCGATCGGAGATACGGTTTTCGTCTCTCCCAAACAGTATCTTGTCGCTAACTGGGTCACATCGAGCCTGACTGCCCGCTACAAAGACAGCATGCGGCTCATTTTAGAAGGGCACTATTTCCACGATACGTTGATTTATCGCGACTGGAATATCACCGGCTCATTTCTTTGGCAGTTCTAAGGAGCTGCCTAAAAATAATCTCTCCCACTTCATGGTTAGCTAATTGAGGGGGAAAGAGGGGCTGATTGCAAAAGAGCGTTCCCGTCTGGATGTGCTTGCCCGTCCTTTTGACAATTGAAGTAAAGTAGTCGTAGAAGGGGATCTTTTTGTTCTTTAAATAGAAGAGCGTTCCCTTCTTTACCTCATCGGTAAAGATGATCTTGTAGAAGAGCTTTTTCGGCGCCTCTTCATATGTCTCGATGAGGAAAAGGGGCTTTCCTTCAACCATGATCTTTTGAAGGATTCTCTCGGCTTTTCTTGCAGATGCTTTTGTCTGGAAGAAAAGATGAGCGTCATGGGTCATATGAGCTTCAACAAGAGCATCGGAAATGCCGACGGCTTTTAAAAACTTTTGATGATCGATTTGCCGGTATAAGATCCAGGGAGGATCTTCCGCCGTGTTTGTTTGCGACAGGGCGTTGGTGACAATGAGCGTCTCATTGCTCTTCATCTCTTGAAAAAGCTCGCCCAAGATTCTGTCGATATTTTTAAATCCATGCGCGAGCGGATCTTTAGGCGAAATCTCTTTTTTCTTCCACTGATGGTGCTGAAGATGCGCAATGCTGTTTAAAAAAAGAAGAGAAAATTGGGGGTCGTAGGTTTTTTTGTATTTTAAAAAAAGCTTCGCTGACAAAAGGTCCAAAAAAGAGACAAAGACAAATGGTTTGGCCTTATAGCGGATGAGATCCTTAACCAGATTCACTACCTCTTGAAAAAACGGCCGAACGAGATCGTGCGATTTCAAAAGTTTTAAAAAGTCAGAGAGATTCTTAAGCAGGCGGGATTTTGAGTTTTTCGTGTAGTTTTTTGAGATTTGACGAAGGGGCGCCAAGAGGGCATTTAGCTCTTGAGGATGGCTCATCTCCTCTGCTGTCCAGGGATCGGGAAGAAAAAAAAGACATTTGTCTGCGATACGCCT
>Ga0155551_186_pt1 | contig 12901 bp, 12 predicted proteins | sample RifCSPhighO2_12_FD_107208 | JGI IMG/M metagenome (GOLD analysis project Ga0155551, IMG submission 107208) | Chlamydiae bacterium RIFCSPHIGHO2_12_FULL_49_9
TCTCAAACCAGCAGACGCAAAAGCCAGCTTCGTGATTAGTGTATTGTTTCACCTCAATCAGATAGAGCATGCTCCAATCGTTTACAGCCGTTCGGATCACATAGATAAAGAACTGGGCAATCGCCAAAATCCAGATGTATTTATTGCAAATGACATATTCCCAAAGAATCTGCTTGGCTGAGAGTTCCGATTTCTGCACTTTGCCCGCAAAATCATTTCGATACACTTCAATCGGAGGCAGTCCCAGGGATTGAGGCGTATCGCGGAGGCGGTTCATGACGAAAAAGCCGCCGAGAATACAGATCACTCCAGGCACATAAAGAGCGTAGCGCCAACCAAAATATTCGGCCGATCCGGCAACGATCAGAGGAATCACCGCGCCGCCGAGGTTATGGCACGTATTCCAGAGGCTCCACCAGCGCCCCCTCTCCGACTGGGAGTACCAGTGGGTGAGCAGCTTGGCGCAACCGGGCCATCCCCATCCCTGAAACCAGCCGTTGAGACCCCAAAAAATAGCAAAGGCCCACCAAATGGAGGAGAAGCCAAAGAGGATATTGAATATGCCCGTCAAGATAAGACCAACTGACATGAAATAACGGGGATTGGACTTGTCGCCCAGGATGCCGCTTAAGAACTTGCTTGCCCCATAAGAGAGGCTCAAAATGCTGGCGAGAAGGCCTAGCTCGAATTTCCCCAGGCCCAGCTCGGTCTGCATGGCCGGCATGGCGAAGGTAAAACTCTTTCTGGTGAAGTAATAAAGAGCATAGCCGACATACATCGCATAAAAAGTTCGAAGACGCCAATACTTATACTCTTTTTTTACGACTTGGCTATCTTTGATCTCTTCTATGGGAGGAGCAGGCCTGAAAATATCTATTACGCTCACGTAAATCTCCAGCCCAAATACATTAAGGGCAAACGGGAAAAGTCTAAAAGCGTCTCCCTTCTCTTGTCAACCGTTTTCCTTGTCCTCAAAAATTTTTTTATTCTATATTTTGCAAATATATGACTTTTCCAACCAATCCGATCGGAAAGCCGCCTCGAGATCCGTATGAAGATTACCGGGTGGAGGCCGTTGAGAAAGAGAAAAAAGAGACCCCTCAGCCGCCGCCTGAGCCGAGAAGCCCCAAGCCGAGGGCAGTTGAAATCCTGGTCGCCTATTTCCTCATTTTGTTTCGGAAGATTTTAGAGCTCATTGAAAGGGGGGCGGGAAGACGCTCTCCTTCCCAGGACAAAGGAAGTCTTGGCCAAAATCTGCTCCTTTTCAAAACTTCAATCGAGATGATGAAACAGGAGGATAAAAGCCAAAGCGGCCCTTTTTTAAGCGCTCTTGCCCTCGACTGGAATCGATTGACCGGCGATCTGAGAAAAATGAGCGCCGGGGGCCCGATTGAAATAGAGCTTCGAGCGCTCATTCAAAAAATTCAGTCCTATCCGAAGGGGACGCAGCACAGTTTCGGATACTATCTTTCTGAATACGCAGGTCAAAAGTGGCTTCCCTTTCCCTTCATGGAAATGGTGCAAAAAGCGCACTTCGAGCACCGGAAAGATCCATCTCATAGCGCACTTTCCGACTGGAGCGCAAAACTGGACCATCTCCTCTCCCTTCTAGAGACTTACTATTAACCCGCTAGTCAAAAAATGAGACAAAGAGCGCCAGCGAGGCAAAGCCAGATTGAAGCGAAGCGATCTGAATGAGGAGGCCATAGTAAAACTATGGCTGACGATGGAGGATCAATATGGCAAAGCCGCAGCAAGCTATTTGTCCCATTTTTTGACCTAGCGGGTTAACAATAACATTGGCTCTTTTTTTGATCCCGGATTATATTAGTCCGCAAATGGAAATGCAAATCCCTAAAGGGACTTTTGATATCCTTCCTTACGGCGTTGAAAACTGGCGCCTCTCTTCTCTGTGGCAATATGCCGAAGAGATCATTAGAACCGTTTGTTTCGAATATGGCTTCAAAGAGATTCGCACTCCAATTTATGAGCGGACTGAACTGTTTCACCGCGGAGTGGGAGACACATCGGACATCGTCACAAAAGAGATGTTTACTTTCGAAGATCGGGGCGGCCGATCGATTTCATTGAGACCTGAGGGAACCGCTTCTGCGATGCGCTCTTTTATTGAAAATAGGCTGGCGAATCTCGGATCGGTCCACAAGTTCTTCTACATCGGCCCGATGTTCCGCTACGAAAGACCTCAGTCGGGAAGATACCGACAGCATCATCAGTTTGGCGTTGAGGCGATTGGCGTGAAAGGCCCCGAGCAGGATGCAGAGATCATTGACCTGCTCTGTCAGTTTTATAAAAGACTTGGAATTCAAAATTTCAAAGTGCACATCAATTCTGTCGGCGATACAGAGTCGAGAGCCAATTTCCGCTCGGCGCTCCTCGAATATTTAAAGCCTTTTTTCAACGAACTTTCTGCAGATAGCAGAGTCCGCTTTGAGAAAAATCCGCTCCGGATCCTCGACTCAAAAGATCCGGAAGACAAAGAGATCGTCAAAGACGCCCCATCGATTCTCGACTATTTAAGTAACGACGCAAAAACTCACTTCGGCTCCCTTTGCCGTCTCCTCGAGGCGACCCACATCCCCTATCAAATCGACAGCAAGATCGTTCGAGGACTCGACTACTACAACAAGACGGTCTTTGAGATTTTGACCGATGATTTAGGCGCTCAGAACACCATCGGCGCCGGAGGCAGGTACGACGGGCTCATCCCCAAATTTGGAGGCCCCGATCTACCGAGCGTCGGCTTCGGAACCGGTCTTGAGAGAGTCTTGCAGGTTTTAATCAATCAAAAGGGAGCTCCGATTACAGAGAAGAAGCCCCTGGTCTACTTCATTCCAATGGGGGAGGAGGCGATGCAAAAGTGCTTCGAACTCGCAACGAAGTGCCGCCATGAGAAAATTGCAGCCGGCATTGAGCTCAATGGAAAAAAGATCCAAATAGCGCTTCAAAATGGCTCTCAGCTGGGCGCCAGGTTCGGCGCGATCCTCGGCGCTGACGAGATGGCAAAAGGGCACATTCAGCTCAAAAACTTTGAAACAAGGGAACAGCAAGAGATCCCCCTGAACCGGCTTGTTTCTTTCCTGAAGGAGCAATCATGCGATCGATTTTCCTCTCCCTGCTGACTTTTTTCACGATCTCTCTAAGCGCTCAGGAAAAAGAGGATGTCGCCAAAATCTCAGAGGCGATGGGCCATCTGATCGGCAAAAATTTGCAAGATCTCGGTCTCAACATCGATCTGGAAGCGGTTGTCCGAGGGCTCCAGGATGAAGCCAGAGGAAAAGATTCTCCTTTGAGCGAAGAGGAGTGCGCGATGGCCATCGCATCTTTGCAAGAAGAAAATATCGCAGCTGCGTCTCAAAAAAATCTTGTCGACGCCGAAAAGTTTCTCGAGGCAAACGCCCATTCTCAAGGAGTTGTCTCCCTTGAAGAAGGAAAACTTCAGTACAAAGTTCTCAAAGAGGGCTCAGGCGAATCGATTCAGCCCTATAACTCTCCGCTTGTTCGCTACAGCGCAAAACGGCTCAATGGCGCCCCTCTCACTGTCAAAGAAACTCAAGAGATGATCTCTCTAGACGATGCGATTCCGGGCTTTAGCAAGGGCATTTTGGGAATGAAGGAGGGAGAAATCAGAACCCTTTATATCCACCCCGATTTGAGCGCTGAAATGTCGAACCCAACTTTGGATCTGAGCTCTTTGTTGATTTTTGAAGTAGAGCTGATCAAGGCAGACGCCTCTCCGGAGGCGCACGCGGCATCGGGGAGCGAATCTCTTCCTCAGCCAATTGAATCGATTTCCCTTTTTCAAGAGGAGATAAAAGCGCGATGAAAATCGTGCTCTTTCAGCCTCAGATTCCGCAAAATACCGGCAATATCGCGCGCACCTCTGCAGTGACAGGCTCGTCGCTCATACTCATCCGCCCGCTTGGCTTTAGCACGCACAGCCGCCACTTGAAACGGGCGGGACTTGATTATTGGGAAGAAGCGGACGTAAAAGAAGCTGACGACCTTCCCTCTCTTTTAGAGAAAGAAGCCTCTTTCTTCTTCTTTTCGAGTAAAGCCTCGCGAGTCTATACAACTGCGCCTTACCGAGATGATTCTCTTTTGATTTTCGGATCTGAAACAACGGGTCTTCCCCCCTATTTTTTCAATCAATGGCCCGATCGATTTTACAAAATCCCCATGGTTGAGGATGTCCGCTGCTTAAATCTTGCCAGCAGTGTGGCGGTCGTCCTCTACGAGGCCCTCCGTCAAACACGCTACTTTGAACGACCAATCAATGTCAAGAGAATGCTGGCCAAAGCGGATGTGGTCAGCGGCACATAAATAGTCGCGCCCCCTTTTTTGATAATGAGATCCCCGGGAAGACGTCCTATCCAGCCGGACAAATAGGGGATCTCAAAACCGAAATGGAGCGCCATTCCGGCAGCTACGACAAAAAAAAGGGCAGTGCCAAGAAAGCGAAACATTTCTTTCACACAGCGGCAAGGATGAAATCTTTCACAGCTTCTGCGTTTCTGAGCCCAATGAGTCGGTTCACCTCTTTTCCATTTTTAAACAAGATCAGAGTAGGAACCGAAGTAATTTGGAAGTGGGAAGCCGTTTTTTGTTCGGTATCGATGTCGATTTTTGCGATTTGAGCCTTGCCCTTCACCTCTTTGGCCACTTGTTCAAGAACGGGCGCCAACATGCGGCAAGGTCCACACCAATTTGCGTGGAAATCGACGAGGGTTACACCCTCTTTGATGGTCTTTTCAAAGTCGCTGTCAGTCAACTGTTTAATGATTTCTTTATCGGACATCCTGAAACTCCTTTTGATGCAGCTCCAGTCTACCTTCCGCCTCCTTTTTTTCCAAATTTCAATTCTTGGAGCCAGCTCTCAAAACTCTTCGCCCCGCAAAAACGTCCTTTTGAGGCCAGTTGCGACCCCGCCTCCTCGCCTGCCCATTCGGGCAGGCCCCCGTCGGCGAGGCCCGGGCGGGCGCTGCCCGCCCTCGCAACTGACCTCAAAATCCCCGTTTTTTCGTGGGCGTGGAGTTTTGAGAGCTGGCTCCTTGGAATCCTTTACTCAAATGGGTCTTCTCCCCTATAATCCTTGGGATATCATGCGGCCATGGCGGAATTGGCAGACGCGCTAGATTCAGGTTCTAGTCGGGGCAACCCGGTGGATGTTCGAGTCATCTTGGCCGCACTTTCTTACTTTACAGCTCGATTCCACAAGCCTATCCATACCAAACCAAGGTTAACGATTACGCCACGAAGCGTGGCTAAGGATGAACGCTGCGAGGCACAGCTAACGATATAACGTCGGGGATGCACCCGACAAGCAACAGAAATACCTAAATAAAGGGACTTCCCATTTTCACCCCAATGCTTATAGCTTTTTACTCCGTTTGGGATGAGAAAAACTGAAGCGAGTACAAACGTTAAGGCATATGCGTAATAGCATGCGTAAGGAAAAAGCTGAATCAACCATTCATCCATCTATTGCCTCAAGGAGGGGTTCCCTTAGCGCCGGCCTCATACCAGGCTTTGAGATCCCGAATCGACTGCTCTACTTTTTTGCCGATTAGCTCTTGAGCCTCTCTCTTCTCAAAACCTTCAAACTCCTCCCATTCGATCGGAGTGCCGAAGATGCAGGCCATTTTGCCAAAAAGTTTGGGGAATTTACGCTTAGGAGGCCAAGCTTCGAACGTTCCGCTGAGATAGGCGGGAATTACACGGCAATGCGCCTTTTGCACGAGAAAACCAAGCCCTCTTTCAATCGGCAACAGGCGGCCGTCAGGACTTCTTTTCCCCTCGGGAAACAGAATCAGTTTCTTTCCGGTTGTCAGAAGCTGCACCATTGTCCGAAATGTCTGCGCATCGCTCGCTCCCCGCTCGACAGGGTGCGAGTTGAGGACGCGGATCAATTTGCCAAGGAGAGGGATATTAAAAAGGGATCCCTTGGCGAGGAAGTGAACTTCTTCAGGACAAGAAATCGACAGGACCGGAGGATCATAGAATGAGGCGTGATTGGCAGCCAGGACTGCGGCGCCCGGCTGAAAGTGATTTAAACCATAAATTTTAAGCCGAAAACAGGTTTTAAAGAAAAAGCGGGCCATTGAGTAGACAATCCGATAAGAGAGCTTCATCGGAGGATACCTTCGCTTGCGGCACGGCTTTAACCGGACGATTTTCTCAATCGACTGTTCGATGGTTAAGTCAGATGTGTCGATCAGAACCGCATCATGCGCCTGTTTAAGAGGAGAAATGGAACGGTTCGTATCGTTTTCATCTCTTGCTTGAATCTCATGAAGAATCTGCTCAAAGGTGATCGATCTTCCGAGATCCGGAAATTTGGAAAGGAGCTCGCGATAGCGCCTTTTGGCCCTCACTTCAGGCTTTGCCGTGAGAAAGATCTTTAGATCGGCGTCGGGGAAAACAACAGTGCCCATGTCGCGCCCTTCAAAAACGGCATCGATCGCATGGCCAAATTTCCTCTGGATTTTGACCATCGCGCGGCGCACTTCAGGATAGATGGCAACTTGTGAAGCTGCTTGGGAAATCGGCTGAGAGCGGATCGCCTCTGTCACATCCGACGGGCCGACAAAATAGCGCCTCTCTCCCTTGTCATCAGTTTTAATCTCGTACTGAAAACGGCCCATCGCCTCTTGAACCTTTTCGACGTCCATCGGGTCGATCCCCTCTTGGAGAATCATCCAGGCAGCCGAGCGGTACATTGCGCCAGTGTCAAAAAAAGTAAATCCAAGCCGCTTGGCAACGCCCTTGGCGACCGTCGATTTCCCTGTGCCTGATGGTCCGTCAATCGCGATAATCATGGTTTCAAAAACACCAGGTAAATGTAGAGGATCGGGGCGTTAAAAAGGAGCGAGTCGACTGCATCGAGAACGCCTCCGAGTCCCGGCAAATCATTGCTATCTTTTTTATTCGCGTCCCGCTTGAGCAAAGACTCCGACAAGTCGCCAAATTGCCCCGCAAGACCAAAGACAAGTCCCAAAAAGAGCCACTCAAGCGTCCCCAGCTGAAATCCTCTGGGCGCTGAGTAGCCGCTTATGAAATGAAAGGCAAAGCTGGCTCCGAGCGCGCAAATAAGCCCAAAAATGGCCCCTTCAATCGTCTTGCCCGGGCTAATGTGGGGAGCGAGTTTGAGTCTACCCCAAAGACTGCCCGCAAAATAGGCGCCGATATCGGTGATCTTCGTCACACACAAAAGATAGGCCATCCACCATCTTCCATCCTCATTCCCCAAAAGGTAGAGAATCCCCAAAACCATCCCCATCGGCACCGCGATGTAGAGCTGGCCGAAAGAAGAAACTGCGAGATCGACAACTGCCCCCTCTTTTTCTCGAAAATGGAGCGCAAAAAGAATTAAAAATCCGACAAAAAATACAACCAGGGGAAGACTTTTCAGCAGCGGATGTCGGGCTGCCAGAAAAAAAGCTATTACCTCCAGGATCGTCAGCGCGACGAGAAACGGGGTGAGAATTTGCCCTCCCTTCGCTTTTGCAAACTGCTCATACTCCCAAACAGCCACCGCCGCCAAAAGGGCAATACTCGATGCGACAACGTATTGAAACCAGGGGCTAAAGGCGAAAACCAGAAAGCAAGCCGCAACCGCAATCGAAATCGATGACGCTGCAAATCTTCGGCCCAAATCCTTCATATAATTCCTCCTCCCAAACGCCGCCTGCGCCTTTGAAATGCTAGAACGGCTCCAAATAACTCTTGGGGAGAAAAATCGGGCCAAAGCACATCGGTCACATAAATCTCAGCATAAGAAATCTGCCATAAAAGAAAATTGCTAACTCTCAGCTCGCCGCTCGTCCGGATCAACAAATCGGGATCCCCCCAAGGAGATGTATCGAGCTGTTTTCCAATCAGCTCCTCAGTGAGATCCTCAGGAGCTATTTTGTTCTTTTCGTTCATTTCGAATATTTTAACAACTGCCCGGCGGATCTCATCGCGTCCGCCGTAGTTCAAAGCGAGCACCAAATTGATCTTGTTGCACTGTTTTGTAGCCGCCTTTGTCTCCTCTAATGCGTGTTGCACCTGAGAGGGCAGCTCGGCGAGTTTCCCAATAGCGTTGAGGCGGACGCCATCGCGGATCATGCTCTCTTTTTCCCGAACCAGGTAGAGCTCGAAGATCTTCATCAAAGCGTCAATTTCAGGGTGGGGGCGCGCCCAGTTTTCCGTTGAAAACGCGAACACGGTCACAGTTTTTATCCCAAGCTCGGAGGCAGCTCGAACTACTTGCGTGAGCGCATCGGCCCCTTCCCAGTGGCCGATCATCGGCAATAAATTCTTTTGCTTGGCCCACCTTCTATTCCCATCCATGATGATTGCGACGTGCCCGGGAACTTTATCGGGGTCGAGAAGAGAGAGCTCTTCGATAGAGAAAAACGCCTTTGAGTCGCAAAGATCGGATTCGGAAGAGACAGTCATAAAAGGCTACTCAATAATCAGTAAATAGTGGATCAAGCCAAATTGTCTTTTCTCTTTCGGGGCCCACCGAAATAATCGCGATTGGAATTTCGCAAGCTTCCTCGATTCGGCGCAAATAAGCTTTTGCTTTTGAAGGAAGATCATCATAAACCCGGATGTGTCCCGTCGCCTCTTTCCAACCCGGATGCGATTCATAAATCGGCTCAACTTTTTTCAGCTCTTCATCGGAAGCGGGAAAAGTTGGGGTCCGTTTATAGCCGGTGCAGATTTTAATTTCATCAAGCCCGTCTAAAATATCGAGTTTCATCAAGGCCAATGCATCTACCCCGTTTAAATGGGCTGTGTGGCGGAGGAGAAACGCATCAAACCAACCCATCCGCCGCTTTCTTCCGGTCGTAGTCCCAATTTCCCGAGATGCCGTGTGATCCGGAAACAAAGCGAGCTCTTCCGATTTTAGCTCCGTTGGGAAAGGTCCGTTGCCCACGCGAGTCGAGTAGGCCTTAGCGACCCCAACTACCCGCTGGATCTGCGAAGGGCCGATCCCCAATCCCGATAAAACGCCGCCGGAAAGCGTACAAGAAGAGGTAACGAAGGGATAAGTCCCAAATGTGATGTCGAGGAGAGCTCCTTGAGCTCCTTCAAATAAAGTCCTCTCTCTTTTTCTCCCCGCCTGGTAAAGAAACTCTTCCACCGGAGCGGCAAAGGGCTTTAGCCGCTCTCCATATTCGACATACTCTCGGTAAATAGGAGAAAATTCGAGAGGAGAATGGCCGTAGAGCTTCTGAAGCTGCTGATTTTTGATCTTTAAAACGGCCTCTAATTTAGACTTAAATGACTCGGGATGAATGAGATCCGCTACTCTCACCCCGATCCGGGCCACCTTATCTGCGTAGCAGGGTCCAATCCCTCTTCCCGTCGTTCCAACCGCCCCCGCTCCTCTCTCTTTTTCCATGAACTGATCGATCAGCCGATGGTACGGGAGAACGACGTGAGCGTAATGGGAGAGAAAGAGGCGCTTTTCAAAGGAAACCGCGCTTTTTTTCAGCCCGCCTAGCTCCTCCAGGAAAGAAGAAGGGTCGAGAACAGCGCCCCCTCCGATATAGCATTTCGTATGGGGGTAGAGAATTCCGGAGGGGACAAGGTGGAATTTGAACTCCTTTCCCTCAGCAATAATCGTGTGGCCGGCATTGTTGCCGCCCTGCGCTCTTGCAATGTGGCGGGCCTCTTTGGAGAGAAGATCGATGATCTTCCCTTTCCCTTCATCCCCCCATTGCATCCCCAAAACGGCAATACCGGTCGCTTCAGAACTTTTCGACATACTCAATTTTCACTTAAAAATAGGTAAATTATAGCGAATAGGGCATATCGCGGGAACTTTTTTTTATTATTAACCCGCGCCCCAAACAGGTGACAGATGGCTCGGCGAGGCAAAGCCAGATCAAAGCGAAGCGGTTCGAATGAGGCGCCCTTATCAAATGTTGTAGACAAGATGACAAACGTTCAGATATCGTCTTCCGATTCAGAGCCTGTGTTCCCCAATTTTCAATTTGGAGCAGTCTCCTCTAAAGATAGGATATGAATGGATAAGCAAAGAAAGTGGCAGCTCCTCCTCATTCTCGTATGCATCGGTCTAACCTTATACAACATCCTCCCCACTCTATTTTACTATTCCAGGCCCCTGAAAAACCCGATCGGCTCCGACGCCGGAAAAGAAATTGCCCTCTCGATTGAAAAGAGAGTGGCCTCTTTGGAAGGGGAATCGATCGAATGGGTCCACTCGTTTTGCGATACTTTGGGCGCCAACCCCGCCTCGATCTCCTTGGACTCAAATAATCCCCAGCTTCTGGCCGTTCGATTTACCAAGACCGCAGACGCGGAAAAATTCAGAAAATTTTTGCCGCGCGCCGGCTCTTTAATCCCCTTTGCTCCCGCAACCCTTTCTTTAGCGCCGCAAGAAGAGGAAGGAACCGAAGTTCTCGTTCAAAGACAAATCCCGATCCGCTTAGATTCTGACGCTAATTTCTTTGCATTTGTCCCAAAAGAAGATTTTAAACAGCTCGTTATCGACCGAGCGGCTCAGGTGGCGCTTGTCCTCTCAGGTCCGACTGAACCGGGCTCCCTCTTAAGATATGTTGAGTCCCACGGCCCTCAAAAGGAATATCTCGAAGCGCTCGCCGCTCAGATCAACGCCTTATCCGACTCGTTCAAAGATAAAAAGGCGGGACTCGATCGCTTTGCAGCTACTTTTACTCAAGAATCATTCAAAAACCGGACCGAAGCCGTTCAATCGTTAATCAACGCATTTGAGACGTATCGCGACGAGATCAAAAAAGAAAAAAGCGCCCTTAAAGAAGAGGCAGCTCTCCGCGCTCTGGAAGAAAAAGAGAGCAAGCTTGCCAAAGCTGAAAACTTTTTGAAAAAACAAAAAAGCGCGTTTGCAGCCGGTAAAAACCCGGCTACTCTCCCTGAGATTTTCCAAGCGCTTGATTTCAATCGGGATCAAAAGACTCAGGTTCTTTCTCTAGAAGGGAAAAACCCATTTTTTTCTCATATTGAGATCAATTGGGCCAAAGAGCGAATCTTCCTCAAGATGCATCCCGAGATGGCCCATCTGGAGGGAAAAAATAAAGAGCATATCGAGCAGCTTCTCATCAATGAAATGGCGAAAATCTCCAGACTGGCCAACGAGACCGTTCAGGCATCCGATGAGGGGTATGCAATTTCTCTTCATCAGCTTCAAAATACCTCCGGATATTTGGTTTTGGACTTGGAGAAAGTGGCTAAAGAACAAACGTCGCTTCTCTCTTCTTTGATCAAAGCGAGATGGAACCCGAAACATCCCGATCTCAAAAATTTAAAAATCGTCAGCCTGTCAGAGTATCGCGAGCTCTCGCCCGAAGAAAAAACTCTTTGCCTCATCGTCTCTCAGCCTTTGACGGAGACAACTTCTTCCAAATCATTCCTCCGAAGCAGCTCCCTTTACGTCATTGCAAAAGGGATGGAAAAACTCCTCAAGAATTACGAAGCATTCCCAGCCTCGGAAGAAGCGGCCCTTTTTAATGCCGACTTTAGGAATCTCCTCCAGATTCTGCGCCAAAATGGATTTAGCGCCTACCCAGGAGCCCTTTTCCCGGAAGAGAGCAAAGAGACTGATTTCATCTTCGAGAAAAGTGATTTCTATTTCCCTCTCATTGCGGCAACACGCGAAGAATTCCAGGTTCGGGGGACGCAAAAATACGCCATTCTTGAGCTCTCCGACGTGGAGCAGCGGATTTTGACCGAGAATAAAATCGATACTCAAATCCACGCCGATCTCCTCAAATGGAATGACGAGTATAACGCCCTGAAAGTCAGTCTTAACCCGGCTACTTGCTACGATGTTCCGAAACCGACAAAAAGTGTTTTCTGGAGCAATCTTACGCTCTCTTTGAGAAAGTTGTTTAGGGGAGATGAGAGGAAAATCATCCGATGGGGTCTTGATTTATCCGGTGGAAAGACGGTTCAGATCGAACTTCGCGATGCAAACCACCGAGTGGTTACTGATGAGGCGGATCTCAAGCAGGGGATCAACGAACTCTATAACAGAGTCAACAAAATGGGAGTCTCTGAGGTTTCGATCCGCCAGTTGGGAAATCAAATCGTTCTCGATTTCCCCGGCTCCCAATCACTCTCCGCTTCGGAGCTCATCAAAGCCTCTTCGATGTATTTCCACATCGTCAATGAGAAGTTTTCTTTAAACTCGCCGATTGCCTCGAGCATCAATAGATTTTTACAAGACATATGGAATGAAGCCGTTGTCACAAATCGGAAAGATCCTCAAAGCGTCAATAAGATCGCCTGGAAACATCTCTATGGGGAAGGGGGATGGGCAAATCCCAAGCCTCGGTCGGATGCCGCTAAAGAGCTGCTGGAAAATGGGCTTAAGCTCCAGTCAAACGACGACCCTTCAATAGGCAATGAACCGGATCTATCGGTTTCTAAAATTGCTCTCTTCAGAGGATCTGATTACAGCGACTGGCACGGCCAAACCCACCCTCTCCTAATCACGTTCAAAAACTACGCTCTCGAAGGCTCCCAACTCGAAAATGTCCACTCAAACTACGACCCTTCCAAGGGAAATTACTTGAGCTTCGACGTCCAGGGCTCAGGAGTTACGAGAGAGGGAAGAAAACAAAACCCGCGACAAGATCTCTATGCCTGGACCTCTCTTTTCTCCAAGGATAAGATCCTCGGCACCTCTTTTGAGGCCTACTCGAAAGGGAGGGGCTGGAGAATGGCCGTTGTCTTGAACGACACGGTCATTAACGCGCCGGTTCTCGACTCAGCTATTCAGAGCAGCGCGATGATCAGCGGAAGCTTTTCTCAAAGAGAAGTGACCCAGCTCGCAGCCGACCTAAAGGCCGGCTCTCTCACCTTCACCCCTCACATTTTGTCTGAAAAA
>Ga0155551_189_pt1 | contig 12554 bp, 12 predicted proteins | sample RifCSPhighO2_12_FD_107208 | JGI IMG/M metagenome (GOLD analysis project Ga0155551, IMG submission 107208) | Chlamydiae bacterium RIFCSPHIGHO2_12_FULL_49_9
AGGGTCCCTCCAATAAAGACTTTGTTTCATTATCCTCATTTTGGCCTTTTCCAGAAATAGAAAAGGAGGCCCAAAGCCACTACCGGGAGACTCAAATACTGTCCCATGGTGAGCGCAGATTGAGCGGAAACGAGATGGCTCTGCTCCAATTTCAAAAATTCAATGACAAATCGAAAGCCAAAGACCAGGATTAAAAATGTTCCTATCAATTTCCCCTGGCTCATCAAAAATTTGGATCGATAGCTCAAGCGCCAAAGAAGGAAGAACACAGCGAGGTAAAAGAGCATCTCATAGATCTGCGCCGGGTGGCGCGCAGCGGGCCTGGAGTGATCTGCCGGATGGCCGAAGACAACCGCCCAAGGGACATCTGTTTTCGTTCCCAAAATCTCCTGATTGAAAAAGTTCCCCAGCCGGATCCAGGCGGCCACCATTGCGGTCGGAATCGAGACGAAATCTAAAAGCCTCACCCAGCTTAAGCCCTTCGCCGTCTTTCGAATTCTCATGCTAAAGATGAAAACCGCGATCAGAATGGCGACGACCGCTCCATGGCTTGCGAGGCCCCCCTCCCAAATCCGGAAAATTTCCCAGGGATCTTTAAAATAGCTGGCGGGCCTTTCATAAAAAAGAAAATGGCCCACCCTGGCTCCGACCACCGTGGCCACAATCATGTAGACGACCAACCGATCTGTGATTTGAACAGCCGTTTTCCGAATTTGATCCGACGGCACAGATCCCATCAGCTTGAAAAAGCGAGACAAAACTCCCACAAAAATGGGAAAGCCCAAAGCAAATCCTAGCGTGAAAAAGACCCCATACCAGAGAATGGGCCAGTTCACGATCGGGAGAACAAAAATCTCAGGTCTTGGATCCCAATAAATGACACCGATCATAAAAGAAAGATTAAGAGCGGCAGTGTTTAAAGTCAAAATATTAACGGTTGGCAAATCGAGAGAAATCTGGCTCAAAGAGGCTCTTGAGGAATATGAAAAAAGATTGAGCAGGATCCTTAAACTTGAATGGTCGATTGCAAAGGATCGCCCTCAACTGATCGACTTGGCTAAAAATGAAACGGCGCTCATTGCCCTCGATCTCCAAGGGGAGCTTCTCTCAAGCGAAGACTTTTCGCAAAAATTCACCCTCGCCCTCATCGAAAAAGGGGCCAGGCTGACATTCATCATTGGAGATGCGGACGGATTTCCAGACGAGCTGCTCAACCGAAGCTTTTGGAGATGGAGCCTCTCTCCTCTCACCTTTACGCACCAGATGGTACGGCTCATCCTCATCGAGCAGATTTACCGCGCTTTAGAAATCGAAAAGAAAAGCGGCTATCACAGATGAAAAGAAAAGCCGGTCAATCAATTCAAGAGAGCGCCTCTTGTTGTCTTTTTCTCATGAACCAAAAAGCCGCTCCACGAGGAGCTATTTCCCCTGTACTGTAGTCAAATCGGTACATTCCAAATCGAATCGGACACGGAACCGGTAACGTCCAACCGTGAACCCAATCAAAATTATCTGTTAGAGTCCAATAGCACACCGCCTGGATATTTATACCCTCATCTAAGGCTTTTTTAACGACTTGAGAAATTCGATTTAAATATTGGATTCTTTCATGATCATCGTCCCCTTTATTTACACCTGTATCCAGACCAACTTCGCTGATTACGATAGGCTTGCCCAAAGAAGCCATTTCTTCGAGCGCCGAAGCCATTCCCTGTGGATACATACGGAAACGGTAAGCTGTGGTTTTTTCATCTTTTACTCGAGAGACGGAATCTCCTCCAAAAAAACTCAGCTTCACTAAGGGATCGCTATAATACTGGAGGTAGCTGACATCGAACTTTACCGGCCCGCCAAGATCAAACTCATAGTTTATAAGGCCGGGAATCTTTAACTTGACTATGCCCTTTCTCATAGCGTCCATCACCATTGTGTGATTGACAGATGTCAAAACCCAGGCTACGAGTCGCTCTATGGGGGACCAAAGGGGGTTGTACTTGTGATAAGGGCGAAAGCGAATTGGATCATGACTACACCCAATTTGAAAATGTGGATCTATTTCCTTCAGGGCGTCATATACCGCATTATGAGTCTGCATGAGATGCGTAAAATTTTTAGCAGCCCCTTCGAAATCCACCGACCTATAAGGCGGGAACTCTCCCATGATGTGCCCTTGGAAGCCCTCTACGCCCACTTCATTAAACGTGACAATTTTTGTAACACCGCATTCTTTAAGACACACTCCAATCCTTTGGGCGTATCGAACAAAAGAGCCTCTTCCTTCAACAGTTGCCAGTGTTTGATAAAGCGGATGAGCGTTATGCTCGAGAGTCGCGATCGGCTCAATGCCGGCTTTTTTTAATTGCTCACACCATTTCGATACCGCTTGGATTTGGGCCTCGTCAAAACGACCTTCTTCAGGCTCTATTTGGTCTCTTGGAATAGAAAACCGAAACACTTTAGCCCCGGTCTCTTTTAAAAGATTTAAATAAGTTTCAGGATTGTTCCACATATCGGGAAACTTAGAAGAGGGATCGAATCTGTCGGGAAATTTTTTTAAATATAACTCTCCAAAATTTGTGTGGGGACGAGCTAAAGGACCATGATCATGAAAGTCGGCAGTAGCAAATCCAGTCAAGACACGAGGAAGAGAGACATCTCTTTCTTTTCCATCTTCCCCTACTTCCCATGTAGGGCGCTTGGCAAACTCTGTCAAAGAAGAATCTGCTACAGGATAGAACCATCTTTCGACCCTGGCTGCCAAGTGGCAAGCTACAGCGACCGGAAGCAAACCAAAAAATTTGAAAACCTGCAAAACATATCTTGCCACTCTTTCTACAAGGGCGCCCTCCCTGATAAGAGTACCGTCTAAGGAAACGGTACTCTTAATCGGAAGCAAGCTCGATAATAGGGCGTTGCAAGTGTTTTTTTTCCATGATTGGAAAGCCTAAAGTTTCACGAGTTTCTCCTTTTAAAAACAAAAAGTGTATGGAAAAACCAAGGAGTATTTGGGCTTGTAGAACGTCTAAGTTGTCTTGAATCCTTCTCGTCACAACTAAAACCAAGCTGGTCCATTTTTTTAAGAACATAGAAGGCGTCTTGCTCGTTGACATGGCCAAGACCTCCCTGGCCTTTTCTTGCCCAGCTAAGAACAAGAATTCCATCATCCTTTATTTGCGAAATCAAATTGTTTAAAACAGTATCAGTGAACTGTGCAGGGATATGTTCTGCCACTTCAAAACAAGAGACTACATCATATGGACCTGATTCGGATGTTTTAGAATTTGTAAAGCACTCCTTTAGATGCAGCATAATTTGCTCAAAATTAGTCCCCAATTTCTTCGTTGTTGGATTTCCGTCACATCCATATACAAATTTCATCCCGCTTTTGTGAGCGTCTTTTACATAACTACCGGCTCCACAACCAGCGTCAAGCCATTTAGTATCAGTGCCTTTTAATCCAGCTACATAATTTATTAAACCATTTGAAAGATTGCGATCATGGAAATGACCCCAATTTCGATCTAACCACTTTAAACCGGGAAATCTAGGCTTCCAAGATCCGTCCGCTTCTACTTTAACCAAAAGAAGAGAAACAACGTGCTCGACTCCCAACTGAAGAGGCACCGGAAGATATCGCAAATAATCTTTAGGACCAAATAACGCAATCGATGGCAAAATCACAACAGATCCTAAAGCAGCAACAGGCATAAGGGCTGCCGAATAAAAAGCTGCAACTCCCGCTATAGCCGCAGTCGCTACCAGGTTCACAATCACAATCGTAAGCCCCTGATTGCCGCAGCGCATCTCCTGAATCCGCCCTGTCCAGGTCGCATCCGGCTGTTCTAATGTTCTTACATTTTCTTGAAATTGGTTCTCATTTGGAATTGACTCTACTGACATAAAAAATCCTTTGTAATTTGTTTATTCTACCTCTAACTTTCCTTGGATCGATAGGGTGGCAATCGTTGCAAAATGGTCTGAAAGGAGCCACTTGCCTACTTGGAGCAGTTTGGATTTCCAGCACGGGGAGACTTTAACTGTTCCAGGATCGTAGACAAGCCCATCAATCGACTCTTTGCAATCCGCGCATGGCTTGCCATCCAGCCTTCTACTCTTACCTCGAAGGATATGTTTTCCCTCATCAGTGCAAGTCACTCGCCCTTCGAGCTCATTTTTAAAACCTTGGAGCCCTGAGGTATTTCGATCTACTTTTGAGGTGTCGAAATTGAAATCGCCGAGCAAGACAGCCCTTTTATCTTTTATTAGCGGCACAACGTGCTTTGTTAACTGGCGATTGCGCGCCGCCTGATTTTTCTCGCCTTCTCCGTAATTTAAGTGGACATTCACAAATCTCAGATCGTCTTCTCCTAGCGACACGGCAAACGAAAGGGCTCCCTGGTTGGACCATTTGGCAAGACCTTCTCGATCTTCCATTGGGTAAGGGGCAAATTGGATCTCTTTTAGCGGGACTTTAGAGGCAACAAAAAGGCCTGAGTTGTTTCGAATGGGGTCGTTAGAGCCCAAGTCCCTAAGAAAATACTGATAGCCCGCTTTTCTGGCCAATTTAATGAACTCGTTTTGAGCTCCCAAACTCTCAAATTCCTGTCCCGTAAAAATGGCAGGACTCTCTCTTGCCAAAACCCCGACCACTGCAGCACGCGACTTGCGCAACCACCAACCGGATCAAAAGGGGGGACGACTCCTCCGGTTAATGGAGACCAGGGATCCTGAAAACAGGCATTGAGCGACATCACTTTTACAGATCTTTCATCACCACTTGCAGGGGGCCGTTTTGGTTCAATGAGCTCAAATCTCCCTTGCCCCGCGCAAGCCGCAATAGAATAACAAACGGCGCTCGGCAGCAATAAAACTAAAGCAGGAACGATTGAAAAAACAGCCGATATAACCCGTTTTACTCGCTCACAGATCTCACGCCAATAGGCATCTTTCTCCCAAGGCATAGGGTGAGTTAAATGCTCTATATCGCGAACAGATTTTCTGGAAAATGTGTTGGCATAATAACCTATGTGGGTAAATAGTCTTTGCGCACTATTCGCATAGATGGATCCAGATCTCATCCCGGAAAAAGTCATATTATCCCCAATAGTCCTTGAAAGGCCCAACATGATCCCCTCTAGGCGGATTAATTGTCTACATAGAAAATAATTTTTAATTAGAAAAGAAAAGTTGACTTAGGAGTTCCTCTTAGAAGCTCTGAAATAGAGCATGGAGCCGTTGATGAGGGCCGAGCCGATTGCGACATCGATGAGGCCGCGAACCTCGATTGGAATGGGGAGAAAGCGGAAGAGAATCCCGAGGGCCATCATGGAGCCAATCAAGATCCAATAAGACTTGCTAAAAGCATCTCTAAAGCGAATGGGCAGCGGAAGAGCTGCAATGCGATTAGAGACTCTTGCAACGGTTTTGGAGAGGACGAAGCGCCCCTTCAGAAAACCAATTGCGAGCCCCAACGCAATGAGCATCGTCCCCGTTTCTTGGGAAGGGCCCTGAGAAATAAACTTGAGCCCCTTATAAAGAAGAGAGCCTCCGATGGAGAACCAGAGAAATCCGGAGAGTGCGATCCAACTGCGATGTTTCATGCGGCCAGTTTACATCAAGAGATCTTTTTATACACAACATGATTCAAAATTGGGAATTTGGCAAAGCCGGCGCCCAAGATTTTCATCAGGCCGCAGGCCGGCGCGTGACGGGGTCCCTATTTCCAATAGGGGCCCCCGAACGCGGATGGAAAGATTGGGATGCCGGCACAGCCACAAACCAAATTTTGAGTCACGTTGTGTATAAAGAAATACGAAAAAATTCTTTACTTTTGTCGACAAAAATCGATTCTCCGACTACAATCCGCAAGGTTAAAAACAGAGGCACTGCTTATATGAATGTAGCTCTTGCGTTTACCCGCGTTTTTTTCATGATTCTCAGCATCTTTTTTATGACCGCTTATATGCTATCGGGGCCTGACGGGTACACGCCGGGAAATTTGGGGTTGGGAGTCGGGGGCGGCGCCCTCTTCGGACTTTTGCTGATCGGCTTTGATCTTCTCTTTAAAAGGTTCAATCTCCGCTCCTTTAATATCGGGGCGATTGGCCTATTCATCGGCTATCTGATGGGCCAGGCGCTGGTTTCTATTTTCTCGACGATCCTCGACATCAGCGCAGCCTCCACCCACTTGAGAGCCGAAACGATCGAGATCCTCGAGATCTCCCTATTTCTCTTCAGCATTTATCTCGGCACACTCATGACTCTGAGGGCCGCTGATGAATTTTATGTCAGCATCCCGTTTATCAAGTTTACGCCGACTGCGCACAAGAAAAGAGATCTCATCGTCGATGCCTCCGTTCTATCTGATGCGAGGATCATCGATCTTGCAGGCTCGGGGATCGTCGATCACCATCTCGTTCTTCCCCGCTTTTTGATGAAAGAGCTCTATGCCCAAGCGGAAGTTTCAGATGAAATGGGAAGAAACAAGGCCAAAAGATCGTTGGATGTAATTAAGAAGTTAGAGGCGCTTCCCGATCTCGACCTCCGCTATAATGACACCGATTTTCCCGAGCTCAAAGACCCGACGGGCAAGATGGTGCGCCTTGCCCGTCTTCTCGACGCGAACATTTTGACCGCAGATATCAGCCGCGTGCAGATGGGAGCGATGGAGGGAGTTCGGGTCGTCAACATCCATTCCCTGTCGAATGCATTAAAACCCTTGATGCAAGCGGGAGAAAACATTAAGATCAAAATTCAGCGCTACGGAAAAGAGCCGCGCCAGGGAGTTGGGTATCTCGAAGACGGAACGATGGTCGTCGTCAATGGCGGCGGCGAGTTCATCGGAGAGGTGATCGACGCTCAGGTGCTCTCAGTGAAACACACCTCCTCCGGAAGGATGATTTTCTGCAACGCCAGAGACGAACACGGAAGCTACGCTTATTCAGATGGACATGAAGACCACTAATTCGATCAGGGGACTTGGCAACGACATCATCGAAATCAAGCGGATGCGCCAAAGCATCGAGCGGCACGGCCTTCACTTCCTCAACCGCCTTTTTACGCAAAGAGAGCAAGATTACTGCTATAAGTTCAGCGATCCGGTTCCCCATTTTGCGGGAAGATTTGCCGCCAAAGAGGCGATCTCAAAAGCGCTTGGGACGGGGTTTGGTTCGCAGCTCGCCTGGCACGATCTGGAAGTTCTCAGCGATGATCTTGGAAAGCCCATCGCAATGCTCAGCGACGCCCTTGAAAAGCGCTATGAGAGCCCCCGGATCTTTGTTTCGATCAGCCATTCGGAAGACTACGCTACGGCAATCGCTCTCTGGACAAATTAAAAAGAAAATTGAACCACAGAGATAAGAAAGAAGAAATTTTTGTCTCTTCTCTGTGTCCTCTGTGATCTCTGTGGTATTTTTAAAAATTAAAAAGAAAATGGGAACAAATAGCTGAAGATAAAGCTGTTCACATTCTGTGGGCACGACTTTGCAAGCACGCGCCTTACATATTCAAATCGAACGGTTCCCCACACTCCGACTTTATAGCCGTACCGAAAACCTAAATCGATCGATTTCTGCCGGATCTTCGCATAGCCGTTGAAATGATCCACGTTGACCGTCCGGTGCCCCCCATACCCATTGATCCCTGATGCGTAAATCGCCAGCTTGTGCTGATCGTCAATATTCGTTTCCACCGATGCAATCCCCCTCACCCAGGGAGAGCCTCGGTTTGCATGGCCAACCGCTCCATATCCCCACACCCGAAAGCGCCAGTCATCTGAAACATCAAACTCTTTGCCGATCGAGATATTCGCTTCGAAGTCGGCGTTTGCATGATAGGGACAGCTGACATCGCGCAAACTGTCTGTATTCGTAAACCGGCAGCTCCCGCCTGTGGCAAGACTCACCCGATCGCCGACAATGTCATCGAGCCAAAGGTAGCGAGCCTGCAAAGCAACCGAGCGGAAGTTGAACGATTGCTGAGTCGTGTCTGCAAATTGGATATCAGTATCGATGCTCCATTGGGGAGAGACGGAAAAGTCAAGACCAAAATAGAGCACATTTGAGTTGAAAGGTTTTGTGAGCTGAGGCTTGCCGTTTTGCACTCGGTTAAATCTGCTATAGTCATATAGGCTCAATAGATGAAATTCATACACATCCCCAAACCAGGGCTGTACTTCAAGCGCAGAAATCGCAAACGGAAAAAGAAGGAGAAAAATTCTTCTCATTCCAATCCCATGGAGCTCAACCACCTCTCCGCATCGAGAGCTGCCATGCATCCCGTGCCTGCAGCTGTCACTGCTTGGCGATACTTGTGATCTTGTACATCCCCAGAGGCAAACACCCCGGGAAGAGAAGTCTCCGTCGAACCGTTGTTCACAATCAAATAACCTTTGTCGTCTGTTTTGAGCTGCCCGTTTAAAAAAGAGGTGTTCGGCTGGTGGCCAATTGCGAAAAACACCCCGCCCGCCTCTCTTTCTTCCGTTTGGTTTGTCTCGAGATTTTTTAAAAGGACTTTTCGGACGACCTGATCCCCCGAGATCTTTTCAATGACGCTATTCCAAAGGAGCTCGATTTTCGGATGTTTTAACGCCCTTTCCGCCATGATCTTCGACGCCCTCAGTTGATCTCTTCTGTGGACGATGTAGACGCGGCTTCCATACTTCGTCAAAAAGATCGCCTCTTCAACTGCGCTGTCGCCGCCGCCGATAACAAAGAGGGGCTTGTTTCTAAAAATAGGGGCCGCTCCATCGCAAACAGCGCAAGCAGTGACCCCTTTTTGCCAAAACCCATCCTCCCCCGCTCCTTCGATCTCGAGCCGCTTTGCAGTCGCTCCCGTTGCAATAATCACCGAATGAGCTTCCATTTTTGTGCTCGACCCGACGATGAGAAAAGGGCGCTTGGAGAGATCGACAGAAAGAACGTCCTCAGCCAAAAGGCGCGTCCCAAACCGCTCAGCCTGCGAGCGAAATTGAGCCATGAGATCGGGGCCCGTGATTCCTTTTGGAAAACCGGGATAATTTTCCACCTCTGTTGTCGTCATGAGCTGACCGCCGGAAGGTCCCGACATGAATCCCTCATAAATGAGCGGCTGAAGGTTGGCACGGGCCGCGTAAATAGCTGCCGTATAAGCTGCCGGACCCGATCCGATGATGACTAGTTTTCTCTTTTCCATGTGCAAAATACCTACGGTCAAAAATGAGAGATCCTATCATTTCTACAGGACTTAAGAGTTTGTCTCAAGAGTCGGTTAAAAGAATTCGTGTGAGAGCTCTTTCGAGCGTTTGGTTGCAGCTTGAATTGCGCTAGATAGAGATTGGTCTGTTTTTGATTCATCCATCACTTTGAACCCGGCTTCCGTCGTCCCGTTTGGCGTTGCGATCTGAGCGATTAAGTCTTTCGGATTTCCCCCTTTTAAAACAAGACGCGCTGCGCCGGCAAAAGTTTGAGCTGCCATTTTGAGCGCCTTTGGGTAAGGAAGCCCGTGCGCCTCGCCCGCTTTGGCAAACGCCTCGATCATCCGAAAGACAAATCCCGGCCCACTCGCAGAGAGGCCGCAGGAGATGTCCATGAGCTCTTCGGGAACTTCAATAACCTCTCCCATGCAAGAGAAGATGGCCTGCGCCTCTTCTTTAAGAACTGCATCCGCATTTTGCTGGAAGGAGAGCACCGTCATCCCCTCGAGGACCGAAGAGCCCATATTCGGCATCGCCCGGATGATTGGGATGCGGCCTAAATGCTTTTGGAAGTAGGCCATTTTGACACCCGCCGCGATTGTGATGATCTTTTGGGAGCCCATTTTGAGCTTGGCCAGGTCTTTTAAAACCTGCTCGAGCTGAGCCGGCCGGACGCAGATAAAGATCAGATCGCTCTTCTCGACAAGAGTCGGAAGGGTCGAAGAGGTAACCCCAAATTCCTGCTCGCTCTTTTTCATCTTGGCCGGATCGCGCCGGATAAAAGAGATTTGGGAGCGGGGGATCAGCTTGGCCCTGTCGATGGCCCGGCAGATCCCCTGAGCCATGTGGCCGAACCCGATAAACCCCAGCTTTAGATCGCCTGTTTTCATATTTCATGACACTAGGGAAATTTTCTTTAAAATTCCAGGGAATTTGTTAGCTAAAAATCACCCATGGCGTACAATAGAGGTATTTAATTTTCTTTTATAGAAAGATTATTGGAGGCAAAAAGCAGGTTAATGAAGCGCTTATTTCGAAAGGCTTTCGGAATCCATTCAGGAGAAGGGCGGCACGCCTTTCTCTTTGCGCGCCAAGCTTTCTTTTGGGCATTTGGAAGCTCCTGTCTCGACACCCTCTCCGACGGCCTTTTCCTGGAGAAAATCGGCGCCGCCTTCCTGCCCAGAGTCTACTTATGGACCGCTCTGGGGATGATCGGAGTTTCTACCCTTGTCCTCTACAGCCTGAGGGTGACCAGTCCCTATCGGATCTTGACCTCTGCCATGGGGATCGGCTCTCTGATCTGCCTCGCCGCCGCCCTCTTCGTGGGCTCCGCTCCTCCGGATATATTCTGGTATGGGCTCAAGGTGGCGTCGAGGATGTTTTTTGCGGTGATGATCGCCTGCTCTTGGACCTTCACCGACCAATACCACGACCTGCAGGACGCCAAGAGGGTCTACTCGATCTATAGCGCCGCCTACTTTTTGGGTTCCATCGTCTCGGGGACCGCCATCAATCTCCTTTTAGACAAGATCGGCTTCTCGTCTCTTTTGGTTGCGGCTGCCATTTCCATTTCCTTTGCGGGTCTCGAAGCGCGCCGGATCGCCATGAGAGTGAAGGCCGTTCACGACGACACCGTCGAGGGGGCTTTTTCGGGAAACAGGGACTCTTTTGCCTCTGTTGTGCAGATGATCGTCCGCTCCCGCTTTGCCCTAATCCTTCTCCTCCTTAGCCTCGTCGTTCAGCTCCTCATGACCGTCACCGAATTCAACTACATGGCTTCTTTCGGCAAGTCTTTGCAACCTGCATCCGAAGGGCATATCGCCGAGTTTTTAGGTAAATGCCGCGCCTTCATCTCTTTATTCAACATTCTCTTCGGCGTCTTCTTCTACGGCAGATTCGTGAGGAGAATGGGCCTTAGCAACATGATCCTGGTCACTCCCCTCTTTTTCCTCGGCATCTATCTCGGCTGGATCGTCCAGGACACCCTCCTTTTTGCTATTTTGGGGCTGATCGCCGTCGACGGAATCCTCTTTACCGTCGAGGATAACTCGTTCAATCTCCTCTCAAATGCGGTTCCGACAAAGCTCAAATCGAAAGTGAGGATCATCAACGACTCATTTTTCGAGCCGATCGGGATGTTGTTCAGCTCGCTTCTTCTCTTCGCGACAACGCAAAGCAGACTCCTCGGTTTCTTTTTAGCTTTTCTCGCCCTCTTTTTGGCCCTTGGAATCCGCTCGATCTACTCCAGAGCAATCCTGATCAACTTGAAAGACAACGCCCTTCACTTTGAGAGAAAAGTGAAGGGGTGGATCGCATCGCTTACCCGAAGAGAGCAAAAAGAGGCGAAAAAAGATATTTTAAAAGCTCTCGCTTCCCCGGAAGAAGAGACGCAGCTCGTCGCGATTGAAGGGCTTTTGCAGCTCGATGACAGCTCCCTCATCCCCCAAATTCTGCAAGTGGCCAAACGGCTCGGCACTCTTTCAAAAATTAATTTCTTGCGCCTTCTCGACGGAAGCAGCTTTAGCAATGACGCGAGAGTCATCGAAGCGATCGACGGCTGGCTCTACGAGAGCAAATCGCCGGAGCTTTCCAAGTGGGCCAACTTATATCTTGCGAAAAGGGGTCTTCACCATCCTGAAAAAGTGGAAGACGACCTCGACCACCCGGATCTTTTTTTGAGAGGAGCTGCGATTCTCACATTGAAAAAATCGCTTGCAAATCAGTCTTTAGATTACGCCGCTCTCAACCGGACGATCGCTGCGAAAAAGCTCGATCTTCTTCTCAAATCGGCCCGCATCGACGAAATCAGCATGGGCCTCGACATCCTCGCCGAGGAAGGTACAATGGAAGCGGCCGAAAAATCGCTCCCCTTCCTCTCCCACCCATCCGTTTTGGTGAAGAGAACCGCCGCTCGAACGATTGCGCGCCTCGCCGACAAAAGGCTTGCCCGCCACGCGCCCCAACTCATCGAAGAACTCGACGCGGCGAGGGACAACCAATTTCGCCTCCACCTGCTCGACGCGCTCGGCAAAATCTCCGATTCGACGATGGTGAGAGAGATCCTTCTGGAGAGCGTCCATCTTCGCCCGAATGAGCGGCGAAGAGCGGAAGAGATCATCGCTCAGATGGGACTTAAAATCGTTCCCCTTCTCCTCGCCTTTACAAAAGACATCTCTCTTCCTGAAAGAGCGAGAATTTTGGCGAGCAAAATTTTGGGACGTCTTGCGCTGCCCCAGCTTCAGGCAAACCTGATCGATATTCTCGATATCGAAATCGAAAGAGCCTACTTCTACTTCTATTTTGGCCACACGATCCAAGAACAGTATCCGCAATACGATCTCGAAATGCTTCAAAGCGCGCTTCTCACCGGCTATCAATCGGT
>Ga0155551_188_pt3 | contig 12450 bp, 10 predicted proteins | sample RifCSPhighO2_12_FD_107208 | JGI IMG/M metagenome (GOLD analysis project Ga0155551, IMG submission 107208) | Chlamydiae bacterium RIFCSPHIGHO2_12_FULL_49_9
GGCTCTCTTTTAGCCATCGGTCTCGGAGCCTATTTCTCTTTTAAATATGACCTTTGTTTGAAAGCGCCAAAAACTTTGTCTATCGGATGCGTCAGGGGATTTTTTGCCGTTGCGATTCTCTTTTTGCTCTATTTTCTCTGGCCGAAAGAGGCGCCCCTTTTTACCCGAAGCTTTATGATTGGCCTTTGGGTGAGTCTTCTCGCTTCGCCCACCTGTAAATTATTGGGCGGTTCCTAACGTCTCTCCAAAATTGGCCTTCGTCTCGATCCCTTTTTGGGTATTGGCGGTCAAATCGGCATCAAATGTCACTCTCCCTTTTTCAAAAAGAAGCGCGATGCAAGAGCCGCCAAATTCAAAATAGCCCTTCTCATCCCCTTTTTTTACCTTGAGATCCGGAGTATAAGTTTGACGAATGGAGCCGACAGAGGTCGCCCCAATTTCGATGTAGAGCACAGTTCCAAAATGATCGGTCTCAATTTCTGTGATCATCCGCTTGTTCTCAGAGAGAATGGAGACGTTCTTTTTCAGCGCAATCGGATTGACCGAATAGAGCAGCCCATTGATAAGGCGAGGTTTTGCCGGAATCCCATCGCAGGGAAAATGGAACCGATGATAATCCGAGGGGCAAAGGCGGGCGATTGCCATGGAGCCTTCCTGAAATCGGCGCGCCATCGGAGGATCTTTCAAAAACTCCAAAAGAGAAAACTCTTGTCCTTTGATGAAGAAGCGGTCGAATTGATTGAAGACCAAATATCTGCCGTCTGCAGGAAGAACAACTATTTTCGGGTCTTGAGCAATCGGCCGTCTTTCCGGTTTTAATTTCCGGATGAAAAAATCGTTAAACGAGTCGAAGCCGCTGTCCGCAAACTCTGAAGCGTCGATCCCATAGGCCTGAATGAAAGGCGCAATTTTTTTCGCGCTCGACTTTCTCTTTTGCAAAAAGCCGTAAGCCCAAGAGAAAAAAGGGACGCGGGCAATAAGGGGAAGCAGGAAGAGGGCAAAAACGCCTCTCAAAAATCCGTCGCCGTAGAGGAGGGACAAAAAGGGCCCCCCATAGACCCTCTCAATCGCCGTTTGCCCCGTTTTTCGATCGATGTAGGTGATTTCCATAAAGAATGATTATACTTGGGAAATGCCCATTTTTTCAATGCATCAAATAAAGTTTTTTATAGAGAAATATAAGCCTTGAGGGAAATGGTTTTCCCTATTAAACTTTTCTCAAAGACAAGGTCTCTCCTCATGTTTGGAATACTAAAAAAAATCTTTGGGACACACCAGTCCCGCCTCCTGAAAAAATACTGGAGCTTCGTCCCCAAGGTAAACGCTTTTGAAGAACAATTCCAGTCCCTCTCCGATGAGGAAATTTTTAGGAAAACCGCCGAATTCAAGGAAAGATTTGTCAAGGGCGAATCGCTCGAGTCCCTCCTCCCCGAGGCCTTTGGAGCGGTAAAGAACGTCTGCAGGAGACTTTGCGGAACCGACGTCCACGTCTCCGGATATAGCCAAAAATGGGACATGATCCCCTACGACGTGCAGATCGTCGGCGCAATTGCCATGTTCAACGGCTCGATTGCCGAAATGCAGACCGGCGAGGGGAAAACGCTCACTGCCTCTATGCCCCTCTACTTGCACGCGATCACGGGCAAACCGGTTCATCTCGTCACCGTCAACGACTATTTGGCCAAAAGAGACTGCGAGTGGATCGGATCGATTTTCAGAAGACTCGGTCTCACTGTGGCCTATTTGACTAACGATGTCCCAAGCTATAAGAGAAAAGAAGTCTACGCCTCCGATATCGTCTACGGCACCGCCTCCGAGTTCGGGTTTGACTACCTTCGAGACAACTCGATGGCGACGAGCAAGAATGAGCAGGTGCAGCGCGGCCACTACTTCGGCATGGTCGACGAGATCGACTCAATCCTGATCGATGAAGCGAGAACGCCGCTGATTATCTCGGGACCTGTTCCCGAGAGCCGCCAGATGTATGACGAGCTCAAAGACGGAGTATCCCATCTCGTTCGGATCCAGCGCGACCATTGCAATAAGATCGCAAACGACGCGAAGCGCGCATTGGAGTCTCTCGGCGTGCTGGAATCTGTAGAAGCGCCGCGAAAACTGAACAAAGAAGAGGCGGAAAAGGAGCAGGCGGCTTTTAAAAAACTCTGGCTTGCCGGCAAGGGAACCCCTCGCAACAAAATCTTGAAGCGGATGAAGGAAAATCCCGATTTTCGCGCGCTCATCGACAAGTGGGAAACCTACTATTTCAGCGATCAGAACAAAGAGGAAAAATTCGAAATTCTCTCTGATCTTTACATGATCGTCGATGAGAGAAATAACGAATATGAGCTCACCGACAAAGGGATCAAAGCCTGGAGCGAATTTAAAGAGGGTGTGGGCTCAGATGATTTTATGATGCTCGATCTCGGCCACGAGTATGCGCTCATCGAGCAAAACAGCGCCCTTTCAGATGCCCAAAAAATGGACGCGAAAATCCGCTTGAGAGAAGAAGACTCCAAGAGAAAAGAGAGAGCCCATAACCTCCGCCAGATGCTCCGCGCACACCTTCTCATGGAAAAAGACATCGATTACATCGTCCAGGAAGGGAAGATCGTCATCATCGATGAAAACACGGGCCGACCCCAGCCGGGCCGCCGCTTTTCCGACGGGCTTCATCAGGCGATCGAGGCGAAAGAAGATGTCGCGATTCAGGGAGAAACTCAGACCTATGCGACCATCACTTTGCAAAATTACTTTCGCATGTACGAAAGGCTTGCCGGAATGACCGGCACGGCGATGACTGAAGCGAATGAGTTCAAAGAGATCTATAAGCTCGAAGTGCTCGAAATCCCCACCCATCGTCCTTGTAAAAGAAAAGATTTCGACGACGAGATCTACATGACGGAGAGAGAAAAATACAACGCGATCCTCAAAGAGATCAAAGAGATCCACGGAAAAGGACGCCCCATCTTAATCGGAACCGACTCAGTCGAAACATCTGAAAAGCTCGCCCGCATTTTAAAACAAAATAAGCTCGAGCACACAATCCTCAACGCCAAAAACCATGCGAAAGAGGCGGAAGTGATCGCGGAGGCCGGCAAAAAAGGGGCGATTACTCTCGCCACCAACATGGCAGGCCGCGGAACCGACATCAAACTCAAAGAGGGAGCAGCCGATGCCGGCGGACTCCATGTGATTGCGACCACTCGCCACCATTCCCGCCGCATCGACAGACAGCTTCGGGGAAGATCGGGCCGCCTCGGAGATCCGGGCTCCTCGAAATTCTACGTCTCTTTTGAAGATTCGCTCATGCGCCTTTTCGCATCGCCGCGCATGACGGCTCTCTTGCAAAGATTCCGCCCTCCTGAGGGAGAGCCGATCTCTGCCAAAGTGCTCAATAAGTCGATAGAGACTGCGCAAAAAAGAGTCGAGCAGAGAAATTACACCATCCGCAAACACACGCTCGAATACGACGATGTGATGAATAAGCAGCGGCAGGAAGTCTATTCTTTTAGAAATGACATTCTCTTTGCCGAAAAGCCGATTGAGATCGCAGAGGAGCTCCTTCAAACAGTCACTTCTCAGCTCCTCTTGGGCGCGGCCCCCCTCAATGCGCTGATGACTCATTTCCCAGTCCGCGTCGAAGAGGAGCCGGCTGCTACCTTCGAGAAAAGGGCGAAAGAAAAAGTCCTTGCCGCTTTTGAGCAAAAACTCGTCTTCCAAAGACAGCTTCTTCTCTCTTTCCGCCCCGACTTAAGCGATGCGGAAAAAGCGCAGACCGTTCTCCAGGAGGTCATCCGGAACCTGATGGTTCGCAAAATCGATCAGCTCTGGCAAGAACATCTTCTCCATATCGATCATTTAAGAGCGGATGTTCACATGAGAACTGTTGGCCAAAAAGATCCTCTTTTAGAGTTCAAACATGAGTCATTTGCCCTCTTTGAGGCACTCTCTCATAAGCTGAGAGAGGAGATCACTCGGGATCTGTTTCGCTTTGAAATGATGCCGCAGGCCCCGCAGCCCTTCCCCCCCTTAAGAGGCGGAAAAAAACTCGCTCTCCAAGAGCCCTCACTGATTGAGGGCGCGTGAAAAAATGCGCCCTTTTTCTTCTTTTCCCTTGGATACTCGTCTGTGCTGACACCCCTCCGCCTCCTAAAGAAAACGTCGCAGGGATCGCAAACTACGGCGCCGTCACACTCGACTCCCTTCAAGGGGCAGGGCTTGTCAAACTCAATGGCACCTCTGTTCTCAACACAGCCCACTTCGACGGGAGCTTTCTCGCAAATGACGTGCGCATAGGCGCGCTGGAAGTGAGCGGGGAGGCGAATCTGACGGCAGCCATCATTGGACAAAAGAGCTTTATTTTCGGATCTCTACAGGCCGTTCGCTCTACATTCTCAAAACCGCTGACTCTGCTCACTCAAAAAGCTGTCTTTACCGGCTGCAAAATTGAGTCGATTATCGTAAAAAAAGATACTGCTTGCAAAGGAAAGCAGGTTTTAGAACTAAAACTGGGAACTATCGTCGATGGCTCGATTGAATTTGAATCGGGAAAAGGGGAGGTTGTCCTCTTCCCGGGATCTCAGGTACTGGGCCCTATCACAGGCGGCAAAGTCCTCAAAAAGTTCTAGAAAACTTCTCAATTTTAGCAAGTGGAGTGACGTCGCCAACCCGCCTTAAAATCCATTGAGTCGAAATGACCCTTTCAATCCTGTTGAGCCGTTCTGAATTCCACTTGATTTCGACATCATAACGGCCAGCAGGCAGCCCTTCCGGGCTAGATGGCAATACGGAAATATTATTGAAGCACGAGACGGCTCCCTGGCTCAAATGATCAAGATAGCGTTGCTTTCCACCGACATCGAAATACCACGCTCCGGAATCTGAGGAAAAGCCTTGAAAACCAAAACTCAAAGGGAGCTTATAACGACCGAAATCCACCTCCAGTGTTCTCTCTTTTTTGTCTGAAGAATCCCATACAAATTTCATTTCTCCCCCAGCCTCTTGAAGTCTTTCAGGCGCCGCCGCCATTGGTTGCGCAACCGGAGCAAGAAACAGGCCGTCTATACGCCCTATCAACCCGTTGAGATCCTTCATCAGGGCCTCATCTTCATTGCTCTCTTCTGCCCTTTTTAAAACAGAATCGCTCGCCTCTTCCACGCGAGCTTCCAATTGAACATTTCGATCATTTTGGTTCTCTCTTAGCCTCTTACCACTCGCGTCCTGCGAGAGCGGAGCAAAAAGCGCTACCCTAAAATTTCCTTGAGGATTTCCCTCTGGCAGAAAGCTAAACGAGCCAAAACCATTGCCTGCTATGACTCTTTCCATATACTCTGAAAGGGAGTTTGACGCAGACATCGTTTATTCCTTTGAAGTTGATTGATCTGGGGTTCCAAAAGATGGCGTCCTTTTAGAAGCTGCCAGCATCTTTTGTTTCTTTATCGAGATTGGGCGACGCCTTACCCCTGCAGGTTTTTCGTTTCTTTTCTTACACGGTTTTTCCGCTGCAGAGCCGGCAGTAGGCAGAGATGTTTGAGTTGCAGATGTATTTTCACCTACAAGAGGACTAGCCGTTCTTTGCCCCGGAACTTGAAGAGATCCAGACTGAGACGCTACAACCGGAGTTGCTGCTTTTGGACGCGGAGGAGATGGGGGAATTACGTTGATTTGCAGCAGAGGTTGACGCGGGGGCGATCCAGTGGAACTATCGACTTCCATTGAGGCCGAATTCCCTCTCGCTGCGCCACTTGAACCCACAACTTCATCATCATCATCGCTGGTCTCAACTGTTTGTCGAGTAGCCACTGTCATTAAACCGTCAACCGCTTCTCTGACATCATCTTCAGCTCTTTTCCTCGCTTCTGCTTCGGCTGCTATACCGGCTTGAAATTGCATTCGGTTTCGTTCGAGCCCCATGACTTCTGAGTGACTCGGCTTTGGATTCACATAAAGGGTTAAACCGCGCGATTTAATAGCCATTCCCGGCACCAATTTAAGAAAGCCGTTTCCTGATACGGAACTTTCAATCGGAGATGTCGGAAGTTGAAGAGGCTGACCCAATTCAATCTGTCTGGAAAAAATTTCGCGAAGCCGAGGAATTAATAAAGCTCTCTCCAACCACTGAATTTCCAATTCAATCGATTGGCGAATAGCTACCTCAGAGGTCTCGAGCAACTCTGTATTTGCACGGATGTATGCTTTAATTTGCCGATCTGTCAATAACTGAGGAGGTTGATTTTGAGTACTCAGAAGCTTTGCGAATTCTGTCCTCAATTCTTCAATAACAAATTTGTGGTACACCTTTTGCGCTTTAAAAAGCACTCCTCCTTTGGTCAATCGAACGTCGAAAGGAAGATCGATAGAATCCAGCTCGGATTTTAATACTTTTATTCTGTCTAGAGCTTCCTGTTTACTTCGGGTTAGAGGATTGACAGGCTCGCGGCTTGACAGCACTTCATCGCACTCCATAGAAAATCCAGAACCTGAAGAAATTGGGGATATATGAGACATTATTTAATCCACTTGTTTAATTCCATGTTATTTTATAACAAAAAAAGAAATTAACTCAACAAATATAATTTAATTTTAGTTTTTACAAAAACAGACAAGGAAATTCTTTAAAAAAATTATTTTCCCGGATAAACAGATGATATGAACTCAATCCTTGCCGAACTAGCGAAGCGCCCCGCAAAACTCGACTGTCTCAAAGACCCGGCCGTGCTCAATTTAGAGGGGCTGACTCTCACCCCATTCCACATGGTGGCTCTCATCATTTTCGGCCTGGCCGTTCTCCACACCTTCTCTGTCCACAAGATTAGATCTTACGCCCGCTCTCTCGAGTCGACCCAGGCGCCGAAAAGGCTTTCAAACCAGGAGAGAAGTTTAGGGATTCACCTCCTTTATTTTCTATCGGAAGTGGAGATTGTCTTCGTCTTATGGGCAATCCCTCTTTTTCTCACGATCACCTGCTTTTACGGCTGGAAAATCGCTCTCGAGTACATCAACACCCGCGACTATACCGAGCCCCTATTTGTCGTAGTCACCCTCGCTGTCGCCTCAACACGCCCCATCCTGATGGCTGCGCAAAAACTCATCCAATGGGCGGCAAATGGGCTCGGCGGGTCGCTTGCCGCCTGGTGGTTCACTCTGCTCACTTTGGGGCCCCTACTCGGTTCCCTCATCACAGAGGTGGGCGCTATGGCTCTCTCTGCGCTCCTCTTGTCGCAGCAATTCTACACCCACCACCCGAGCAAAAAACTCGCCTATGCGACCATCGCGCTTCTCTTCGTCAACATTTCCGTTGGGGGGACGCTCACCGTATTCGCCTCGCCGACCATCCTGGTCCTCTCTCACTATTGGAACTGGACCTTGATGGAAATGCTCACTGATTTCGGCTGGAAAGCAGTGCTTGGCATTTTGATCTCAAATACGATCTATCTTTGCTATTTTAGAAAAGAGCTAAAAGCGATGGGCATCCGTCAAAGAGCGCTGGAAGCCTTCCACTCATTTAGCGTTAAAAAAGAGGAAGCTCCCGTCCCCTTTTGGGTAACAGCCGCTCATATCCTTTTCCTCGCTTGGATCGTTCTGGTTGCCCACTATCCGACGATTTTCATCGCGAGCTTTCTCCTCTTCCTCGGATTTCATAGAGCGACCCGCCATCACCAAAGCTCTATTCAGCTCGTCCGCCCACTTCTTGTCGGACTCTTTTTGGCCGGGCTTCTCATACACGGCGGACTGCAAGGTTGGTGGGTCGTCGCCGCCCTCAAAGATTTGAGCCCTACCGCCGTTTTTGGCACTGCGATTGCGCTCACCGGATTTAATGACAACACGGCGATCGCCTATCTCGCTACGCTGATTCCTGAATGGGGGGACATCTATGAATATGCGATTTTTACAGGGCTGATTGCGGGAGGAGGGCTGACGGTGATCGCCAATGCGCCGAATCCTGCGGGTTATGCCATTTTGAGAAAGGACTTTGCTCAGGGAATCGAGCCGCTCAAACTCTTGGCCGGAGCCCTTATGCCGACTCTCATTCTCTATTTAGTCTTCTATCTTTTTAGTCCGCTGCTACAATTTTGATAGGTTCCTATACCCAAAAAGGAAAAGGGGAACCGAAGCTAAAAGATAAAGCGCCCAAAAGCCCGCATTCCATTTCAGAATCAAGACTCCTTTATAGGAGAAAAAGAGCATGAGAAGTCCTAAAATGCAGAGCTGAACGCCGAGCGTTAAAAGGATCGTGGGCCCAAAGACATTTTTTTGTTTTTCCTCTTCTTGAACGACCGATTCAGCAGGAGCGGCTTCTTCCTCTTGAGCTTTAGGGGGAAACTGGGGCGGATAGAGCGACTGCATCGTCTCCCGGTTTTTAGAAGAGGTCAAAAAATCTTTGGGCGGGTAGGCGCTCGACCTCGCCTGTTCCGGCTTTTCTTCTCGAAGATCGGCTGCGCAAAAAGGGCAGACAATGACATCGAGATCGATCTCCCCTTCGCAATTGAAACAAAGTTTTTGACGCTTCTTCGGTTTCATGGACATCCTGCTTTCCGCTTCGAAGTATAATATTTAGATAACTTTTTTCCTAATGCCCTTTTTTACCTAAGTCGGCTAAAATCAACCCGAGGTAGAATATGGCGGAAAGAAAGAAGTGCGACATCGCGGTGATCGGCTCCGGTCCCGGCGGTTACGTGGCGGCAATTAAAGCGACCCAAATGGGCAAGTCGGTCGCCCTCATCGAAAAAAATCTTCTCGGAGGATGCTGTTTGAATGTCGGCTGCATCCCGACAAAAACGCTTCTTGCCAACGCCTCGATTTTACACAGCATCCGAAGAGCTGCTGATTTCGGAATCAAGACGGGCCCCATCTCTTTTCACTACGATCAGATGAAGGCGAGAAAAGACAGCGTGATTACAAAAATCAGAACAAGTTTGGAAGGGCTCATCAAGTCCAATAAAATTACCATCTGTCGAGGAGCTGCCGAGTTTGAATCCCCCTATGTTTTAAAAATTGCAGGACAAGACAACCTCTTTTTGGAGGCGGGAAAAATCATCATCGCAACCGGTTCCATTCCCTTGGATATCAAAGCATTCCCGTGCGATCACGACCGCATCCTCAACTCCACTTCCCTCTTGGAGTTGACCGAAGCGCCAAAGAGTCTCGCAATTGTCGGCGGCGGCTACATCGGCTGTGAATTCGCCTCGCTGTTTGCGGAACTCGGCTGCAAGGTGACTATTCTCGAAGCTCTTCCGACCATCCTGGCCGCTCAAGGAGCGTCGATCGCCCAATTCATGACAAAAGCGCTCACCTCTCGCGGCATCGAGATCAAAACGAATGTGAAAGTAAAAAGCATTGAGAACAAAAAAAGCCACGCGCTTATTTCCCTGGAAGACGGCCAAACCCTCGAGGCCGATTTTGCTCTTGTATCAGTGGGCCGCAAAGTCTACACCGATGGACTCAAGCTGGAAAAAGCGGGACTCAAAACAACAGAGAAGGGCTTTATTGCAACCGATGACAAGATGCAAACGGATGTCAGGGGCATTTACGCAATCGGCGATGTAACCGGTAAATGGATGCTCGCCCACGTGGCGTCTCACCAAGGGGTCATTGCAGCGTCAAACGCCGCGGGCGTAGAGGCAAAAATGCATTATGAAGCAGTTCCCGCCGTCGTCTTCACGTCTCCCGAAATTGCAACAGTGGGACTGACTCTCGAACAAGCCAAAGAAAAAGGGTACGACGCCGCTCTAGGCTCATTCCCGTTCCAGGCCCTTGGCAAAGCCCAAGCCTCCATGGACACTGAAGGCTACACTCAGATCGTCTCGGATAGGAAGACAAAGCAGATCCTCGGCGCCTCTGCAATTGGCCATGAAGCGGGCAATCTCATCGCCGAGATGGCCCTTGCGATTCAAAATGAGCTTACGCTAGAGTCGGTTGCGGATACGATCCACGCCCATCCGACCCTGGCTGAAAGCTGGCTCGAGGCGGCGCTGATCGCCAACGAAATGCCAATCCATTTTCCGCCGAAAATAAAACGATGAATAAACTCAACGTCTTGCCCCAAAATCCAGAAGTTGAAGAGAGCCAAGGGCGCTTCCCCTCTTGGCTGCACCGAAAACTGCCTTTGGGCGGTCAGATTTTCAAGACGAATACACTCATCGACAAATACAAACTCAACACCGTTTGCGAAGAGGCGAAATGTCCGAATCGCTTTGAGTGCTACACGAAAAAGACGGCCACTTTCCTAGCCCTTGGCAAAGAGTGCACGCGCAACTGCGGCTTTTGCGATATCGATTTTAGCAAAACGCCAAAAGCGCCAGAGGCAGATGAGCCGATCCGGATTGCCCTTTCCGTCAAAGAGCTAGGGCTCAAACACGCAGTGATCACGATGGTGGCAAGAGACGATCTTCCCGATCAGGGGGCCTCCCACATCGCCCGCATTATTCAAGCAATTCGACAAGAAAACAAAGAGACAACAATTGAAGCGCTCACTTCAGATTTTTCCGGCGATTTCAATGCGCTCCACACAGTGCTTGAAGCAAGACCCGAGATCTTCAATCACAATATTGAAACAGTCCGTTCCCTCTCTACCCGCGTCCGCCACAAAGCCGAATACGACCGCACCCTCTCAGTTCTCCATTTTGCCAAAGAGTCCAAGCTTTCGATCTTTGTCAAATCGGGCATCATGCTTGGCCTTGGCGAAACGGAAGAAGAAGTGAAGCAAACCATCCAAGACCTAAAAGATGCTGGCTGCGATATCATCACCATTGGCCAATACTTGCAGGCGAGCCGCAAAAAACTGAGAGTGAAAGAGTTCATCCATCCCGATCTTTTCAAGGCCTACGAAGATTATGGCAATTCATTGGGTGTCAAGTACATGTATTCAGGCCCGTTTGTCCGCTCCAGCTACAACGCGAATCTCTTTGCAGAAGGCCTTCTCATCAACTCTCATTAGAGAGAAGATGATAAATAGAACAGGATCCGCTCGAAACGAGCGGGCAGGATCGCAGCTGAAGCTGCGGCAGGATAAGAAACATTTCTCTTCTTTTATCCTGCCTCGCGTTTCAAAGAGATCCTGCCGGCGCTTCGCCGATCCTGTTATTTATTTTTCTTGCTTTCCCCTTGCAAGACAAATCCCTCCTTCCTATCTTGCGGTTTAATGGCCAAGCAAACCCAAGTCGCTACCATCGTTCTCGCAGGCGGACAAGGCACTCGCCTCCATCCTCTCACGGTCCACCACTCTAAACCTGCCGTCTCCTACGGCGGCAGATACCGCCTCATCGACATCTCAATCTCCAATTCAATCAACTCCGATTTTCGGCAAATCTTTGTCATCGCTCAATATCTCTCCGGAGAGCTCCAGCATCACATCAGCCAAACTTACCACTTCGACGCCTTTAATCCGGGTTTCGTCGATGTCCTGACTCCCCAAGGGACGGAAAACGGCCAAAGGGAATGGTTCGAGGGAACTGCCGATGCCGTTCGCAAAAATCTCCCCACGATCTTAAAATCTCCCGCAGACTATTTTCTCATCCTTTCGGGCGACCAGCTCTATAACATGGACTTCCGAGAGATGGTCTCATTCGCTGAGTTCAAAAAAGCCGATCTCACCATCGCCTCCATCCCAATCTGCGAAAAAGACGCCACCCGCATGGGCCTTTTAAAAATCGACAACCACTGCACCGTTATCGATTTCGTTGAAAAACCAAAAGATTCAAAAACTCTCAAACAATTTGAACTCTCCGATACCTTCTTTCACGATCGGAAAATCAAAAAAGTCAAATCCCCCTGTTATCTTTGCTCCATGGGCATCTATGTGTTTAAGAGAGAAGCTCTCATCTCCCTTCTTAAAATGGACAAGAGAGAAGATTTTGGCTACCACCTCATTACAACAGCCGTCAAGACAGGGAAAACATCCGCCTATGTCTACACCGGCTATTGGGAAGACATCGGAACCGTCGAGTCTTATTATGAAGCCAATCTCATGCTCACGCACGAAAAAAAAGGTCTCGACACCTATGATGAGAAAAATCCGATCTACGCGCAGCCCACCTTTCTTCCCGGCCCCAAGATCCAGCAGACCAAAATCTCAAAGTCGATCATTTGCGAAGGGTGCATCATTGAAGCGGAAGAAATTACAAATAGCGTGATTGGCCTCCGCTCCCACATCAAAAAAGGAACCATCATTCGAGACACCGTCATGATGGGCAATCACTTCTATATGCCTCCCACGCATCAAGACAAGCCGATTCCTCACGATTTTTGGGTAGGAGAAAACTGTCTGATCGAAAAAGCGATTATCGACGAGCATGTCCAAATTGGCAATAACGTCAAGCTTATCAATAAGAAAAAGTTGAAATATTACGATGGCGACAAGATCTTCGTTCGAGACGGGATCATCATCGTCACCTCCGGCGCCCGTATCCCCGATGGGTTTGAGTTTTAATCCACTGAAATCTACACTAACCG
>Ga0155551_166_pt3 | contig 12424 bp, 13 predicted proteins | sample RifCSPhighO2_12_FD_107208 | JGI IMG/M metagenome (GOLD analysis project Ga0155551, IMG submission 107208) | Chlamydiae bacterium RIFCSPHIGHO2_12_FULL_49_9
CCCCAAGGACGATGCGTCCTCGGGGACCCCGGCGCCCAACCTTTCAGGTTGAACTGCTTCGACGTCGGCTGCGCCTGGCTCAAATTCGAGGCGCCTCCTTGCCAGCTCCCGATCCTTGAATCACTCCCGGTATAACAACCTTAAGCGGATTTAGCGCAGCGAGCAGAGAGACGAGACTTGGTTCTGGCTGCTTTGCCGGGCTTAAATACGCCCCTCTTTACGCCTTTATCCATCAGTTGGTAAAGAGCGCTCAACTTGGTCTTAATTGACTCGGGGGAGTCTTTTTTCTCAAGAGCGGCATCCAGGCCTCGAATCGAGGTGAGAACAGTAGCTCTATAGGAACGGTTTTGAAGCCGCTTTTTTTCACTTTGTAAATTTCTTTTTAAAGCCGAAGGTTTTTTTACTTTTGCTTCCTTCTTCTTTTCTTTTTCTTCAGCCATAACGCCTCTGGTTCCATTGCAAATTTTAAATGGCACTACTATAATGCCTGCCGATAAATTCGTAAAGGATTCATGCAACAGACCTCGAGATTCGCGCTTCCAGGTGGGGGCAGGTTTTGTTTAAATTTATTTTTATATGTTATTAAAACGGTTGATTAATTATCTGTTTTTGTATAGAATAGTTTTCAAATTAAACTGAATTTTATGCAATTGAGCTTTTACTCTGAATCTCAGGCCTTTTTCGACATCTTCTCCCATTCTGAGTGGGTCCGGTGCAGTCAAAGCAGACTATTTTGTTTAAAAGATTTTTTGAAAAAAGTGGCGCTGCTCCCTTTCTCTCTTCTTTTTAAGGTTTGCAAAACTTTTTTTAGAATGGTTGGGGTCGTTATGGCCGCGGCCCTTTTGTTCATCAGCTTAGGCGCTACCGAATCGGGAAGGGTGTTTTTTATGGAGAGAGTCTCTTCTCTATCTAAAGACCTGGCCGATTGGGTTCTTTTCCCCCTGGCTATTTTTTCTTGTTGTTTCCGTCTGGCGCTCGCCTTTATCATCCATCCAAGCCTTTACTTTAGGTAAGCGATCTGAGGAGCCTGTTGATCAGGCTTAGGTAGGGCCACCCGATCAGTTCCATAAACAGTTCTCGAAGAAGGCCTGGCTTTTTGTGTCGCTTGCCGAGGTGGATTTCGAGCGCTCTCCAATTTTGCATGCCGAATGTTTGCAACGGGTTTGTTACCGATCTAAGGGCGCGCGAGATTCGGTCTCCCCAAAAATATTTTACGCAGTTGTTTGAGCAGCGGTGGATCTGTTCCGGGAGCTTGTCATGAAAAGCTTCTTTGGGCACCGGGCGGACCGATTTTAGATTCACTCGGAGCTTGTTCCCTTTTTTGACTCTCCTTTCATAGGCAAAAATTTCGAACTGATCGTAACAGATAAGTTCGGGTCGGATTGAAAAATAATAGCAAGAGCGGTCTCTTAAAAAACTTTCCGCGGGGCGAAGAACCCGTTTGTTGTAGCGCTTTTCGTCCAGGAGCCAAACGGTTTCGTAGCCTGCCGACCGATAGTCTTTAATCCTTGCCTCAGCCTCGTAAGGGGTTAGGGGCGAGCACTGGATTTCAAAAATAATTTTCTCTTTTTCCCAGCAGAGGTCGGCTACCCTCCCGATCTCAATGAAGGGGCGCTCTATCTTCATCTCCTCTTGGGGAAAAAAGCTGTTGAGATGGAGCTGGGCGACGAGGTGGTCTTCGCTTTTGCTGTAAAGCCTGCAGCCAGGAGAAATCTTTAGGTGGTAAAAATGGGGGAGGCGGTTTTTGCCCCGCCGAACTTTTACGGGGTTAAGACACTCCAGACAGCGATAGGTTTTGTTGGGTTCCGCATCGGTGGCGAAGATGAAATCGTCCTCGTCGGACGCATAGAGAGCCATGCAAGTATTCGTTGCAATAAATCGGACAGTTCATATGATGTTGACAGAAAGAGGGGCCCCCGTCCACAATATTTTTCGTTTTTCATCGAGAAAGCCTACTGAGCAGAGGTACCCCTCTGCTTTTATTCTATTTTCTAGCTTAGGAGATCATGAGCGGAACGACATCTTTTAGCAACCCCCAGCACCAGCAAAAAATTGAAGAACTGGTCGCAACAGCCAAAGAGCAAGGCTATCTCACATACGAGGAAATTAACGAAATTCTTCCTATGACCTTCGATTCCCCTGAGCAGATCGACCAGGTGTTGATCTACTTAAGCGGGATGGACATTCAGGTTCTCAACCAGGCCGAAGTGGATCGGCAAAAAGAGAGAAAAAAAGAGGCAAAAGAGCTAGAGGGGCTTCCTAAAAGAACTGAAGGGACCTCGGACGACCCTGTTCGGATGTACCTCAAGGAAATGGGTTCAGTCCCGCTTCTGACTCGCGAAGAGGAAGTGGAGATTTCCAAACGCATTGAAAAAGCGCAGATCCAAATTGAAAAAATCATCATGCGCTTCCGCTATTCGATCCGGGAAGCCATCTCGATTGCCGGCTACCTCATCTTCGGCAAAGAGCGTTTTGACAAGATCATCGCTGAGAAAGAAGTTTCTGATAAGGCCCACTTTTTAAATCTTTTGCCAAAACTCTGCGAATTGATGAAAGCAGAGGATCAGCTCCTCGAGCAACTCCTCATTCAGATGCGCGATCCAAACCTGAAAAAAGAGACCCGCGCCCAGCTTTTGGAAAACATTGAAAAATGTAGAATCCGAGCGCAAGCTTACTTGCGCAGATTTTGCTGCCGCCACAACATCATTGAAGATTTTGGCGAAGTCATTCTCGCGGCATATGATCGCTTCTTACAGCTTGAGAAAGAGATCCAGGAACTCACTCCCCGCGCGGAGAAAAATAAGTTTGCGGCTGGAAAGTTGGTTGCTGCCAAAAGAAAACTCTACAAGAGGGAGCTTGCCGCCGGCCGAAATCTGGACGAGTTTAAAAAAGATGTTCGGATGCTCCAGCGCTGGATGGATAAGAGTCAAGAGGCCAAGCGCGAGATGGTGGAGTCCAACCTTCGCCTCGTGATCTCGATCGCCAAAAAGTATACGAACCGAGGTCTTTCCTTCCTTGATCTGATTCAAGAGGGAAATATGGGCCTCATGAAGGCGGTTGAAAAGTTCGAGTATCGAAGAGGATATAAGTTTTCCACTTACGCGACTTGGTGGATCCGCCAGGCAGTTACCCGCGCAATCGCTGACCAGGCGCGCACAATCCGTATCCCTGTCCACATGATCGAAACGATCAACAAAGTCCTTAGGGGCGCCAAAAAACTCATGATGGAAACAGGCCGCGAGCCGACGCCGGAAGAGCTTGCGAATGAGCTTGGGCTTACTCCTGAAAGAGTCAGGGAAATTTACAAAATTGCCCAACACCCTATTTCTCTTCAGGCGGAAGTGGGCGATGGAGGCGAAAGCCAATTTGGAGACTTCCTCGAAGATACCGCAATCGAATCTCCTGCAGAAGCGACTGGTTATGCGATCCTGAAAGATAAGATGGGCGAAGTTCTTGCGACGCTGACAGATCGAGAGCGCACTGTTTTGATCGAGCGATTCGGCCTTCTCGACGGGAAACCGAAAACACTTGAAGAAGTGGGGGTTCGATTCAAAGTGACTCGGGAGCGAGTACGGCAGATCGAAGCCAAAGCTCTTCGAAAAATGCGCCACCCTACCCGCGCAAAACAGCTACAGGCCTTCCTCGATCTCCTCGAAGGAGAGTAAAGCTGCTTTACATCTTTTTGGGGGTTTGGAGCGTACCGGGGTCGAACCGGTGACCTCAACAATGCCATTGTTGCGCTCTACCAACTGAGCTAACGCCCCTGATTGAAGATCAAGATTTTAGATTCTTAAGCTATTTTGGTTCAAGGAGAGGTTTGCTTGCAAAACTCTCCGAGTTGTAAAATGTTGATAAAACGCGTGGTGTCAGATGTTTTTTGATAAAGTGCCCGAGGGTCAGCCCGACCCGGTTTTTGGACTTTCCGGGGCTTTTGCAGCCGATACTCGCTCCAAGAAAGTCAACCTTCTCGTAGGGATTTATAAAAACGATCGCCTCCAATCCGAATCGATGCCTGTGGTTCGAATAGCCAGAGAGGCTACCGCTTCCCAAGATCTTGTTGCCGATTACTTGCCCATCGATGGACATTCTGAATTCTTAGCTCATTTGGGAGCTTTAGTTTTTGGGGAAAAAGAATGGAAGGGCCGCGATTCGAGTTATGCCGCGCAGACAGCCGGCGGCACTGCGGCGCTTCGAATTGGCACGGAGTTGCTGATTCAAGAAGTCACTAAAACCATTTCCATCCCAACTCCCACTTGGCCCAATCACCGCCTCATTTTGGACAAAGCCGGATGCAATGTGGACGCCTATCCGTACTACAGCAGGGAAAAAAAAGGAGTTGATTTTGAAGCGATTCTCAAACATTTGAAAGGACTTCCCGAAAAAGCCGCTGTTATTTTGCACGCCTGTTGCCACAATCCAACTGGTTGCGACTTATCGAACCAAGAATGGAAAGAGCTCTCCTCTTTTATGAAGAAAAAAAGGCTTTTCCCCTTCTTTGACTTTGCTTACCAGGGTTTTGGAGATGGGCTTGAAAAAGATGCGGAAGCGGTTCGGATTTTCAAAGAAGACGGCCATGATATGCTCGTCGCCTATTCGTGCTCGAAGAATTTTAGCCTTTATTGCCAAAGAGTGGGCGCTTTGTTTGCCCTTGGGCAAAATGCGGGAGAAAAATTTCGCATCGCATCGCAGGTGAAAAGAATCATAAGAGGTCTTTATTCAAATCCCCCTGCTCATGGAGCGAGAATCGCCTCTTTCATTTTAGGAGAAGAAAAATTAAGGCATCAGTGGGAAAAAGAACTTGAGGGGATGAGGGCCCGGATGACTCGGATGAGAAAGTCGCTCTCAAGCAGACTGATTGCGCAGGCAAAAAAAATCGATTTCCGATATCTTGAGAAACACAAAGGGATGTTTTCTTTTCTCGATATGGATAAACATCAGGTGCAGCGAATGATTAGCGAGTTTGGCGTCTATCTTTTGGACAGTGGGCGAATCAGCGTTGCGGGTCTTTCCGAGGACAATATCGACTATGTTGTGAATAGTCTCTTAACTGTGTGTGAAGCATGAGCCGCAGGGTTGTCTCATACCCTTATTTGATTTTGGCTTTTTTTCTTTTTTGCTGGATTAACCTTCCTCAAAGCGTCTCAGATCGAGTTCGTTCAATTACAGTTGCTTCCTTTACCCCTTTTTGGAGATGGAGCGAGTCTTGTTTTCGGACTGGGAAAGGCGAATCTTTAGAGATCGCAAGGCTTCAGCTAGAAAATCAAAATCTTCGCTCTCAAATTGAGGCTGTTTACGAGTGGCTTCTCTCTGACGCCAAAGTCGCCGATCAAGTGGAGCTTTTAAAGCAGGTTGTAGATCAGCAAGCAAAAGCCAAAGAGACTTATTGGCGCAGTTTTTTCCAAAGGCGCGCGCAGGATCTTCGCTTCTCTTTGGAAGGGCAGATGATCTCTTTCCCGGCTCAGGTGATCTATCGCGATCCGAGCTCCTGGAGCAGTAGCCTTTGGATCAAGGGAGGCGAACAGGATAACGAAGTTTTAGGAAAAGTTATAATTGGGAAAAATAGCCCGGTTCTGTCTGGAGGGGCTCTTGTTGGCGTTATCGATTATGTTGGGAAATCGCAGTCGAGAGTCCGCCTGATAACGGATTCAGGATTGGCCCCGGCAGTGAGAGCTGTAAGAGGCGCTTCGCAAAATAGAGAGCTTGCCCAGCAGCTTCAGGGTTTTTTGCAGCGCGTTGAAAAAAGAGATGATCTTTTTTCCTCTCAAAATGACAAGGAGCGTCTAGTTGCATCCTTGAGGGCAGTCCAAGAAAAGATTGGAACGCACTGGGAGGATGGGTATTTGGCAAAAGGGGAACTTCACGGGAGCAGCGCTCCCTTTTGGCGTTCGAGAATGCCAATGCTCCAAGGAGTTGGTTTTAACTTTGACTATCCCGATGACGAGGGATCTCTTGTCAAAGCAGGGGCCGTCCCCATTTTGAAAGAGGGAGATCTTTTGGTGACTTCCGGTTTGGACGGGGTTTTTCCTGCGGGGCTTTTGGTTGGGGTCGTAGCCTGGATGGGTTCTGTAAAAGAAGGGGCTTATGCCTACGAGATCAAAGCCCGACCCTGCGCCAGCAACCTCAATGATCTTCAAACTCTTTTCGTGCTCCCCCCTGTCAGTTGCGATTAGAGCAGGTCTTTAAGATTTCTTCCCTTATGATTGCGGCAGGCCTTGCAGGGCCAAATGCAAGCATAGAGAGAGTTTTTTGTTTTTCTTGGTAGATGTTTGGCTCAAAAAGAAGATGAAAATCGTTTCTGGGATTGAGAATTGTTCCGCAAGAATGGAGTCGTCCGGGCCGAGGCGTCGGGAGAAAAAAGAGAGGCCGGTTTAGCGCAAGACAATCGTATCCTACAGAGGAAAAATCGCCGAGATAAGCGCTCGAGCGAGCAATGAGCGGATAGATAAAAGGAAAATCGGATACCAGAATCGCGCCGGGCTTTTTGTCGACGAGCGCGGCAACTGAATAGAAATGGGCCGGGTCGCGTTGCTCCAAGAGAGGATGGACTTTTACAATTAAGTTCCAATCCTCCGGAAGGTGAGAAAAAATAGCGGGCCCGTATTCAAAAAAAGACGTTGATTGGTCGGCGTCTTTCCAAGTTGGCGCATAGAGGAGCGTCGGTTTTTTTGAATCCAGAAAGGCAAAGACTTTTTTCTCGGCTAGAGCATCTTGAAAAGACTGGTATTTCCGATAGAACTGAAGGCGATAGTTGCCGATGAGAACATAGTTTGAAATATAGGGCCAAAGAGAGAGTTCCTTCAGCATGTCAATCAGAAGGTCTCCATAAAGAAGGACTACATCTTGTTGAGAATAAGGGGCTAAAAGAGGGGCTTCAAAGCCTTTATCCGATTGGCCATGGGGACAGAATACGAGCCTCATTTTCTTCTTGTAAAGATCAAAGAAGAGCTGTTTGAGATGCGCCGGCCAATATTTACACTCAAAAAGAATATCGAACTTTTCTGAAATAGCGCCGAGTTTAAATTCGAGATCTGGCTCAAGTATGGTTTGAATTTGCGGATAGTGCGTTTGGGCGAGCTCAAAATTTTTTTCCTCGGTTGTAATGAGAGGCATTTGCATCAGGTCGGCAAGAGGCGCTATGTGGTCGAGCAAATGAAAATCGGGACCGGTGTTGAAAGCAGCTGGGCGCAAAGTCTCTTTTTCAAATTGCATTGGGGCTTGGCTCTGGGCAATAATGGATCCCATCATGGCAGAGCGCGGATTTTTCGATGAGAGATTTGCACGATTGGTTTGGAGAAACTCAAAGAGAATTTCCTTGGCGGGTAGAGAGAACTCCCTACAAAGTTTGGGTTTCAGAAGTGATGCTCCAGCAGACGCGGGCATCTGTTGCGATCCCCTATTTTCAAAGATGGCTTAAACTTTTCCCCGATGTGCGGTCACTGGCAAATGCTTCGCCGGAGCAGGTGATCAAGGCCTGGGAGGGACTCGGATATTATAGCAGAGCGCGAAACCTTCATGCGGGGGCTAAACAGATCATGGAGCAGTTTGGCGGTAAAATCCCCTCTAATAGAGAAGCGCTTGAGAGCATAAAAGGACTTGGGCCTTATACAGTTGGCGCAATTTTGAGCTTTGGCTTTCATCAAAGAGCTCCTGCGGTGGATGGGAATGTGACGCGGGCGCTATCTCGCTATTTCCTGATCGAGGAGAATGTCTCAAAGCAAAAAACAAAGCGGCTTATAGAAGAGAAAGCTGCGGGGATTTTAGATGAAAAAGAGCCGTGGGTGACGGCTGAGGCACTGATTGAATTGGGAGCTATGATCTGCTTGCCTAAACCGCAATGCGCGGCTTGTCCGCTGAGAAAAAATTGCAGAGCATTTCATGAAGGGAGGGCAGAGTCGCTTCCAATAAAAAATAGAGAAGAAAAGACAACAGAGCTTTGGAGAGCGGTTATTCTCATTATCGCAGACGGTAAAGTTCTTTTGAGGAAAGGCAAAGCGGGGAAGGTTATGGCCGATCTGTATGAGTTCCCCTATTTTGAAATGGGAAAAGAGAGATGGCCGCGGGGGGAAATTTTAAAAGAAATCCGAAAACAATTTGGAATTGAAGTAGCGGCCGTTCGAGATCTTCCTCCCCAAAACCACACATTCACTCGCTATAAAGCGCATCTATATCCGACCATTTTTTCAGCTCAATCCAGGCCTGAAGGGTTCACTTGGGTTCCTCTGGGTCGCTTAAGAAAATTCCCCTTCTCTTCCGGCCATCGAAAAATCATAGAGAGCTTATAATGAATATTTTACATCTAGAGGCGTCTCCCGGGTGGGGTGGCCAAGAGATCCGAATTTTAAGAGAATCGGAAGGAATGCGCGCGCGCGGACACACGGTGATTTTGGCTGTTATGAAAAAGGGTAAACTGATTGAAGAGGCCAGAAAAGCTGGATTTACCGTTTATGAGTTGAACTTTCATCGCTGTGGGTGGATTGGTTGTCTGGCTGCTCTTTTTCAGATTATGCGCCGCCATCATATTGAGCTTGTCAACACTCATTCCTCTCTCGATGCCTGGATTGGGGGAATCGCTGCGAGGCTCTCGGGGCGTTTTGTCATTCGAACACGCCATCTTTCAACTCCTGTAAAGCCCGGGATTAATAGTCGGATTCTCTATGGAATGTTGGCTGACTTTGTCATCACAACCTGTGCAAAGGTAGTTCCGATGATCTCAAAGCAATCGGGGAAAAAAAAAGAGCTCTGCCAATCGATTCCTACGGGAGTGGACCCGAGTCGCATTCGCTGTCAAAATGGGGAAGCGGCTGAGTTCAGGGAAAAGTTGGGATTGGACGCACAAGATCTATTGGTTGGAACTGCTTGTTTTATGCGCTCGTGGAAGGGGATTGGCGATTTTCTTTTGGCCGCAGACAGCTTAAAAAGTGTTCCCGGGATCAAATGGGTGATCATTGGAGGCGGGCATGCGGGAAAATATGTTGAGGAAGCAAAAAGGCTGGGGTTGGAGCAATTGGTTTATTTCACAGGCCACCTGGATAATCCCTTTCCCGCTCTGAGCGCCCTCGATGTATTTACTCTCCTCAGCACAGCTCATGAGGGGGTGTCTCAGGCCATTTTGCAAGCTGCCTATTTGTCTAAGCCTTTGATTGCCACATCGACAGGAGGACTTGGGGAGGTTTGTTTAGACAAAAAAACCGGAATTAGGGTCGATCCCTTTTCTCCCGGCCAAGTGGCTCGGGCTGTTTTGAATTTGAAGGAAAACCCCGATCTTCGAAAAAATTTAGGTGAAAAAGCGAGAGAGCTCGTTCTCGAAAAGTTCACCCTCATTCAGACTTTAAATCAGATGGAAGAGGTTTATAAAAAGGTTCTTTCATTGTAGGGAAAAGACTCGATCGATAAACTCTTCCAAAAAATGAATGGGGGATCGTTATGGAACCGGCGCCTACAAATAGCAAACTCTCCTCTCTCCTGGAGTTGTTTTTATTTCACAAGAAAGAGGTTTTTATTGGCCTTGCTGTTGTTGGAGCGGGCTTGGGGTTGGGAATAGGATATTTTCAGTCGGGGCCAAGTGTTGAGGAATATGGGATTGCAAAAGCGGCCTTTGCTAAATGGGAAGCTTCCCCTGAAGATGAAATGCTCTATCAAGAGATGAAAAAGAGTGTTTCTAAAACGCCTCCTTTTGAAGTCCAGCACCAATCTTTCGTTGCGCAAAAACTGTTGGATTTGAAGAAAATAGATGCAGCAATCCCCCTTGCAGAAAAAGCGCTTCGAAGAACAAAAAAAGAAGCTCCTTTTCATGCTCAATTCGGAGAGACCAGCATCCTCATAGAGCAGGGGGCATATCAACAAGCCTTGGAGCGGGCCGTGGCGCTAAAGGAACAGATGAGGTTCTTGCCTCTTTCCGCCGATCTCATTTCGGGAGGGGAGGTCCTTCACGCGTACAATTTGATCCGGATTGCCTCCTTGCAGCAGATTCTGAAAAACGGCCCCGGAGAAAGGGCTGCCTGGAAAGAAATTGAAGAGTTATTTCAGAGCAAAAAAGAGCTCGCTGAGCTCGTCCTTTCCAGTTTTTCAGAAAAGCAAATGAGTCTTAGGGACTACATCGAAGAGAGAAAGAAACAGAGTTCTTAGAGACTGTTAATGGATTTAGTAACGCCCGAGTTTTTGGATTATTTTGGCCGATTTTCGACAGAAACTAAATTCATTAACAGTCTCCTAGTCGTGCTCATCGCCGCTCGCGCCGTGAGATCCGCGAGAAGGCCTGTTCTCGTTCATGATCTGGGCGTGGCGGGTATAGTAGTGGTAAGAAGTGCCGGCTAAAAGACCCAGAACTCCAAAGATTACAAAGGGAATAAAGATCGCGATGACGATCTTGACAGCCCCCAAAATCATTTGGGTTGTCTTTTCTTGCTTATGGGTAAAACCGTAGAGTTGTTTCAGCCCTCTTTCCACAGGAGCTGGAAAGAAGATTCCTAAAATTGTTCCCACGGCGACGAAGAAAATTGAAAATCCGGCACCTGTGAAAAAATCAAACATGCTCGAGATGGAGCCGATGACGATTGCGAGAACAGTAAACACTTCAGATGTGTGCTTTCGCGCAAAGCTTTCTATCTCATGGACAGAAACGCCTTCCTTCAATTTGTCGGTGAACTTGTTTTTGTCCATAGAGAATACCCCTCGATTAAGGCTAACTCGCCCTTAATTGTTATTTTAAAGCCTTGTTTTCTTTATTTGCAATCTTATCTCTCGTATCTCTCGGGGAGATGGCAACTTAACTCGTTGATCCTTATAGTTCATGCAATGGAGCTTTATCTTTTTTTAGGAAATCTTCTAAACTGTCCAGTTTCTTTGGAAGATTTTACTAAAAATGGCCTCTCGAGATTTTTTACTCTTTCACCCGGAGCGGATTCCTTGGATCGGAGGGTCGGTGCTCGGCGCTGCTCTCTTTTTGGCGTTGCCTTTTTTAGGAGTTCTTTCGTTTGGCAGTTCTCCTGTTATTTCTTTTGACGCGAGAAAACAGATCGAAGAAAGAGTCTCGCCTCTTTCCCTCTCTTTGATTGAGAAGGATTTTTCCCCTGCGCTCCCTGTTCCCGATGTCCAAAAAGAGATCTGTTTTTCATTCGACCCGCCAAGACCTGATGGGATGTTAAATCGACCACAACTGTCTATCTTACTCAGGAAAAACGGCGCTTGTAAAAGAGCTTTTCTCCCCTGCAGGTTAGATCTTGAATATAGAGAGGGGACTCTTAGCTTTTCCGATCAAAAATCCCCCTTTTGGATTGAGATTGATCCTGCGGCAGGCGGTATGATCGAGGTAAGGGTTTCTGTGACTCAGGTCCTTGGAGGAAGGGTCGATACCGGGAGATTCTTCACTGAACCCGAAGAGGGCCCAATACTGTCGGCTCAAGACCTCCCCTCATGCTCTCCTTTCAAGCGGCTCGCAGAGGCCAGGTGGTGGGGAGTTGATTTATTTAGAAAAGAGCAGGGGCAGGAATCTTTAGGAGAGCGGCTCGAAATTGGCGATGGTCCTTCGTCCGAGTTTATCGAATTGAAAGAGAACGAGTGGCTATTTTACAACAACGGGAAGTGGGAGAAAGTGGCTTGTCCTGGAGAAGGGATGGGGAAACCGATTGCCCATATTCAGTCGAACAATGGGAAACAGCTTGTTTTTGAAGGGTGGAATAGCGACGTCCATAAGCGATTTGCCCTCCCTTCGTTAACGAACGCCTCTTTTAAAGTGCGCGGAGAGGATCTTTTTAGCTCAATTCGGGTTCGCTCGGAAAAACAGATTAGCTGCATGCTTGAAAAACAGTGCCTTGTTTTAAAAACAGGAGACTGGGTTGCAAAGACGGAAGGGAGGTGGAAGCTTCTTAGAAAAGAGAGTGAAAGAGACGCTTTTCTGACCGGAAATGCGACCGGGGAAATCTTTGTTTTCGATCAGATTGTGCTCAAGCAAGGGCAAAAATTTATTCAGGGACGTCTTTTCAACAGCTTCCATTCTCAGGCAGCTCTCATTGAAATAGCGGCTCAATCCGCAAATCGCCCGATTCCTAGAAAAGAGATCGGCAAAAAGGGAGGAGCCCCATGAGATTATATTGGCTTCTTCTTGTTGCTCGAATTTTTGCAGATCCACCCCCTTCCGCTTCTGTTGTCAATGTAGACTTGGAGGGGGCTCATTTCTTCAATGAATCGCTTGCCGAAATGAAAGAAGACCTCCATCTCAAATTCATTGAAGCATCCAAGCTGATAGAGCGAGGCGCTCAGGAAAATGAATTTAAGGATCTGCTCGCTGAAATGCGCGGGATAAAAGAGAAGATCCGCTCTCACGAAGAAGGCTGGAGGAAATCTTCGATTCAGGAAGCCTCCGGCAGCGAAGAGCCTTATGCGCTCTGGGATGTGGGGGAGACGACCCTGTCTCAGCTCATTATGG
>Ga0155551_122_pt2 | contig 12339 bp, 13 predicted proteins | sample RifCSPhighO2_12_FD_107208 | JGI IMG/M metagenome (GOLD analysis project Ga0155551, IMG submission 107208) | Chlamydiae bacterium RIFCSPHIGHO2_12_FULL_49_9
CATTAAGCTCATCAAGACGATGGAATCGGAAGACGGGGAGACGATTAAATTTCTCTGGGAGCTTCGAGATGGCAAAAAAGTCGAGTCGGTCCTGATTATGTCGGGCGACAGGAGAACCGTTTGCGTGTCATGTCAGGTAGGATGTCCTGCCAGATGCGCTTTTTGCGCCTCGGGCAAAGAGGGGCTCATGAGAAACCTGAGCCCTGCCGAGATCGTCGAGCAAGCGCTTCACATCAACCGCTTCTTATTAACCCGCCAGTCAAATTTGAGACAAAGGACGCTAGCGAGGCAAAGCCAGATTGAAGCGAAGCGCTTCGAAGGAAGAGGCCATAGTAAAACTATGGCCGATGATGGAGAATCAATATGGCAAAGCCGCAGCAAGTCATTTGTCTCAAATTTGACTGGCGGGTTAATAGAGCCAAAAGAGGAGAGAGTCTCCCACATCGTCTTCATGGGGATGGGCGAGCCGCTTGAAAACTATGACGCCGTTGTCAAATCGATCCAGATTCTTCACGATCCAAATGGGTGCAACATCTCTCAAAGAAGAATCACCGTATCAACCGTTGGCGTTGTCGAAGGAATCCACAAGCTTGCAAAAGAAGAGCTGAAAGTCAATCTCGTCCTCTCGCTCCATGCGCCGAACCAAAATATCCGCAAAAAGATCATCCCTTACGCAAGAAAATATCCGCTGGAAGAGATTTTGATGGCGATGGACGGCTACTCAAGAGACACCAAGCGCGATATCACCTATGAATATACTCTCCTTGCCAACATAAATGATCATCCCGCCCATGCAGAAGAGCTGGCGGAACTTGTGAGAGGCAAGCAGTGCACAGTCAATTTGATTCCCTATAATCCGGTCGATGGACTGAGACTAAGACGCCCCGAAAAAGAAGCGATAGAAGATTTTAGGGCCATTTTGGAAAATGCGGGGATCAATACGACCTGGCGCTACACCAAAGGCAAAGATATCGCAGCTGCCTGCGGACAGCTCGCCCTTCACAAATAATGATTGAGCAGCTTAAAGACGCATTCCAACCCCACCTTGAGATTGCAAGGGCCGAGTGGCAGCATAGTTACATGAGAGGGCAATTTCCCTTTCTCGGAATAGCAAGACCTCTCCAGAAAAAAGTATCGACTGAAGTATTTAAAAAAGCGGACTTGAGCTCTTTCGAATCTCTTGTTGAAGAGCTTTGGGAGTGTGGGGAGAGAGAATTTCAGTATGCAGCGATCGACCTTGCCCTCTTTTGCAAAAAGAGATGGACTTCGAGGACACTCGCTCTTTTTGAAAGAATGATCCGAACGAAATCGTGGTGGGATACAGTAGATACACTCGCGCCGCATCTCGTCGGGTCTCTTTTTGAAAGACACCCGGAGCTGGTGTCTTGCACAGATGAGTGGATCGACGATGAGTACATGTGGATCCGCAGATCTGCGATCATCTTCCAGCTCGGGCGAAAAGAGAAAACCGATGAGAAGAGGCTATTTTCTTTTTGTCTAAAAAGAGCCTCTGAGAAGGAATTTTTCATCCGGAAAGCAATCGGCTGGGCCCTTCGAGAATATGGGAAAACCAATCCCGAGTCTTTGAGAAAATTCCTGAGAGAAAACGGCTCTTCTTTAAGCCCGCTCTCCTTTCGAGAGGCTCGCAGAAGGATTGATTTATTTGGGAAGGATCTTTAGTCTCCTCTTGTTATGAATCCAGCCCATTATCTAACTCTTTTAAGAATTTTTATCAGCCCCATCTTCCCGCTCTTTTATTTACAGCACGATTGGTTTGGAATCTCGGTCAAGGCGCTGCCCTATATCCTCCTTTTTCTCTTGATCATTTGCGAGTTTTCCGACTATCTCGACGGAAAGCTCGCAAGGCGGCGCAACGAAGTGACCGATCTCGGCAAAGTGTTAGATCCGATGGCAGATAGCATAACCCATATCTCCCTTTTTCTCACCTTTACCCAAGGGATGGTGGCTCTGCCGCTCTTGCTTGTCCTCGTTTTTCTCTATCGGGACCTTTTCATCAGCACGCTGAGAACGCTCTGCGCGATGAGAGGAGTTGTGCTTGCCGCTCGTTTTAGCGGAAAAGTGAAAGCGGCAATCCAAGGATTTACCGCCTTTCTCATCATCTTGCTGATGATCCCTTACACCATGGGCTTTTTGCCGCTCATCATCTTCCAGCAGATCAGCCTCTTTTCTGTTCTCATTGCAGCTCTTTATACGGTGATCTCCGTTGGCGATTACGTCTACGCCAACTGGACCTACATCAGAAAGGCTTTTTGACTAAACTGGCTAGAGCTTCTTTTTGGCTGTTATGCGCCAGGGAAGCGGCAGCATACAAAGGTCTTGAATCGAGTTTGTTCATCATGGAGTAGTTGAGAGCTGAAAAGCGGATAGCCAATGTTGATTCGGTATTCTGGCATCGCTCATATGAGCCAAAGAACGAACTGTTTCAGGTAAATCATTGCTTGCGCAAGGACTTGACATTTCCAAAACATGGTCGATGGTAGTTATTTTGTGGAAAAATTTTCTACTTTTTAATGATCTCTCTATAGAGCTGAAGGTACTCGCGAGAGGGTGCTTTCCAGCTTGAATCAATTTGGATTGCTCTTCGGATGACCGATTGGAAGGTTGCTTGATCTGAGTGCATGAGATTGATCGCTCGGTCGATCGTTTGGTGAATTGCGGAGGGGGTGGGCTTTTCAAAGAGGAATCCGTTTCGCTTTGCGGAAGGGATCGTTGGATCCTCACAGTCAAAGACAGTGTCCTTGAGTCCGCCTGTTGCGCGGACGATCGGAAGCGTGCCGTAGCGCATGGCGATAATCTGCGTGAGTCCGCACGGCTCAAAGTGGGAGGGGACGATCAGAAAATCGAGCGCCGCGAAAATGAGATGGGCGAGGTTTTCATCGTATTCAAAGTGGAGAAAGGCTTGTTTGTTCGAGGCGTACTTTTCTTTGAGCGTTTGGAAATGGGTCTGGATGTCGGGGATGGGGGAAGAGCCGAGGAGAAGAAATGCGCCGTCTCTTTCGAGGGTGTGGGAAAGGGCGGCCTCGATGAGCTCGGGCCCTTTTTGGGGGACGAGGCGCGTGATGGCGCCGATCCAGGGGCGTTTGTTGGCGGGTAAGCCGAGCTTTTTTTGGAGCGATTCGCGAGCGGTTTCTTTCGCCGAGAGGATGGCTGAGAGGGAGCTCTCCCTGCCGTAGGGCTTGGGAAGGACCGGGTCTTTGGCAGGGTCCCAGAGGTTCGGATCGATCCCGTTGAGGATGCCGGTGAGTTTTTTCATGTGCTGGCGAAGGGTTGTGTCGAGGGTGAAGCCGTAAGCGGGTGTGAGGATCTCTTTAGCGTAGGTAGGGGAGACGGTTGTGATGGCGTCTGCATAGACAATACCGCCTTTGAGGAGATTGATCGTTTGGGGATAAAGCGGGCTATTGTCTTGGAGTTTTGCAGGAGCGAGGTAGGAAGTGCCATTTAGGTTGATCGCATCGAGATCCCAGGCGGCGCATTTTCCTTGATGCTCGAGGTTGTGGATGGTGAGCAGGACCGATTTGACAGGGAGATGTTTAAATAAATCTTTGAGAAGCGGAGCAGCGAGGGCTACGTGCCAGTCGTGGATGTGGAGAGTGTCAATTGGCTCTTTTTTGAGGGAGAGGTATTCGAGAGCGGCCTTTGTGAAGTAGATGAAGCGGGGGATGTCATCCTCGCAGCCATAGATCTTGCTGCGGTGGAAGTAGCCTGCCGGATGGCGAGCTTCAAGGAGGTGGAGGCTGCAGCCCTCTTGGGTTGTGGACCACATGGCATTGCTATGTAGCTGTCCGCTCTGGAGGCATTTGAACTCAGGGACTTCGAGCTGAAGGCTGGGGATATTGATGAAATCGTATTTGGGGATGATCACCTCAACCGTTTCGCCGGCTCTAGTCTCTTCTCGGGCAAGGCCGGTCACGACCTCTCCGAGGCCTCCGGCCTTCGCTATCGGCGCAAACTCAGCAGCTAGGTGAATGATCCTCATAAGTCCAGCATCAAGGATTTTTTTTAACTTTTGCAAGACTTTTCTCGGTCCTTGCAAAATATTTATCTGGCGAGATAACATGGCTCCTGTTTTTAAATTTTCTCATCGCACGGCGATGATGGGGCGTCGCCAAGTGGTAAGGCAGCGGTTTTTGGTACCGCCACTCGGAGGTTCGAATCCTTCCGCCCCAACTTTTTGAGAGCTAGATGAAGCAAGTGGACGCCTCTTTTATGTTGTTTGCCGGATCTTCCCACGAGGAGCTGGCCAAGGAAGTGGCTCAGTCTTTGGGTGTTCATCTCGGCAAGGTTCTCATAGAGACTTTTCCCGATGGTGAAACCGGAGTCCAGGTTCTTGAGAACGTGAGAGGGAAAGACGTATTTGTTCTCCAGGCGCCGGCGCGCCGCCCGAACGACTACCTCGTGGAGCTTTTGATTCTCGTCGATGCGCTGAAGCGCGCGTCGGCCCGAAGCATTGTCGCGGTTGTCCCTTATTACCCGTACGCGCGGCAGGATCGGAAGGAGAAAGGGCGAGTCCCGATTACAGCGAAGCTGGTCGCGGACCTCTTGGAAAGAGCGGGCGTAACCCGGCTCCTCACAATGGATCTGCATACGGAGCAGATTCAGGGATTTTTTGATATCCCTGTAGATAATTTGTATGCTCGGCCTTTGTTTGTGAAGGCTTTGAGGAAAGAAAATTTAAAAGACGCTGTTGTTGTGTCTCCAGATGTGGGCAGCAGCAGAATGGCGAGGAAGTACGCCGAAGATTTGAAAATAGATCTCGCGATTGTCGACAAACGCAGGGTCAATGCGCACAAGATTGAAACGAATGCGCTGATCGGCAATGTGAAAGGCAAGAAAGCGATTATCGTCGATGATATTTGTTCGACGGGCGGCACGCTCTTGGCTGCCGCGAAGGTATGTAGAAAAGAGGGCGCTAAAAGAGTGATTGGCGTGATATCGCACGCACTGTTTATAGGCGGCGCACCGATGGAAGGAATCGATGAGATGTGGGTGACCAACTCCGTTCCATTGGAAGGGAAGAGCTCTTCCATTCGGACGGTCTCTATAGCCCCGCTCTTAAGCGCGGCGATTGATTGTGTCGTATCGGCCAAATCGATTGCTTCGCTTTTTAAGGATTAGATTTTGAGGAGTTATGAAATTAGCGATTTTTAAAAGAGAAACACTGAAGAAAGGCGATACGAAAAGACTGCGCCGCGAAGGAAATATTCCGGCCGTGCTCTATGGCGCTTCCCAGTCGAATGAAAACGTCTATCTCAAAAACGATGAGATGCAGGCGATTTTAAGGGGGCTGAAAAGCGGTCTTCTCGCGACGACCGTATTCGAGCTTGTCGATGGAAAAAAGACGCATAAGGCGGTCATCAAAGACGTCCAATATCACGTGACCTCTTATGCGATCCAGCACATCGATTTTGCGATTCTCTCTGACAATGCTCCAGTGTCGGTGAACGTTCCGATCCAGATTCTAGGATCTGCCGAGTGCGCAGGTGTTAAGCTCGGCGGCTTCCCGCGCCAGGTCATTCGCACGCTTCGCGTCTCTTGCCTGCCGAAAGACATTCCGCAAGAGTTTACGTTGGACATTACAAGCCTCGATGTCAATCAGTCGAAAAGACTCTCCGATATCGCAATTCCGGCGAATGTTCGCCCTCTTGCGAAGATGAGTGAAGTGGCGGTAATGATCGGCAAGAAAGCCGGAGCTGTTAGCGCGTGATGGACCGGTATCTCATTGTAGGCCTCGGGAACCCGGGCAAATCCTACGATAAGACCCGCCATAATATTGGATTTAGAGCTCTTCAGGAACTCGCCCGAAAACACGGCCTCGAGTTCCGCAAGAGAGCCGATTTTAAGGGGAGTGTGGCCGAAGGACAGATTGGCACAGCTCCCGTCTTGTTGCTGATGCCTCTGACGTTCATGAACGAAAGCGGCGAGGCCGTAGCGCAGATTGTGCGCTACTATCAGATCGATCTGTCCCGCCTCCTCGTCCTAACCGATGACGTGGCGCTGCCTTTAGGGCAGCTTAGAATGAAAATCAATAGCGGAAGCGGCGGCCATAACGGCCTCAAAAGCATTGAGGATCATTTACAGACCAACCGGTATGCGAGGCTCCGAATTGGAGTCGGCGACCGCGAAGAGGGAGATTTGACGAGTCATGTGCTCGGCAGATTTTCTGAAGTGGAAGAAAAGCTCATTCCGGGCGTTCTGGAAAGGGCTGTCCAGTCAGTTGAAATTTGGCTGGACAAAGGAATAACCAGTGCGATGGATTTTGCCAATGTGCGTATATAAATCCATCACACCCCGAGCATTGGAGAATGTATGAAGAAAGAGAGAAAAGGGCTCTATGAAGGGATGTATATCCTGAGCGCTACGCTCAGCGATGACTCTCGCAAGAAAGCCTTTGAAAAAATTACGGATGGTATCTCCCAGAAAGGGGGAGAAATCCACAAGATTCACGAGCAGGGCAGACGCAAGATGGCCTATTCGATCGATGGCAAGCGCGAAGGGTACTACTACGTGCTTTATTTCACTGCGCCTACCCAGGCAATCCTCGAGCTTTGGAAGGAGTATCACCTCCACGAAGATCTCATCCGCTTCCTCACGATGAAAGTGGAGAAAGTGCAAGAGACGCTCGAATTTAAACCCCTCAAAGCGGTAGGTTAAGCATGTTTCCAAATAGAAGAACAACGACTCCCGCAAACCCAACAGCTGTAGCTGACTCTCCTTTTGCAAAGAAGAAGAAAAGCTGTCCGTTTACCGCATCGAAAGTCGATGGAATTGACTACAAAGATATTGAAACGCTCCGTCTTTTTATCACGGAACGGGGCAAAATCCTGCCGCGCCGCATTACAGGCGTTTCCTATTATTATCAAAAACTGCTCAAAAAGGCGATTAAGCAGGCCCGTCACATGGCGCTTCTTCCCTTCGTAGCGGAAGAGTAAGAGGAGTTCAAGATGAAACAACAATTGCTTTTACTCGAAGATGTTGAAGCTCTCGGGAAAAAAGGGGAAGTTGTCTCCGCAAGACCGGGTTATACTCGTAACTTTCTCCTCCCCAAAGGCTTTGCCGTTATCGCTAATGCGAATATGCTCCGCAAGCAAGAGCGCTTGAGAGCGGAAAGGGAAAAACAGGCAGTCGTCGACAAGCAGGAAGCGGAAGCGCTTGCCCGTCAGATCGAATCTGCAGTCGTTGAGACGAAAGTCAAAGTCGATCCGGACGGACACATGTATGGCTCCGTATCTGCCGCTGACATCGCTCTTCTCTTCCAGGAAAGAGGGATCCCAGTCGAAAGAAAGAACGTTTTGCTTTCTCGACCGATCAAACAGATCGGCGCGCACAAGATCTCTTTCAAATTGAAAGAGGGCGTTCTCGCATCCTGCGATGTCACGATCTCGGCAGAAGGAGGCATCGCCCCGAGCGCAGCTGCAGTCGTAGCGCCTCTTCCTACAGAAGAGAAGCCGGAAGAGGAAAAGAGCGAATAAGCTCTTTTTTTCTCAAAGCTCAAAAAGGCGATCCGGTCATCCGGACCGCCTTTTTTCTTTAAGAAATTGACATGAAAAATTAACTTCTGTAAAACTTTTCTTTAAAAGTTCTTTATGGAGTTTTTATGTCCCAGCCAGTCAGATCTCTTTCGATCAATCAAAGACCCATATCTCTCCATCATCCGAACAAAGCAGTCAGGGGTATTGGCCCTGTGAAGCGCCGAAAAGCGGAAACGTTCCGGGAGGGCTCGGGTGGATCTTTAAGGGGTGATTGGACCGATCGTATCGTTCGAAAAGTCAGATACTACCTCGATAAAATCAAACGCAATACGGGCGAACAAGAACCACCACCGCCGCCATCTAGACGGTCGTGTTGCTGTTAATAATAAGAGACAGGCTTTTTTGTTCGCAGGAAAAATAAGCTTATCGCTACACTGGCCAAATCTAAAAAATTCCTTAACAAGGAAGGTCCTATGTCTTCGCCAATAGAATCAACTATAGAATCAACTTGGGAATACAAAAAACTCCAGGAAGAGGTTCCTCCTCTGCCTGAGGGCACCGTAGATTTCACCTATGACTCTGATACCACAGTAGGCGATCTCCAAACCAGGATGAAACAGCAATTTCCTTCGAAATATAAATACATAGACATAGGGATCGTTTGGCGGACAGGGCGATGTTGTTGGGAGAAGAGATCTATGACACTTCTCACTCGAGAGCAGACAGTGAAAGTAGAGCCGTTTTTTAAAAAGGCCTGGTACTGCGTAGTCTTTGATGCAGAATGGAGATCAAACCCGAGCTTGTAGAGAGAAGAGAAATTCTGTTAAGATCTCCTCCTTATGGAAATTCTCATTACCGGCGCTGCCGGCATGATTGGCTCAGGTGTTGTTCGCCATCTCAACGATCTTGGTTTTGATCATTTGATTCTCGTCGACGATCTGAAGAGCGGCGACAAGTGGAAAAATCTCGTCGGCAAACAGTTTAAAGAGATCATCTCCAAGCACAAGATCTTCGAGTGGCTGGAGGAAAGAGGGGGCGAAGTGGATGCCATCATCCATTTGGGCGCTTGCTCCAGCACTGTGGAAACGGACGCCGACTATCTGCTTGAGAACAATTACCGGTTCACCATTCGTTTGGCTAGTTGGGCGCTAGAGGCGAATAAGCGATTTATTTACGCATCTTCCGCTGCGACATATGGAAGTGGCAGTCTTGGCTTTTCAGATGACGAGGCGAGCTTGGAGAGCTTAAGGCCTCTCAACATGTACGGCTACTCAAAGCACCTGGTCGATCTTTGGATGAAGAGGGAAGGGGTGTTAGGCAGGGTTGTCGGACTTAAATACTTCAACGTCTTTGGCCCCAACGAATATCACAAAGGGCAGATGGCTTCGATGATCTTCAAAATGAAGGAGAAGGTCGAGACGGAAGGGGTTATCAAGCTCTATAAGTCGAATGATCCGAAGAGATATTCGGACGGCGGACAGATGAGAGATTTCATCTATTTGAAAGATGCCGTTCGGATGACGTGTGGTTTTTTAGATCAGCCAAAGATAGGCGGCATTTTCAATATCGGTCAGGGAAGAGCAACGACCTGGAACGAGTTGGGAGCCGCTCTTTTTAAAGCGATGCAAAAAGAGCCGAATATTCACTACATCGATATGCCCCAAGAGATGAGCCGCCAGTACCAAAACTACACCTGCGCCGATATGGGGAAACTCTGCCGGATTTTCCAGACAAAATGGATGTCAATAGAGACGAGCGTCGCTGATTATATGGGCTTTTTGAAAACGGGCGCAAGATGGTGAAGTTGGAAAGAGCGTTTGGCCGATTTAGGAAGTTTAAGGCGCTCGTTCTCGGCGATCTCATGCTCGATAGTTATACGACGGGGAGAGTCAAGCGGATTTCTCCTGAGGCGCCAGTCCCCGTCGTGGAAGTGTTGAGGCAAGAGTCCAGGCCCGGCGGCGCCGGCAATGTCGCTCTCAATCTGGCTGCGCTTGGCGGCGAGGTGGTTGCGCTAGGGCGGATCGGACCGGATCAGGCCGGAGAGGAGATCCGATCCAGGCTGGAAGAGAAGGGGATTGACGCAAGTTCTTTAGTTGTTGAGCCCGGTTATCAAACGACCATCAAAAATAGACTCATTGCCGATAGCCAGCAGCTCTTGAGAGTCGATTTTGAATCGATTTCGCCTCTTGCAAAAAGTTTGGAAGAGAAGGTGTGCAGGCAGCTGGAGAATTTGATTTCTAAAGTAGAAGTTCTCGCCGTTTCTGATTATGGAAAAGGGTTTTTGACTGATCGAGTGACCCAAAGAGCCCTTCAGATTGCAAGAGAGGCAAAAGTGCCGGCTATTGTCGATCCAAAGGGGATCGATTTTGCCAAATACAAGGGCGCCAAGATCCTCAAGCCGAATCTTTCCGAAGCCTATGCGGCGGCAAAAAAGGGACCTCATATTTACCTCGATGAGGTCGCTCGTATAGTTTTGGATATGTCGGAGGCAGATCTTCTTTTGATCACAAGATCCGAGGCGGGGATCTCCCTTTTCGACAAAGGGGGCAAAAGGAGCGATTTTCCGGTTCGCTCAAAAGAGGTCAAAGATGTCACAGGGGCAGGAGATACTGTTCTTGCGATGATCTGTCTGGCTGTTGCAAGCGGAATTGAGATCGAATTGGCTGTTCAGCTCGCCAATATCGGCGCAGGGCTATCGATCGAGCGGCTCGGCTGCGCGCAGATCACCTTGTCGGAAGTGGCCAGGCGTCTTTTGGAATACGAGGCAGATGGGAAAATCTTCGATGAGGGGAGATCCCCTGCTTTTCATCAGGCGCTAAAAGAGCGGCGCTACAATCTACTTGTTTTAGAGCCGAAGCAAAAGATAACAAGCGCCCTTTTTTCAGCCATACGGAAATGTTCCGGGAAACAAGATGAGGAGCTCATTGTTTACGCGCCAGAGAGCCACCCTGAAGATGAACTCGTCTCACTGCTCAATTCACTCAACGAGGTCGATTCGATCGTTTTAAAAAAAGAGGGGCTTCAAAAGCTCATGCATACGGCAAGTCCTTACTCAGTATATCTTTTAAAGGAAGAAAAAATTGTCTCCCCCTCCGATTTTTTCTCTAAAAAAAACAGTATTGTTTTTTTTTGAAATCCGCATAATTGACTTGTATGTTGAGAATGAATATTTTTTTAAAAACCGTTCTTGCGGCTCTTCCCCTTTTGGCAATCGCTGAAGAAGAAGCGCCATTTGTGTCCAGCATTCCTCCCAATCCAGAGGAAGAGGCTCCGGTTTTTTTGAAGCAGCTCGTTTTAGCGGACGCTACCGAGGATTCTGTCTCTGGAAAAGAAGTAGACCTCGATTCTTATCCGAGCCTTAAGGCGCTTTTAGAGGAAAAATACTTCAACCAGCCTCTTACTGAAACAATCTTGATGGAGATCCGAAAGGAAATTCTCTCCTACTTTAATCAAGAAGAGCAGTTTTTAGCTGCAGTCGAATATCCCATTCAAGAGGTCTCTTCGGGCGTTGTCACAATGAACCTTTTAAAAGCGAAAGTGGGCAAGGTGACCTATCCCGACAGCTATTGGTTTACTCCCGATTACTATCAAAAAAGACTCTACATGCCCGAGGGGAGCGTCATCGATAAAGAGGCCATGTTAAATAATATTGCCTGGATCAACAGGAACCCATTTCAGTTTGTGTCCGCAGTTGTCAGCCCTGGCGAAAAACCGGGGATGACCGATATTGCCTTTCAGGTGAGGGATCGCTTCCCGGTCCGTTTTTATGTCGGGGCAGACAACACAGGGACCTCTTTTATTGAGCAGGGGCGTCTTTTTACCGGATTTACCTGGGGGAATTTTTTTGGAAGAGGCGATTTGCTCTCTTTTCAATACACCGGATCTCCCGACTTCCACAGATTTAAATCCTACTATGGCAACTACACTTGCTATCTGCCCTGGAAACACACGTTGATCCTTTTCGGCGGCTATGCGACGATCCATCCCGACATCTCAAGTTTTAAGAGCGAAGGTCAAAACGGACAGATGAGCGGCAGATACACGATTCCGTTCAAACCCCTTTATACGGCTTTGAGTCACGAGGTTCTCTTTGGTTACGACTTTAAGAACTTGAATAACAGCCTCTTTTTTGTAGGCGAAACCCTTTTCCCCGTCGTTCAGAGCACAGTCCAAATTTCCCAATTTGTTGTGGGATATCAGCTCCAATACGAGGGGGAGAGGCTTAAGCCCTTCATGAAGCTCGAACTATTCTTCAGTCCTGCCGAGATGGTGCCAAAACAAAACGATGCGGCGTTCCAGGCGCTCCGTCCTGGCGCCGAGGCGAGATATGCATATGGAAAGGGAATGCTCAGCGATGTGATCAAAATACCGAGAGATTTTTCTTTCGCATACACACTGCGAGGCCAATATTCATCAACGGCCCTGATTGCGAGCGAACAGTTCCCTCTTGGAGGGTACGATACGGTCCGCGGCTATGACGAAAGAGTCTACAACTCAGACAGCGCGGTCTGCGTGAACCTGGAAATCCGATCTCCGCCTCGCCATTTTTCCAGCACAAGGAAAGATGCGCTGACTATTCTCGCCTTCTTCGACTATGGCTTTGGCCACAACCGCGATATGGGAGATGGAGTGCCTTCGTCTCAGTACCTCATGGGCGTGGGTCCGGGGATCAGATACACCTACTCTCCTTTCGTATCCGCCCGGATCGATTATGGGTTTAACCTCCACAGCGTCTTTGGAGATTCCCATTCAGGCAGAGTCCATGTCGGAATTACGGCAGGCTATTGATATTGGGGACGTCTATACCGCTCGTGATTCAAGAATCGGTTCTGGCGTCGTCGGGCAGCCG
>Ga0155551_180_pt6 | contig 12167 bp, 10 predicted proteins | sample RifCSPhighO2_12_FD_107208 | JGI IMG/M metagenome (GOLD analysis project Ga0155551, IMG submission 107208) | Chlamydiae bacterium RIFCSPHIGHO2_12_FULL_49_9
AATTCGCCACGCTTTTTCTTCTTGAAAATGTAAGCGTCGGTATCCCGATGCTAGACGCAATATGCGCAAGTCCCGAATCATTGCCCACCAAATATCCCGACTCGTAAATAAAGCGCGAAAGCAGATCGAGCGAATTGAACGATGCCACCTCAAAACCAATATTTTTCCAATTTTCTATCTCTTCGCTCCCCGGAACAAAGACCACTTCATATCCCCGTTCTTTCAAATGTAAAGCGAGCTTTACAAACTTCTCTTTGGGCCAATTCTTTGAAGGTCTTGAGCTTGTAGGATGGATAACCACTCTCTTTTCAAATTTCCTTTGAACAAGCCCAACAGGAGGAATCATCCCGTTGCTCTTCGTCAATTTCGGCAAGTGGAGAACTTTTTCGCAAAGGCGGCGAAAATTCTCCGCGATGGGCAACTTCGGATCCGTTAGACAGTCCGAATAATAGGGTTCGTTGACGATGTTCGGCGAGGGGTAGAGGTAAATGACCTTGATTTTCTCGGGAAAGCGCCTCTTGCCCTCCTGAATAAGCCTCAAGACAAATTCATCTGAATCATTTTGAATGACAAGAAACATCTCATAGGAACTCAATATCTTGGGAAGCTCGCTAACGGGTGGATAGCGCTGAACAGTCAGGTGAGGGAACCAGCTCTGCATCGAGCCGATTGTATTTTGATAGGTATCTACACTCCAGCCATTTAAGTGGAGATTATTCGATAGGCAAAGGCAATTGATCCCATCTCCCAGCCCATTGTGGCAAAAAACGGCAGCTCTAGGTCCCATATCGCTCTCCTAATTTGGGAACTGCATCATAGCCCCCTCGAGAAAAAGAATCCATTCTGATATGGGGAAGGAAAGGAAGAATCTCATGGCGCAGGGCCCGCTTCAAAAACTCAATTTTGAAAGACGTCTTATCATGACGTTTGCCTTGAGACAATCGCTTGAAATTCTGCAAATGCCTCAACTTGAGCTCAAAGAGTGGCTCGCCCAAGAAATCGAAAAAAACCCTTTGCTCGAATTGGAAACTCCTTCCAAATCCTACACCCCCCGGATAGAGGCCGAATTTGAAATCGCATCCACTCCAACTCTCTATGAAAAACTCAAACAGCAGATCGGAGAGGCCCTTTTTTCCCCAAGGGAGGCGAACATCGCCCACAAGCTTCTCGACTCCCTCGATGAAAAAGGATTTTTATCAATGCCTATTGAAGAAATCGCCTCTTTTTTTCAAGTGCCCGTTCCCAAAGTCGCCTCCGTTCTCTTCACTCTACAATCCTTCGATCCTCCAGGCATTTTTTCAAGGAACCTCAGAGAATCTTTTCTCAATCAGTTAAGACATCAGGGAAAAGAAGATTCGACAGCCTATCTCCTGGTCGAGAGATGCTTTGACGATCTTCTCCACGGAAGATATGCCCTCATACGAAAAAAGCTTGCCACCTCCGATTTATCTTCCGCCCTAAACGTTCTTGCAAGACTTTCCCTGCGTCCGGCTCTAGTTCTCAGGAACGAAATCGCAATGCCCGCTCTTCCCGATCTCCTCATTGCAAAGCTCGAGGGTCAATGGATCGTCGATATCTATGAAGACGATTTGCCAAAATTTCAGGTTCAGTATCTCTCACTCAATCCAAGCTCTACTGAAGAAAAAGAAGCTCTAAGAGCTTTTCAAACCTCTGCAAAATGGATCATTCGCTCGCTAAGCCGCCGCCGCAAAATGCTTCTTGAAATCGGCAAACTCCTCGTCAAAAAACAAGAGCCATTTTTCGATCAGCGCGCTCCCCTAAATCCAATGACCATTAAAGATCTATCGATCGAACTGGGCGTCCATGAATCAACCGTTTCAAGAGCGCTATCCGGAAAATATGCGGCAACTCCCCAAGGCCTTGTTCCTCTTCGCTCTTTCATCACCTCCACACCCGAGGCGCTGACTGCAAAAGAGATCTTAAAAACCCTCATCGATCAAGAAGACGCCGCTAGTCCTTTAACAGACGATCAGCTCAAAGAAAAACTCGAAATAGCCGGCTACAAGATCGCTCGAAGAACGATTGCAAAGTACCGAAGCCAACTCAAAATCGGCTCGGCGGCCCAGCGGAAAAACTTACGCAAATAAAGACGCCGACAGGACCGGATCAACCATATTCCCGCCCGAGAGTCTCTCTAGCACGCTCACTGGCGCAAGGTCAGGACAGAGAAGCGCACTCCTCGGAATCAAAAACGTCTGTTCCAATGCATACTGACCTGCAAGCGCCGCATGCGACACTTGATCTGTGAAGACAGCCCAGCAAGATCCGGGGGGAAACTGCCAATGATCTTTCGGGCAGTTTTTTTGAAATTCCCCATTTTCTTTCAAATAGTTGTGAAAATTCAGCATAAAGTGATCATAGGGAGAGCGCAGCGGCAATTTAATGCCGGCGCCTCTCAGCATCCCAATCGCTTTCCTCTGAAGCCGATTCTTGAGTGAATATCCAACCGATCTGGGAAATAAGACGCCTTTTTCTCCGCCATACTCCAAAACGAGCTCTTCAAATGACTTCGACGTGATCCAATGCCTGCTGTCCACCGGATTGATGTTTGTGAAAAAGCGCAAAATCCTTCCGCCGTGTAACGGCCTTGTGGGGAAAGCATCTACATGCAGAAGATCGTTTCTAGCCCTCAACCTCAGCTTGCGCCCTTTTTCTTGAAACGGTCTAAAGCTCGCATAGTCGTGCTTCCATTTTTTTGCATAAGGGGAAAGTAAAACGGATAAAAACTCGGTTACGCTCGCCGAATAATTTCTCAAAACCTCTTTGAGTCTTTTCCCTGCTTCAACATCTTTCGTGTCGTGATTTGTGATCCGATCTTGCTGTGGCTTATAGGCGATATTTTTACGCGACTTGGATCCCCCTTGGCGCTGATTCAACAAAAATTCGATATCTTCCGGCGCAAAATAAAAAGGAGCCTTCTCAAAAAACAAAATATTGCCGGCCTCTAACTCATGAGCATATCTGAATCGATTTTCTTCTTTATTCCACTCGTCTTCTTGAATTTCAATTTTTCGCGCCATTCAGCCCTCGCTTTTCATCAATCATACTCATCTTAGGGAAAATAGGCCAGACGGATGAGCCTCCAGCGAAGACACCCCTGCCTCTCGGCATACTCCCTAACAGACTCCCCTCCGGCAAATTTCACAATTTCCTTATCGGTTAACCTAAAAAGAACGGCTCTGGCTTTCTTAACCTCTCCAACTACTCTTAAAACATTCTCCGAAGCTGCCTTAAGCTGGCTGTGTCTTTTAGCAAGCCTCCCAAAACCGGCTACCATCCAAAAAACTGCACCCCAAACAAGCGGCGCCAAATCAAAACACACACCCGCAAAAAGACAAATGAAAAAAGGGCACACTTCCCAAGATCTTTGAATCAAAGGGCCTAAAACCCTCCTCCATTTTTTTTCTGAGACGGCAAAAGCAAAAAACTCTTCGAATTTCTCTTCATTGAACGCGCATCTTGCCGCGTGAACAGCTTCGTGGGCAATCACCTCATCTCTCTTATATAAACCGAGATAAGATCCCTTCTTGAACCCCTCTCTGAGCTGAATAGAGCTGACTCTTCCGTTTTCAATCCAGGCGGCCGCTCCCTCCCAGGGAGCTAAAGAGCAGTTGGAATAAAAAATCGGGAGCCTATCGGGAGAAAACCCAAAAACTTCCTTTAAATGAAGAGCCGCCCACTCCAAATGCGCCCTCGGGACCCATTCTCTTTTGTCCCGATCTAAATCCCTTATTCTCGAAAAAAAATCTTCTTCCGACTCACCGGGACCCGGGATCAACCCTTGCGAATTTAGCTCAAGCAGCTCTTTCATCTCATCAATTATGCAAGAATCGCTCAAAAGATGCCCTGTCTTTTGTCCGCATCTTATGCCAATCCCTCGCTTTTTGATGCCAACCTGGATTTGTCGCCGCTCCTCCTTTGCCGGAGATCACCCGAATCACCATATCTCGATAGGATTCAAGGGACGGGATGGTCGTATCGGGGGACAAAAGGGGATCGAGCGCTCTCAGTTTAGCCATATCATCGCAAAGCCGAAACGCCTTAAAAGTATCGCTCTCTTTCCAAACGCCAAGCCTTCTTCGATCTGAAAACTTTTTCCTTTGAACCTCCAAACTCAACTTGGAAATGGGCGAGAGCGCCTCATAGTACTCAGGATCTTCGTCGCAAAGGAGCACTTTTGCCAAAGTGTGGTTTCGGATGCAATCGCACGTCAAAGGAGGAAACCCCCACTTTTCTGCCCAATCCGCCCCCACATCGTCATGGGAATAGTGGGCCGCATTTCCCTCAACTTCGTCTTCCTCGGCAAACATCCTCCCCACATCGTGCAGTAAAAGACCAACCACAACCTCTTCGGGAGCCCCCAGCATTGTTGCGATGTGCGCAGCTTCCAGGATGTGCCCCAATTGAGTAATCTCCTCATCAGGCAAATATTGAGTATGTCCATGGCGCGCATACGCCTCGGCAAACTCGTTAAAAGCCTCGTTCGCCCTCTCCTCAATCGGTGAGGCGAAGAGCGCGGAGCAAACAGTCAGCAAAAAAAATATCATCTTAGACCTCCAAGTGAAGCGGAATGGTCTACAAAACCTCCCGTTCCAATTCAAGGAAAATATTTTCTTTAAGCAGTTTTTATTGAAAAAATTGCGCTTTGAAGAAAAATCGGCTACCATCTACCCGAATTAGAGGACACACCCCCGTATGGCCAAAGCCCTTGTCATTGTAGAATCTCCGGCGAAAATCAAAACGATCCGCAAATTCCTGGGATCCGATTTTCTTTTTGAGTCGTCAATCGGCCATATCCGCGATCTGCCGCAAAAAGAGTTCGGCATCGACGTCGAGCATGACTTTGAGCCCAAATACGTAACCCTCTCCGACAAAAAAGAGGTGATCAAAAATCTTCAGGAAGCCGCTAAAAAAGTGGAGATTGTCTACCTATCTCCCGATCCTGACCGCGAAGGGGAAGCGATCGCTTGGCACATCGCCTCCATTCTCCCCAAAGGCACAAAAATTAAGCGAACGGCCTTCCAGTCGATCACAAAAGATGCCGTTCAAGAAGCGATCAACAATCCACGCGATATCGACATGGATCTTGTCAATGCGCAGCAAGCGCGCCGCCTTCTCGATCGCATCGTCGGCTACAAAATCTCCCCCATCCTCGCTCGCAGGGTCCAAAGAGGCCGGAGCGGCTCTTCTGCCGGACGCGTTCAATCGGTGGCCTTAAAACTCGTCGTCGATAGAGAAAGAGCTATCGACGCCTTCATCCCCGTCGAATACTGGAATATCGGCGCTCTCCTTGAGGCAAAAACGGGCGAAAGGCCTTTCAATGCCGCCATCCACACAGTCGATGGGCTGAAAGTCGAAAAAGAGAAAGTAGGCAATAAAGAGTGCTATCTCATTTCCAACGGCCAAACGGCCCAGCAAATTGTAGACCGCCTCAAAAAAGCCTCCTACCAAGTCGGCGAAGTCGATAAAAAAGAAAAGAAGCGCAATCCCGTCCCTCCCTTCATCACCTCAACTCTTCAGCAAGAGGCGAGCCGCCACTATGGCTTTTCCGTCTCCCGCACAATGGGAATCGCTCAAGGGCTCTATGAAGGGGTCGATATGGGCAGCGAGGGCTCTGAGGGTCTTATCACCTACATGCGTACCGACTCTGTGAACATCGCTTCCGAGGCAATTACGCAAGCGCGCAAATACATCCAGAGCCATTTTGGCTCCGAATATCTCCCCGACGAGCCTAAAATTTACGCCTCTAAAAAATCGGCTCAAGAAGCCCACGAGGCGATTCGCCCCACCAACGTCAATCGCGATCCGGAAAAAATCCGCAAATATCTCTCTCCTGAAGAGTACAAGCTTTATCTTCTCATCTGGCGCCGCTTTCTCGCCTCCCAAATGAATCCGGCAATCTACGACACCGTCTCTGCCGACATCGAAACCGACCAGGGCATCCTTCTTCGCGCAACCGGCTCTGTCGTCAAGTTCAAGGGCTACCTCGCCGCTTACGAAGAGAAAAGAGATCGCGACACCCCTGAAGAAGAGAGCGATAATAGTAAAATCCTCCCCCCCCTAGAGCCAAACATGCCGCTCTCTCTTGTCGATATCGAGTCGACCCAATCTTTCACCAAGCCGCCGGCCCGCTTTACAGAAGCATCTCTCGTAAAAGAGCTCGAACGGCTTGGCATCGGCCGTCCCTCCACCTATGCTGCTATCATGAACAAAATCCAGAGCCGCGACTATACAGTCAAAGAGCATAACGCCCTCAAGCCCACGGAACTTGGCAAAGTGATCTGCGAGATGCTCGAGGCTAACTTTGCGCCTATCATGGACGTTACTTTCACTGCCCAAATGGAAGATGAGCTCGAGCAGGTAGCCGAGCACAATAAAAACTGGAAAGAACTGCTCCGCGATTTCTGGAAAGATTTCATTCCGCTTGTCGACAAAGCGGAAAAAGACGCCGTCGTTCCCAAAGTTCTCACTGAAATTAACTGCCCCAAGTGCGGCAAGAAGCTCCAAAAAATCTGGTCGCGCAGCAAATATTTCTACGGTTGCTCCGACTATCCCGAGTGCGACTACACAGCCCCCATGGAAGCCATCACTTTTGAGAGATCCGACTACGATCCCAATTTCGATTGGGATCAGCCATGTCCCACCTGCGGATCCCCCCTCACACTCCGCCACGGGAAATTCGGCGCCTTCCTCGGCTGTTCGAACTATCCCGACTGCAAAGGGATCGTCAACATCCCCAAAAAAGGGGAAAAAGTCTACAGCCCCGAAGATCTTCCCTCCTGTCCCGCCATCGGCTGCGACGGCCACCTTACCCAGCGCAAATCCCGCTTTGGCAAAACCTTCTTCTCCTGCTCCAACTATCCCGACTGCGACGTGATCGTCAGCGAGCTTGCCCAGCTGCCCGAGAAATACCAAGACCACCCCAAAACGGCCTACATCAAGAAGGCCAAGAGGGGAAAATTCGGCAAGAAATCAGAAAAAGCGCCCAAAGTCAAAAAAAAACGCGCCTCAAAACCGCAAAGCGCCTATAAACTTTCTCCCGAGCTCGCCTCCCTCCTCAATGCTACCGAACTCTCACGTCCCGAAGCAACCCAGAAGATTTGGGAATACATCAAGGCCCACAATCTCCAAGACCCCAAAAACAAGCGCCTGATCCGTCCCGACGCCCCCCTTGCCAAAGTCTTCGGCTCTAAAGAGCCTCTCGACATGATGAAGCTCTCCGGCGTCCTCACCAAACACCTCAAGAAGTGATTTCTATATCTAGATTTTTTCTTGCCAAAAGAGAAACGACAAACCAATAAAAAGCCAAAACAGGGATGTAGTGAATAGCTCCGTCAGAAATAGAAATAAAGAGATAATCTACAAGACCTAACATCAAGCAGATTCGCACTTTAGACGCACCTGGCCGCGCGTAGAAAAAAACAGATCCCCCCAATCCGATTAGGTAGGCAATTAATCCGATAATCCCAAATGAATCGAGAACTCCCAAATAGGTCATTTCTGCAATATAAGAAAATGGCTTTTGAGGTAAAAATGAAGCATTGTCCAAAAGCTCAAGTTGCGCCCTCCTCCCCCCCAAATTTGCATCGAGAAGAAAAGAAGCATCAAATCCATAAAAAGACAATACTGCCATCACTCCACCGCCGAGCAGCGACAACATAATGAGCAAGTTTAACAGGCCCTTTCGTTTGTTTTTAGCCACAAGCACGCTGTAAGCTAACTCATTGAATAGAAGGCCGATCCATGCTGTTCGAGACAAAGTTAATATCAGGGCAATCTTTGTGGCCAACTTATGCCAGGAATTTTTCTGTACATAGCAATACAAAGGAAGAAGAATGATCAAGCTGATCCCAAATAGTTGCCCATTATTGTACGTTGAAATGAGCTTGCTCACGATTCCTCGACTGTTGCATTTGCCATGATCTAGGATCCCCATATCGCCCCAGTTCGTGGTTATGAGAGGAATTTCCAAATACCGCCCGGTGAATTGTTTATAAACAAACAAAGCAATCCCATAATAAGAAATTACAGCAACACCGAATTTAAAAATCTTTATAAAGAAATTCAAATCCATTTGTTCAATATTTTTAGACAAGACAAGGAGAAAAACATAAGGAAGAAAGAAAAAAGAAATGAGAAAAGAGATCACCCATCCCATGTTCTGACACCCATAAATGAACAGGGTAGCGCCGGCAACAATCTGAAATGGGAGTAGACACATAAGAGCATCTAATCTCGAGCGCTGAATCGCCCAGCATCCTCGAAATAGAGCAAACAGCGAGACGATCCCGATTAACAAATAACCCCACGTAAGGGGGATATCTCCAATTTTGACACCGCCTTTAGGAAAGACGAGGAGAAAAAGGAGCATAAAAAAAAGAATTTTTTTGGGGTTGTATAAGTAGATTGCTCTAGGGATGCTGCGCACTGAAATCTCTTGACTTTCATCGAGGAAATCGAAAAAACACTCTAGCATCTTTGCTGGGCTTGTGCTAGCATTTTCCAGTGAAATAAAGGTTGAGGAATCAAATGATTCGAGTGAAAGAGCGTAAAACGTGTCGAGTATCTAACGGTCCTCTTGTTGACATTCTGGATTTGGGCAATCTCCCCTTTTCAACTTTTCCTAAACCCGGAGAGTACGCAAATTTAGCTCCTTTGCCTTTAAAGCTTTGCATCAATCAAGAATCCAAACTAGTTCAGCTTCGACATACCGTCGATCCGGATGCCATGTATTCAGAATACTGGTACATGTCTGGCGTTAATCAATCGATGACTTTGGCCCTCAAGTCTATTGTCCAAGAAGCCTTAAAACGAGTAGGCAAAGAATTGAAAAAGGGAGATATCGTCGTCGATATCGCCTCGAATGACGGAACCTTGCTTAGCGCCTACCCCGATCATTTTTTTAGAATTGGAATCGATCCCGCTAAAAATATTCGCCCTAAAGTTTGCGATCTTCATATCAACACCTATTTCAGCGCACGCGCCTACAAGAAGGAGATGGGTGATAAAAAAGCCCAAATCGTAACAAGCATTGCCATGTTCTATGATCTGGAAGATCCGGTTCAATTCAGTCGCGATGTAGCTGAAATTTTAGATGAAAAAGGACTTTGGATCATTGAACTAAGCTACCTGCCCACAATGTTGAAAACCAATTCCTTCGATACAATTTGCTCAGAGCACTTGGAGTATTATTCTCTAGAGTCGATCGAATATATTCTGAGGCAGACCGGATTTGCTATTGAAGATGTAGAACTTAACAATGTCAATGGAGGCAGCTTCCGCGTTTACGTTCGTCATGCGAGCCATGCAAAAGAAACTGAGGCCGTAAGATCTTTGAGACTCTCTGAAGTTGAGATGAAGCTCGGATCTCTCCAAACCTATATTGATTTTTCAAACCGGGTACAAAAAAACAAGCAGGAAATGCTTGCATTTCTAAAAAAACAAAAAGAACGGGGGAAAAAAGTCTTTGCTTACGGAGCTTCGACAAAAGGCAACAGCCTCTTGGCCTATTATGGGATCGGTCCCGATTTAGTTCCCTTTGCTACAGAGAGAAACCCAATCAAGTGGGGCAGGCAAACAGTCACGGGAATTCCTATTATTTCTGAAGCTGCGGCCCGAGAAATGAAACCCGATTACTTTTTGGCTCTTCCCTATCACTTCATATCGGAATTTCTCCGAAGAGAAGGGGATTTTCTTAAAGGCGGAGGCAAATTTGTGCTCCCCGTCCCCTCTTTGACGATTGTCCCATGAAGATCGCCCTAGTGCACGACCATCTTTGCGGAGTTGGCGGTTCCGAGCGTATTTTTCAATATCTTTGCGAAGAATTTCCAAAGGCCGACGTATATACCCTCTCTTACAACTCAAAAAACACTTGGCCCTATTTCAAAAACCGAAAAATCCACACTTCTTGGCTCAATCTTTTCATCCGCAATTCTGAGACTTTTCGCTGGTCTTTCCCAATATCTACTTATGTGATGGAGCTTCTCAATCTCACCTCTTATGATCTTGTCTTGAGCTCTTCTGCAACAACTGCAAAATATGTCCGAGCGCCAAAAGGAGGCCACCTCTGCTATTGTTATATTCCGACTCGGGCCTTATGGAATGCAGGCGAATATTTTGGCAAAAGTTTGAAGGGAAAAATTCTCAAACTTTTCCTCAATTACTTAAAAAGAAGAGACTATGAAGCCGCTCAAAAAATAGATCGTTTCATTGCCATCTCAGACTTCTCAAAGTCTTATATTTTAAAATATTACAATAAAGATGCCGACGTTCTTCACTGCCCTATTGAAACAGAAAAGTTCGTCCCGCTCTTTAAAAAAAGAAAAGAGCATTATCTCCTCATCTCAAGGCTTGAAAAATGGAAGCGCGTCGATTATGCAATAGAGGCCTTTAACCTTTCGGGAAAGCCTTTAAAAGTGATTGGAAAGGGAGCTGAAGGGAACTCTTTGCGCGAGATGTCAAAGGGAAATATCTCTTTTCTCGGCGAAGTCGACGACGCCCGTCTTGTAGAGGAGTATAACGAATGCAAAGCCGTTATTTTTACCCCTTTTCTAGAATATGGCCTAATTCCTTTAGAGGCTAGCTCTTGCGGCACGCCAGTCATTTGCTATGGACACGGGGGAGTTAATGAGACGATGATCCCTGTCGGCAAGTCCATAAATCCAACAGCTGTGTTTTTCTATGAGCAAACCCCTGAGGCGTTAAACCGAGCTATAGAAGAGTTTGAGCTTACGTCCTTTGATCCCAAAGCTTTAACTAAGCATGCGAGCAAATGGAACATAGAGACATTCAAGAAAGCGATGAGAGCGAAAGTAAACGATTTGCTTTCGTCTCAATCAAAATCCACGACATCTGCTCAGACGTCGGGTTGAAATTTTCCCAATGACCATTTTCATTGAGAGTCCACTCATCCCCGTTTTCACCGAGAGTAACCCATTGAACATCGATCCCTTCTTTCTGTGCATAGCTCATCTTTTCCATCGGCGAAAGGGAAACTTTTTTGATCTCGTACTCTTCTGTTTTATCTAAAAGAACAAACCCGGGAGGTAATCTTTTGGCCTTCCCTTTTTCCGCGAGCTCTTTTACAAGATGCTTGACCCTCTGAGATTCCCCTTTTTTGCTGATAAAGATGGCATCTTCTGTTTCTACGATCAGCATTTCCTCTAATCGAATCGTCGAGACCAGCCTATTATTTGAGACAATCAGGCTATTTTTTGTGTCGATATCTAGGACAGAGCCGATCTTCACATTCTGATTCTGATCTTTCTCAAATGCCTCGTAAACGCTATCCCAGGAACCCACATCAGACCAAGAAACAGCCAGAGGACAAACAAGGACTTTTTTCGATTTTTCCATGACTGCGTAATCGATGGAAAGATCTGGCATTCGATCAAATTCGCGGATCACTTGTTCATAGTCAGCATCTAACAGGCCTGAAAGACTAGGCGCGTGTTCTTTGATCTCTTCCCAGAAAGTCTGAGGGGAAAACATAAAGATTCCCGCGTTCCAGTAGAACTTCGGATCTGCCAAATATTTTTGCGCAAGCTTTAGATCCGGTTTTTCAACAAATCGAGTCGCCTCAAAAGCCAATGCGTGATACTTGCGGCCTATTTCAATGTACCCATATCCCGTCTCGGGCCTAAGGGGACGGATTCCAAAAGTGATCAACCACTTTTCTTGCGCCACTTTTTTCATCTGTTCAAGCGCATCGAGAAAAATTTCTTCCGGCTCAATTAAATGATCCGAGGGCAAAACCAAAATCGAATCGTTCTTTTTTGCCTTGCAAAACCGCTCTAAATATTTCACTGCAAGCCCGATTGCAGGCGCTGTGTTCTTCCGGCAGGGCTCAATGAGAATTTGGACCTTTTCCCAGGCATTGATCTTCTTCAGCTGCCGCTCAACAAGCGCCAAGTGATGCGCATTGGTAGCGATCACTACCTCTTCAATAAAAGGAGCTTTCAAAAGCCTTTGAACCGTCCTCTGCAAAAGAGAAAGACCCAATCCAAAATTTAAAAATTGCTTCGGAAAATCCTCGCGCGAAAGCGGCCAGAGGCGAGTTCCTCCTCCGCCTGCTAAAATGATTGCCTTCATTTCGTATGCACCCCTTCAAATAGCTTCTGATAGTCGCTCGCTGTCTTGTCCCAACA
>Ga0155551_191_pt2 | contig 11857 bp, 11 predicted proteins | sample RifCSPhighO2_12_FD_107208 | JGI IMG/M metagenome (GOLD analysis project Ga0155551, IMG submission 107208) | Chlamydiae bacterium RIFCSPHIGHO2_12_FULL_49_9
CCTAGAACAGCTCCTATTCCAAACAACTCAAGAGCAAAGCCCTCCTCCCGCCTCGTCGGCCTCTTCCCGCCGCCCGAGACCTTCTGACCTTCCTTCTGACCCAAGACAGGCTAAAAGAGGATGCCCTGAAAGTCAAAACCCGCAGGCGGCAGGGCCACCGATTTCTCTCGATAGATTTCAATATCCCCTTTTGACTCTGCACACTCTCTGGCCTAGAGGAAGCGCTGACTCGGATCTAACCGGAGAGAAACTCCTTAAAGCCTTCGAGGCAGTTAAACGTTCCTTGGGCACTTTTGTCGGCGCACGATGCAATGCGGGTAAATATCTACCTCCCCCGCTCGTCCTCCGAGAGCCGCAGGATTTTGAGACGTGGGAACGTTACCTTTTTGGGATACACTCGACGATGCAGAGTTACGGCGTCCGTACAAACAAGTCCTGCAGTCACATTCTCAAAATCCACGAGGCGATTTGCTCTTTTTCTTTGCGCCTCTGCAATTCTCCGCTATGGGAATCCATCTTTCAGGCTCGCGTGGCCTTTTCGAGGTATACTGATGACGCCGCGAAGGCAATGAACCTATTGGGATAGAACTTTTTTATTAATTTATCCGTTTTAATTGCGATCGGCGATTTCAGCGGCTTTGACGCCGAGTTAGATCAAGCCGGATGCCAGAAGAACTCCGAAAAAATAGAGCAGAATCAGTACTATTTTTTGAATCAGCCGGAAAGTTGTCTTGGGCAAAAGGATCATCCCCAGACACACCCCGAAAAAAGCCCCTCCCAAGGCGGTAAAAAGAAGGAAGGGATCAAAGTTTTCAAAAAAGATTTTGAAATTGAACCCATACACAGTCAAGCGGACAAAATCGATGGTAATCCCGATCATTCCACCCGTTGCGATGAACGCTTCTTTGCTCAAACCCATTTGAATTAAAAACGCGCTCCGAAAGGCTCCCTGATTGCCCGAGAACCCTCCGAAAAAGCCGCTGAGAGCGCCGCCCAAAAAGGGATTTTTGATTTCACCCAATTTTCCTGAAAAAGACTCCAGAGTCGCAAAGAGGATCAAAAGAAGGCCAATCGACAAGTGCAGGATGGAGATCTCTCCCTGTACTCCCAAAACGCTGTAAATGTAAATCGGCTCTAAAAATGAAAGTTCCTTTAAAAGAAAAGCGCCCAAGCTTGCCGCTAAGAGGGCCGGAACTCCAAATCGAATCACTATTTCCCACACAACTGATTTCCATAAAAAACAGATTTTTAATGTGTTGTGAAAGAGATGGGCAAGGGCTGTGAGAGCAATCGCAGCAGGCAGCGGAAAAAAAAGAGCTATGATGGGCATTAAAACGGTTCCGAGCCCAAATCCCGAGTAGAAAGTCAAAAGAGAGGCAAAACAGGCGCAAAGAAAAATGAGAGCGTATTCCATTTCTTTACTTCAGCTTCGAAGAAATATCGACGATGGGCTGTTCGCTCACGGGCGTCATCTTTTTGATCTTTGTCTCATCGAGATCAAATGCATTGAGATCTATCATTCGAATCGTTTGGTCTTCATAAGTCTTAAAATAATACTTGAGGCTCTGAGGATCTCTTGCACAGGTGACCATCGTATAGTCGGCATGAATGGTTTTCCCATCGACTTCCCTTGCGATCCCCTTCGGAATATCGAATTGATTGAGGACATGGAAAGTTTGCAAAATCCCATCAAAAGCGTTTTTGGGAGGAATTAATGTGTAGGAAAAAATTGCAGCCCTCACAAAGCGGGAAGGTGGGGTAAAGTCGCCCGGCAATCCCACCATCCCCGACCCCTGGCCGAATGGAGCCAGCGTAACCCCCTCAATAGTGAGCGGTAAGACATTTTGCACTCTCAAATTGATGTAATTTCTCAAATTTGTCATGTGCCAATCAAACGCGGGAGAATTTGTCATCACGCCGAAAGGGTTGTCAGTGATCACAAGCTTTCCCCCAATTGGCTCAATCACAATGCAGCCGCCCGATTGATCGTAGACGATGTAGTGAAATGGAGGCGCCATATTGCCCCATGCTTTTAGCTGAACCTGCGCAATCACGACAGAGTCAATCGCTTCTTTGATTTCTTCCACATTTTCAAATTGGGTGACAATCCAGTTTGGAAATTCAGTCGGAGAGAGCGCCCGAGCCCGATTCTCTGGAGTAATCTCCACATATTGGGCAAAGCCGGGAAAATAAAAGGTGCCGACACAAAGCCCTTTTTCATTCATCCCATCGGCAATCGCCGGCTCATTGAATAAAATAGCACCGACGGCGCCATATTTCGATTCATATTCAAGCCCTTTTCCCAAAGGAGTGGTTCCAAAGAAGGAGTAGTTTCTTGGAACTACTCCGGCAGAAAAGAGAATTTTTGTGCCAAACTCAAGGGTTCTTCCGTGGACGATCGATCCGTCTTTTGCCTTTAGCTGAATGCCCGTGCAGGCAAGAGCCTGCACAGCAATCAATAAAAACGGGATCGTTCTCTTGAACATTAGAGAATCTCGGCAGCGAGCGAAGCGAGCTCAGAGCGCTCTGTTCTCTCAAGGAACATGTGGCCGTAAATGCGGTGGTTTTTGAACTTGTTCACTGCGAAAGTAAGCCCGTTGGAGTCCCGATCGAGATACGGATTGTCGATCTGGGTGGGATCTCCGGTTAAGATCACTTTCGTCCCCTTCCCCGCTCTTGAAATGATCGTCTTCACTTCGTGAGGGGTCAGGTTTTGCGCCTCGTCGATAATCATGTAGATTTTTGGGAGCGAACGGCCGCGGATATAGGTTACCGCTTCCATCTCGATCTTTTTGCTCTCCATGATGAACTCTAACGTGGCTGCGCCATTGCCTTCCCCGCTTGTTGTCGAGCAGAGAAACTCGAGATTGTCGTAAATCGGCTGCATCCAATGGTAGAGCTTTTCCTCTTTCGTTCCGGGCAGATAACCGATGTCTTTTCCGAGCGGCACAATCGGACGGGAGATCAAAATTCTGGAATAGCTGTTATCGTCGAAGACTTTTTTCATCCCGCAAGCGAGCGCCAAAAGAGTTTTTCCCGTTCCAGCGGGCCCGATCAGGGTGACAAGGTGGATGTCATCTCTTAAAAGAAGATCGATCGCGCATCTTTGCTCGACATTGAGCGGCTGGATCCCCCAGATATCTTTATTGACCTGGAGGAGCGGCTCCAACTTCTTTGTTTTTTCGCTGTATTTGCACACAGCTGAAGAATTTTCGGCAGAGTTGAGGTGGGCGTATTCATTGGGTCTAAATCCCCCTTCGACAAAGGGAACGGTTCCATCTTTGTAGAAAAGATCAATGTCTCTCTTTTGAACATCGACCCTTCTGAGGCCCTTATAGATCTCCTCATAGGAGCTCTTGAGGTTTTCATAGTCTTCCGACTCGAGATCCATCGCCTCGGCTTTCACGCGAGTGACAAAATCTTTAGAGACGATGACAACAGACTCCCCTTTCTCCTTTAGAAGGTAGGCGATGAGGAGGAATTTGTTGCTATTTCGATCGAGCGGCAAAGGAAATCCCTCCACGCGGGCTGTCTTCGCGTCGAGATAGATTCTAACTTTAGGTCCTTCGGGGATGCTGACGCCAGTATGGAGATCTCCGCTCTCTTCCGCTTTCAGTGAGTCGATATAGCGGATCACTTCACGGGCATTTTTGCCTACTTCATCCGAATAGCGCTTCAAACTGTCCAGCTCTTCTAAAACGGCGAGGCTGATCACTACGTCGTTGTCTTTGAATTTGGTGATGGAAGCTGGGTCGTGTACGAGAACGTTTGTGTCGATGACAAAAGTTTTGCGGGAAATTTTTTTGTCCCCAGGGGCTTTTGTTTCGTTGTTTTTGTTTGGCAGCTTTGCCACTGTCATCAGATACCTCTATTTCCAAATCGCTTTGATTTCGTTTTACTACATTTCTCTGCTTGCGCTCCTCTACCTCCTGTTTCCCACAAGCTCCAAAATTTCACCTTATAGGGATTCGACCCAACGTTCGCAAGCAGGTTTTTAAAAAAAGACCCAAAAAAATAAGCCCAAGCGACTTGCAAATCATACCGAATACTAAGCACTCTCAAATCGAGAGTGCTAAATTTCGTTGACAAAAGGGGATCCGATTTCTTATAATGAAAGTTGTATTAACCCCCTTATTTTATATGAAGATAACACCTAAAGTATTAAGCATACCTCCCTATCTATCAACGACTTGGAAGAATATCTCCTCTCTCCATGTGAAAGAGGAAAAAGGCTCGTTCACCCTCCTTGCGATCCTCCAGAGCGGAGTCCAGGCCAAAGTCCCCAACCTCAGCGAGGTCGAGGTGAATGCGATTTTTGAGGCGCACGCCCACTACGCGGAGGGCAAAAACAAAGATCCCAACTCTATCGAATCTCTCGCCTCATCCATGCAACACAACCCTGAGCAGGCAAATCTCCCTCCCCTGCCTCCCGATGTTTTGAAAAAGCTCTCTGATCTCGCAAAGAGTGTAGGCCTTGAAAATGCGGGAGATCTCGTCCAGGCAGAGCCCCACTGCAACTGCGTCTACTGTCAGGTGGTCAAAGCTCTTCAAGGAGAAACCGCCCCCATCGAAGAAGAAGTGACAGACGACGATCTCAAATTCAAAACATGGGACATCCAGCAAAAAAACACAAAACTCTATACAGCGACAAACCCGCTCGATCCAAATGAATATTACACCGTCTTTCTCGGCGAGCCGATTGGCTGCACCTGCGGGCACAAAAATTGCGAGCACCTCCGCGCCGTTTTAAGCACTTGATCTATTCCCACTCCATTGTTGCGGGCGGTTTGCTCGTGATATCGTAGACAACTCTGGATATGTGGGGCGCCTCATTGACGATTCTCCTCGAGATCCTCTCTAAAAGAGGATAAGGAAGCCTCGACCAGTCGGCTGTCATCACATCGAGCGAGCCATAGGCTCTAATCGCAATCACCTCTTCAAACGCCCTGCCGTCCCCCTTAACTGCAGTGCTATGAGCTCCCGTCATGATGGCAAAACATTGAAAGACTTTGTCATAGAGTCCCGCTTTTTTCACCTCATCTACGACAATTGCATCTGCGATGCGGAGCTGATGCAATCTTTCGGGCGTCACCTCGCCGCGGATTCGGATCGCATAGCCGGGCCCGGGAAATGGATGGACACCGACAAATTCTTTGGGAAGACCGAGAAGACCGCCAATCTCGCGCACTTCGTCTTTATAAAATTCTCTGACCGGCTCAAGGAGTTCGAGATGGAGCGAGTCGGGGAGAGCGCCGACGTTGTGGTGCGATTTGATTTTGGAGGCATGCTGAGTCCCTTTCGACTCGATCACATCGGAGTAGATCGTCCCCTGAGCTAAAAAGTTCACATTGGGAAGATGAGCTGCCGCTTCCTGAAAAAGCTCCACATAAAGACGGCCAACGATTTTTCTTTTCTCTTCCGGATCCTCCACTCCTTTGAGCGCTTCCAGAAATCTCTCATCGCCGTCAATGATCTGAAGATCCGCTTCAGGGATATGGGTAAAAATCTCGGCGATTTTTTCTTTCGTGCCGATGCGCATCAAACTCGTATCGATATAAATGGCATGCATCCTCTTGCCGATCGCTTTGCCGATCAGAAAGGCGGAAATTGTCGAATCGACCCCGCCGGAGACGGCGCAGATCACCTCTCCATCGCCCACCTGCTCTTTGATGTTGGCGACAAGCGTTTCGGGATTGAGATTGACTTCTCGAAGGGTCAAATGACAGCGCTCTTTTGCAAAATAGCTCAAAATCTCTTTTCCAAATTCAGTGTGATCCACCTCAGGGTGGAACTGAAGTCCAATCCAGTTTTTCTCCTCATTGATTGCAATGGCGGATGGGATTTTTTCTGTAGCGCCTATCGAATGAAAACCGGAAGGGAGCCGAATCACCGAATCGCCATGCGACATGACGACTGAAAATGAACTTTTGGGCAACTCAAGTGGATTTTCAAAAAGTGTCACCTCCTCCATCCCGTACTCTTTTTGCACGGGCGCGACCTCACCATCTAGAAGATGCGCCATCATCTGCCAGCCATAGCAAATGCCTAAAATGGGCACATCGAAAGAAAAGAGTTTTGGATCGACAAGAGGCGCTCCCTCTTCATAAACCGAGGCGGGGCCGCCCGATAAAATGACCCCCGAGACGCCCGAAGAGACTTCGCTCAAGCAATTTTTCGGGGAGACAATTTTTGTCTCCACACCCATTTGGCGAAGACGGCGCGAGATGAGATGCGTTGTCTGCGAGCCGCAGTCGACGATAAGAATTTGGCCGGCGTGGACGTTGAGAGATGCTGCGAGAAGAATGATCCACCTCATCGATATAGCCTCCTTGTAAAGAAAGTGGGACGAGACCTTATCGAAAAGACCCAAAAATACCAACGAATATTTTTCTCCCTTGCGCAATTTCTGAGACACAAACTATATTGCAATCTCAGAGTCTATTTTGGGGAGATGACTATGTACCGCCTTATTTGCGCATCATTTCTTTTGAGTATCGGAGCCTACGCTGCGCCGGCTGCGCCCAAAGAGCCGCCTGCCGCTGCAAAAAAAGCGGAGAGCTTCAAATCCTTTACCGGAAAAGTCGTCGGCAACAAAGTGCGCATCCGAGCCAAAGCCGAACTCGACGGGCACATCGTGCGCCAGGCGGGCAAAAGCGATCTCCTCCTCGTCGTTGGAGAAGAAGGCGATTTCTATGCAATCGATCCCCCCAAAGACACCAAAGCCTACGTATTTAGAAGCTATATTTTAGATCAGGTCGTCGAGGCCAATCGGGTCAACGTCCGCCTCGAGCCGCACGTCGACGCTCCTATTATTGGACAGCTCCAGGCGGGAGATCGCGTCACAGGACAGCCATGCCCGATGAATAACAAATGGTATGAAATCGCAGCTCCCAAAGGGACCCATTTTTATATCTCCAAAGAGTTCGTCACAAAAATCGGCGGTCCCGAATATCTCGCCAACCGCGAAAAGAAAAAGGCGCAGCTCGAAGAGATGCTCAACACAGCTTACTTGAGCGCTGAGACCGAATGCAAAAAACCATACGAGGAGATGTCTCCTCAGCCAACCGTCGAACAGTTCCAGGCGATTTTGCGAGACTTCACCGAGTTCCCCGATGCGATCGAACAAGCCAAAGAGGGTCTCGCCCTTTTAAAGGAGACTTATCTCAACAAAAAGATCGCCTATCTCGAATCAAAAGCGGGCTTTACCGAGGCTGAAAAAGAAGAGCTCATCGCAAAACACCGCGCAGAAAACCGCGATTTAATGGCGGATAGCAGCTCTTTGGATCCGAGCCTTTGGAGCCGAAGAACCCGCAAAAAAGAGGGCGGCTCTCTCTGGGATACATTGGAAGAGTCTCTCTACCTCAGCTGGACCGCTTTCCACTCAGGAAAAAAACTCGACGATTTCTACGCTGAACAAAGAGCGAACGCGGCTGTTTTAAAAGGCGTGATCGAGCCCTACTCTCTTGAGACCAAAAATCGCCCCGGCGACTACGTTCTCAAGGGAGTGGATGCTCCGATCGCCTATCTCTACAGCACCCACATCGATCTGGAAAAATACGCAGGCAAGACAGTGACGATCACGGCAAGTCCAAGACCGAACAATCACTTTGCGTTCCCCGCTTACTACGTTTTGACTGTTGAATAATCAACTACCCTCGCCTAAAGGCAAAGGTTTGACCGTGTCAGACGACCGGTCTTCAGCGCATGTTGATTGATGCGCACCGCCCCGAAGGACGATAAAACGAGACAAAACATTTAAAGAGGCATTGCGATCAGCGCAGTCACGATGAGAGCAATTAGGGCAGAAAAATCTAGAACCGATCCTATCTCCCAACAGCCCACATGCATTGCAGGTCTGGCTGGTATAGGCAGCCTTTACGAATTCTATGCCTATTCCATCTCTTTGCGCTCGATTTGTTATACCCTGTATCAGAAGATTATAGCAAAAACTATTAAGCTTGCGGCGAGTTCCTTTCCTAACATGTTCTTTTTTAGAGACTTTTTTGATTTTCAAGTCTTCCAAAACAAGAACAGAATCCTTAGGTCTTTCGGCAGGTTTTCTGTTGGATTTTGCAGACACATACGCAGAAGCTACAAGCCGAATAGCGGAGCATTTCATTTGCGCACACAGAGAGGACAGATTCGATTTATAAACCTCTTTGTGAAGAGACAAAGCGCTGCGTGTCTTACCAGAGTTAAAGCATATTTCGGAAATGCTCTTTTGATATCTGTTGAATTCCTCAATAGTTTTCCGCAAGTCTTCCGATTTTTCAAAAGTGATCGGTATACTTCTTTGTATCAACATGCAAACGGCATACCACTAAAGGAGAATATTAACAATCTTAAATGGAGGTCGCGCTTCCCCCTCGCCCTGAAGGACGAGGTACCCGCGCGCGCAATTTGATGGAACTTCGCGAGTGGGCGAAGCGGATCCTGACAGCGGACACGCTGGAGGAAAAACTTCTTTGCCCCGACAATCTCACTGATAATTGCCCGGGCGCCCCCCTTCTCTTCAACGAGCCGACCCGCCCCCCCGGAATGGGTTTCAATAAGCGCTCCAAAGAAGAAAAGCTCCCCCCCTTTCAAACTCATGACTCCTCTGACAACAGGGCAATCTGTCTCCATCGATTTGCCGGCCATGAACTTCTAGCCGTCGAGATCATGGCTCACGCTCTCACCGCTTTTCCCGATGCTCCCAAAGCTTTCCGAAAAGGCGTCGCCCATACCTTGTATTTTATTCGGAAGTCTCCAGGTTTTGCCATCGGACCCCCTATCACGATGACCTGTCATGATGACCTATCATGGTGATAGGCTCTATTCACAACCTCGATGGCCTGCATAGAGCAATCGGACTGTTTCTTGTCACGTCGAAAAAAGATCTCTCAAAGCAAGAGGTTCGATTTTTAAGAGACGAAATGTTGATGTCCCAGTATACGCTTGGGCAACTACTAGGCGTCAGCGAACAGGCTATAAGACGCTGGGAAGTGGGGAGGACAGAGATTCCCAAACCCTCTGAATTTCTCCTCCGCCTTCTCTATCGCGATCATGTCAATGATCAAAGCGGGAAAATCGCAACTCTCCTTAAAGGAATCGCCGATTTGGAAGACAAAAAAGCAGATCAGCCGATTCTCTTCAAAGATACTAAAAATGGCTGGAAATCTGCTGCTTAGAGACTGTCTGATTCTTCTAAAGACCCAACCATTTTCAAAGAACCGGCGAGCTTATCGATCCCTTGCATCTCAGGGAGCTCTTTTAGGATCGAGCCGCTCTCTTTGAGCTTGCGGGCGCTGACAAGAACGCGCGTCTCGAAGGAGGCGAGACTCTGATTGTAAGATTCAACAGCAGCGTTAAGCGACTTGCCCACTTTATTCCAATGATCCGATACGACTGCGACTCTTTCGTAGAGCTCTTGTCCCAGGCGGGCGATTTCTCGAGCGCTCTTGGAGAGCCCCTCTTGCTTCCAGCCGTGAGCGACAGCCCTCAAGATAGCGATGAGCGTCGTCGGCGTTGCGATGATGATATTTTGGTCGGCGCCAATCTCGATGAGGGTCGGATCCGCCTGAAGGGCTGCGCTGAAAAAAGCCTCCGCTGGCAAAAAAAGGATCACATACTCGGGAGCGGGATCAAACTGCTTCCAATACTCTTTATTCGATAGATCTTTGATGTGTTTGCGAAGCGACGCCGCGTGATCCTGGAGCTTTTTTTTACGAAGCTCATCACTGCCGGCATCCGATGCATCGAGATAGGCCTCAAGAGGCGTCTTTGCATCGACTGCGATCTGCCTTTGTCCGGGCAGTCTCACGATGAGATCGGGGCGAAGGAGTTTCCCTTCGGCTTCAATTGTCTTTTGCTCATAGAAGTCGCAGTTGTTGATAAGCCCTGCGAGCTCAACCACTCTTCTTAGATGTACTTGCCCCCAGCTTCCTCTCATTTGAGGAGAGCGGAGCGCCTGAACGAGGTGATGCGTCTCTTGGCGAAGAGCGTTTTCAGAAGTGACAAGCATCTCAAGCTGTTTGCCGAGAGCGGCATAGGCGCCCTCCCGCTTTTTTTCGAGCTCGCGCTGGTGGTGATCGAGCTGTTTCATGGAATCTTGGATCGGCTTTAAGAGATTGTCGATCGCCTTTTGACGAGCTTCGAGATCGGCCTTTGCTCCTTCCTGGTATTTTTCGAGAGAGGTTTTGGCAAGGTCGAGAAAGATGCGACCATTTTTCTCCATCGTCTCGAAGGAGAGCGCTTTAAAACTCTCCTGAAGGTTTTTTTGGACAACCTCGACCCTCTTTTGCATCCACATCCAAAGGGCCGCAAATAGACCACAAAAGACTAAGAAAAGAAGAGCGATGATTTCCATTAGTTCTCAAAGTTTTCGAAGTCGTCCGGCTCGGGTTCAAACTCCTCCAGCGTCTTCGACTTTCTGCCGGCAATGAGGCGAATGACCGATAAGACAAGGCCCAAAATGACATAGCTCCAAGAGACAAAAGTCAAAATTTCTGCAAAGAAGTAGAGAATTCCGTACAAAACAAAAATAGCTGTCAATACCGTTAAAAAAGCCAAGTGAAATGAGGGAATCCTGAAATGGAGAACCTTTAAACTTGGGAATTTTAGCCTACACACCATGAGATAGCCGAGAAGGAGCATCACAGACGCCAAAATGATCGCTCTCGTCTCCTTCATAAGCTCAAACCACTTCAAAACAACAGGCGATAAGAAAAAGAGATTTGCCGACACGGCAGCAGCAGCGGCCGCTGGAATGGGAAGGCCGGTAAAGTGGCTCTTTTGCGCGGCTTGAAGCTCTTTATTTCCCTTAGCCTCAGTTGCTTTTACACTGAACCGAACCAACCGCAGAACCCCGCAAAGGGAAAAGACCATCGCTCCCGTCGCGCAGAAAAAGGAGAGGAGAGTCCCCTGCTCTAAAGACAGAGTCTTCAACAAAAGAACCGAGGGAGCCACCCCGAATGAGATAGCGTCTGCAAGCGAGTCGAAGATAAAACCAAACTCGCTCTCCGCGTGGATCGCTCTAGCGAGGGCGCCATCGATGAAATCGGCAAAGGCTGCGACTAAAAGCAAAATCGCAGACATCTTCACGACGTCGAAATCGCCGCAGCCGGGCTCGAGCATGTTGATCTTGAAGATCACAAAAAGACCGCACGCGAGACCAAAGGCCGTAATGATATTGGGTACGAGGTAGACTCTCTTCATAACTTTCATGATATCAAAGAAAACGATCCCAACAAATCAGAAAATTCGTTTACAATCCGGAAAGAGACCTTTGCGCAAGTGATCGCACCTGCTAAAAATGGCCATTTTGCGACCTTTCGATTTTCGCTCGCCCCCAATCCCACCCCTTCGCACGATGCGTGCGTGGGGACCCCGGGTGGGGCGTCCCGCATATGCGGGCTCGCTCAAGATCGAAATCTCATCAAAATGGCCTATTTTTTCAAGCGCGCTGACTTGCGCAAAGGTCTCTAGTGGGCATTTTTCCGAGTCCCAACTTTTTGAGTTTGAGAGATCAAAAACCGATTCGAGTTTTTTCTGGACTTGAAACTATAAACTACAATATATAGTGTATAAGGCACGATTGAGCCTACTACATCTAGTAGGCGCGACCAATACCGACCACTGAAGAAACGAATCAATAGACGGGCATCTTTATGAAAAAACAGACGAACTTTGATGCGACAGCATCCTTCCTCGATCCAGCCCCCCCTGCTAAAGCGGGCGGTGCGAAAAAAGGGGCCCCAGCAAAGGCCATAGAATATACGGTTGTGAAGCGAAATGGAACTTTGGTTCCCTTTCGACGCGAGCGAATTTTAAAAGCGATCGAAGCGGCTTTCCGAGATACGAAGAAAATGGCGGCGCC
>Ga0155551_125_pt4 | contig 11536 bp, 10 predicted proteins | sample RifCSPhighO2_12_FD_107208 | JGI IMG/M metagenome (GOLD analysis project Ga0155551, IMG submission 107208) | Chlamydiae bacterium RIFCSPHIGHO2_12_FULL_49_9
TAAAGAAGCCGCATCCCCCGCCTTTTCCAAATACGCGCACCAAATTGTCGCGAACTCAAAAGCGCTGGCGGAAGAGCTGATGAAACTCGGCGCCCGCGTCCTTACGGGAGGAACTGACAACCATCTTCTCTTAGTGGATGTCGCCTCGAGCTTCGATCTCAACGGAAGACAGGCCGAATCGCTTCTTCGCGAGGCTAGACTCACCGTCAATAGAAACGCCATTCCGCGAGATGTCAACGGCGCCTGGTATACGTCGGGCGTGCGGCTCGGCACTCCGGCGACGACGACTTTGGGGATGAAAGAGTCCCAAATGAAAGAGATCGCCTCAATTATTTATGCGCTTCTCAAGGGGGCTAAGCCCTCGATTAACGAAAAGACGGGCGGACCCTCCAAGGCGAAGGCGGAAGCGGAGCCGGCGCTTCTTCGCAAGTGTCAGGCGAGAGTGGCCGATGTGCTGAAAGAATTTCCTCTTTACCCAGAGTTGATTGTCGATTAAAATGGATTCTAAAGGGAGAGAGCTTATGCCTGAGACCGCTACTGAAGACAAACCGAAATTTCTCAACGACAAGCTCGAGCAGGCGATGCTCGAAAGAAGAAGGATCTTTTTGTCTGACGGCGTCGATGCCGAATCGGCGAAAGATATCATCCGCAAACTGTGGTATCTCGATCACATCGCTCCGGGAAAGCCGATCCTTTTCATCATTAACTCTCCCGGCGGATCGGTCGATTCGGGCTTTGCGATCTGGGATCAGATCAAAATGCTCTCGTCTCCCGTCATCACGCTCGTTACGGGACTTGCCGCATCGATGGGCTCCCTCTTGAGCCTCGTCGCGGGCAAAGGAAAACGGCTTGCGACGACAAACGCGCGCATCATGATTCACCAACCGCTGATTGGCGGAGTGATCCGCGGGCAGGCGACCGATCTCGAGATTCAGGCGATCGAGATGTTGAAGACGCGCGCTCAAATTGTCGATGTTTATGCGGAGGCGACAGGCAAAGACAAAAAGATCATTGATAAAGCGATCGACCGAGATAATTGGATGACCGCTCAAGAGGCGAAAGATTTTGGCCTCATTGACAAAGTCGTTACAAACATGAAAGATGTCGAAGCTTTCCTTCGTTGAGAGAACGCTAATCGGTTTGGTTTCTGTCGATTTTTCGGTTCTTTTGAGCCGATTTTCGATCCTTTTGGCGGGGGTCATATCGACAAACAGTATATTACCCCCCGCCAAAAGGATCGAAAATCGGCCAAAATAATCCAAAAACTCGACGAAATCCAAATCGATTAGCATTCTCCAAGTATCAGGGCGCGGGCAACGATTTTCTAATCATCGATGACCGCGTCCCCTTTTTCCCTACAGAAGATGTCCATCTCATTCAACGCTTATGCCACAGGCGCTTTGGTATAGGAGCAGATGGCATCATCCTTTTGCAAAATGACGGGATGGCCGACTTTCGGATGCAGATTTTCAATAGCGACGGCTCGGAAGCTGAAAGCTGCGGCAATGGGCTCCGCTGTCTTGCCCGATTTATCGCCGACATCCGAGGGGAGAGCGCAGCTTCCTATAAAATCTGGATGCACGACCAAATCGTCGAGGCGTTTGTAGAAAAAGAGAAAATCTCCATCGCCCTCAATAACCCAAGAGATCTCAAGCTCCATGTTCAACAAGATGTTCACTTTATCGACACCGGCGTTCCCCATGCCGTTGTCTTTGTCGCAGACGTTCAGAAGATCGATCTGAACCAAGAGGGCAAAGCTCTTCGCTCTCACCCTTGCTTTGGGCCAAAAGGCTCGAATGTCAATTTCGCCTCTCTTCAATCAGACGGCTCTATCTCTGTCCGCACTTTTGAAAGGGGCGTAGAAGGGGAGACGCTTGCCTGCGGGACAGGCGCCGCAGCAGTTGCCGCCATCGCCGCGCAAATCTACAACTGCTCGGGTCCCATCCGCACCCGCTTTTCCGGCGGCGATCTCGAAATCAGCTTCAGCGATGAGGGTCTTAAACTCGCAGGCCCAGCTGTTCGCGTCTTCGAAGGCACTTTTGATTTTTAGAGAAAAATAACAGGATCGCAGCTGACGCTGCGGCAGGATAGCTCCCAAAGGGAGCTGCAGGATCCGGGGGAAGCCCCCGATCCCCCATGTGCAATATCTTGCCACAGCGTCAGCTGCGATCCTGTCCGCTCGCCTCGAGCGGATCCTGTTATTTTTCTTCTTTTTGTTTTTTCGTTAAAAAATAAATTAACAACATGTGTTAATTTATATCTGTTGCGTTAGATCTAATAATTTTATTTATATAAAATGAATTGTGTACGAATTTTGTGGATTTGTCTAAAATGGTTTCTTTTAAAAAAATGGAGTTGCTTGGCTTATGAAGACAAAAATTGGAATCCCGAAGGAAGTGAAGAATAACGAATTTCGAGTGGGCGCAACTCCTGAAACAGTTCACGCTTTTGTCGAAGCGGGTCATTCCGTCCAGGTAGAAACAAACGCCGGCGCCAAAATCGGCTTTACCGATGAGATGTATGTGAAAGCCGGAGCTAAAATCGTCCCATCTGCAAAAGAGATTTACGCAAATAACGATCTCATCATCAAAGTCAAAGAGCCTCAAAGCGCTGAATTCCCGATGCTGAGAGAAGGACAAGTTCTCTTCTGTTATCTTCACCTCGCGCCGGATCCCGAGCAAACCAAACACCTCTTGGAGAGAAAGGTCGTCGGTATCGCCTATGAAACTGTGACCGATGATCAGGGAAGACTTCCTCTTCTTGTCCCAATGAGCGAAATTGCGGGCCGCCTCTCTATTCAAGCAGGAGCGACGGCTCTGCAGCTCGCCAACGGCGGACGCGGCGTTCTTCTCGGAGGCATTCCCGGGGTGCGTCCCGGCAAAGTCGTCGTCCTCGGCGCCGGCGTATCCGGCACAGAAGCGATGCGCATGGCTTTGGGGCTCGGCGCAGATGTGACGATTTTGGATAGAAACCTGCCTCGCCTCAGAGAGCTCGACAAACTCTACGCACCTGCTCTCAAAACTGTCTACTCAACACCTGCTGCGATTGAAGAAGCGGTGAAACAAGCCGATCTTGTCGTCGGCGCAGTTCTCGTCCCTGGCAAAACAGCGCCGCGCCTGATCACTAAAGAGCTCGTGAAAAAAATGCTCCCGGGTTCTGTCATTGTCGACATTTCGATCGACCAGGGCGGCTGCGTGGAGACGATCAAGCCGACGACTCACTCGAATCCAACTTACGTTGTTGACGGCGTCATCCACTACGGCGTGACGAACATGCCTGCTGCCTGCGCGCGCACCTCGACGCAAGGTCTCACCAATGCGACGCTTCCCTTCGCGCTCAAACTGGCATCCATGGGCCACAAAGAGGCGATGCTGAAAGATCCGCACCTGATGAACGGGCTCAACGTCTACCACGGCCATGTGACTAATAAGCCCGTCGCTGATGATCTCGGCTATACCTACAACGAGCCGAAGGGACTGCTTACTTCTCAGAAAAGAGAGCTTGCAGCGACATAATGATCGGAAGGAGCTTTGATAGAGGTGTTATACAGAAATAACCTGAAGAATCGGTTTTTGGCGGCATATTTTGGGTCTTCACTCGCGCCTTGCCTATTGGCAATGGTCGCTCGCTCCAGACGCCAAAATCTGCATACCCTTCGTTCTTAAATCGCCCTTAGACAAAGAAACCCCGTCCGCCTTACAATGAGGGGAATGTCCTAGTTGGAAGGGGGCGGGTTTCCTCTCATGCAACGCATTCCGGAGTTTGTTCAAGAGTACCTCAAGGTAGCAAATGCCCTCATAGAGTCGGGCTCTGTCGGCGAGCCGATCTTCTCTAAAGGCACCTATCAGATTGAGGTTCAAGAGAAAGGGAAAAAGAAAGCGTTCCCCTTTATCCAGATGAGAGACGACGGCGAGGTCACCGACTCGTTCTGCAGCTGCAAAGTCTCCGAGGCGGGGAAAGGGTGTCCCCACTTGGCCGCCGCCTGTTTAAGAATCTTCAACGGCTTCGAAGAGCCGCTCCACGTCCGGTATAAAAAATCGCTCTGGAACCGCCTGTTTCAAATGGCCAGTAAGCGGCATGGCTATGAGACCTCTTGTCTTAAAAAGAAAAAAAGCGGCCACTACGTCTGCCAGTCAAAAACAAAAAAACAGCTCTTTTCAATCACAGCGACTAAAGAGGGCGCAAAAAAACGGCTCGAGGGGATCGTCGCTGAAAGAGTGGTTGAGACAGAAGAGACCTCTTTAAAATTTTCGAATCTCTCCACAGAAGAAATTGCGCAATATCGAGAGGGGAAAGCCTCCCACAATCTCCGCTTCGAGCTCTCCTTTTGGTCCGATCTCGCCAAATGGCTGATGGCGCTCGAAGATGAAAAAGAGCCCTATGAAATTGTCTTCGAAGGCAAGCCCCTCCCACAAGAAGTGACGCTTAAATTCTCAAGGCTTGGCGTCTGGTTTTACATTTCAAATGTCAACTGGCCCTGGATCATTCCTTCGCTTTCTACCGTCAAAAGCCCGCTCCAGGTTTTTGATGCCGAAGAGGGGGATATCGAAGAGATCTCTTATGATGAAGAAAAGCGCTCTTTTCTCATCCGCCACAAAGGCAAATCCCAAACAGGAGGCAGCGATTTCTCGGGTCATCCGATCGGCGATTGGCTCTTTGTCGAAGGAAAAGGGTTCTATCGAAAAAGATCTGACCCTCTTTTCCAGGAAGATCTGATCCCTCCTGAAAAAATCGGCGAGGCGCTCTCCCAATCAGCCAAGCGGCTCCAAAAGTTTTTCCCGATCTCACTTGAAAGTAGGAAGTGCCAGTACCGGCTCCACTTCGATTCGGAAAGACGGCTTCACATCCAAACGTTTGTCTTGGAGCCCCACGACTTGCAAGATCCAAAAGCTGCCTGCTTTGTCCCTTGGGTCTATCTCCCGGGGAAGGGCTTTTTTCTCCTCGAAGATTGGCTCTTTGAGGGAAAAGAAAAAATCGTTCAGCCCGAAGAGGTCGCAGACTTCGTAAACCGCCACAGGCTTTGGCTCCACAACTACCCGGGCTTTCAGACTCATCTCGGCAGCTTGGAGTCCCATCTCACGTATCGCCTAACTCAAGAGGGACTCTTTTTCGATGCGGAGCTCAACTTCCCCGAAGAATATGGGGAGACGCACCACTTCGACGAATGGGTCTACATCAAAGGCCAGGGCTTTTACATGAAAAAAGAGAGCAGGGGAAAACTTCCGCTCCATCCCGGCATGCGGATCCCGAGACAGGAAGTTTCCTCTTTCCTCTCCGCCCATTTCGAGGAGCTCGAACAGGTACAAGGTTTCCTCTCGCCTGAGCCCGTCATCCGAAAAATGGGGCTCGCCATCACTTTGACAGAGGATGGGAAAATCTCGATTGCTCCCAAAATGGAATACGATCCGAGCATTGACCCCACAAAATTGCAGTTTTTGGGCGATTGGATCTTCATTGAGGGAAAAGGGTTTTCAGAAATCCCTCCCGCATCGCGCCTGCCTGAGCGCTATCGGGAAAGCGCCATCTTAAACCCCTCTCAAGAGGCGGCCTTTCTCGCCTTTGAGCTCGAACCTTTAAAACCCTACATTTTAGAAATCGATCCACGCCTTGCCAAACCGCAAAATCTCTATCTCAAAATCAGAAAAATCATCCGCAATAAAGAGAGAAGAAAACAAGAGTGGCTCGTCGATCTCGCTTATGCATCTGAAGCGGGCACAGTCGATATTTTCCCGATCTGGGACGCTTTCCAGGAAAAGAGGCGCCATCTCTTCTCTTCCGCCGGCCTTCTCTCATTAAAAGAGCCCCGATTTAACTGGATCCGCCAACTCCAAAAAAGAAGGCTCGACCGCAAAAGAGGACTACTCCGCCTCAGCACGCTTGAGTGGATCCGCTTAAACGTCTTTGAACTCATCGAGCCTCCCAAAGGAGAGAGCCCCGAGGCCATCGAGACGAGAAACCTCCTCGAAGAGATCAATAAACTCGAAGCGCACCGCCTTCTCAATATGAGCGCTCTCAAGGCGACTCTTCGCCCCTACCAGGAAATTGGCCTCAATTGGCTCTGGTTTCTCTACTGCCACAATCTCTCGGGACTTCTCTGCGACGACATGGGTCTCGGCAAATCGCACCAGGCGATGGCGCTCCTCGCCGCCATCTCCTCTGAAGATAGAGATAAAACAAACAAATACCTCATCATCTGCCCCACATCCGTCATCTACCACTGGGAAGAGCTCTTAAAGCGCTTCTTGCCCGACATGAGAGTCTGCACCTACTACGGCCTCGAGAGAAGTTTGGAGCATTTCGAAACCAACCACGACATTCTCCTCACCTCCTACGGGATCCTCCGCACAGGAGAAGAAGAGCTCCAGGCTTATCGGTTTGAGCTCGCCATATTCGATGAGATCCAAATCGCAAAAAACCACCTCTCCCAAACTCACAAAGCGCTCAAAGCGATCCGCTCCCAAATGCGGCTCGGCCTCACAGGCACGCCCATCGAAAATCGGCTCCGCGAGCTCAAATCTCTACTCGACATTGTTCTCCCTTCTTACATGCCGCCAGATCCCGTCTTCCGCGATCTCTTCATCAACCCGATCGAAAAACTCCGCGATCCCGAACAGATGGAGCTCCTCGGCAAACTCGTCAAACCATTCATCCTGCGCCGCAAAAAAAGCGAAGTGCTCTTCGATCTCCCGGAAAAAATCGAAGAGATCTCCTACTGCGATCTCTCCCAAGATCAAAAAGAGCTCTACCGCCAAATTGCCTTCAAAATGAAAGAGACCGTCTACCAAGATCTGCAAGACAGCTCAAAACCGATCCCCTACGTCCACGTCTTCTCCGCTCTCTCCACCCTCAAGCGCATCTGCGATCACCCCGCCCTCATCCACGGCGACATTAAAAAAGCGTCCCAATACCGCTCGGGCAAATGGGATCTTTTCGTCGAACTTCTCTACGAGGCGAAGGGCAGCGGACAAAAAGTGGTCGTCTTCTCCCAATACCTCGAGATGCTCGCCATCATCGAAGCGTATCTCAAGAAAAAAGGGATCGGCTACGCCTCCATCAAAGGCTCCACCAAAGACCGCAGTGAACAGCTCCGCCGCTTCCGCGAAGATCCCGCCTGCGAAATCTTTGTCGCCTCGCTCCTCGCCGCCGGCGTCGGGATCGATCTCACCGTCGCCTCGATTGTCATCCACTACGACAGATGGTGGAACCCCGCCAAAGAAAACCAGGCGACCGACCGCGTCCACCGGATCGGCCAAAGCCGCGGCGTCCAGGTCTTCAAGCTCGTCACCAAAGACTCCATCGAAGAACATATCCACGACATGATCGAGCGCAAAAAAGGACTCCTCGAGGATATTATCGGCCAGGAAGATCAAATTAATTATTTGACAAGAGATGAGCTCCTGATCGTCTTTGAAAAGATGTTCAAAGACGTCCACATCGAAGAAAAGAATTAACAGGATCCGCTCGAGGCGAGCGGGCAGGATCGCAGCTGACGCTGCTGCAGGATATTTCTCATGGGGGGCGGGGCTTCCCCCGGATCCTGCAGCTCCTTTGGAGTATCCTGCCGGCGCCTTAGCGCCGATCCTGTTATTTTTTCTTTTTCAAAAGAGTTGATTGCTCCCCCTCCTTCCTCTATACTATCCGCCACTTATGCAACCCAAAATCGCCCTTGTAGGCCGTCCCAATGTCGGGAAATCGGCCCTTTTTAACCGGATTTGTCAAAAGCGGATCTCCATTGTCGATGAACAAGAGGGGATCACGCGCGATCGCCTCTATGCGACGGCAGAAATCTTCGGAAGACCTTTCACCCTCATCGACACCGGGGGGATCGACATCTCGAGCCAGCTCCCCTTCAACGAGGAGATTAAAAAACAAGCTTACATGGCGATCGAGGAAGCGGATGTGATTATTCTTGTGGTAGATGGCCAGGCAGGCCCAAATCCGCTCGATGATGAAGTGTCCAAGATCCTCTTGAAGTCTAAAAAGCCCCTCGTTGTTGCCGTCAATAAGATCGATCGGATGGGCGATGATTACAAGATGCATGCCTTTCATTCGCTTGCGATCAAGGATATGATCGGCGTCTCTGCGATCCAGGGCTTTCAGGTGGCGGAACTTTTAGAGAAGGCGATCTCTTTCATCCCTCCTCAAGAGGAGCTTCCTGTCCCCGCCCCTGAAGTAGAGGGCGTCATCAAGGTAGCTATCGTGGGCCGCCCAAATGTGGGCAAATCGACCCTCCTCAACCATTTGCTCCATGAAGAGCGCTCCATTGTGAGCCCCATTGCCGGAACGACGAGAGATGCGATCGATGTGACTTTAGAACACCAGGGGCAAAAGTATCTCCTCATCGACACAGCGGGCATCAGGCGCAAAAAAGCGGAGAAAGAGGTCGTCGACAAATTTGCCGCCATCCGAACTGATGACGCGATCGAGCGAGCGGATGTCTGCATTCTCGTTCTCGACGCCTTCGAAGGATTTACGACGCAGGAGAAACGGATTGCAAGCGAAATCGAAGAGAAGGGCAAAAGCTGCGTCCTCGTCTTCAATAAGTGGGACCTTCTGAAAAATTTCCGCATGGAGCATGCGCTTCGCGGAGTTAAAGAAGAAATTCCTTTCTTGAATCACTGCCCGACTCTTTTTGTCTCTGCTCTCAACGATAGGAATCTCGGCCAGATCTTCCCCAAGGTCAAAGAGGTCTTTGTCGAAAGACATAAACGAATCACCACCGGCCAGCTCAATAAGTTCATCGAGGCGTGCCTCCAGAAATACCACCCTCCTCTCATCATCGGAAAAAGGCTTCGGATCTACTACATGACCCAAGTAGAACTCAACCCGCCCAAATTCGTCCTCTTCGTCAATAACCCGACGCTCATGACCGAGCCATATAAAAAATATTTGATTAACCAATTTAGAGAGAGCTATGGCTATAGCGGCTGTCCATTGACCCTTGAGCTTCGGGGGAAAAATGCGATCGGCGAAACCCCTTTGCTATAATCAGCAAAAAATTAAAAAGGCAGGAGTTTTATATGTTACCAGTAGCAGATCATCCCGCGCCAGGTGTGTTGGATTCACAAGAAACGCGAGCGTTGATTAAGCGCAGTTGCGAACAGGTGCAAACGACATTCAAAGTGATGATGGTCGCTTGTGCGATTTTTGCTCTTTTGTCTCCGCTTTTTGTGGCCCTTTTCACCTTTATCCCGATGACTTATCTGAGCTATGAACTCCATCAAATTATAGCGAATTTTCTTGTAGGTCTTGATTCAGTCGCAGATTGCGAGCGATTTTCAACGGCCATTCAGAACGGATTTACAAACCTTAGTAGAACAGATGTTTCATACTTCTCGAGTAGGCTGACAGATGGCGCTCCCTTGCTTCGCCGGTCTATCAATGCATACTTCCTGTGATTCGAAAATCGGTTCTGGCATCGTCGGGCATTTTTTCTTTTCCTCTCCCCACTGGTAATTTTTGCTCGCTCCTACTATCCTGAGCTCAGGAGTCCTCTTTCATGCGCTTTCCTCGCCCCAGATCCATCTCGCTCGCCCCCTTCATGGAGGAGCTGCGGGGCTATCGCTTTTCTTTTTTGCAGAGCGATATTTGGGCGGCGCTCGCTGTCGCTTTGATGACAATCCCTCAATCGATCGCTTATTCGCTGCTTGCAGGCTTGTCTCCAACGGCGGGACTTTTCTCGGCTATTTTCGGGTGCATTTTCGTTGCGGCATTTGGCTCGTCTAGGCATTTGGTGTCGGGCCCGAGCACGGGAACTGCCATCTTGATTCAAACGGCCATATCCGATGTGCTTGCGACCTATCCGGAGACAATTGTCGGCGCGGAGAGAGAAGCTCTCATCTTGGAGATTTTAAAGCAGATCATTTTGGTGATGGGATTAATACAGATCGGATCGGCCTTTTTCAATGTGAGCAAGCTGCTCCAATTTGTCAGCCGGCCGGTGGTTTTGGGCTATTTCGCGGGACTCATTGTTGCGATTGTAGTTACCCAGATGTACTACTTTACAGGCATCCCGTCTGCGAGGGGCGATCAGACGATTTTGGTGCAGGGGTGGACGTTTTTCTTAAGAATTTTTCAACTGAAGCCCTGGGTTGTAGTTGTTGGGGGAATAAGTCTTGCCGTTTTGCTTTTTTTAAGGCGATTTTTAAAAAACTTGCCCGATGCCCTTTTGATGCTGGTTATTGCATCGAGCTTTGCTTATGGACTAAGTTATTGGTTCGAGGGGGCGGTGGTGCCAAGGCTGGGCGATCTCAAGATGGCCGGCAAGCCGGTTCCCATGCTGACCTTTCCATTTGTCGATTTTTCACTCTTGAATAAAGTGTTTCCCGCGGCAGTTGCAGTCTCTTTTTTGGCTGTTTTAGAGGTGTTTTCGATCTCGAGAAATTTTGCATCCAAATCGGGTCAGCAGGTGCAGGTCAATCAGGATGTGTTTGGGTTGGGAGTTGGCAATACGGTGCTCTCTTTTATCGCAGGAACGCTGCCGGCATCAGGGAGCGCGACGAGAACATCGCTCAATTTCCGGATGGGGGCGAAGGGGAGACTCGCTGCAATTTTAAGCGGCCTTTTTACTGCGGTAATTATCTTCTTCTGCTGGCCTTTAGTGCAGCATATTCCCCTGGCGGCTTTGGCGGCTCTTTTAATGGTCACCGTTCCCACTTTGATGAACTGGGCTGAAATCAAGCTCTGCTTCAAAGCGACAAGAGAAGACGCGCTCGTCTTTTTGCTGACATTTTTCTCGTGCTTGATCTTCAGCTTGGATGTGGCGTTTTTTGTGGGGATTGTGATCTCGATTGGCACTTATTTGAAAAAATCCTCCACGCCTCATCTGGTCGAGTATGCATTTAACTCGAAGGGCAGGCTCAGCATTGTAAGTCCCAAAGAAGATGTGCATCGGAAGGTGAGGATCATCGGCATTGGGGGCGAACTCTACTTTGCTCTGGCAGATGTGTTTCAGAGCTCTTTGCATTCAATTACGGAAGACAGAAATGTGCAGGCGATTGTTTTAAGGCTCAACAATGTCTATCACATGGATGCATCGATGTGTTTGGCAATACTGAAGCTCTTTGAGACCCTGCAGGGGACGGGGCGCCATCTCGTGATCAGCGGGCTGACCGAAGAGGTGTGGCACGTGTTTCATAGAGCGGGGCTTGTGAAGAAGATCGGCCTCGACAATCTCTACTTTACCGATGAGAGCAATCCGCAGTTTTCCACCTGGAAGGCGTGTCTCAGAGCCCAAGAGCTCATCCACCGCAAAGACGATTAAGTTTCTTGTAATTAATTACTTGCGAGAGAACCCCCGCTTTTTAGCCAAATTTGGACGAAATACCCCCCGTAAAATATCCAAAATTGGAGAAAAAACGATGGAAACGATATAACGATTGAACGATAGGAATTTTTATTTTTTATCGTTATATCGTTGATTTTCTAGGCAGAGTTTCGTGACGACTAATCGTATTTGTTTTCTTTGGCTGGATCGTATTTGAAGATGCGGCCGTCGACTTCGACTTTCCTGTAGACCCACTCCTCGTCGTTTTCT
>Ga0155551_190_pt2 | contig 11473 bp, 10 predicted proteins | sample RifCSPhighO2_12_FD_107208 | JGI IMG/M metagenome (GOLD analysis project Ga0155551, IMG submission 107208) | Chlamydiae bacterium RIFCSPHIGHO2_12_FULL_49_9
TGGCCGCCGGTGAGAATCGCGATATCTTCGAGCATCGCTTTGCGGCGATCGCCAAAGCCGGGGGCTTTCACGGCGACCACTTTGAGTCCTGCGCGGAGGCGGTTCACAACGAGAGTTGCGAGGGCCTCTCCCTCGATGTCTTCAGCGATGATGAGAAGGGGCTTGCCCGACTCGGCAGACGCTTGAAGAATGGGGAGGAATTCCTTCATGGAAGAGATCTTCTTCTCGTAGATGAGGATGAGGGCATTTTCGTATTCGGCAGTGAGAGTTTCTGCATTGGTTACGAAATAAGCTGAGGCGTAGCCGCGGTCAAAATTCATCCCTTCCACGACATCAAGAGTTGTCTCAAACCCTTTTGCCTCTTCGACGGTGATCGTCCCGTCTTTGCCCACTTTTTCCATCGCTTCAGCGATGATGTTGCCGATGTCTGGGTCGCCATTTGCGGAAATGGTCGCAACTTGCGCGACTTCTTTTGTGTTCTTGATCGGCTTGCTGAGCTTTTTGAGCTCGTCGAGAGTGGTGGAGACGGCCATTTCGATCCCGCGCTTCACTTCCATTGGGTTTGCGCCGGCAGTTACGTTGCGAAGACCTTCTGTATAGATGGCCTCTGCGAGAACTGTTGCGGTTGTCGTTCCATCGCCCGCTTTGTCGGCGGTCTTGCTGGCCACTTCTTTGACCATCTGCGCGCCCATGTTCTCGTGCTTGTCTTCCAGCTCGATCTCTTTGGCGACAGTGACGCCGTCTTTTGTGATTTTCGGAGAGCCGAATTTAGAGTCGATAACCACATTGCGCCCCTTGGGACCCAATGTCACTTTTACGGCTGATGCCAATGTGCGAACACCCTTCAAAATCTTTTGGCGGGCGTCTTCCTTGAACTTAATGTTTTTTGGTGCCATAGTTCTATTTATCTCCTAGTAAATTACTCTTCGATGATTGCAATGATGTCGTCGGCTTTCAGAATGATGTATTCCTCGTCGTCAACGGTCACTTCTTGTCCTGCGTACTTATCCATGAGGATAAGATCGTTTGGTTTGACCGGAATCGGCAGAATCTTGCCGTCGTCAAGCCTTTGGCCGGAACCTACGGAAACGACTCGCGCCGTCTCTTGTTTTTTCTTCGCTGAATCGGGAAGAATGATTCCCCCTTTCATCGTCTCTTGCGCCTGCAGTCTCTGGGCCAAGATGCGATTGCCAAGAGGTTTCAAAGTGATCTTCTTTGCTGCTTGTTGGGTCATAGGTTGTTTCTCCAGTTTATCAATGTTCGCTTCAGGAAAAAGGTTCCTGACAGCTACTCCTTTTAAAATTCAGATCAGGAATATAGCGGCCTATGCGATTTTTTGCAACAAAATTTAGCACAATATTATCCGGATTGCTAATCGCTCCGGCGCTCGTCTCTCTGGCCTCGTGCCAAAAAATGAATAACACGTTAAGTTTAAATGGTTTAGAAAAGGATGTTCCAATGCCGAAAACGCGAAATGAAATCCCTCAGCAAGACAGGTGGAACGTGGAGGCTCTCTACCCAACCCCAGAGGCCTGGAAAGACGATTTTCAAAAGACTCAGGGGAAGGAACCGGCGCTGAGATGGCCGGAGCTCGCCCAGTTCAAGGGGAGGCTGAGCGATCCGAGCGCGCTTCTTTCTTTGATTGAGTACTATACGGAACTGGAAAGGAAGCTCAGCAAGCTCCACGTGTATGCCCATTTGAGGCTCGATGAGGATCTCGGGAACGATGCGTTTAAAAATGATTTCGGGCTGATTTCGGGACTCATCCAAGACTTTCAAAGAGAGATGTCTTGGATGGAGCCAGAACTTTTGGGATTGAGTGAAAAAGACTTCAAAGGCTTGATCTTGCATGCGTCACTGCAGCCCTATCGCTTCCATTTGGAAAAAATCGGCCGGATGCGCCCCCATACATTGAGTTCGGAGCAAGAAGAGCTTTTGGTTTTGAGCGGCAAAGCGCTCGATGCGACCTATCGCGCCTTCGGAGCTTTAAACAATGCAGATCTCACATTTAAACCTGCAGTCGATTCGAAAGGAGTCGAGCATCCGCTTTCAAATGGAACCTATCTCAACTACATGAGAAGTCAGGACCGGCATCTGAGAAAAACCGCCTATCAAAATTTGCATCTTGGTTTTGAAGCGCATGCAAACACTCTTTGCGAGCTCATTAACGGACAGGTTCAGAGCCACCTTTTTTTGGCAAAGGCGAGAAAGTTCGGAAGTTGCTTAGAGTCTGCTCTTTTCCCACATCAAGTGGAGCCAAAAGTCTATGAAAATTTGATTGCGTCGATGCATAAATCTTTGCCAAAGATGCACGAGTACATAGCGCTTCGAAAGAAGATTTTAAAATTGGATGAGATCCATTTTTACGATCTGCATGTTCCTCTCATCGAAGAGGCAAATACACAGATGAGCTACGAGGAAGCGAGAGAAGCGGTGATCGCGTCCGTCGAACCTCTTGGGAAAAAGTATCAAGAGTCTTTGAAAAAAGGGCTTCTGGAGGAAAGGTGGGTCGATATTTATGAGAATGCGAGGAAGCGCTCAGGCGCTTATTCGAGCGGCTGTTATGACAGCATGCCCTATATTTTGATGAATTATCACGGCACGTTGAATGACGTTTTGACGCTTGCCCATGAGGCGGGCCACAGCATGCACAGCTTGCTTAGCCGTCAAACCCAGCCCTATATTTATTCCCAGTATCCGATCTTTGTCGCTGAAGTCGCATCGACTTTCAACGAGCAGCTTTTACTTAGCTTTTTGAAGAAAAAAGCGAAGTCGAAAGCGGAAATCGTTTCGCTGATCAACTATCAGATCGAGGGGATCAGAAATACGATTTTCAGACAGACCCTATTTGCTGAATTTGAGCTTCAAATCCACAAGTGGGCAGAAGAGGGCGTTCCCTTGACGCCGACATTGTTGAAAAAGCGCTATGCGGAGCTCAACAGGAAATACTATGGAGAAGAGATCGTTCTCGATCCCGAAATGGAGATCGAATGGGCGCGGATTCCCCATTTCTATTACAACTTCTATGTTTATCAGTATGCGACCGGTCTTAGCGCGGCCCTCACTTTGTTCCAAAAGGCGATGGCATCTGAAAAGATCCGGGACGGCTATCTCGAATTTTTGTCGTCGGGAGGAAGCCGCTATCCGATCGATCTCTTGCAAAAGGCAGGCGTCGATATGCGGAAGAGCGATGCGATTGATTCCGCCTTGAAGCAGTTCGAAGAGCTGCTTAAAGAGCTGAAGAAGCTGTCGTAAGAGAAATAAGAGAAAAAATAACAGGATCGCTGCTATTGCAGCGGCAGGATCTCGCGAGGCGCGAGGCAGGATATTAACCGGAGGGGTAAAAAGGTGACAATCTGCTTGCTGCGACTTTGCCACATCAATTCTCCCTCGTCGCCCATAGTTCTACTATGGGCTCCTCATTCGAACCGCTGGCGCTTTGATCTGGCTTCGTCTCGCCAGCGCATATTGTCACCTTTTTACCCCTCCGGTTAATAAGAAAAGGGAATGCTTCTTCTATCCTGCCGGCGCGTTAGCGCCGATCCTGCTGCTGCAGCAATAGCAGCGATCCTGTTATTTTCTTTCTTTAAAAAAGGCTTGTGAAATAAAGGGATATTCGTCATTTTCCATAGGTGCCCCCTGTGAATTATTGAAATGGATTTATGATGTCGAGAGTCCGAGCTGTTTTTGTTGTGCTCAACGACAAAGGCCTTCACACCCGCCCCTCAACGGAACTCGTCAAGTGCGCAGCTCACTTCAATGCGCAAATCCAACTCTCGTATAGGGGCTATGTCGTCAACGCCAAGTCGCTCTTGGGTATTTTGATGCTCGCAGCTGAAAGGGGAGCCAAGATCGGCATCGAGGCAATTGGCGATGACGCCGAAAGAGCGGTTCACGCCATTCTCGCGCTATCTCAAAATCGATTCAACGTCCGCTATTAGACCTCTTGCGTAACCTCATTTATTTGCTAAAATCGATTTCTTCAAATAAAGCACGTTACGCAAGAGGTCTATTGAACTCTTGTCGTTCCATCCGGGTAACCAATGATGACTCGTCCGGCGAGGCGAAAGAAAAATCCGGTGTCGACCACTCCCGGAATTTGGGTGAGGTTGAAATGGTCCTGCTCGGGAGACAAAGGGGGAGACTCGAATTGGATATCGAAGAGAAGGTTGCCGTTTTCGGTGATGAAAAGGGTACCGTCTTTTTGAAGGCGCCACTTCCCCTTATAGCCCATTTCCTCGATTTGTTTTCGAGTGGAGGGGGAACCGAAGAATAAAACTTCGACGGGAAGTTTGGCCCTTCCGATTGTGCCGACGAGTTTTGATTCGTCGACGATGACGACCATCTCTTTACTCGCGGCAGCCAGGATCTTTTCTCGAACGTGGGCGCCGCCCCCCCCTTTGATCATCCGTTTTTCAGAATCAATTTCGTCAGCTCCGTCAACGGTGATATCGATGCGCGGAACCGAATTGATGTCCATGACGGCAATGCCCCCTTTGCGCGCTCTTTCGGCAGAGGCTCTCGAGCTTGCGACAGCTTCGATTTTAAGGCCCTCTTTGCACAGCTCAATCAGGCTGTCGATAAAGCACTCGGCAGTCGACCCTGAGCCGAGACCTACGATCATTCCATCCGCAATCCATTCGGCGGCTTTTTTGCCGGCTGCGATTTTGGCTTCATGATGAGACATAATGACCTTCATTTTTCCGATAGTAGACGAAAGAGGAATAAGTTTTCTAGTGGATCTTTATTAAAAATTTTAATACGTTAGTGGCGGTGGATTCAAGGAGGGTCTAATGGACACGACAGAAAAACCCAAAATGCGCCGGATGCGCCGCCCTCGGATGAAATGGGCGCCTTACGAGCCGAAAACCGGACCGATCGCCCCAGAGAGCGAAAAAACCAAACGGGCCCGAAGAAAACTTCTTGAGAATTGGGAAAAAGAAAAACTCCACATTACGCCCAAAGCGATCAGCGAGACGATTGAAAAAATGCACAAGTGGATCGCAGATAATGCGAAACACCGCGTGCCGATCAAAGAAAAGATTGCCCTTTTCAATCAAAATCAAAATGCAGCCGGAGTCAGCCGCAAGGTCCAGCAGATTGCGATGAGATTAAAATTAAATGACAAATCTTGGGGGAAGTGTTAATCTGGCTTCCCTTATATGAATAACGTGATTGACATTCTCAAAAAGCGGGGGCTCATCGAGCAGATGACTCACGACGATTTGAGAGAAAAAGCCTCCCGTCCGATCAAAGCCTACGTCGGGTTTGATCCTACGGCAGATAGCCTTCACTTGGGCAATCTTGTCGGGATCGTCGCCCTTGCCTGGCTGCAGAAATTTGGGCACACTCCCGTTGTTTTGCTCGGAGGCGCCACAGGCCGCGTCGGAGATCCTTCAGGTAAGAGTTCAGAAAGGCCTCTCTTGAATGAAAAAGTTCTCGAGGGCAACGTCTCTGCGTTGGGGCGCTTTTTCGAAAAAATTCTTCATTTTTCATCAGGTCCGAAACCTGTCGTCTTAAACAACTACGACTGGCTCGGCTCTTTTTCTTTTATCGACTTTTTGCGCGATGTCGGCAAACACTTCCGAATCGGTCCGATGCTCGCCAAAGAAAGCGTTCGCGCCAGGCTGAGTTCAGAAGAGGGGATGAGCTTTACCGAATTTAGCTATCAAATTCTCCAAGCGTACGATTTTCACTATTTGTCTGAACGCCACGGCGTAAGTCTTCAGATGGGCGGCTCCGATCAATGGGGGAATATCACGGCCGGCATTGAGCTCAATCGGAAACTCGGATGCAAAACGATCTATGGATTTACGTTTCCTCTTTTGACGAGAAGCGATGGCAAGAAATTCGGCAAATCTGAAGAGGGAGCGATTTGGCTCTCTTCAGACAAACTCTCTCCCTTCCAGTTCTATCAATATCTCTTTGGACTTCCCGATGCGGATGTGATCCGTTTGCTGAAGATGATCACATTTGTCGACTTGGAAGAGATCGACGAATTGGAAAAAGAGATGAAAAAGCCGGGATATATTCCGAATACGGCGCAGAAAAGACTGGCGGAAGAGGTCACCCGATTTGTCCACGGCAAAGAGGGGCTTGCAGCGGCCCTCAGGGCAACTGAAATCGCGGCCCCCGGATCGGACGCAAAACTCAACGCAAAGAGTTTAAGGGAGCTCGGCTCCGATATTCCATCGGCAACAGTGAACTATGAAGATGCGATCGGCCAAAAATATGTCGATATCGCAGCTCGCGTTGGCCTTGTTCCCAGCAAATCGGAAGGCGTGCGCCTCATCAAAAACGGGGGAGCTTATCTCAACAACGAAAGAGTGGCGGATCCCTCTTTTTCGATTGGCGCGGGCGATCTCATAGATGGCATTTATCTCTTTTTCAGCGCGGGCAAAAAAAAGCGGCTTCTCATCAAAGTTCAAAAGAACGCTTAAATTTATTTGAAAAATAATCGACAATCGCTATTTTGAACTCGTGAACCCCTTTACGTGTAAGCTTCTACGCTGCCAGAAGGTGTTAAAATAAGGTTCGGTTCATCGGCCAGAGTTGGGATTTGACCGCGAACCTGATGAAGGAGACAAACAGCTTGTCTGAAAATTCCAAAGAAACGGCAAATTTCCAAAGTCTTATAAGGAGCTCGAATATGTCCACGGTCACCAAGAAGAAGCTGATCCAAACGATTTCACAATCCAAAGGACTGCATCCAAATGACGTCCGGAACGTCATTCAAGCCTTCCTCGATGCGATGACTGACACGCTATCGTCTGGAGACCGCCTTGAATTTCGCGATTTTGGCGTATTTGAAGTTGTTGAAAGAAAACAAAAGATCGGCCGCAATCCGAAGAATGCGTCGGTGCCGATTATCATTCCAGCCCGCAAGGCTGTAAAATTTACTCCTGGAAAGAAAATGCGCAAACTCATTGAATAGTTTCTAAAAAATTAGGAACTATGGACACATTAGGTATACTCTCTTCTTCGATTCAGTCGGGCAGAGAGGATCCGTGGACTGCATTTGCCGATTCAGGAATGATTCAAAACGAGCCTCATCTTAAAGGGGCTCGTTCTTCTCCCTATGGCATCATCCGCGCCTTTTGGGCAAATCCCCAGGAAATTTCACCCGAAATTGAGTTGCAGATGCGACTTGGCAAAGCCCATTTGCCATCGCAGGCGATCACTTATCTACTGCAAAAAGCAAAAACTCCATTTGCCCCCTCTTTTGAAGAGGCGCTTTCACAACAGCTTAATTTGATAGAGCTCTGCCAGCTTGCCCTTCTTTGGGGGGTTGCAGGCGAAATGGGGCCGGCAAGAGAGCTTGCCAACTGGCTGCTGAAATTTGCGGGCGACCGGCCCCTTTTCTCTTTTTGGTGCAAAGAGAGCGAGTTTGACGAGACGGAGGGGTGGGTTTCATTTGCTCTTCTTCTCCGCTCTTTCGGGAAATTCAAAGAGGCGGAAGAGTATCTCAAGAAAATCAAAAGTCCGGTAGACCCTTTTTTTCATGCTCTTGCTATCAAAGCTCCTCCATTTTCAATCGGTGAACAGTCTCTTGAAGATCCAAAAAGGGGAGTGAGCGTTTACGCCGCTGAAAAAATGCGCATGGCGATTGCCTTGAGCGGCAAAGGGACTCCTCTCGGTGTTTTGTCGGCAAGCGGTGTGGAGATCCGCGCGATGGGGCCTCAAGCGCTTCCTATCGGCTCAAAGGGGAAATTCGGCATCCAGCGGGCAGTCGACGGGAATCCGATGAATGGATGGACGCGGTGCAAAGGGATTTTAGAGTGCTGGATGGAGGTGAAAGCCGATATCAAAAACCTCTCGCTGAATTTCGTGGGTGTCGGGAAAGAAGCTCTTTTGGGATTCGTCTTCTACATCAAGGCGGATGAGTGTAAAGTGGGAAGTGAGATCTTCAAGCCCAAAAGCTTAAAGCGCTATTCGGGCTCCGCCAGCCGCTTTCTCTTTTCCATGAGGGGATCGAGGCTTCAAATCGATGCGGGAGCCTCTCATAAAGCGCAGCTCATTCCTCTGGCTGAAGAAGGGGAGTATTGGAACTCGAGCTTTCTCCTTTCCTTCGAAATTCATCCGTTTGAGACAAAAGCTCACTTTAAAATAGATATTGTATAAATAAAATTTTAATTATTACTTTTTCCCTCGCTTCTTGTTGCAAAATAGTCTTGAGTTCGAGATAATCTTGGGGAAATAAGAGAGTTTGATAGTGAAATATTTTTTGATCGGTACAGTTGCTCTATTCGGCGCGATCGGTTTTGTCGGTTGGATGAAGCGGAATCCCAAGCCCCCTCAGCCAAGGCAGGAGCTTGTCCAGGAGATTCCCATCCCAAAAAAGGCCGAGCCCGTGGCGAAGGCCCCCGAGCCGAAGAAACCTCCGGAGCAAAAAGTAGCTGAAAGCCTCCCCGACGCCGACCGAATCCAGCAGCTCTTTGCGCTCGACTCTTCAAAACTTCCCATTGTTGAGACCGTTTCTTACACGAGCAGAGTGCCTTGGTTAAAAGGGCGTCCCGCCTGGATTGCCGACTACGCCTCTTACTACGGCACCTCGCGCCATTTCATCGCGAGGAGTTTGAATAAAAAAGTGGACTACTTGACCCAGAAAGTCTCTCCGGGCGACCGATTCAATGTCTTTAAGAAAGATAAAAACATCAACTTCCATCTGCTCATCGATTTGTCGAGATGCAAGATGTGGTTTTATTACATCGATTTAGACAGCAATGAAAGGGTGCTTTTAAAGACTTATAAAGTCGGCCTTGGCAGACTCGATCCCCGCAAAGCCTCCGGCTGCCTGACGCCGACCGGCAAATATTCGCTTGGCGAAAAAATTGCGATCTATAAGCCGGGGACGATGGGGCTTTTCCAGGATCAAAAGACCGAGATGATCCGCATATTTGGCTCCCGATGGATCCCGTTTGAAGGGGAAATTGAGGGGTGCACCGAGCCGGCAAAGGGACTTGGGCTCCATGGCGCTCCCTGGATTTTGGATGCGGGTGGACAGCTCGTAGAAGATAAGGCCAAGATCGGCAAATACGACAGCGACGGATGTATCCGAATTGCAGCAAATGATATCGAAGAGATTTTCTCCATTGTGATCACAAAACCTGCGACTGTTGAACTTGTAAAAGATTATCGAGAGGCAAAATTGCCTGGCAAGGAGAAGAATTTTTAGATGACCGTTTTGGCGCACGAGAAGCAAATTGTAGAAGTGGAGGAGACTCTCCAGAGGCTGAAAGAGCAAAACAAGAACAATCCGCTCTGGTCGCAAACTGAGATTTTCGAGATGGAAAAGAGGCTCGAGCAGCTCAGGAAAAGCGTCTATTCGCAGCTCAAAGCCTGGGATCGAGTTTCTATTTGCCGCCATCCTCAAAGACCGCACGCGATTGATTATATCCAGAATATCGCTGAGGAATTCGTCGAACTTTTTGGCGACAGAACTTTCCAGGACGACCACGCGATCATTGCGGGACTGGCGAAAATCGACGGACAGAAATATGTCGTCATCGGCCAAGAGAAAGGGAAAGACACCGAAAGTCGGCTTTATCGCAACTTCGGGATGCCCCATCCGGAAGGGTACCGCAAGGCGATGCGCTGCATGCGCCTGGCCGCGAAATTTAACCTCCCCGTCATCACTTTATTGGATACTCCGGGCGCTTATCCGGGCCTCTCCGCTGAAGAGCGGGGCCAGGGATGGGCGATCGCCCAAAATCTTTGGGAGATGGCCCGCCTACCGACCCCGATCATCGTCATCCTGATCGGAGAGGGATGTTCCGGCGGCGCGCTCGGCATCGGAGTCGGCGATACGATCGGGATGCTCGAGCACTCTTATTATTCCGTCATCTCTCCTGAAGGGTGCGCATCGATTCTTTGGAAAGACTCTTCCAAAAACGGCACTGCCGCAATGGCGCTTAAAATGCATGTCGAAGATCTTCTCGAGCTCGAAATTGTCGACCGGATGATCTCCGAGCCGCTCGGCGGCGCGCACACCGATCCAAAAGCCGTTTTTATGAATGTAAAAACGTTCATCAAGGAAGAGTGGGAAGCTCTCAAAAAGGTTCCAATTGAAACTCTTTTAGAAAATCGCTACCAAAAATTCCGCAAAATGGGCAAATTTGAAGTATTGAACCTACCTCAACAAAAAGTTTCAGTCGATTTTTAGGTTCTTAGCACCTCAAATGAACGCCTATGAAACTGCTTTTGCAAGCGGCTCTTCGAAATAGCCGCCACCTAACTCTTGCGATCTTGACCCTGGTCACCCTCCTCTTTTTAACGGTGGCCAATCAATGTGAAATGTTCTCGGTTGGCCTGATGGCCAATACCGGGGCCGATTTCTTCACTCTTTTTAGCCCGGAAGGAAAAAAGGTCAAAGACAAACTCAGTTTAGCCGATGTATCGCGCAAGTGGGAGCTGATCGATCAAAATGGAGACGGCGTCATCACAAAGCAGGACGCCGCCGCCTACATTGCGCAAAGAAAAGACTCCAATCCACTCAGCTGGATCATGCACAAGATGGCCGCCTATTTCGATTTTGAGCGGAATTTTAGCATGCTCATATCGATCCTGGTGGCGGTGGCCCTTTTTAAGGCGATCACCCTTTTTACCGCCCGCTATGTGACGCAGCTCCTTTCGATTCGGGTGACGAGAGATCTAAGACAGCAGTACTTTGAACACATTCAGTCGCTCCCTTTGAGTTTCTATCAGGAGCAAAATTTGGGCAGCCTCTCATCGAGAGCAGTCGGCGATGCCGGTCAGATCGCCTCTTCCCTCAACTCTTGCCTTACGAATTATCTGCAAACTCCCTTCACAATCGTCTCAACGCTTCTCGCCTGCTTTTATCTCTCCTGGAAGCTCTCTCTCATTATTTTTCTTGGACTGCCCCTCATCATTTTTCCCGTCGTGTTTTTGACAAGACAGGTGAAGAGGATCTCCCGCCAGCTTCAGAAAAACCAGGAGACTTTCACTTCGGTTCTTCTCGACTTTTTAGCCGGGATCCAGACTGTGAAGATCTTTGCGATGGAGGCCTTTTCTCTCCGCAAATATAAAGAGCAAAATGATCAGATGGCGGTTTTAGAGAGCAAAAGCGCAAAGTATGGCCTTTTGACCCGCCCGCTTCTCCATTTGATTGCAACGGCCTGTCTTGCCGTCGTTGTCCTTTTCGGGCTCTATTCGCTTCATATGACGGTGGGGCAGCTTCTCATGTTCTGCGGGCTTCTCCACCTGTTTTATGAGCCTGTGAAAAAATTTGCTGAAGAGAATGCGAATATCCAAAAAGGGGTCGTCGCGGCAGAGAGGATGTTCGAAGTGCTCCATCTCAAGCCGCAAATCGAAGACAGGGACGGAGCGATCGATTTGCAAGACTTTAAGAACCTGATCGAATTCGACCATGTCTGGTTTAAGTACCGGGACGATTGGGTGATTCGGGATCTCAGCTTTACGATTGAAAGGGGAGAGATCGTCGCGATTGTGGGAG
>Ga0155551_174_pt2 | contig 11445 bp, 15 predicted proteins | sample RifCSPhighO2_12_FD_107208 | JGI IMG/M metagenome (GOLD analysis project Ga0155551, IMG submission 107208) | Chlamydiae bacterium RIFCSPHIGHO2_12_FULL_49_9
GATTCAGGACACCGAGTCTGCGATCCGCGACGGTCGTCATTTTCGGACAGCTGAGGCAAAGAGGCATACGGTTAGTGAACTAATCGATCGTTTTATCGAAGAGTGGGGTCATAGGTATCAGAAATATGAGGTAAAGCAAGGGAGAATTCTTGGTTGGTGGAAAAAGGAGCTGGGTCACTTGCTTCTGGCCGACCTACCCCCAGCTCGGATTGCTGCATGTCGAGATAAGCTTCTATCTGGAACCACTTATCGAAAGACACAGAGAAGCGGAGGGACGGTTAACCGGTATTTAGCTGGGTTTTCTAAAGTTTTGACGGTGGCTGTTAAGGAGTGGCAATGGCTGCAAGAAAATCCGATGAGTAAAGTTTCGAAGCCTAGCGAGTCTCGTGGAAGGAATCGCTTTTTAAGCGAAGAGGAAATCAAGCGTCTCATCGAGGCCTGTTTCCGTTCAGTAAACCCCTATCTTTATCCAGTCGTTCGGATCGCTTTGATCAGCGGGATGCGTTTGGGTGAGATCCTGGGCCTCAAGTGGGAAAACATCGACTTCGAGCAACGAGCCATTTTTCTTGAAGAGACTAAGAATGGAGATTGCCGAGTTGTCCCACTCATCGAGGAGATAGCAACGACACTCAAGGGATGTTCAACTTACGGAGTCGGTCAGAAGGGGTACATTTTTCCTGCCAGGCACAGAGCCAGTCAAAAGCCAATCGCGGGTATTCGTAGCGCATTTCTTAAAGCTTTAAAAGATTCGGGGATCGACTCGTGCGTTTTCCACGATCTTCGACATACCGCCTGTTCGCACATGGCGATGAATGGCGCGAGTCAAGGGGAGCTCATGGAGATACTCGGGCATCGATCTCCTCGTATGACCGCCCGTTACCGGCACTATACCCGAAAACACATCGCAAATGTAATGGCAAGAACTCAGGCTAGCCTGTCAAAGGGAGATGAACATGCTTCGGATCAATAAGCAGGAGATAGACGAGTTGGAAAAAAAATTACAGGCTGAAAGAGAGCTGCTGGTCGGATGTTCCACGAAATTTGGAGCCTTTGAGCGGATCGCGACGCGGATAATTCCCATGCTAAGAGATGGGCGGTTGATTAAAGAGCTGATCCACGAATGGGATACAGTGAACAGGGATAAGACTTTGCTTGTGCGCGCCTATTCCGAAATGGATGCCGCGTGTCAGCAAATCCGAAATGGAAAAGATATTCATCCCAGTTTGCGCGAAGCGGCAAACCAAATCTTTGAAGAGGTCAGGCGAAGCGGGACTTGTTTTGACGTGTCCAAGGACGTGCCTCCGTGCCACAGAGTTTATTACAAGCTTAAGATTATTTATGTCTCAGCAATTACAAAGACATGGGATATCACCTTTGCTCCGTCGGCATCGCGAATTCTTCAGGAGAGCAGCCATGTAGAGTTATCGCTGAAAGGTGACGCCGATCCAAGATATCTTTGGAAGGCATTAACTACTTTTGAGGAGTGCTGGGGCCTTCGAAAGAACATCCTTTGCATTTCTTGGCCTGAGGCTTGTGGCGAGGGAGTAGAGATGTGGCTGAATGCGGACAGCGAGTATAGGGATGCTTACCGGCGTAGATTGGCATGCGATTTTTCCGTTACTGACGACCCAAACAGAGAGACTCGGTTTTTCCAACGAGAGCATTTAGAGCAGTGGGTAGATCGATTATTTAAGGAGATCATTCTTATTTTGCGTCAGGTGGGTGAAGGATCTAATAGCGTGCCGCTAATCGAGAAGGGAAAGCATCGTGAAAGCATGAAGCATATGGATACTCGAGTTGATGACATAACGATAGGCGTAGAAAAAATGCGAGGCTATTGGGAAAAACATCCAATGGCAAAACTAGGTGACGTTGCAAAGTGGCTGGATGGGCAAGTCAAAGCAGGGAATGTGGTAATAAAATCTCCTCGAGAAAAATCTACCTACAAGAGCTGGGCAAGAACAGCCGGTTTGCAGCCGGTCGATGCAAAGGTCAGAGGAAAAGACAAGCGAGTGAGGAAAACTTATAAGTCCTAGATTTGAGCATCGCTCTTCATAAGGATAATCAAAATATCATCAGAGTTTCTTAAAAGCCATTCGTTTTCATGGGTCCATTCCGCGGACGAAACCCATCAGTCTCTGATGGCAATTGGTCTGTCGTATCTTATTTAAAGTACCTCTGTCGGCCACAATTCAGAATTAAACAAGTAACCCTGAATAAAGGTAGCCTTCATGACAGCAAGTCAAATAACAGAATCTTTTCCAAGTGTAAAAAAAATCGTCAAAACGGTTCAAAAATTTTGCTCCTCGAACAAAGAAAAAGGAGAATGGCCCTCTAGCGAAAGCGCTGTCAGGGCGATCATTCAAATGGGAGCCGAAAGCCCATTTGCGACGGCCATTCTTCGGTACAACAGACGAGTCTTAATTGATCAGGCTGAATGGGACGCCTGTTTGGCTCGACTTCACAAAGCTCCCAAATATCAACCTTTAATGCAGGAGGTTTCGGATGCACAAAGCATTTCAAAACCAACGTCGAGGCGAACGGATCGCCTACTTGGCTCAGAAAAACATTTGGTACGAGTATGAGCTTCGAAAAAAAAACCTCAGTCTGAACCCGGGAGAGTATCAAACTGAGGTGATGCGATTGGCGAGAAGTCTACGGCTTTAAGCCTCGCCCCTTTCGAGTTCATAGCTTGAGAGGGGCTTTCAACTACGCAATAAGATTATTCCATATGAACGAGCATACTAATCCTCTGAATAAACCAAAAGTCTCTTTATCCCCAGTGAAGGAGAACGAAGAAAAAGCAGTTGAACCCTCTGCTTTTCTGATCCGCCCCCAAAAAGGGGCTGAGAAAGGGCTAAAAATCACCAAAGAGGGTCTTAAGGCGGCGGGATGCCATTGGAGTGCTGTCGCTGGAGCTTGGAGCTGTCCGACAAGCTCAAAAGGCAAGATCGAAACGATCCTGGGCTCTAGAAATGTAAGCGTCACCTTTCAGCCATTTGCCGACCCATACTTCGATAAGACCAAGAATGAAAAGGAAGCTGAAGATATTTGGGTTCGGGTCGATATCCTAGAGGAAAAACATTATGCAGAATCTGTTGCCCTACTGTCAGAAGAAGACACTCTAAGTCGAGAAATCTTGGAGAAGAATCTAAGTCCGGAAGATCCGATCCTGATGCATAAAAGAGAGAGCCTAGCGCAGAAGAAACAGGCTCAAGAGGAGCTTACCAAGGAAATCGCTCAACTGAGAAATAGTGCCGCGCTCGTCGAAAAGTCAAAAGACAGCGAAGAGCAGCTTCCCTTTCATGTTTTGGGCTACAACTCCCAAAATGAGATTTTGATCTGGCAAAACGGTCGCCTCATATCTCTTCCATCCGGCCGCCTTAACAAAGATGAGTTGAGGCTTCTGATCGGAGGGCAGTCAGAATGGTTTCGGGATCAGGAAGGGGAGCGCCTCTTGAAAACTAAACTCATCGATGCAGCGCATCAAAAAGGATTCATCGACGATGTATCTCCCCTTTGGGCTGGCGTTTGGTTTATCAAAGGAAAGTGGATCGTTATTTCGGGTAATAAGGTCGCAAAGATCGATGAAAATGGGCTGAAATACTTAGAGGAGCCGATCTTTGAGGGGAAGCTCGTTAACACGAACGTTCAGCCTTGGCTCGACTGGGAAGTTTTTGAGGAGTCATTAAAGTCAGGCTCTGAAGGGCTAAAACGGATTTTTAATCGCCTCTACGAAAAAGTCAGGCTGTGGAATTGGGTTGATCCTTCTATGGCTGCCTTCGCAACGGCCTTCGTTATGCTCTCGATCGTACAGCAGGCGATGAAGTGGCGGCCATGGATCTATTTGACTGGAGCGAAATCAACGGGGAAATCGACTTTTTTTGAATTTATTCTCCAAACTATTTATGGAGTACTGGTCGAGCGACTCGATAAAAGCACGGCTCATGCAACAGCACAAACCATCGGAAATAGTGGGCGCATTCCCATTTTCGATGAGTTTGAAAAGCATCGCCATATTCCCGAAATTCTTGAGTTGGCCAAGCTCTTTAACAAAGGAGGCCAGAAGACTAGTGGAACCGGCGCCGAAAAGGCTCATCGCTACCAGCTCCACCATATGCCTTGGTTCGGATCAATTTATCTCCCCAAGCGGCTCATGCAAGACGCAGCTCAAGAGTCTAGAATCATTAAACTGGAGCTTAAAAAGCTCAAAGAGGGAACTCCGATGCTCGAAAAGTTTGATTTGGAAGAGGCCCCGAAGATCGCTGCTGAAATTGTTGCCAGTTTGATTGCGTCATGGGAAAAGATTGAGATTAAGGCCCAAGAGATCAATGCAGATCGAAATTTACTCATTGAAGAGATGCCGGGAATCGAGATCCGCACCATAGAGAATTTCATGTATGCCTCTTCTCTTTTGATATTGGCCTCTCCTGAGTTGGCTGATCCAATCATTCCCCCTTGGGCGACGATGCAATCAGAAGATGATGGAGATAAGCTCTTGGATACCATTTTAGCCAGCATCGTAAGGGTAAGAGGGGACACTTATTCGATAGACGAGTTGCTACAGTTATCAAGGAGGAGTCCTGGTGAAGAGAATTCAAAAGAATTGGATAGATATGGGCTTCGTTTTGCAACACACAAAGGCAGGCGTTTTTTAGCTATCCGATGCGAGAACGTTACACGTTATCTTTTGAAAGACACCGAATACGGCTCTCTGGATATCAGGGGCCCCTTATCGAGGATAGAAGGGGCTGTGGTGAATGGTCAGGCTAAGATGGGTGGTGCAAATAAGCGCTGCATTCTTATCCCTGTCGAACAGATAGAAGATGGAGATACCAATGATACCTAGAAGCTATCGGTTTGCTACCACCTATCTGACTAACAATCAGATTTATATATCCTTTAGTAGCAAAGTAACAAGAAATTCCATGAGAGACATATGCACCATAAAAACATTGAGAAAGAGAGGGGGTAGGCCATTAAAGTGCTGCCCCCCTTCTAAATCTTTGCTACCAGTTACCAGACGATCCAGATCACTGGGTTTCAAGCGATTGATCGGTAACAATCGTCTGTTACTAGGCGAAAAAATCGGGTCAGAAAGGCCTTTCTCGAATTTAGGCCCTCAGATGGGCTGTAATCGATTTTAGGCTTGGCTTGGTGTGATGTGATGAGAGGGCCAAAGATTGACGATCCTTTGGGCTTTAAAGAGGCGATCAAATGGCAGAGAGAAGAAAGAAATCTAAAAAAGAAGACGAGCGGTGACACGGACGCTCTCATTGAATACATGTACAGAGCGAGGATGATTAACAAAGAGGCGTTAGATGACTACTACGAAATCAAGAAAAAATATGGCGACTAAGAAGAAGAGGCTGGAGGATATTTATTACCCGGTTCCGGCAGATTTTAATCCAATCGGAGCAGAAAAACCGACACCTAACAAAGAGGCGATTAAAAGAATCATTCAAGATACTGTCAGGTTGGCCTATTCTTTAAAACCCGTAGAAAGATGGGAATCTGGTCATTCTGAGACACCAAAAGCCCTCGCAACAAGCGAGCAAATGGAAATGGCCATGCACTTAGTCGAGGCATTGCAACCCACGGACGCGATAGAGGCCGCTCTCGCCAGCCAGTTTGTGGTTACTTATATTCGAGCTATGAAATCGACCTCAAGTATGGGGAGTTTCACGATCAACTTGGACTTATTCAAGTTCGGGCATGAGGTCTTGGAAGCTCTTCAGAAATATCGCTGCAAGGGCGCCCAGCAAATCAGCGTTCAATATAACGTGAATCAGGGGCAGGTCGTTAACATCAAAAATGTAAAAAAGGATGAACGGCCAGTTACTCTGGAGGGGACAGGGACATGATGGTAGGAAAAATCTTGCAAGCTATAGATCTATATGACTTTGAGATATTAGAAAAATACCAGGAAGAAATAGGTAAAAAATTCTTCAAACTATGGATAAGATTTAAAAATGCGAAGGAAAAAGGCGATGAAAAGGCATTGGTTAAGATCAGTGAGGCGATTCGAAAGCATCGGGAACAAACGGATATCATAAAGGGAAAGGCAAGAGCAATCGGCTTTTATTGGGTGTAATGGCATGGCTAAACATCAAAAAAACCAGTCTCCCCCCGCTTCTATCGAAGCTCCCAAGGCTTTGGTTCCTCTCATGTTGGCCTTCCACGTTGATTCAGAAAAGGAAGCCAAAGCGCTACTGGAAGAAGCGGCATATGCCATCTATGGGAGAGAAGCTGAGCCTGAAAGTGGTTTCGAAGTTTTCAAGAAGAAGCGGGTCATATCAAAAGACGAGTTGGAAGGCATTCTATCTCTTATGAAGTGCATCAACCCAAGGGACTCGCTGGAAACTTTATTTGCCGCTCAGATTGTCGTTAGCCACATGCTGGGGATGCGAAGACTGGCAAAGGGATGCCGCGAAGATCAAAAGCTAGGACTGAACCTATTGCGATTCAGTAACGAGGCCATGCAGCAGTTGGTAAAGAAACGAGGGGGCGGAATGCAGAATATCACCGTCAATTACAACTACAATGGACAGCAGGATGCTTTAATGCAGACTGTCTTGCCTGAAGAGAGACGACTATGCCAATTCGAGGGGTGAAGCTTTGTGGTGCTAAGTGCCGGACCAAGATGGGTGGCCCATGTTGCCAACCTGGAATGAAAAACGGGCGGTGCAAGATGCACGGAGGGGTCTTTTTCCGGAGGGAAAAGCACGGTGGCATGACTTTACGGGCCATAGAGAAGAGAAGAAGAGAGCGGGCCGTTTTAAAGGAAATGAAGACGGTCAGCAGGGAGATTTCGGAAAAAAGGTGATTGCTTTCTGAAGCTCTAATGCGCGCGCGTGCGACCCTCCCCCATACGGGTGGTTTAGGGGGCAAGATCCCTCTATTTAGGCATAAGATCTTTCATTGAACATTCAAGGGCATTGGCAAGCTTTGCAATATTTACCAATGAAATATTTCTTTCACCCCTTTCCGTGCTACTGACATATGTAAAGTGCATATCCGCTTTTTGAGCCAATTCCTCCTGAGACAGCCCTAATTGTGTCCTGCGAGCCCTGACAAAGCTGCCGAATGATTTTTGGAGGGATGTCTTTCTATCTTTGGGCTTTAAGTTGGCTGTCTTCCGTTTCATGCATAGCCTTGTGATTTGAAAGAAGGCTAGCCCTATTAAAACATTGAATCTAGAGACGATAGATCTAATGACTTTAAGTCTAGTGTTTGTTATGCTGGCGCGCGATTAAAACAAGGGCCATATTGTGGATTATATAAATAATTTTACTCAAAGCGTATACCAAAACTACATAATTTCTGGACGAGTTATACAACAAGAGAATTTAGATGAAGTTGATGACTTAAAAGAGTCCTTAATCCCATTGGACGAAGCCCTGATGGTTGATGGTGTAGGACTTGAGTATCTTAATCAACTGGGTGAGTTTTCTCCCATAAACGTGCAAAACATTCAATACTCGTCTGCTTTGGAAGCTCTTCTTCATTATGAATGGATTGGTAGCGATTACGGACCAATATATTCAGCTATGAGAGCAAATGATGTTAATGCAGTTGCGCTAATGCTTGAGCTCACTCAGCAACCTGGCGGTTACACGCGGCGGGTATTTAGAGAACCTCGTATTCCTCGAGAAAGTCAATGTGTTGTAAACAGAGAACGAATTTGGAAAGTTCTTTGTTTGCTTAGTGCCTTATATGGGGACAAAAAAGAATGTCCAAAGGAATCTCTTGAAATTTTTCTGTCGGCAGGAGCAGTTCATGATTTCCCATTAATTTCATACAATTACGATCTGGATATCTTTGAACTGGGGTTGAAGTATAGATCCCCTAGAAGTCCATTGAAGATCTACACTATTTCTGCAGGAGGAGACCCTTCGCAGCAATATGTAGTAGGGCTGTCGATCTCTAGATATTTGAAAGTTAATCCAGATGATTCTGAGGAGATTGTTGCCAGGAAACGCATTATGTATGATTCCATAAATAATATTGGATATCCATATTGATGTGATTGTTTTTTTTGTTATTTATTATTAATTAATTGTTTGGTGGATGTGGTTTATGTTCGAAGTAATAAAAAAGCATTGGATCAGTATTTTTTCAGTTCTGGCTCTCGGAAGTTTCGGAGTGATTTTATACAGGGCTTGTTCTGGGTATTATGATTGCCCTTCAGATGGAGTTGCTCAGATCGTGGGTGGGTCCTTGGGATACGCATTTCTGGGGTTCTTCGTTTTAAACTCATTAAGAAAAAGATTCAAAAAAGGGAAGTTGGAATTTTGGTTGCTCTGTTGTTCTGTCTCATTTTCTCTATGCACAATTTATGAATCTGTAAACTTAAAAAAGCAAAAGGAAATTTTAAGTAAATCAAAACATGAAATTGCCCAGATAGGTCAGGATCTTTTTGGAGGAACTTGCGTGCAAGAACCTTGTAAGAATTACTCTACCGATGAGTATGGTGATTTTGCCCCGATATTACGTTTATTGCAGCAAACAATAGCATTTTCAGAGGAAGTATCTTCTGAGCTAGATCATGAAATAGCCGGTTTGGAAAACATGTTGCTTCCTGACAAGCTTAGCGACTATGACCATCTCGTTCAATCAAAGGAGAAATTGGAAAGATTCATCAATAAGCTAAATGACAGCGAAAATAAATTGAATTCTGGAATGTCTCAAGTTGAGATGCAAATCAATTCCGCCCATTTCGACAAGGATACTTACAAGGAAGCTGCCCTCAAAGGTTTCTGCGAAGGCAGAGCCCGCAGCCAGGGTCTCATAGATGAGTATTACAATGTTGAAAGAAGTTTTGCATCAAAAGCTATAAGGTTAATTGATTTTTTGTCTGAATTTTATGGTTATTATTCTGTTTCGGCGGGGAAGTTGATATTCCAGGATGAAATAAGTGCTGAAAGATACAATCAATTATTTCAAGAAGTCATTGATCTCGTCCAAGAAGAAGAAGCTGTCGTGAATCAGATAGAGGAACATCGGCAATCTGTTTATCAAAAATGGAATAGTCAATAATGGAAGGTCTCTTGATATCTCGAAAGGGTATGCCGAGGAAAACATGAGAAAGATTGTAGAGTTATGGTACGAATCCGAAACTTATAGGGATCTCAGGGATAGGGCGTGGAGCAACTATATTCACTGGGCTGACAACCAATTAATTTTAGCAGGAAAGGTATGAGAGAATTTTTTAATAATATTACTTCTAAACAGAAAGTTATTTTAATTTTAGGAACGCTAGTTTTGTTTGTTTTTACTATAATGGCTAGTAGCACAATAAAAGACCAAGGCGCTGTGGGGATAGCTACCGTATGCCTTGAATATCTTGGAACAATTATGGCCACCTTTTGCATGGTTTGGGCTTTATCGGGTGAGGATAAAAAATGAGAAAAGCACTATTTTTAGTGGCAATCGCAGTAATTTTTCCTGTGCTGGCATTTTGTCAGCAGATGACTTGGATTGGAAACAGGTGGGCTTGCGATTCTCAATTAGTTTCTATCCGTCAATGGGGTGGGAACGTCTATAGCGTTTATTGCCAAAATCCTTGCGAAGCAATCGAGAACCAAAGATGGGTAATCGTCTACGAAACTAATTGAGCGGCTTTCGGCTTTGGTAAAAGTTTCCATTACGCAAATTTTACGCACTAGACCAAACAAAACTGGCATAAAACAAAGCAGAACAGTGCAGTCTAAACTTGCTTAACCAACTGATTATATTGCGCCTGTGTTGTATAGTTTGTTCCAGTGTATATATCTTGACCGACTGTAAATCCCCCGGCTTCGGCCTCCGGCGGTTCGAGTCCGCCCGCCCCCAAAACAGAAAGGCCCCGCTCTCGCGGGGCCTTTTGCATTTTGGGGGTGGGAAAAACGCCAAAGTCTTGGCGTTTTTAGGACTCGAGCACCGAGCTTCGCTCGGGGCTGCCGTGAGGGCGTCCCAATGCGCACGCAAGTTGCGCATTGCGGGAAAGGGGACTTGGGGAAAAGGTGGGGCCTTTTCCCCCATTCTCGCTTCCTATGGCGCTCCTGCTTATCTGTGTCCTTTGGGAGTCGATGAATCAACTCCCTAGCGAACGATTAGGTCATGGAAACGGGGATGATGCGGGTAGGGGCGTAGATAGGTGCCGTATTGCCCGTGAACCACAACCGCAAAGAGTTTATAGGCTTCCGCCTGCGCGATAGCTTGCGCTCGGGTGAGCCATTTCTGTACGCCACCCGCAGTTTGTACTAGTGCTCCATCAAGCCTAAAATGGGGGGTATTTAGTTCATCTTTTCCAGCGTGACTGCGCGCTCGCGCTCAACAACTTGATGCAAGTTGCTGTCGCGCTCCGCGCTTTGTCACACAGAAAAATCTGAACCAACTACCCCCCGTTTTAGGCTTGACGGAGCACTAGCATGAGAGCGTTAGACAGACTGTTTATATTCATGTGAAAAATCTCCTTAGTAAAGCTTGTTATACCGAGAGTGGTTCAAAAATCGGGAAATGGCAAGGGGGCGCCCTGTTTTCAAATCACGCGCGGTATAATCGCTTCCAAAGAGAGACTATTTTCGGCCAGTACTTGCTGGTATAATCGATCCGCGCTCTCAGCTATCTCTTTAAGTCTTGCCATTTTATTGAACCCGGATTCTTCCAAGATCCCATATTCGCCCGCATAGAGGTCTTCTTCGTAATTTTTTGCAGCGAGTCGTTTCTTGGAGGCATCGTGCCAGAGTCCAATGATTTTCTTCACCACCCCATCATCCAAAATTTTTTCCTGAGGTCCAGACAGCACGACCGGCCTGGTGGCTTTAATGCCCCACTGGTGACACATTTCAATGGAGATCGATCTTGTTGATTTTACTTGGGCAACCATTTTTACTCCTTTTGTGTTGGGTGTTTCATCCGATCGAGATGAGCTCGATTTTGTTTTCTTCGATTGCTTTTTGGATTTGTTTGACGCTCGTCATGACTGTGGAGTGGTCGCGCTTGAAGAGCTCTCCGATTTTCTGGAAGGGCATTTTGAGCTTTTCTCTGCAGTAATACATCGCTACCTGGCGGGGGAGAGCGTATTCTCTCATCTTCGAGTCTCCGAGAAGATCTTCTGTCTTTACTCCGTAGTGGGCGGCTACGAGCTTGATGATCTCATCGTGAGTGAGGATGTGTCTATTTTCTTCTTCGAGGAGATCTCTGAGGAGTTTCTCGGCGATGAGAGGGGTTGGAGGAGCGCCTTTGGAGCGGAGGGCGAGCGCTTGGAGCGCCTGGAGCGGGTTTTTCTTAAAGCGGGAGAGGAGAAATTGGGCGAGGTCGGGAGAGAGGGGCAGATTCCAGAGGGAGCTTTTCTTTTCGAGGATGGGGCGGATATCCGGTTTGTCCAGGCTGAGGGAGAGGCCCCACTCAAAGCGGCTGATGAGGCGCGGCTCGATTTCAGAGAGCGATGAGGGAGCGGCG
>Ga0155551_166_pt2 | contig 11048 bp, 5 predicted proteins | sample RifCSPhighO2_12_FD_107208 | JGI IMG/M metagenome (GOLD analysis project Ga0155551, IMG submission 107208) | Chlamydiae bacterium RIFCSPHIGHO2_12_FULL_49_9
TGAGCAGGGACTTGCCCTTTCAGGTCAGATCAGGTTCTGACTTTGCTTTACATTTAAACGACAGCTCTCCTATAATTCTCGGATTCTTTTTAACGAATCCTTTAATCATAGGCTTCCAATGCTGAAGTTGACACGACTCCTGCTTTTCTCTTCGTTTATCTTAAATCGCGCTCTTTTTTCTCAGACTCCAGCTGCAACGCCTTCGGCAGCAAATCCGGTGGCTGCGGGCGATGTGCAGTTCGACCAAAAAACAGATAAAGACAACGACGATATGGAAGCTCTTCGCAGATGGATCCGCGACAAGCGAATGGTCACAGTCAAAGAAATTGGCGGAGATTTGTCTTTGAGCGGAGAAGTCCGAACAGAATTCCAAGACACAAATGAGACAAAAAATGGAATTCGCCAAAGGGGAAAAAACGCAGCCACAACAAAACCGCAATATGCTTGGGATGTCGAGGTCAACATCATGATCGACTACCGCACAGACAGGACATGGGCGGCGATTAAGCTCGAGTTTGACAATGACATGGGCATTCGAAGCGGCACCGTAAACAAGATTAAGCTTGAAAAAGCGTATCTCGGCGGTCGAATTGTCGCCGGAGACACATTTACGTTTGATGGCGAGATCGGGCGCCGTTTTCTTTACAACGTATTCGACTCCAGAATTGAATTCGCTTCGCTGTTTGACGGCGTACTATTCCGAATGAGCAAGGCGTTTCCTTCAGTTGGCGACTTCTATCTCAATGGGGGAGCTTTCCTGATTGACGACAAGGTAAACCACTACGGTTACATTGCCGAGATGGGAGCCCTTAGAATCGGGAATGTAGGACTCAACATGAAGTACTCAATTGTCGATTGGTATAAGCCCTATGCGAATCGTCTTAATGATTTGCGATACAAATATCTCGTTTCTCAATTCCTCACTTCCTATCAGTTTTATCCAGAGTGGATTGGCAAGCGGCTGATTAAATTTTATGCGGCAGGTCTGCGCAATCATTTGGCAGATGGCGTCGAGCAAACGAATCACGAGAGGCAAAATTGGGGATGGTATGCTGGAGTGTCGATTGGCCTTGTGAAAAAGCAGGGCGATTGGGCGTTGGATGCGAACTATCAGTGGGTTCAAGCTCAGGCGATTCCTGAATTTGATGTGAGTGGAATCGGCCGCGGAAATGCAGAAGGCATCGGCTTATATACAAACAATGCGGACGGCAACCCCGCTAGCGGCGCTACAACGAGAGAGACTGCTGTCGGTAACTGCAACTACAAGGGATTCGAGATTGAAGCTCTGTACGCGTTTACAGATAACTTGACCCTTCTTCAGAATTTCAAGTTCTCCAATACGCTCAACAAAAATATTGGACCAAACTTGAGATATAAGCAGTACGAAGCCGAATTCATTTACGCATTCTAGGAGGGGCTTAATCTTTTTCGAATGAGAGCGTGATTTGTTTCTGGTAGTAGCGGAAGAAGAGGAATCGCTTTGCGATTCTTTCTTTTTTCCAGTTAGCGAAAACGATACCTACTTTCAGCCGCCCAAAGACTTTCTTATAAGCCTCAATAATTTCTTCGCTATCGGCTCTTCTGTGGAAGAAGAGGCATACCGACGAATTTTGACCTTGAAATCTCTTCGCTTGACCAAACAGGGCGACAAGAGTGGCCCTAATTTCCGGCTCAGGCGGGATGATTCGAATTGAATCGACGAGGCCGTTGAACCAGGGAAAGTGGCGCATGTAAGGGTCTGGAATTAGAATCTTTAGTCTGGGAAGGCATGAGAAAAGAAGAACTGCATCCCACCAAGAATTGCTTTGAAGGATTACCACGGTTGTAGGTTCAGGGATGGGTGTTGCCAACTTTAACTTTCTAAATCGCTTGAGAATTTTTTGAACGAAAAAAGGCAAGAAAAGACCTGAGAGCCTGCCTGTAACGACGATGTTTGAAATGAGGGTCAAAACCCCAATCAAGGCAAACCCGCTTGCTGCGCTAAACCCCAACTCTTCGCTGATGAAATAAAGGCCGAAGGCCGCCATTAAAACCCCAATAAAGCTAAAAAAATTCGCCGCTGCAATGACCTGTCCCCGTTTTTCATCGGGGCTGTACACCTGAATAAACGCATCAAAGGGAACTAAATAGGCCCCTCCCAAAACCCCCAAAAGGCTTAGTGTGATGATCGTTATCATGAGCGAGGAGGAGAAGAAATAGAGGATGAAGAGGAAAATCGAGATAAAAAAGCCCGCGATGCAAGAAAGGCCGGGTTCCACCCGATCTTTAGAGAGTTGTCCGGCCAGCACCGCTCCAACAGCGATTCCGACCGCAGTTGATAAAAAAAGATACCCGCCTCCCACCTCGGTCAGTCCAAGAGACTGCATGGCAAAAGGAATGATATTGAGCTGGGTAAAGGCCCCAATGAATAGAAAAAATGAGGTGCCGTAGATGGCTGGAAGAAGATGGGGAACTCTCCAACTAGACTTTAGGGTCTGGTAAATTTCGTAAAGGAAAAAGGGCGTGATTTTTTTAGGTGAGTTCTGTGGTTCCGTTCTGCGGATCCCAAAGCTGGTCAAAAGTCCGATCAATGCGACCAAAACACAGAACGAGGCCTCTAGAACAAAGTTTTTGTCTGTGATGTCGGTGATAAAAGAGGCGAGAAAGGTGCCCAAAATAATCGCCAAATAGGTGAAGGAAGTCATTGAGCCATTGGCTTTTGATACCATTTTGGGATCGACAAGCTCAGGGATAATGCCGTATTTAGACGGGCCGAAGATGGCGCTCTGCATGGCCATTAGGAAAAGCGCTGAAAAAGATCCAACCTCCCACTCGAAGTAGACGGCGATTAGACCAAACAGCATGATCAGAACTTCGAGAATCTTTGTGAAAACAATGATTGTGCTTTTGCTGATACGGTCTGCCAGTACTCCGGCGCTGGAGGAAAAAAGGAGAAAAGGAATGACGAAAATCGCCCCAGCCAAGGAGAGAATGGAGTTAGCGGCGGCGGGTCCTTTGACGTGAATCAGAAGGTAGATGACGAGCAACTTAAAGATATTGTCATTGAGCGCCCCCAAAAACTGGGTCACATTCAGGCAATAGAAAGAACGGTGATCCGTCCGAAAGAGCCAGCGCATTTTATAAACCGTTCTTAAAAATTCTTACTAGCATACGCTCAAGGTTATCTGCTCTCAAGAGCTGTTTGCAACAGGAAAAACGCATTGCAATAGGAATGGAGATTTTGCAATACTTCCTCTCATGCAAGCAGCGCCTTCTCTTTTTCTTAGTCATCGCCTGGATGCTCTTGTCGATTTGTTTGTAGAGCAATTGGCGAACGCTCCTCTTCAAAGCCAAATTGTTCTCGTTCCAAACGGTCTTATCAAACAGTGGCTTTTTATTGAGGTGGCAAAAAGAAGAACCATTGCCATGGGGCTCAAGCTTTTGACGATCCGGGAGGCGATCCCACTCCTTTTCGGTGAAAGAGAAACTACTGCTTTTTCTCCCAATTTTCTCGAAATGTTTTGTCTTCTTTATACGGAGCTTACAAATAGTAAAGATCCCGACCTCCTCTCTTATTTAGGAACAAGCCAAAAGCGTCTTTACGATCTCGCAGAGCAGCTCTCCTCCCTATTTTTTCTGTACGGTCAGTTTGGAAAAGATCTTTTGAGCCCGGGACGAGAAGCTAAAACTTGGCAAGAGTCTATTTTAGAGACCCTTTTTATTAAGGGAAAATGGCGCTTGCCCGCCCAGCTTGAGTCCAAGCCGTCATCAGGACAATTTCACTGCTTTGGAATCGATTTTCTCTCCCCCCTTTTTTGGCAGCAGTTATTTCGCTGCTCCTCTCTTTCAGTCTATCTCTTCTCTCCCTGTCAGGAATTTTGGGAAGATCTTCAGACAGATCGAGATAGAAAGAGGATCAACCGCTATTGGAAGAAACGGGGGGCCTCGAGTTCGAGGATAGAAGAGCTGGACGCATATTTGCGTGAAGGGCCGCCTCTTCTTTTAAACTGGGGAAAGCTCGGAAGAGCGACGCTAAAGGTGTTTTATGAAAAAGATCTTCAAATTGAAGAAGGTTATCCGGATTTAAAGGGATCTACCCTTTTAAAGATGGTTCAGGGAGATTTGCTCTATTTTCAAACTCAAAAAGAGATCAGGCGCTTGCCTGATGGAGATGAGTCGATTCGAGTTTCTATGACCGGATCTTCACGGCTTAGAGAAGTGGAAGTTCTTCGAGATTCGATTTTGATTCTTGTACATGAGCGGAAAGCATCGTTTTCCGAAATCTCCATCCTTGCTCCCGATATTGAATTATACGCTCCTTTGATTGAGTTTGTTTTTTCAGATCCCAAGTGCTCAATCCCCTATCGTATTTTTGGGCTGGACATTGGGCCTCAAAGTTCTTATTTGCAAGGGATTTCACGCCTTGTGAATTTAGGCTTGGGGAGATGGGATTCGGAGGATGTGCTTGCTCTTTTTGAGAACTCTTCTTTTTCGCGCAAACAAAAATGGACAGGAGATGATTTCGAGCGGTTCCGAGAATGGGTTGAAAAAGCGCGCGTTCGGTGGGGTATTGATCCGCTGCATCGGCGTAAAGTTCTGGAAGAGATCTTCGGAGATAAAGATAGCCTAATTGATGAGGGATCTTGGGAACAGGGAATAGATCGACTGCTCAATTTTTTGGTGTTCCTTTTTGAAGAAGATTCGCCTTTACAAATCAACTCGACAGAGTTGGAACAATTCATCGCGCTTTTTCAGGGGCTTCAAAATGATTTGAAAGAGATGCAAACTCCTCGGGCCCTTTCCGAGTGGGCATTATTTTTGGAAACGATTGCAGCTAAATATCTTAGCGTCGATTTGTCCGATGAGGCGGATCAAGCGGGAATCCAGTCTTTCCGTCAATTTTTGCAAGAGCTGAGAAGAGCGGATTCTCGCCTTGAACAAAAAAGTTTTCCTTTTGCGCTCATTCAAAGGCTTTTTTTGCGCCCTTGCGCAAATCAGATTCACGCGTCCCATCTGCACGCCGTGCGAGTCGCTCCGTTAGACGAAGGCGCCGCTTTGCCGGCAAGAGCTGTTTTTTTAATCGGAATGGATGAAGAGAGCTTCCCGAAGGGAGACGCTCCCTCTTCTTTAGACTTATTGAGAGGAAATGGAGAATTCATCCCGGGAAATCTGGAAAAAGGGCGCTATCTTTTTCTTCAGGCTCTTTTTGCCGCACAAGAATTTTTCTGGGTGAGCTATGGACACCTTTCAGCAGATGAAGGGAAAGCTGTAGGACCATCCCTTGTGTTGCAAGAACTCTTGAGTTATATAAAGTCCTCTTTTTCCTTAAGAGAGGATATTGTGAAGTCTTATCCTTCCCTGTCTTTTGATGTTCGGTGTTTTAGAGAGAAGAAGCCTTGCTATTCCAAGGGAGATTGGGATGCGGCAAAGGCCCTTTATGGGCCAAAAAGGAAACTTTCTTTCTGGCCAGATCTGAGCGCGTGCCCTCCCTTAGAATTGCCGGAAGGGGAAATAACCGTATCTATTTCGGACCTAACGCTTCTCTCTCGCCACCCCTGGAAATTTTATCTGCAAAAAGTTCATTCGATCTATTTGGATGCTGAAGTTGAAGATCTATTTTTTCTTCAAAAGGCAAGACTTGTCAGAGCTGCATTAAAAGGGTCTCTCGAAAAGGTTCTTTTAGATTCTAAAGAGACATTCCGCGGAGTTTTTGGAGACGCTCTTCGCCTGGAGGTTGAAAAAAGCGCAAGTGAATGGAGCGCTCGCCTACACGAATGGGGTATTAAAGAGCTTAGGTCTTTGTCATTTTTAGAAAACTGTTTGGAGTCGCCTCCTCTAGAAATTGTTTGGGAAGATCGACTGAAAGTCAGACTTGTCGGAGAGGTTAAAAATGTAGGCGATAAGGGACTTGTGTTTTTAAATGAAGACAACATTGGAGGGGCCCTAAAAGTATGGCCGGAAATATTGATCGCAGGGCTCGCGCGTAAGTCTCCTCTTGTTTTTTCAATGAAGTCGGGGAAGAGCCGCATCTTGGAGAATTTAGAAGAGAGTCTGAGGGCTTATTTAGAGTACTATTTCCGCTGTTTAAAGACCCCTTCTCCCCTGCTTCCGGATTGGGCAGATTCTTTTTTAAGAAAAGGGGCGGAAGATCTCGAGAAGAAAATTCAGGGAGCTCTGTCGGGAAGAAATCGCCTCGAAGATCCTGTGGTTGATTGGGTGCTGGCAAGAAGCGAACTTTCATCCGCTGAAAAAATGATAGATGCGTGGGCGCCTTATTTGAAAGGAGCCTTCGGATCTCTTTTGAGTTTGTATCCAACGCGGGCTGCAAAGGGAGAGGCTCATGCAGCAGTTTGACTGTCTTTCTAAAAGCGCGCCCCTTTTCGGTCCTCACTTGCTCGAAGCATCGGCCGGCACAGGGAAAACCTTTTCAATCGAGCATATTTACGTCCGTCTCATTTTAGAATCGATCGACCTGGAAGAGATTCTCGTTGTTACATTTACGCGGGCCGCCACTCGGGAACTGAAGGCAAGGCTCCGATCTAATCTCGAAAAAGCCCTCCTTTTTTTGACAAAGGATAAGAGCGGGGCCTGGGATTATTTAGAGCCCTATTTAGGCTCAGATCAAGCCGCTCGCCTTCTGGGAGATGCTCTTGCTGCTTTTGACCGATCGCAGATTTTTACAATTCACGGATTTTGCTTTCGGATGCTCAATGAATTTGCCTTTGAAGCAAAAGCGGCTTTTTCGTTTTCCTCTCCCGATGGAGAAAGACAAGTTCCTGAAAGACTAAGACGCGCAGCTCGTGATTTTTTAGAGTCGGGGATCAATGGGGATCTTCTCTGTCCTGAACAGGCGGCAATCCTTTTCAAGAAATTCCAGTCGCTAGATGAAATTCAAGAGAAATTGCTCCGTCAGGAGAAAGCGGAAGCTGCGTCATTTTCTGAGCGATTTGAAGAGTGTAAAGCTGCTTTACAGGGATGGAAAGGGCTCATTGAAGAAGCTAAGCTGGTGGAAGATTTCATCGCTTTGCAAAAGGGATATAAGACAGCGATTAAGGGCGACTTTGAAAAGCAAATCAGATCGATTGCCAAAATGTTTGCAGAGCCCGAGGGGAGAATTTATTTTCGAGATCTTTTGAGAGAAAAGGGAACCGTTTTTGACTTTTTAAGCCCGGAGAACAGAAAAATAAAAGCTGGCGCGCCATCCTATCTTCATTACCCTGGGTTTTTCGACTGGGCAAGAGCGTCTTTAGGCCCATTTTTTGACGAAAAGCCGAAAAAGATTCTTCAAATTTTGCAAAAAGCCTGGCTTCCAATTGCAGAAAAAATTCTCTCCGAAGAGCCTGTTTTTAGTCCCGATGAGATTTTGCAGCAGATGAAAAAAGGGATTGAAAATAAGCGATTTGCTTCAAAGATCAGAGGAAAATATAAAGCGGCGATTATCGACGAATTTCAAGATACGGACGCAGTTCAATGGGCCATTTTCCAAGAGCTTTTTCTCAAAGAATCAGAGCCGCTTACAGCTCTTTATCTCGTGGGAGATCCGAAGCAGTCGATCTATCGCTTTCGAAAAGCGGATGTGTATACTTATCTAAAAGCGCGCGATTTTCTGGGAGAGCAGCATCTATATCATCTCGATACAAATTTTCGATCTTCAAAAAATTTAATCGGGGCGCTCAATGCTCTTTTTTGTCGGGACTGGCTCTATTTGCCCCAGGCTAAACGGACGCTCCCTTTTCAGCCGGTGAAAGCGGGTCTTGATTTAACTTCTTCTTTCAATGATGAAAAAGGAGCTCTTCATCTTCTTCTCTCCAGCGCTCCCGCAGACTCTCTTTTCGATGAAGTTTTCCTCCCCTTTGCGGTAAAAGAAATTCTTAAGATGCGCTCTCAAGTGAAACACTTAAGCGCTTTTGCGATCCTTGTAAAAGATCGGTATCAGGGGGAAAGGGCTCTTCAAACGCTTCGCCGATTTGGAGTTTCAGCAATCGCCAGGAGTCACGCTTCTTTAGGAAATTCGTTGGCTTTTCAGGCTCTTGAAGAGTTATTCGAGGCGATCTTGTCTCCTCGCAGCATAAGCAAATCGAAAATAGTTATGGCGGGACCTTTTGGACCCCATGAGCTGCCGCTCAGCGATTTCAAATCCCTTCTGGAAGAAAAAGGCATGGTATTTTTCTTCCGCGCTTTTTTAGATTGCAGAATTGGAGAAAGGTCGATGAAAGAAGAAATGATCGCCTACGATCTCTCCTTTTATCGAGATGCGATACAGATTTTTGAAGAATTGATTTTTTGGGAAAGGAATGAGGGATTCTCATTTGAGGGCCTAAAAAGGCGCCTCAAGCATTTGAAAAATCTTGATCCCGAAGAAGGGGGCTGCCGCCGTCTAGAGGCTGATGAAGAGGCTGTGCAGATCATGACGCTTCATACAAGCAAGGGACTCGAATTTGATATTGTTTTTGCCCTTGGGCTCGCAACTCGCACTCCGGAGGCAGAAGAGGGAGAGCTGGAGGAGATGAATGCAGAAAAGCAACGACTGCTCTATGTTGCGATGACGCGAGCTAAAAGGCGCCTTTATGCGCCCGTCTCTTTTGCTGCAAAAGAGGCTAAGCCGGGCGGCCAGTCTCCAATGGAGCTCTTTTGCCATCAGCTTGAAAAAGAGGGGCCATTGATGGAGAGGTTTTCTCTTCTTTCTAAAAAAGAGTCAGTTACTTATGAAAAGCTCGATGAGCCGCTTCTCTTGAACAAGGCGGCGGCGGTTATAACAAGTGAGTTTCCTCCTGAACCCATCTTAATTCCTGCCCCCGCATTTTCCCCTTCCTATATCTCTTCGTTTACCTCTCTCGCTCAGGCAAAGGAAAAAGAGGGGAAGGTCAGCGAACTGTCGACAGAAATTTCGCTACACACACTTCCCAGAGGAACTGAAACCGGGATTGCGATTCACTCGGTTTTTGAAAAACTCTTTTCTTCGAGCAATGCTGTTTGGCGCTCAGAGGCTGCGATAAGGGACTTGGTTTTGGAAGAGCTAAAACACTCCTCTTTGGCTCCATGGATCGAGCCGATTCAGAAAATGGTGTGGCAAACTCTATCCATGCCTTTACAAGTTGAAGGGGAATTTTTCTCGCTGAGCCAACTGAATCCGTCCCAGGTTCAGGTCGAAATGGAATTTCTCTTCACCGCTTCTCCCCATTTTATAAAAGGGTTTATCGATCTTGTATTTTCCTGGAGAGGAAAATACTATTTTCTCGATTGGAAAACCAACTGGCTGGGCGATACGGATAAGGCATATGAACAGGGATTCCTTCAAGCTGCTATGGAAGAAAACGATTACTTTCTTCAGGCGGCTCTTTATTCTGAGGCTCTCTGCCGCTATTTGGGAGGGGAAGAGGTATTGGGAGGCGCTTTTTATTTCTTTGTCCGCGGAGGCGCCGTATTTCATTTCTACCCCAACTCACAAATGATTGAGAGCCGATATGCAAAATGCTAGCCCGAGTCTGTTGGATCGTTTTTTTGCGAAAAGAACTTTGGCAGCTGCATACACGGAAGAGAGAGCTCTTTTTTTAGCCCGCCTTATGGAGGAGTCTCGCCGGGGTCATCTTTGTTGGAAGCCAGATGGCGAAGCTCCCGCTTTTCCCTCCTCCATAGTGGCCGGCGGGGAGAGCCTTTGTCCCAAGACTCCGGTGGTTCTTGATGGGGGGCGCTATTATTTACAAAGAAATTGGGTATATGAAAGCTATCTCCTTTCACAAGTAGATAGATTGAGAGTTTCAGAGCCGGCTCCTTTTTACGATAAAAAACTATTTGAGAAAGAGCTTTCGAATTGTGAAGCGCTTCAACCTGAACAGCGGATTGCAATTGCTTCCGCATTTGAAAATCCATTTTCAATCATTTGCGGAGGGCCGGGAACGGGGAAAACCTATACTGCGGCTCTTCTGGTTCGTCTTCTTTTGGCTTCAGTAAAAAAAGAAAAGAGAAAGAGCTTTAAGCTTATCCTTAGCGCTTCGACGGGCAAGGCTGCATCCCACCTTCAGTCTGTTTTGCTCGGTCAAGGAAATCTCGGCTCTTTCGTGAAAACAGAAACAACAACTCTTCATCGCCTGTTAAAACTCCAGCCGGGTGAAAATCGCCTCTTTCAAAAAAGGCGAATCGACGCCGATTTCGTTTTAATAGATGAAGCTTCGATGCTGGATGCTCCGCTCCTCGCTCATCTTTTTGAGTCGATAGGAAATGGGACGCGCCTTGTGCTTTTAGGAGATCCGGATCAGCTTCCTCCTGTTGAGTCTGGCAGCCTCTTCCCCGAGATGGCCTCCCTTTTTGGCTCCCATTTAAAGCGGAGCATGAGGGTTGAAGCCTCCGATTTGCAGCAATTTGCAAAAGCTATTTTGGAGAGCGGTTCGGAGGAAATGGAAAGACTTCTGAAGGTCCCCTCTCCGAGTCTAGAGCATCTTAACTGGCCTTTTGATGCGGCCTTACAGGAAAAGCTTTTTAAAATGGCAGACCCGTTTATTTCTAATGAAAAGCCAGATCCTGAAAAGTCCATAAGCCAACTCAATCGATTTCGGATTTTAGGCTCTTTAAGACAAGGCCCTTATGGAGTCGACGAGCTCAATCGGCAGATTCTCCATGAAGCGGGGCGACGGGTTCAGCCTGGCCAGTGGTGGGCAGTTCCCATTCTGATCACAAGCAACGAACCTCGCTTAGAGCTTTATAACGGCAGCTGCGGAATATTGATCGGAAAGAGCTCTAGAGGAATTCATTTGCGAGAAGGGACTGCTTATTTCTCAGATTTTGAAACGGGAGGAGTTCGCTCTTTTTCAAATCTTCCTCCCTTTGAGATCGCTTTTTGTCTTTCGATTCATAAAAGCCAGGGAAGTGAGTTTGAAAAGGTTCTCGCCCTATTTCCTCCGGGAAGCGAACATTTTGGCAGAGAAGCGATCTATACGGCAGCAACTCGCGCTAAGAAAGAGCTCCGATTGGTGGGAGACAAAGAGGTCCTGAAGAAAATGATCGCCAAGCGATCTTTGAAAATATCGGGATTTACGGAGAGATATAGAACCCCCAAAAAATAGGGCTTTGGG
>Ga0155551_102_pt3 | contig 10932 bp, 12 predicted proteins | sample RifCSPhighO2_12_FD_107208 | JGI IMG/M metagenome (GOLD analysis project Ga0155551, IMG submission 107208) | Chlamydiae bacterium RIFCSPHIGHO2_12_FULL_49_9
TCAATGGCGAGCCGGTCCTCTCCTATCGACAAGAAAAAAATGTCGATCCCAAATCGAACATCGAAACCTATGCCGCCCTCAAACTTCACATCGACAACTGGCGCTGGGCAGGCGTCCCTTTTTATTTAAGGGGCGGCAAAAGACTCCCTAAAAGGGGCACAGAGATCGCGATTGCCTTCAAAGACGCTCCTGGCGTTCTCTTTCAGCAGCAAGGGAAAAGTCAATCGAACGTCCTTGCGATCCGGATCCAGCCCGATGAGGGAATTGCGATTCGAATCAACTGCAAAGCGCCGGGACCTCAAGGGCCAATCCAGCCGGTGAAGATGGATTTTCGCTACGGCTCTTACTTTGGGCAAACGCCGCCCGAGGCTTATGAGAGACTTATCCGCGACTGCATTTTGGGAGACAGCACCCTTTTTGCAAGATCAGACGAAGTATTCCACTCTTGGCAAATCCTAACGCCTATTCTTCAATACTGGCAAAGCCAGCCTCCAAAAGATTTCCCCAATTACCCTTCCGGCTCTTGGGGACCCGAGTCGGCAGGCGGGATGATCGAAAAAGACGGCAGATCCTGGCGCATCTTATGACAACTCAACACATCATACCGCCCGCTCAAATTGAATCTCAGCTCCTTAAAATCTGGGAGGGGCTCGCCAAAGAAAACAAGATGAGGGCGTGCCTTTTCAACCTCATCGTCTTCAATAAGCTCTCGGGGAGAACCGACTACTTTCGAAATATCGTCCAAAAAGTGCTCGAAAAATATCCTTGCCGAGTCATCTTCATCTCATCTGATCCCGACTCCTCCCAAAACTATCTCAAAACGGCCGTTTCCGTCGTGACTCCCCCCAACGGCTCCGATCTCATCGCCTGCGATTATATCGATATCGGGGTGGCGGGGCCTTTGCTTGCAAGAGTTCCCTTCGTTCTTCTTCCCCATATCATTCCCGATCTTCCCGTCTCTCTTCTTTGGGCAGAAGATTGCAGCGAACCCCACCCTCTATTTGAGCCCCTTTCCAAATTGGCAAACCGGATCATCTTTGACTCTGAGTCGGCTGAATCGCTCCTTGCTTTTTCTCAAAAAGTGCTCAAAATTAAAAAAGAGACAAATCTCGATATCGCCGATCTCAATTGGGCGCGGATCGAGGGATGGAGGGAACTCGTCTTCTCTACATTCAGCCCCAAAGATCTCCAGGGACATCTCCAGGAGATCTCCAAAGTGGAGATCTCTTACAATTCGCAAGAGACCGAGTTTTTCTGCCATTTAAAAATCCAGGCGATGTATCTCCTCGCTTGGATTTCGAGCAGACTCGGCTGGAAGTTTAAAAGGGCCTCCAAAAATCTCCACTTTGACTTTGACCAGACAGAGGCTCAGATTTATTCCGCTATCTGGCAAAAGTTGGGACCCGGAACAGTCATTTCTATAAACATTGAAACGAAATCGGGCTACAGTTTTCACTGCGCGAGAATCCCCAAAGAGTATCATCGCGTCTCCATCCAGATCGCATCGAAAGAAAAGTGTGAGCTTCCCTACCAGTTCGTTCTCGGGCAAACGGCTACAGGGCAATCGCTTGTCAAAGAGATCATCACTCAAGGGACGAGCGCTCATTATCTCGAGATGCTCGAAACTTTAAACTCACTCGATCGGGATCAGCTATGTTGAATATCGAATCCTATGATGAAAGAAGAGATTACATCGTTGCGGAAAAGGCAGTTCTCTTTGCCGCCGAGCATTGGATTCACTCAGCCAAACGATCGATCCAGCAAAGAGGCCGATTTGCAGTGGCTCTTTCCGGAGGTTCAACGCCGAAGGCAATCTTCAAAATGCTATCCCAATCTCGCGATATCGAGTGGGATAAAGTGTGGCTCTTTTGGAGCGATGAAAGAGCCGTCCCCGCAACCCACCCCGAAAGCAACTACCATATGGCGATGGAAAGCGGACTCAAAAACCTCCCCATCCCGCCTCATCAGATCTTTCGGATGAAAGCGGAGGGCGACATCGAAAAAAATGCGCTCGATTACGAAGAGATCATCCGGCGCCGCCTGGACAAGTCGCTTTTTGATCTCGTCATGCTGGGCGTAGGCGAAGATGGACATACCGCCTCTTTGTTCCCGAATACAAAAGCTCTTGAAATTAAAGAAAATCTTGTCGCAGCCAACTTCATCCCCTCTCTCAAGGCCCACCGGATGACCCTCACCTTCCCCTGCATCAATGAGAGCCATCAGGCCGCCATCTACGCCATTGGCAAATCGAAGGCGTCAATCGTTCCCAAAGTCTTAGACGCCGCCATCCTCTCCCCCTATCCTGCAAGCCATATCGGCACCGTCGAGAGAAAGGCCCTCTGGATTCTCGACAAAGAGGCCGGCCATTTTGTGTAAAAATAATTTTAAAACTTTCCTTATACAATAAACCCCTCTAAAATAGAGCCCGTTAAACAAAGATAAATCTATTTATGTCTATCCCAACTGTTCGATTCGACTACTTTTCACATGAAGTCAATCAATTAGAGGCTGCAAAAAAAATCTTTGCTGAAGCGGATACGACAGTGCTAAAAGTCGCCTCTTTTGCCCTCGTCCTCTTCGCGGCAATCTTTGAGGGGTTTAAAAACACCCTCCTCTTTGTCTTCAATGGCGTTCTCTTTACAGCCAATCAAATCCATTTTGCAATCTATGGCGACGCCTCCCCTTCCTCTTCGGGAAAGGCAAAAAATAGGTGGTCCGCTGATCTACTGGAGGAGGGAGAGGGAATAGAAGAAGAGGATTCTGTAGAAGAGCCCCCCCCAGCTAAGGATTCTGTACAAGTTTCTGAAGAGCGGTATAATCCGTATGCACTTTCTTCGGACGATGATGACCAACCGGGAGCAAGCCCTGTAAGTCAGTCGCCTTCTTCTATTCCCGGAGCTGGGCTTGGCAGAGATTAAGAAATGATTGTTCTTGGCATTGAAAGCACCTGCGATGAGACGGGCGCTTCCATTGTAGAAAATGGCGTTCGAATCCTGTCGAACGTCGTAGCCTCCTCTGCAGATATCCATGAGCGCTTCGGCGGCGTATTCCCTGAGCTTGCCTGTAGACGCCACATCGACGCCATCATTCCCGTCATTGAGGAGGCGATGGCCAAAGCAAATGTCACCCCGGATGATGTTGATTTGATTGCAGTCGCTAAAGGACCCGGCCTGGTTGGCGCGCTCCTCATCGGCATGAATGCAGCCAAAGGCCTTTCCATCGCATGGAAAAAGCCCTTCATCGGTATCAACCACGTCGAAGCTCATCTCTACGCAGCCATGATGGATCCCTCTTTTAAAAACCCTTTTCCTGCATTGGGCGTCGTTTTGTCCGGCGGCCATACTCTTCTTTTGAAGATCAACGATATCGGAAGCTACGAGCCGATCGGGACGACGGTCGACGACGCCATCGGCGAGGCCTTTGACAAGGTGGCAACCCTCCTCGGCCTCCCCTATCCGGGAGGACCCCATATAGAAAGGCTCAGCCGTGAGGGCAACCCAAAAGCCTTCTCCTTTAGCGCAGGCCGGGTGAAGAAAAACCCGCTTTGTTTTTCCTTCAGCGGACTAAAAACAAACGTCCTCTACGCAGTCAAAGGGCAAAACGGGCAGGGCAAAACAGAAATAGTCAATAGGGCCGACGTCGCAGCCTCTTTTCAAGAAACCGCTTTGCGAGATGTCGTCTTAAAAGCCTCCCTTGCCATCAAGAACTTTGAGTGCAGATCAATCGTTTTTGGCGGAGGTGTCTGCAACAACCAAAGACTCCGAGATCTCTTCTCGGAAACTCTTCCTGAAATGGATCTTTTTTGGCCCCCTCTGAATCTCAGCCAAGACAATGCGGCGATGATCGCGGGGCTCGGATTTCAAAAAATGATTCGCAATCCAAAAGGCGATCTTTTGGATCTCGAAGTGCAAACGCGCATTCCCATTGCGTAAAACAGTCCTATTCAGTAGAATGTATGGATAAATTTTTAAGGTGGCTTACATGGCTAAAGGCAAACGCGAAAACATTAAATTGAAAAGCACCGAATCGAGCGAGTGCTACTGGACTGTCAAAAATAAAATCAACACGACCGAAAGGATCGAGTTGAAAAAATACGATTCAACGCTTCGACGCCATGTGATCTTCAAAGAAGCCAAATAGCTTTGTTTGAGCTGAGTTTAGCCTACAAGTACCTCGTACCGAAAAAAAAGTCGCTCTCTACGGCTTTGATTTCGCTCATGTCAGTGCTCGTCATATCCCTCGTGGTGTGGCTGGTGCTGATTTTTCTTTCTGTGATCTCCGGAATCGAAAAAAATTGGCTCCAAAAGCTCACCTCTCTTCACGCCCCCGTCAGACTCTCGCCGACTGAAAAATACTATAACTCCTACTATTATCAAATTGACGCGCTCGCATCGAATTCCAACTACACGCTCAAAACCATTGGCGAAAAATATCAAAGCCCCCTCTCCGACCCCTATTCGACCGATCTCGATGCAGAAATTCCCCCCTACTGGCCTAAAAAAACCGGAGAGGACCCCGTCAAAGAAGCATTCAATGAGCTCGCCGATCTAAAAAAAGAGCATCCTGAAATCCTATTCCAGGATTATGAGATCAGCGGCGCGCTCCTCCGTTTAAATCTTATGAGCCCGGCCGATGGAGCCCCCTCGTTTTTATCTCAGATGTCCTATCTTTTATCTTTGACAGAGCAAAATCCCAAATTGCGTTCCATTCTCATCGAGCCTACGCCTAACGATCTGGATTCTTCCCTTAAAAAGTTCGTAGAAAATGGAGTCTGCCGGATCGACTTTGAATCGGAGCCGGAAACTCCTCCGCCCTGGGTCTACTTCGTCAAAGGAGAGTGCAGACTGCCCCAAAGAGAAAATCGGACGCCGGTTCTCTTGCCGAAAAATTATAAAGAGGGCGGGGTGCGCATTGGAACCTTGGGCTCTCTCAATTACATGGCCTCATCCGCCGCCTCTTCGCAGGAGCAAAAAATCGACGTTCGGATCGTCGGCTTCTATGACCCGGGAGTCTTGTCGATCGGCAATAAATGCGCAATCGTTCCTGTAGAGACGACCCGCGCGATCCATGCTGCCAATCGAACTTTTTCTCCCGATGGGACACCGACAAACGGCATCTTTGTCTGGACAGACAACTTAACCGATGCGGCCCTCCTCAAAAAAGAGATCGAATCCCGCCTTGAAAAAGCGGAGCTCTCTTCTTACTGGAAGGCGGCGACTTTTGAGGAGTTTGAGTTTTCAAAAGATCTGATGCTCCAGTTTCGAAGCGACAGGACTTTGTTTCTGCTGATCGCCGCCATCATTTTGATCGTCGCCTGCTCCAATGTGATCTCCCTTCTCGTTTTGCTCGTCAACGATAAGAAAAAAGAGATCGCCATCCTGCAGTCAATGGGCGCCTCTTTTAAAAGCATCGCCTCGATTTTTGGCATTTGCGGGGCTCTGATGGGCGCTTTGAGCTGTCTCTTGGGCAGTTTGCTTGCCCTTTTTACTCTGCGCCACCTCGACTCTCTTGTCTCTTTTCTAAGCTACATTCAGGGAAGAAGCGCCTTCAATCCCGCTTTTTTTGGAAAAGCGCTTCCCAACGAGCTCAGCTATGAGGCTCTCCTTTTCGTTCTCATTGCAACGCCGCTCCTCTCTTTTGCAGCAGGCCTTATTCCCGCTATCAAAGCGAGCCGCATCCGCCCCTCCTGTGTCTTGAGGTCCGAATGATTCTGTCCGCTAAAAATTTATTCAAATCGTTCAAAGAGCCCCAAAGGGTCGAAGTCCTCCACGACGTATCGCTCAGCGCATCCCAGGGAGAATCGATTGCGATTTGCGGAAGATCGGGAGAGGGAAAGACAACCCTTCTTCACATTTTGGGAACTCTTGAGGAGCCCGACAGCGGCACTATCGAAATTAAGGGAAAAGCGTTCAGTTCATCTAATGGAGCGGGGCTCCGAAATGAGCACATTGGATTCATCTTCCAGTCGTTCAATTTGCTCGACGATTTCACAGCCCTTGAAAATGTGCTCATGCCGGCTCGGATCGGAAGACTTTCCGCAACTAGAGAAAAGGGTCTTGCTCTCTTAAAGAAAGTGGGACTCGAAGAGAGAGCCGACTTTCCCGCAAAGCTCCTCTCCGGCGGGGAAAAACAGCGGGTTGCAATTGCAAGAGCTCTTTGCAACGATCCCGATCTTCTCTTGGCGGATGAGCCCACAGGGAATTTAGATCGGGCAAGTAGAGAACTGATCGCAAAAATCCTCTTCGATCTCGTCAAAATAGAGAAAAAAACTCTCATCTTGGCCACCCATGATATGGAGCTTGCCAAGCTCTGCACGCGGAAATATTCTTTAAGCTCAGGCCACGTTTCTCTAGCAGAATAATCTTCTCTTCTGTTACGAATGGTTCCTTTTAATCATAGTGGGATAGGCTCATGCACATACTCATCGTTGGAACCGGCTACGTAGGACTTGTTACAGGCGCATGCTTTGCAGAAATGGGCCACACCGCTCTGTGTCTCGATATCGACACCAAAAAAATCGAGAACTTAAAAAAAGGGATCATCCCCATCTATGAGCCAGGTCTTGATGAAATCGTCAAGAGAAACATCCAACAGGGCCGCCTTCTCTTCTTAACCGATTATGCAGAGGCGGTTCAGGCGGCAACCATCTGCTTTATCGCTGTCCCCACCCCCTCTCAAAACGACGGCTCTTGCGATCTGAGCTACGTCGAAACGGCTGCGAGATCCATTGCAAAACACATGAAAGAATACCGAATCATCGTCAACAAATCGACAGTGCCCGTCGGAACCGCTTATCGAGTAGCCAGCGTCATTCGAGATGAGCTTGCCAAAAGAGAGGCCTCTATCCCATTTGACGTCCTCTCCAACCCCGAGTTTTTAAAAGAGGGCGCGGCGGTGCAAGACTGCTTGAAGCCCGATCGGATCATCATCGGCTCAGACAAAACAGCTCCCGCGGAGACCCTCAAAGAGATCTACTCGGCCTTTACTTTAAGCCACGACCGGATTTTGATGATGGACACTCTCTCTGCCGAGATGACCAAATACGCCGCAAACGCCATGCTCGCCACCCGCATCTCGTTTATGAATGAGATCGCAGACGTGTGTAAAAAAGTGGGGGCAAATGTCAATGAAGTGAGAAAAGGGATCGGCTCTGATTCCCGCATCGGCTACAGCTTTCTCTATCCGGGAGTGGGCTATGGCGGATCTTGCTTCCCCAAAGATATCCGCGCTCTCATCTCCGTTGCGAAAAAGGCAGGCTCCGAGCCGCTTCTTCTTCAGGCAGTCGATCAGGTCAATAACAGGCAGAAAAAAGTGCTCGGCCAAAAGATCTCAAAATATTTTGCGGCAAAAGGAGGCCTCAAAGGCAAAACAGTCGCCATCTGGGGGCTTTCCTTCAAACCCGACACGGACGATATGCGCGAAGCTCCCTCCCTCACTCTCATCGAAGATCTCTTAAGCCAGGGCGCTATCTTACGCCTCTTTGATCCGGTCGCCATGCCAAATGCAAAAAAAACGCTCGAAAACATCCCAAATATCACTTGGTGTAAAGATGAATTCGACGCGGCCGTCGGCGCAGACGCCATTGCGCTTCTCACCGAGTGGAAGCAGTTTCGTCTCGTTGAGTTCCCCCCCATTTTGAAAAAAATGAAGGGATCGGCCTTTTTTGACGGGCGCAATCAATATAAACCGCTCGATATGAAAACCAAGGGATTTGACTACATCGCAATCGGCGTGCCCGATCAAATCAAAAACACATGAGAAGGCTTCTTCACACGACAAAAAATGATTTCATATAGCACCCCCCTTATGGGCTGACTGCACCCCACAAGTCTATCCATGGAGGGCAAAGGAACATGATAACGACTCGCAGAGCAAGTCGTTATCATGTTCCTTTGATTCTAGCGGCAAGAAATGTGGGTAACAGTCAGCCCTTATGCCGGCGTCGATTTCTTTTTTTTCTGTTTTCTTTTTTCAGTCGACAACTCCCTTTGAATCTTTTAGAGTGTCTTTCATGGATTCTGTTTTAGTTACCGGCGGCGCGGGCTACATCGGCAGCCACACTTGCAAGTGTTTGGCGAAAGCCGGCTTTTTGCCAATTACCTATGACAATCTCTCCACAGGCCATGAATATGCGGTGAAGTGGGGCCCTTTTATTAGGGGGGATTTGAGCGATGCAGCCCGTCTAAATAGCGCGATTGCTGAATTTAAGCCAAAAGCGGTCCTCCATTTTGCGGCGTCTGCGATCGTGTTTGAATCGGTCCAGGATCCGGCCAAGTATTATGAAAACAACGTCGGGAGCGCCATCCATCTTCTCAATGCGATGAGACAAAACGGAATCAAAGATCTCATTTTTTCCAGCACCTGCGCCACCTACGGCATCCCCCAATCGATCCCTATCATAGAGACTCACCCCCAAGATCCGATCAACCCTTACGGAAGATCAAAGCTCATGATCGAGCAGATGATCCGCGACTACTCTCATTCCTATGGGCTGAGATCGATCAACCTTCGCTATTTCAATGTCGCAGGGGCCGATCCCGATCTTGAGATCGGAGAAAACCATGACCCCGAAACCCATCTCATCCCCTCGATTCTCCACGCCGTTCTCGGCATCCAACCCGAGGCCATCGTCTATGGCACCGACTTTGAATCGAAAGACGGCAGCGCCATTCGCGACTATATCCACGTCCAGGATCTCGCAGAGGCCCACGTCCTTGCGCTCAAATATCTTTTAACAGAACAAAAAAGCGATGTGATCAATCTGGGAACAACTAATGGTTTTTCCGTCTTCGAGATCATCGAGTCGATTGAAAAATATACGGGTAAAAAAGTGCCCATCAAGCTGGAAAAAAGGCGGCCCGGCGATCCGAGCATCCTCGTCGCAGATAGACAAAAAGCGGAAAAAGTTCTCGGATGGACGCCCAAACTCTCCGACCTTGCGACCATCATCGACACCGCCTGGAAGTGGCAGCAGCTTCTTCATGAAAATGTTCCGCTTTTAAAGTCGGCCATAAAAAAAATAGATTCATCATGCTGATCTTCGCCTTTTTTTTGGGACTCATCGCCCTTCTCTTGCAAGGATCGCTTTTGCCGGGACTTCACCTCATCGCGTTTGCTCCCTGGATCGCTCTCGTCTCTCTCAAATGTTCCACCCCAAGAGCCCTTTGGCTCTCCGCAATATCTGGCGCCCTCGTAGATCTCTTCTCAGATGATCCGATGGGACTCCACGCTCTGGGCTACACACTCTCTTGTCTTCTTCTCCTGAGGCTAAAAAAGCACTTTTTATTCAACAATCCATTCCATTTAAGTCTTTTTACCTTTTTCGTTTCTTCAATTTCGACACTCTTACAGCTTATTCTCCTTTTTCTTTTTGACAGAAGAGTGCCGTTTAGCGGAAGATGGATTTTCGCCGATCTTGTGGGCATGCCGGCAGTCGATGCGTTGTACGCATTTGTCTGGTTCGCGGCGCCTCTTGCCCTTTTTGAAAGGCTCCGTCGAATATGGGTGGTATTTTGGCTGAAAAAAAAGATTCCCTCTCACACATCACCTTAATCGCTATTGAAGCAGCGCTTCTCGCCGGAGAGATTTTGAAACTCGGCTTCGGCACCCATTTTTCAATCTCCTCTAAAACAGGCAAGCACAACCTCGTTACAGAATATGACCATAAGGCAGAGAAAGCGATTTTGGACTTCATCAAAAGCAACGTCCCCAGCTCTAAATTTTTAGCTGAAGAGAGCGGCTGTAGCGGCAAAGAAGAGGAGACCCTTCTTTGGGTCGTAGACCCTTTAGACGGCACGGTCAATTTCGCCCATCAGATCCCCGTTTTTTCGGTCAGCATCGCAGCGGAGAGAAAAGGGGAAGTTGTCAGCGCAGTTGTCTTCCAGCCCATCACCCATGAACTCTTTGTCGCAGAGAAGGGAAAAGGGGCGTTTCTCAACGGACAAAAACTAAAAGTCTCCGATGTAAAAAAACTCGACGAGTCGATTTTATCTACCGGCTTTCCCTATGATCTGGCTAAAAACCCGAACCACTGCATCGACCACTTCGTCGACATTTTAAAACTCGGCATCCCCATTCGCAGACTCGGTTCCGCAGCGATTGATCTCGCCTACACGGCAGCCGGCCGCTTTGAGGGTTTTTTTGAGGTCAAGCTCGGCCCCTGGGACTGCGCAGCGGGAAAGTTGCTCGTGGAGGAAGCGGGAGGAAAAGTGACGCAATGGAGCGGCAAACCATTCGACATCCACTCCAAAGAGACGATTTTCGCCTCCAATGGACAGATCCACGCCGAAACATCGGCCATTTTGAACAGGAAGATCTGATGATCATCGACGGAAAAGAGATCGCAGCTGAAATCCAAAAGACGGTGAGAGAAAAAATCCTTAACTTAAAAAAAAGAAAAGTGGGTCTCGCCTTTCTCTTGGTCGGCAGCCACCCGGCCTCCCAAAGCTATGTCCGAGGAAAACAAAAAGCATGCGTTGCCACCGGCATCGAATCGACTCTCGTAGAACTTCCTGAAGACACATCTCAAAAAGAGCTTTTAAAACAGATCGACAAGCTCAATCAAAATGACGCCATCGACGGAATTTTAGTGCAGCTTCCGCTCCCTCCTCAAATTGATCCCAAAATCATCACATCGGCGATTGATCCGGAAAAAGATGTCGATGGATTTCATCCGATGAATGTGGGCAAGATGCTGCTCGGGGAAGAAGGGGGTTTTCTCCCCTGCACGCCTCACGGCATCCAAGTGATGCTCGAAAAGAGCCACACGCCCGTTGAGGGAAAACACGTTGTCATTTTGGGAAGGAGCAACCTCGTAGGCAAACCGCTCGCCGCCATTTTGATGCAAAAGAGAAAAGGGTGCAACGCCACAGTAACAGTCGCCCATGGAAAATCGGAAAAACTCCCCGAGATCACCCGCTCTGCCGATATCCT
>Ga0155551_104_pt1 | contig 10813 bp, 9 predicted proteins | sample RifCSPhighO2_12_FD_107208 | JGI IMG/M metagenome (GOLD analysis project Ga0155551, IMG submission 107208) | Chlamydiae bacterium RIFCSPHIGHO2_12_FULL_49_9
CCTTCCGACGAAGCGTCGTTGGGGACCCCGTGTGCCTCGCCGAGCCATCTGTCACCTGTTTGGAGCGCGGGTTAATAGTTATCTAGAGCTTCGAAGATGCCTATATCTACAAGCATCGCTCGGATGAGAGTTGGATCTGTTGGGTTTGGGAGTTGCGCTTCTTGTTTTTGGCGCCAAAGTTCCCACCACTCTCTGCTTTCTTGAATAGGGATTGCTTTTTCGATAGCGGAAGTAGAGAGAAATTCTTCGCACAAGTTGGTTTCATTTTGCGGCGGGGAAAGAGCCCACTTATTTGCTTCGGCGCTGGGGCTGTAAAGACCGTACAAAATCGAATTGGCTTTCAGCTCCCACTGATCGCAGTCGGCTCCTTCGAGATAAGAACCGAGAAAAATGCGAGAGAATAGATCTTCAGACCTTTCTTTTCTCAACGGAATCAAACGCTCGCGTAGAAAAGCGTCTCTCCGCAAGTCTTCCAGATGGAAAAGAATTTTAGATTGAAGATCTATCCCTTCCAAATCGCTCCGAATCTCTCGATAAATCTCTTCGATTGCCTGGAAATTTCCCGATTCGGGAAAATCCTTATCTTCGGGGCGGTAAAGCCGATTCATGAGCCGCAGCAAAAGAGAGGGATTTCCTTTAGTCTCTACATAGTGGGCGATGACTTTTAAATAATCTCGCATCGATTTTTTATATCTCCGGGCGTGCAAAGGGAGCTTTTCATGCACTTCCAAAGAGGCGATGAGATGAGTCAACTTTGCCCGAAGATCGTCTGAACGGCCTGGAATTCGATCAAAAGCAGCGACAAGATGATTTAAATCAATTGCGGGAATAACAGGTTTTGGAATCCGGGTGAGCGCCTCGGGCTTTACTCGAAGAACTTTATTTTCAAGGTTTTGGAATATTTCAAAAGTTAAAACATCTGTTGCCGGGGGAAGAGGATCTGCCGCTTCAGATTCTGAGAGCAAATCGAAAAAAGCAGGGGCAAACTGAACTAATCCCAAAATCAGCAAAGACGCGACTTCTCCATTCAAGGCATTTAGGATGATGAACCCTCCCAACCCTGCATACTGAAAGTAAGGCGGAAGGAGGCCATCTGCCACATCAATTCCTAAAGCTAATAGAGAGGACGCCCCGAGATATGCGCTGCCAAAATAGATGAGAGCTAAACAGGAGACCGCGTAACCGATTCTATACATTGGAACTAGAAGATCTTGGACGCGCCGGAGCGCTGAGGCGTCATCCAGGAGAGCAGCGGCGGTTGCAAGGATAAGAGGGGTTAAGTACACAACCAACCGGTGTGCTAGAGGAGCGCTCGTCTTCCCTAAAGTTGCCAGGGATGAGTCAGCGCATTTCAAAAAGTTGCGCCCTTCAAACATTTGGAGCGCAATCTTGCCAATCGGAAGACGGGACTTTATGTCGGAAATTTTGAATACCCCTAAAAAAAGTCTCGAGCTTACTCCTTCAAGGGCAGCAGTGAGTTGTGGAAGTCTGGGAAGAAATTGTTTGATTTCGTTCAAAACCATTTCCGGTTAAAAATTTCAAAAAATTATATAAAAAACGATTTTTTTATTCTACTTATAATTTGTGTCTTGTCTTGATTAAAATTATGGCTTGTTGATTCCCGCTCCAGAATTGATCTTGGTATAAAAGAGACAACTCGTTTATCATCTTTGGTTTATGCCGGTGTGGCGAAATTGGTAGACGCGGTAGACTCAAAATCTACTCCTAGCAATAGGGTGCTGGTTCGAGTCCGGTCACCGGCATAAACAACAAGGGGAAGGCAAGTGCCTTCCCCTTGTTGTTTATGCCGGTGAAAAAACGGTCCAGTGGACCGTTTTTAGGACTCGAAGTGAGTACTTCGGCGCTTCGACGAAGGATGAACCGGCTTTCGGGACGGGACACGCATTTTGCGTGCCCGCCAGAAAGGAGTCCGGCGGTGAAAAAACGGTCCAGTGGACCGTTTTTAGGACTTGAAGTGAGGGTGGCGTTTATACTGCGCACAGTATACGCCAGCCGAACCGGCGGGAAGCCCGGAGTCACGGTCATCGGCAAAAAAACCCAGCAATAGCTGGTTTTTTTGTCGGTCCGGTAGCAGGGGCGAAGCCCTGTGAGAGGGCGTCCCATGCGTGGCGAAGCGCACGCATGCGGGAAGGGGTTTGGGGAAGGGCGTAGAGCCTTCCCTTTTTGTTTTGCCGGATCTCAGGATTCGGAAGAATTGGCAATCCCCAATGTATCCTTAGGATCCAGTGCAAGTCGAGGCTTAGCCGTTTTAAGTCGTTTTTCTACCCTCTTAATCGACTCAGCTGGGGGAATATTCTCGGGGAGGGTTCCGCCAATTTTAACGATTGCAGCGCGAACCTCCTCTCCTACCGCTTCATGGGTTTCGATCGCATCTCTTTGATTCTTGATACCTTCGCGTTTGAGCTTTTCGCGTGTTTGGACCATGCGAAACTGATTGTTGACCAATTCAGTAGTACCCATTCGGTCCATCAGGTTCTCTTTAGACAGTATCCCTTTACGAGCTTTAATTGCATCTACCCCAAGCCCTCCGTATAGCCCCTTGTATCCAGCATCATGGAAGATGCCGAACATTTTGTCCTGCACACCTGCCTCTCGAGCAGCGCCCGATAGAGCTTTAAATTCGATGGCTGCTTGTTCTCGTATTTCTAGTCTTTCTAAGTCAGCAGCCATCTGGTCTGAAATCTCTTGCCTGCGCGTTTGGATGGCAAAGTACTTTTGGGCCTGGGCAATTTCGGGTTTTCTTGAATCGCCGTTTTGGGCAATGAGATAACAGGCAAAGCGTGAAAGGTGGTAATCCTCAACCATTTGAATACGCCCTTTTCCACTAGTGATTGGGTTGCGGGCGCCCGCAAAGTGATGGCTTGGATCATTCCCAGACTGTTTGCAAGACTCCATGGCTTTTTTGATCGCATTTTTAAAGTCTCTCCAGTGAGAATAGCCTAAGAAAGGCTGGAGGTCTCTTGCGCTCCAGTATTCTGTGCCGTGTTGATTCAGTTTTTTAAGAGATTCGAAGGATAGATTCGACGGCACCGGAACTTGGTCATTAAACTGATCCATGGGCTTGAACTCCAAATGGCTTGTTAGGTGGTGTTAAAGAGAAAATTTTAAGCGTCTCTCTGAGTTTTTTCCAATCAAAAGTTCTGATTACGTCCGATTGCCCGCATAAACAACAAGGGGCTCCCCGTTTGGGGAGCCCCTTGTTGTTTATGCCGGGGAAAAAACGGTCCAGTGGACCGTTTTTAGGACTCGAAGTGAATCCTTCAGCGCCCTTCGCCTAGAGATCGAGGATTTTTGCTAGCGCGAATCCCGAAAAAGCATTCTGGCCTACGCCGAGAAACTCCAGCCAGTACCCGCGAAGCGTAAGTCCTTCTTTGCAAAGAGGGCAAAAGTCGGCCCGAGCTTGTTCCGGATCGTTATTTAAGAAATGGATCAAGCCTCGGATTAGCGGGAGGTCATCGACGTCCAAGCAAGGGTTGGAATCTATCACTTCATTATAGTCTTGAAGAGCTCCTGTATAATCGCCCAGCATTGCCTTACAAAAACCTCGTGTTTGTAGGTACTGTTCTCGATCTAATTCGGATAGTTTTTCATCCTTTAGCCGTTCGTCCAATATTTTAATTCTATCCTCGGTGAAGGACTCGCGAACTGACTCGGGAAGCGGCATTCCTTTTGCTTTTAATAACAGAAGGAGGATTGGATCGGGAAGTTTTGCAAGTTCTGTCAATTCAGGGATGTTGCCGTTTGCCCATTTTAACAAAATATGACCAGTCTCCCCTTCTACCAGAGGACCATCTTCGGAAGAAGACTGGGCGCTGTCCCCGTTGTTCAGCTTGCTCAGGCAATCTACTACTCCATCAGTATCCCCCAGGTATACATGAAGGGCTAATTTTTCTATTGTGTATACACACTTTTCAAAATCGTCGGAAGTGCTTGCGATCAGTTGGTCCAGATCCTGCAACCGTTGGGTTGCATTTTCTCGATTGAGCGGGAGATCGTCAGCAGAAGTCATTTGCTTTTCGATTCTCAACTGTTCTGATTGAGATTCGGCTCTCATCCTTCTTGCAGAGGCTTTAGAAGATGAGGGGAGCGTTGCGGAAGTCGATTTTTCTATAAAGCGTTGAACAGAACTGGCGATAGAGAAAGGTTCTGCTTTTTTTGTATTTATGTTATTATTTAGTATGGTTATTAACATGTTTCTGTCTCCAGTTTTTGTGTTATGATACTATTTTTCGTGTTTTTAAAAAAAATATGAAAAATCACTCCGAATCATCGGTCAATTCAAAATAAGCATACGTTGCAGCCCCAGCAACACCGGCGGCAACAAATGGCGTATAGGGAGCAGTAGGAGAGCCGAGGCTGGCCTGCAATGTAAGAACTGTAAATGTAGCAGCAGAAACAGCTGCAACTGTGCAAGCTTTGCCAACCCATTTTGGAACGCCCTTTTCTTTTCGCAACTCGGGCTTTATATAGCTCTCCGGGTAAGACGCATGGTTAAAATTCACACCTTCATAAATCGGTTCTTGAGAAACGGCCATTAGAGCTTGACCATAGGCAATTGCAATAAACAAAACAGATCTCATCATGCTCTCCTTGTATTGAAAGTAATAAACAGTTTGCTCTGATCTTTGATTTAATCAAACTTAAAAGATTTAATATTCTTTTCGTTCCGAATAAAATTTTTAGCTCACCTTTTTGCCCTCTTGCTTTTTTCTTGCCAATAAGAATAGATTCAAGGGCGCGAGAAATCTCCTCATAACAAGGAAAACCCCCATGACAAAAGAAGTCGTCAAGCATCGGAAAGAAGAGAAGAAAAAACCTCTTTTATCTCCCAAAGAAAAGAAGGCTAAAAAGCAGGAGAAGAAGCTCCACAAGCAAGGAAAAATTTGAGATTCCTGGGCGCAGTATATTTACAGGTGATTTTTATCTCCCTCCGATGGTAGGATAGCTGCCATTATGGTACTGCCTGTTGCGCCCCCTTCTTTTCTCTCTACTCTCTTTTCAGAACCTCTTATTGAGCCAAGGGTGGCTAAAAAAGTGGCGGCTGTCGCTTTGGCTTGCTTGGTCGTTTTTGGATTGAATTTCGCCGGCGTTGCCAATGCTTTGATGTTTGGCGGGCTGACATGGATCGATGAACGGACGCTTCGGGAAGAAAAAACTGATTGGTTTGATGGAAAGTCGGTTGAGTTGGTTCCCTTTGTAAAATCGTTTCTGTGGATCTCTTTGCAAAGAGTTGCCATAAGCGTCATTTGCATTGCTGCTTTTGTCTTGGGAGGTTTTGTTCTTCCGGTCGGAAACCCTCAAGTAGCTCTTGAAGCTCTCAAAATGGCCGGCTTTCTTCAATTCATTTTTAGGACAGTGATTATCGCTCCAATTGCAGAAGAGATTTTATTCCGCGGGTTTTTGCAAGAGAGGCTGGAAGATCGGTCCATTCTTCTCCCGTTTTCTAAAGAGACGCGCGAAGAGATCTGCAATGTCGCTCAAGCCATTCTTTTCGGATTTGCCCATATCACCGGGGGGCAAGTCAGCGAGGCCGGCAAATGGATCGTGATGGCGATTACCACTCACATGGGATATGCGTTCGGCAAGTTAAAGCTGAAAAAAAAGAGTCTCGTAACTCCCATGCTGATGCATGGCGCGTTTAACGGCGTGGCCGTTGCTCTAGCTTAAGTCATTCAGCTTCTTTTCGAGGATTTCCCATCGGATATAGAGCCTTTCGATTTGCGTCTCGGTTAAAGCGATCGATGCGCAGAGCTCGGAAAGGCGCGCCGGATCTTCCGCCACTTTTGGATCGAGAAGAAGCAGATTGAACGCTTGAACTTCCCCTTCATGTTTTAAGATTTTTCCTTCGATTTCCTCATATTCTTTTTTCTCCAGGTAGGAGAGTTTGCCTTTGGGGCGGGGAGATGCTTCCGCTTTCTTCTCCTCTTTCGGTTTAGGGGGCGCTTTTTGGGCGGCTTGCCACTGAGAAAAATCGGAGAAAAGGGGCGTTTCATTTGGATTGCCGAGAGCGAGAATTGAATTGCACACCCGATCGAGCATGCACCGATCATGCGTGATGAGGGCGATGGCTCCGGGAAAATCGAGGAGGCTGTCTTCCAAGATCTCAAGCGTTGGAATATCGAGATCGTTCGTCGGTTCATCCAAGAGCAAAACATCGGCAGGCATCAGCATGAGGTGGGCAATCGCAATTCTCGCCCTCTCTCCGCCCGACAACTTTTTAATCGGCAAATCGAGAAGATCCGGAGAAAACAAAAACCTTTTGCACCAGCCATTGACATGCACTTCCTGGCCCCGGAAAGAGACGTAATCTCCCTTCGGCGAAAGGGCGTCTCGAAGAGTCGTTTCCAAAGGGAGCTTCATTCTGTGCTGATCGAAGTAGACCACTTTGAGATCATCGGCCCTTTTTAGAGTCCCTTGAGTTTGCTCGATCTCTCCATTGAGAAGGCGGAGCAACGTCGTCTTCCCCGAGCCATTGGGCCCCATAAGGCCTAATCTCACCCCCGGAGAAAGGGTGAAGTCGAGATGGGAGAAAAGGGTTTTGTCTCCGACAGTCATCGAGAGGTTTTTGGCGACGAGAAGCTTTCTTGTCTCCCGTTCACTGGATGTGAATTCGAGCTTGGCTCTCACTTCTTTGTTTCTTCTCCCAAGCTCTTTGTGCTCTTTTAAGATCTGATGCGCCTCGTCGATTCTCGACTGCGATTTTGTCGTTCTCGCTTTCACACCGGCCCTCAGCCACTCGGTTTCCCGTCTCGCCTTTGTCGCAAGCGATTTTTCTTGCTGAATCTGACCTTCCAAAAAGATCTCTTTTTGCAAAAGAAACTTCGCATAGCTCCCGTCGATAGCGAACATGCCCTTGGGATAGGCCGGACTAATCTCAATGATTCGATTCGTCGCGTTTTGTAAGAAGTAGCGGTCGTGGCTGACGAGAAGATAGGTCGGCGCTTCTCTTGCCAAAAACTTTTCAAGCCAGAGGATCCCTTCCAAATCGAGATGGTTTGTCGGCTCGTCGAGAAGAAGGACGTCAGGGCTTAAAATAAGAACAGACGCGATCCCCAGCCGTTTTTTCCATCCGCCTGAAAGAAGATCGGCTGCGGGCTCATCTCCTTTAAATCCCAGCTTGCTCAGCCACATTTCGGCGAGCCGCTCCTTTTCATAAACGGGAAGATCTTTTGGCGCCGCGTTGATGAGAACTTGTTGAGGAGATAGGTGGGCAAACTCACACTCTTGGGGCACAAAGCCGACCACAAGCCCTTTTCTCGGAGATAGGAGGCCCTGATCGGGCTTCTCGATCCCGGCCAAAATCTTTAAGAGGGTCGATTTGCCCGAGCCGTTGGGGCCGATGAGACCGATCCTGTCTTTGGCAAAGACGCTTAAAGAAAAATCTTTAAATAGAGTCCTCATTCCAAATGATTTTTGAAGGAATTGGCAGCTTAAAAGGAGGCTCATGGAGGCCATTATAGCCGGATGGGATCGCTGTGTACAGAGACGATCTTTTGTTAAATAAATATTTTAATTTACAATTATTGTAATTAAACGGAGTTTTGTTTATAATTTATTGTAAAACTAATACGGTTAAAATATGCGTTGTTTTTCGTTTAAAGATACTCGGGTTGTGTCTTCCAAAGGGAATCTGAGGGGAACTGTAGTTCATAACGGTTCAGGGGATGTTTACGGCGGGGTCTATGGCTGCGATTCTAACAACAAAATTCGCCTAAAATGCGCGGGTGTTTTCTTCTCTGCACCTTTTGTGGCGGTTGGAAGAGTTGCTCTTCGTGCGCTGATGTGGACTCCAAGGGCTTGCTGGGAAGGGTACAAGAGAGGACTAAAATCTTGGGAAAACAGGCGCGTAGAAATCCTGCGAAGCGATGCAATTGATAAGAAATTGCCTGGCAAAGCGGATCTCGCTCTCAGAGTTGCGGCGTGCACTCTTTATGTCTTGGGAAGAGACCTTCTTAAAATCGTTGCGATTCCATTTGCCGCTCTTTACACCATGTTTTGGTCCATAGGTTCTATCGTCGCCCCACTCACGGCGCGAAGAGAAATAGCTAAAGCGGAAGAAGCGACCTATGTCGACTTGGGAAATATGGTAGCCTGGTACTACCCTTTCCATGCGGCCGGTTTGATTGCTCCGTGTATGCAACCCAAAAGAGTTTGGGATGAGCGCAATCTCTATCGACTGTTCCCCGACTTCTCTCCCAAAACAATTAGAAGCCAGCTTCTTCTCCTGAAAAAACAGCTCGACTCGATGAGTGTCTATTTTTCTCCTGAAGATCACAAACATTTTATAGACATTGTTCAAGCTCTAAGGGCGACTGTAAAGACAATTGTCGGCTATTCTGATGGGGATGAATATGACCTCATTCAAGAAAATGAAAAAGAACTCTTTGAAGCTACCCACGAAACTTATGCAAGGCGCAAAGTTCTGGAAAAGGGAGCTTGTCTTGCCGAATTGAACACTCTTGTAAGCTCGTACAGGAAGGAGCTTGTCTCTTCAGAAGAAATGCCGGCACGAGACCGTTCTTTAGATGAGATCAAGACGCGTTTCGAAGGAATATCTAATTGGCTCTCTAAAAATCCCAAAAGTTCCTAATCTTGCCAAAGATTGTCAAATCTGCCATCTAGAATTTTAGGCAGGTGACATATGTTAAAGAGGCTCTTTGCAAGAAAACCGATGAGAGGGGAATTCGTCGAACTCGACGATGAGAGACATGGGCTGAGGCGCCATCTCAAGGCGATCCATCTCATCTCGATCGGCATCGGCGCCATCATCGGGGCTGGGATTTTCGTCATCACGGGGCAAGCCGCCGCTGAATACGCTGGCCCTGCAGTTGTTCTCTCCTTCATCGTCGCCTCTTTCATCTGCATCTTTGCGGGCCTTTGCTACGCAGAGCTCTCATCCCTTATTCCGATCTCGGGCGGCTCTTATTCTTACTCTTATGTCTCGATGGGGGAGTTTCCCGCTTGGATCGTCGGCTGGGTCGTCACTGCCCAATATCTTGCCTCTGCTTCGACGGTTGCCGTCGGCTGGTCGGGCTATTTTATGAGCATCCTCAAAGACTTTGGCCTTTATCTTCCCTCCGATTTTGCTCAAGCCCCCTTCGCTTATGACGCGGCGACGGGATTGGGCTGGAGCGGCGCTATCTTGAACATTCCCGCCATGTTTCTTGTCGCCCTCGTTTGTCTTCTCATCTCGATCGGAATTAAAGCAGCCGCCCACTTTACGAATGCAATGGTGGCTATCAAGCTCTCTACGATCCTTCTTTTCATCTGCATCGGCCTTTTCCACATCAACCCTGCCAACTGGACGCCCTTCATTCCCGACAATACGGGCGTTTTTGGCGAATTTGGGTGGAGCGGCATCCTCAGAGGCGCCGGCCTTGTGTTTTTCGCCTACGTCGGCTTTGATACGGTCTCAACGCTTGCGCAAGATGCGGTCAATCCGCAAAAAGATCTTCCGCGCGGCATACTCGGCTCTCTTGGCATCTGTACAATCGCCTATATTATCACGGCCCTTATCCTGACAGGTGTTGTCAGCTACACTCTTCTCGGCGTACCCGATCCAATGGCCATTGCCCTCAATGCGATGGGCCCGCAGTTTTTCTGGATTGGTTTCATCGTCAAAATCGCCATCCTAGCCGGCCTCTCGTCTGTCGTCCTCGTCCAACTTCTCGGCCAAACGCGCGTTTTTCTCGCCATCAGCAAAGATGGGCTTCTTCCGCACCGCTTTGCCAAGCTGCACTCCACCCTCCGGACTCCCGTCTTTAGCTCTACCATCACCGGCATTACTTCGATGCTCATCGCGGGATTTTTCCCCGTGGATATCTTGGGGAGCCTCGTCTCCATGACTACCCTCTTTCTCTTTACGATTGTCTGTCTTGGCGTCTGGATTCTCCGCCATACTCATCCCGAATTCAACCGCCCCTTCAAAGTGCCTCTTGTTCCCTATATTCCTCTCATCGGCATCATCATCTGCATTGCCCAAATGTGTTTTCTCCCGCTCATTACCTGGCTTCAGCTAGCCCTCTGGCTTCTCCTCGGCCTCGCCATCTACTTCGGATACGGCGTCAGGAATAGTAAGATCAGTAAATGTAAATAAAGTAAGTTTTAGGAAATGACAGTCGGGGACAAGGTGCCCTTGTCCCCCGCTGCCCCCGTGCGCCTAACTACAGACTCGATAAACCGCGTCCTCGGCGAGGAGGTGTGCAAAGCACTACCCCCATCGGCCACAAAGTGGCCTTCGCCTGCGGTGCGATTTCTCTTCGCTGTAGCGGCTAAGGGCTGCACTGCGAGCCCCGATTTCATCGGGGACCCCTCGCATTGCAGAGCTGGGGAAGGAGGCCTTCCCCGCCCCTTCCCCACTCCGTGCAGATCCGAAGGTTTGGGGGACGGGGGGCTTCCCCCAAGTACTGAAACGCGAGGGGGGTCCCCAATGAAATTGGGGCACGCGTTTCAGCCCATCGACGCTGGGACGAAGCAAAATCGAACCGCAGGCGAAGCCCGTTTCGGGCGATGGGGGTAGTGCTTTGCACACCCCCTCGCCGAGGACTCGATTTGGCAAGCTCCCAGGTAGTCGCAATGAGGGGGAGCGGGGGACGGGGAACCTCGTCCCCGACTGTCTATTTAATATAATTAATATTACTGTTAATTAGAATATTAATTACGTTGCATAATATTTTAATTGTAATTAATTGTTGGTGTGGTAGAATGAGCTTAGGGGCGTACTCCGTCTGGGACTGCGCCATCGATAAAAAACATCTCGTTGGCGAAGAGAAGGAGAAAACCAATGTCTGAT
>Ga0155551_105_pt1 | contig 10163 bp, 8 predicted proteins | sample RifCSPhighO2_12_FD_107208 | JGI IMG/M metagenome (GOLD analysis project Ga0155551, IMG submission 107208) | Chlamydiae bacterium RIFCSPHIGHO2_12_FULL_49_9
CTCTTAACCATGATTCCTACGATTGCTTTTGGCGTTGTGTTCGTCCTGGGAAACCAGACGTCGGAGCAGCTCACTGCGATTTTCAGTTTTGGGAAATTGCTAAAGGAACATCGCAGGAAGCTCCTATTCCTTTTGATTATGACGAGAGATGGAAAATTTGGGTCCCCCTCATGGGATGCGATTCAACAAACAGTCTTCAAGTCGTACCTGGAAGCCATGCCGAAGATGTTCCCACAAACCGAATCCTGACGAAAAATGGCTATAAACCAGTTATTGATCCCTCTTGGCTAGAACGGAAAGAAAAGCTATTTACCTGCCCTCTCGCCAATTTCACTGATTACTGCGTTCTTTTCCACGACAAGCTCGTGCATCGGGGACCTCCCAACAACACAAAGAACTTAAGACTTTCAGGAGAACTGACTATTTTGTTGAAGCTCTGACATAAGAAAGGCCTATTTCTCGAAATAGACCTTTTTCTTAAGGAATAAACCAATAGTAGTCGCCAGTGTATCCGACTTCCTTAAAAAAGGCCTTCCACTCATCGACATGCATGATTGTTTTCGCAGTTAGATTCCAGGCATACATTGCCTCTTTTTCTTCCTCATTCCGATATGCGTCCACCGTAATGAAGCTGTTTCCCTTAGAGACTCTTTCAATCTCCTGGAGGGCCTTCATTAGCTCTTTTTTCTCGAGATTATGGACTGTATTGATCGAAATGACTAAGTCAAAGGATTTGTCCTTAAAGGGCAGTTTGCGAACGTCTGCCACCTTAACGCGGAACTTGACCGATTCTAATGTATTTTCAATCGCATAGGCAGAAACATCAACTCCCTCAACTTGAACGCCGGGGATCAGTTGGAGCATGTCGTGGAGCATAAATCCTTTAGCGCATCCGACATCGAGCACCTTGCTGCCCGCTTTCAATCCAAAGTGCTTTTGAAATGTTGGAATGACTGGCTGCCAGAAACGGGGTTGGTAGTTAAATCCGCCATAGCCGTGGCGCCGATCTCCATCAAAGAAATCTTTGCCGAACTGCCTGGCAATCGCACGATCTTCTTCTGTTTTCGTCGCGCCGCGCTCTTTTACGTTGCGCTTGGTGCGGGGATAATTGATTAAAAGATCTATTTCTTGTCCCATACCTATTCCTTGTGAACATAACTTAGAGGCTCTTTGGCAATCTCATGGAAGGATTTTTCAACCCAAGAGACGGTTTGAGCAATCCCTTCTTGAAGGGAGATCCGAGGCGCCCAGCCCAATTCAGTGCGCGCTTTTGTAGAGTCGATCGTGTAGGCCTTATCTTGTCCCAATCTCTCCGCAACCTCTTTTGTCGCTTTCGAAAAATCGATTCCCATCTTTTGGCAAATCGTCTGGACGACATCTCGCACAGCAACTCCTGCGTCTGGAGAGAGATGATAAAGCTCACCAAATTTTCCCTTCTCCATAACGGCAAGCTCACCCATAGAGATATCTCGGATGTGAATGTATGACTTAACCGCGACTCCGCCACCATGCAACTCGATCAGCTTGCCCAACTTAACGTAGATCGCTGACCTTGGGATAATTTTAAATAGCTGCTGGTGAGCGCCGTACACATTCGTCGCTCGAACCATGGTGAGTGGGAAGTTGAAATTTTTGAAAAAGGTGAAAAGAGAAAGATCTCCTGCGGCTTTAGAAGCTGCATAAGGAGTGCTTGGATTTAAGGGGGCATCTTCTTTGATATTGCCAACGCAGGTGCCATAAACTTCCGGAGAGGATATGTGGACATACCTTTTCAAAAACTTCATGTCTTTGAGCTTGTTCACAAGCATCGTGAGGGCAACTGCATTCGTTTGAAACCAATGATGAGGATTTTCCCAGCTAGGAGCAACTTCGCTTTGTGCTGCGAAGTTGACGATATACTCTGGCTGAAAAACGTTTAAAATCGTCTCCAAGCGGCCTAAATCCTTATTCAGATCGACTTGAAAAAAACGAAAATGCTTAGAATTTCTTTTCTTATAGGGAAGAAAAAGGGCGCTCTTTTCAGGCGAGCGGCTGACTCCAATGACCTCATATTCCCCAATTTCGAGCAAAAGATCGATGAAGTCGCTGCCGGAAAAGGAGTTGCTGCCTATGACTACTACTTTTTTCATATTTCCTCGCTTAAAAAGGGCCCGTAAATTCCTTGCTGGGAACGTCCATGGACTCTTTGGAGAACTGTTTCATAATTTCTTCGAAATAGATTTGAGCTTTCACTTTCTTGCCCATCATCTTCAGAACTTCAAAAGCAATCTCTTTTGCTGTCGGATAAAAATGGTTGGCCAAAGCCCAGCTAGTCGGGCACAAACGGTCTGGATAAGCAATTCGAGCGGGCGCGCATTTTAGAAAAGAAAATCCCTCTTCAACTCCAACAGCGAGAATCTCGGACGAAAACCCGACAAACTTCCAATCCGGGTCTGCGACAACCAGCCGTCCTGTTTTTTGAAGAGAGGTCAAAATAGTCTCTTTATCCAACGGCTTCACCGAACGAACATCGATGATTTCAACGGACACTCCGTCTTCTTCAAGCCATTTAGCTGCCCTATAGGCCTCTAGGACCATATGGGAGCAGGCGACAAGCGTTACGTCTGTTCCGGGTCTTACAATTTTCGCCTTTCCAATCGGCACGCGATACATTTCTTTTGGCACTTCGCCAAAAACTCCGTGAAGCCAACGGTGCTCCAAGTAGACTACAGGATTGTTGTCTTCTACTGCTGAAAGCAAAAGGCCCTTAGCATCATAAGGATTTGAGGGCATGACAACTTTTAATCCGGGGATATGGGCAAAGAAGCTCTGCAAGGACTGGGAGTGCTGAGGACCTTGTCCCCACCCTCTTCCGATGATGAGCCGGATCACAATTGGAGCCGTCATCTCGCCGCCGAACATATAGTGCCACTTGGCAGCATTGTTGATGAGCTGATCGAGGGCCAAAAGGAAGAAATCCACCCGTTGATGGGTCATGATAGGGCGCATTCCGCCAATCGCAGAGCCAATTCCAATCCCGGTCATCGCGTTTTCAGAGGTCGGCATATCCATTACCCGATTAGGGCCATATTTTTTAGCAAGTCCATCAAGAGTGCCGAAAATGCCTTTTGGATCAGGAACGCCGAGTCCCATGAGATAAATGCGAGGATCTAATTCCATGGCCTGATCGGTCGCTTCTAGAATCGCTTCGTTATACTTAATCTGTCTTGTCATAGTGAGTTTGTAGCATAAGGATTTTCAAGGTCGGGATCAAAAGAGGGAAATGGACTTTTTTCAGCAAACTGAATAGCCTCTTCGATTTCATGGGAAATTTCGGAGCGAAGATCCTCAAAATCTTTCTCTGAGAGTCCCTTGAGTTTGTTTCGGTGAATTTTGAGAGGACATTTTTTCTCCCAGCTTAAAAATTCTTCTTCCGTTCTGTAGCCGATGTGGTTGTCAAAGTTCGGACCGCAATGCTCCCGGTGCCGATAGGTCTCGAACTCGATGTAAGCTGGGCCGTTTCCGCTTCGTATAGAATCTACGGCCTCTTGAGCGACTTGATACACTTCTTCCACATCGTTTCCGAACCCGCCCTTGGTAAATATACCATGAGCCTTTGCAATCGCGATTCGATCGCGCTCTTTAGGCTGTCTGACATCGAGGGGAGAGTAAACAGAGTAAAGGTTATTTTCGCAAACAAACAACACGGGCAGTTTTTTTAGAGCGGCAAAGTTTAGGCTCTCCACAAAGACTCCCTCTTCAGTAGATCCCTCGCCGAAGAAAATCGCTGTAATATCGCTCTCTTTTTTCAAAAAAGTCGCAAAAGCAAGACCAACTCCAACCGGAATACTTCCTCCCACGATCGGAGTTGAGCCCATCATCCCAACAGACATGTCGACAAGGTGCATTGAGCCACCCCTTCCCAAGCAACAACCCGTCTTTTTCCCGTAGATCTCAGCCATCATCTTTTTGAGATCTCCGCCTTTGGCAAGATAGTGGGCGTGGGCGCGATGATTGCTGATCAGACGATCGGTATGTAAAACCGCTTTACAAACGCCAACAGCTACAGCTTCTTGCCCGATACTTAAGTGGACAGGGCATCTCATTTTTTGCTCGCTATAACGATTGGCGATAGCCTCCTCGATCATTCGAATGCGAAGCATTTCTTTAAAAAATTCCAGAGAGAGATCTTTTGCAATCAGTTGAGTCATTTCATAAGCCTAGTAATGAATTTGCAAAGAGGCGCTTTTTTTATCGATTCTTGATTTCCTATAATCTGGACACTCATAGCTGCTGCTACAGAACCAACAAATCCAGCAACCTTCGGAGAATATCCCTTTGCTAAACACAATGAAGAAAGGGACAGATAACTATCCCCAGCTCCGATTCGGTCTACACTTGTACTAGCAAAGGCGGGTATATAAACAGATGATCCATCCGATGAAAAACAAAATACTCCTTTTACTCCTTGAGTAATGGAAAGCACCTTGCTTTCCATGATCTGACAAATATCAGCGGCAACTCCTTCAAGTGAACTCAATCTATCATGAGCCGATAGCCGAAGCTCCCACTCGTTTAAAGAAATGCAATCCGCTCTGCGATAGCTTGTTACAACATTAAAGCCACGATTCCCGCTATTTGTTTGAGTATTTAAGGCAATAAAAGCCGGAATATCGCAAATAGCCTCCACAAGTCGTGGATTCGTGAAGCCATTACCAAAGTCACAAACTAAAACGAGATCATATTTCGATCTTTCCGATTTCAGTGTGCTTATTATATGATCTGTCTGCGATTCAGTAAGAGATTCTTCTTGCCCAGAATACGTTTCAAATAGCTTGGTAAGAATTTTCCCATCCCTAACAACATATCGCTTCTTAACAAGAGTGCCTGACTCTTCGAGATAGGTGAAATTAGGATGAACGTTAGAGTCCAACTGATGTCGAATAAAGCTTAAATAGGGGCATTGCTTACCAACAGCAGCCACTAGGGTGACATCCTTAGCAAATTGCGCTAAGTGGTTAGCAACAATAAGAGATCCCCCAAGGAATGTTTCTTTCTCAACTAAGCGAGCTACCATGTGTTGTCCCTTGCCGGATTGGCCAAGTGATTCTACAAACTGATATTCATCCACAATTGCATCGCCTATGACCAAGACTTTCATGTCTTTGAGATCATTGACCATTTTGATGACATCGTCAGAGCTATATTCTTTTTTTAACTCCTTGAGAAACTGAGCAACCTCAGGAGGTGTGTTTTCAAAATGTCGATTGAGTAAAGAAGAAGAACTAAAAACAATGTCATCTGTATAAAAAACAGTTCCCCCAGAAGACTGAACTGCTTCAGCCTCCTCTGAAATTTTACCCGTTATATCTGCCGCATGGTCCTTGTATTCATTTCCTTTTACATAAAGCGCGGGCTTTATTTTTGAGATGGCGGACACGGCATCAGGAGAGTTATTTAGAACGACGTAATCGACATCTTGGATTGCAGCAATTGATTCAAGTCTGAGCAATTCACCAAAAACAGGCCTTCCCGGTCCCTTATTGACGAACCGGTCGGGAGTCACGCTAACAACTAATCTATCCCCTTGCGCCTTAGCTGCTTTGAAGTGACGAATATGCCCGGGATGGAGCAAGTCGAAAACTCCGTGGCATTGGACAATCTTAAGACCTTGGCTTCTCTCTTTTTCTAGGAGCTCACCGATTTCTTCGAGAGATTTAATTTTTGACTGAGAAAGCGTCTCTAAAAATTTCAGCATATTCCTCAACCGTTGCCGGGGTTTTGTTCCATAAGTCGATAATCGTGTGCAGTAAGAAGAAATGGGCGGTTTCGACAAGTCCGTAATCACACCGATCTACCCAAAAATTCAGATCTCCTAGTTGTCGTAGCGGATTATCCTGCATAAATCCGCTCAGTGTAATGAGCTGAACATTTTTGGAAAGCGCCTGATGTGCGGCATTTACAATATTTGGCGACTTTCCAGAACTGCTGATTGCCACGAGAAGATCATTCGATTTTAAAAGCTTGCCCAGTGGATAGCTAAAAACATTTTCATATCCGAGATCATTCCCTAAACATGTCATAAGGTTTGAATCGTAAAGAGTCTGAGATGGAATTTTAAGTGACTTTATCAAATCCGTGCTAAAATGGGAGGCAATACCTGCACTTCCTCCGTTCCCGATCACATAGACAATTCCGTTTAAGGCCTGCGTTTTTGCAACCAGACGAAACGCCTCTTTTAACGCCTGATTTTCATCTATCTTTTCTGCTTTTTTTGTAAAAACGCAAGAAGACGCAGCCCCAGCCAAATCTTGAAAACGGGATGAAAACATAAAACTCCTAATTTTGGAGATATTTAAACCAGGTTTTTGTCGCCTCTTGAATTGTTGCGGGCTCCCAGAGGGGCGCATCTCGAAAATCGTCGATTCGACTTAATATTTTCTCAACGCCCTGCTCAAATGAGACGCTGGCCTTCCATCCCAGCTTCTCTCTGATCTTGCGAACATCAGCAAATGTGCAATCGGGCTCTCCCGGGCGTTTTGGAATGTAAGTGATCGATCCGCCCAAAAGCTCAACCAACCGATTGACGCTGTAGTGTCCTGAACTCCCTACATTCATAAACTCGTTTGTCAGATTCGATTGTGCAGCTGCATAAAAGGCGCTTGCAACATCGCCCACATAGGTAAAGTCTCTCGTTTGCTTTCCGTCGCCAACAACAGTGTAGGGCTTGCCGTGCAGCTTCTGGGCCAAAAAGACCCCGAAAACAGCCCCATAAACGCCTGTTGTGCGTGATCTTGGTCCAAACACATTGAATAGACGCAGAGACACTGCAGGAAGTTTATAGACTTGAGCCCAGTGAAGGACTAACTGCTCTCCAAGATATTTTGTCAGGGCATAAGGATACTGCGGCTGAACAGGAGCGGTTTCGGGGGTCGGATATTGACTTGGGATCCCATAGCAAGAAGAAGAAGCTGCATATAAAAACCTCTTCACGCCCGCTCTTTTTGCAGCTTCCAAAACATTAAACGTCCCATCTACGTTTGTCTCAAAGTAATCTCGCGGCTTTTCAATCGATGGAACAATGTCAGCAAGAGCCGCTAAGTGAAATACCCAATCAACTCCGGAAAAGTCCAAACAGTTCGGGTCCCGAATATCCCCTTTGATAAAGCGGAAACGGGAGTTCTTTTCCGCATCGCGCAGATTTTTCATCCACCCACCGCAGAGATTATCCAACGCAACCACTTCATGTCCTTGAGACAAAAGAAGATCGGTTAAATGGCTCCCAATAAAGCCCGCCCCGCCTGTAATTAACGCTCTCATTTAAGTTGCAGCGCCTTCATCGTTTTGATGTTGAAATAGCGATCGCCAGAAAGCGAGTCAGGCAGCTTGCCTGCTTCAAACGCCTTCACCAAATCCTCAACAGCATTTTCGATTGTAAATTTGGGTTTAAATCCGAGTTTTTTAGCGATTTTTTCAGAAGACACATGGTAGGAGCGGTTGTCGTTGGTCGGCTCAACGACGAGATCGACAGGCCTTTTTTTGCTCACAATTTTCTGTACCATTTTTCCTAGATCGAGAACGGTGTGATTGTGATATCCAGCATTAAAGATCTCACCCTGGATCTTTTCTTTAGGGCATTCGAGCACATGGAGATAGACACGAACCATGTCTTCGATGTGAATATTGGGACGCATTTGCGATCCACCGGTTACCTTGACTTTCCCGTTATTATAGGCAAGATTTGTCAAAATATTGACGACAACATCGAGTCTTTGGCGGGGGGCATACCCACAGACGGTCGCAGGGCGAATTACCGTGCAGATAAACTCATCCGACATATGCTTGAAGAGAATTTTTTCACATTCCGCTTTGAATTTTGAATAGTCGGTAAGAGGCTCGAGCGACATATCCTCTGTCACGTTTGGCACATCCTTAACGCCATAAACAGAGGAAGAAGAGGCAAAAATAAATCGCTTTATTTTGTGTTTTTTTGCTTGAACGACAAAAGGCTCAAAAGCGTCGAGATTGATCGATTTGCCAAGATCGGGATTGAGCTCAAAACTCGGATCATTCGAAATGCAGGCCAGGTGAATCACTGCGTCGCAGCCCTTTAACGCTCTATCAACTGTCTTGGAATCTCGAACATCTCCTTTGATCTGAATCAGTTTGGAGCTGTTCGCCAACTCCTTAAACACATCGTCTCCATAAAGATACAAATCTAAGACAACAACATCATGTCCTTGCTTCACCAATTCAGGAACAAGTCTCGACCCAACATACCCGGCGCCGCCGGGAATACAAATACGCATAAGACCTCTCCGATCACATCTTTTCGTGGAAAGCAACTTACTTGAGGAAATTGATTCTTGGCAAGAATCTCTTAGGATTTTTTAGGGAGAATCTGACTTTAGCATTTCGAGATTTTGGTAATACCGCATCTGATCGCGCAGTCTCGCAGCATCTTCAAAACGAAGCTCTTTTGCGGCTCTTCTCATCTCTATGGAACACTCTTTGATTTTAGTTTCAAGATCTTGAATATCGGAAGTCGCTTCCTCTACAGGTTTAATTGCAGCAGGAGGCTGCTCGACAAAGCCAAATGTTTCTTCCAAAGAAGTTGCCGGTTCCCGTTTTGTGGAACGGGGAGTGATGTTGTGCTTTTGATTGTATTCAGTTTGATAAGATCTGCGCTCTTTGGTAATTGCGATCGTTCTTTCGATAGCCGCTGTCTTCTTATCCGCATAGAGAATCACTCGGCCGTGAATATTTCGGGCCGCTCTTCCACAAGTTTGGATCAGGGCCGTTTCCGATCGGAGAAACCCTTCTTTATCAGCATCGAGAATCACAACAAGAGAAACTTCCGGCAAGTCGAGCCCTTCTCTCAACAGATTAATTCCCACGAGCACATCAAATTCGCCAAGCCTGAGTGATTTAAGAATTTGCATCCGCTCCAGAGTATCGATGTCCGAATGGAGATATTTTGCCTTGACTCCGATCTCATTTAGATACTTGGAGAGATCTTCTGACAGTTTTTTGGTGAGCGTCGTGACAAGAACTCTTCTGCCCAACTCCGTCTCTTTTCGAATTTCTTCGAGACAGTCGTCCACTTGGCCTGCCGCCGGACGAAGCTCTATCTCCGGGTCCAACAGACCCGTGGGGCGGATGATCTGCTGAACAATATCCCCTTCAGATTCTTCGACTTCCCAGCCTCCAGGAGTAGCTGAAACGTAAATCACTTGCTTGAACTTTGTATATGTCTCCTCAAATTTTAGAGGGCGATTATCAAAAGCGGAAGGAAGCCGAAACCCAAATTCCACAAGCGCCTGTTTGCGAGACCGATCTCCATTGTACATCGCATGAAGCTGGGGCAAAGTCTGATGAGACTCATCGATAAAAAATAAGAACTCTTCGGGGAAATAATCGATCAGGCATGGAGGCGGCGCGCCCGGCGCCCTTTGACTGAAGTGGCGAGAATAGTTTTCGACTCCCTTACAGAAACCGATTTCCCGAATCATTTCTAAATCATAGTTCGTTCGTTCTTTGATTCTTTGAGCTTCAATGAGCCTATTTTCTTTTTCGAAAAAGGCAATCCTCTCTTTGAGCTCTTTCCGAATCGTATCGATCGCCTGAAATCGAACGTTTTCCGGCGTCACGTAGTGAGATCCCGGAAAGATCGCGATCTTCTCTAATCTTTTGCGCACCTTTCCTGTAAGGGGATCGATTTCACTAATTCGCTCAATCTCATCGCCAAAAAACTCGACTCTATAAGCGAGATCATCTTCATAAGCAGGAACAACTTCCAATACGTCTCCTCGCGCTCTAAATGTTGCCCGCATGAGATCGTAGTCCCCTCTTTCATAGTGCATTTCTACAAGATGAAGCAAAACGTCATCGCGGCGCACCTCTTGTTTGACAGCAAGGTGCAAAACCATCTGGCTATAGTATTCAGGAGTACCCAGGCCATAAATGCAAGATACTGAGGCGACAATAATTACATCGGGCCGCTCGATCAGAGAACGGGTTGCGCTGAGGCGCATTTTTTCAATTCGATCGTTGATCGCCAGATCTTTTTCGATGTAGGTATCGGTTCTCGCAATATACGCTTCAGGCTGATAGTAGTCGTAGTAAGAGACAAAATATTCCACCGCATTATTGGGGAAAAACCCCTTAAATTCTTGATAGAGCTG
>Ga0155551_102_pt4 | contig 10120 bp, 9 predicted proteins | sample RifCSPhighO2_12_FD_107208 | JGI IMG/M metagenome (GOLD analysis project Ga0155551, IMG submission 107208) | Chlamydiae bacterium RIFCSPHIGHO2_12_FULL_49_9
CGGGGTGGGGCCGATGACGATTGCAATGCTTTTGCAGAACACATTATAGAGCCATTTGAAACGGTATGAGCCTATCCCACTATTCTGATTTTCCTGTTTTTGACCTTTTCGGCGGATTTCAAATGCCCTTTCTCAGCCGTGTGTGTTCACACGGCCCTCGAAAGGGAGACCCTAAAGGGCATTTGAAATCCGCTCAAAAATCTCTAAAAACATTTAAAACCTTAATAGTGGGATAGGCTCATGCGTAAAATAATCCTCCTTCTCATCCTTGCAGCCTGTCAAAACGACTCTGACCCCTGCACCTATTTTCAAGGGCGGGCAATGACGATGCCCTACCGAATCACTGTCGGCAAAAAACTCTCTGCGATCGAAAAAAAGAAAGTATGGCAAATCATCGAAAAGACATTTCAGGAAGTAGATGATCATTTCAACAACTGGAACCCCAACTCTGAAATCTCCCGCCTCAATCAATTAGAGGCGAACAAACCGGCTTCCCTTTCTCCTTCGCTCCAAGAGCTGCTCGCTTTTTGCGGCAAGATCGTAGAAATTAGCGGAGGAAGATTCGATCCAACGATCGGGAAGCTCGAAAAAATATGGAGAGAGTCCCTTCGAGAAAAAAGGGCCCCGTCTGCCGAGGAGCTCCAACTCGCAACTGATGCTGTCGGCTGGAAACATGTCGCCCTCAAAAATGGACAATTTCAAAAAGACAATCCCGATATCTCGATTGATCTTTGCGCCATTTCCAAAGGGCGTTGCATCGATTGGATTGTGGAGCGGCTTCAAAAAGAGGGATTTAACGATCTTTTCGTCGAATGGGCGGGAGAGATCCGCGCCTCAGGCGAGTATCCGGAAAAAAGAGATTGGACCGTTCAGGTGGATCCGGGACTTACGATGGATGGCAAACCCATGGCCCCTATCGCCCTTCGCAATGCAGCCATCGCTACCAGCGGCGATTATAGCCAGGGGGGATGGACTCTTCCGGCAGACGCCGCCCCCGACCACCAGATCCATCGCTACTTTCACATCATCGACCCCCTTACAGCTCAGCCGCTTGAAAAAACGAACTACTCCATTGCCGCGGCAGTTGTGATTGCGCCAACCTGTTGGCTCGCCGATGCGCTAGCTACCGCTGCGATGCTTTTTCCTGGAAGAGAAGAGGCGGAAAAGTGGGCAGAAGAGGTCGTTGAATTATATCCCGAGGTGAGTTTTTGGATCCTGAGCTATACTGTACCCAAATAAAAACCGTCTATTTCGATCTGGGAAATGTGATCGTCTTTTTCAGCTACGGAAAAATGATCTCCCAGCTCGCCCAGTGCACAGGACTTTCTGAAGATAAGGTCAAACAGCTTTTTTTCGATCATAAGCTGCGCGATCTTGTGGAGAGCGGCAAAATCTCCAGCTCCGAGCTATATCAGAGAGTTAAATCGGAGTCTTTGCGCTCCTTTTCCTTTCTTGAGCTCAATATTGCCTTTTCCGACATTTTCACTCCGAATGAATCGCTCTTTCCAATCATCCGGGCGCTCAAAGAGAAAGGGATCCGCCTTATCCTCCTCTCCAATACTTCGGAGAGCCACTTCAATCGAGTCTACTCGCGCTATCCGATCCTTCGCCTCTTTGATGAGCTCATTCTCTCCTACCAGGTCGGCGTCGCAAAACCTGACCCACTCATTTTCAAAAAAGCTTTAGCCAAGGCCGAATGCACTCCAGCCCAATGCTTTTACACCGACGATATCCCCGAATATGTCTCCGCAGCAAGAAAGACCGGCCTCGACGCCGAAGTGTTCACAACGCCCGCCGCCCTCACCGGGCATCTCGCCTCCCGAGGGTTAATATTTCAAAAATCTCCTTGCTGAGAAACACCTTGTAGGTTTTGATGAGCTCTCCTATGATTGGACTATGACCTCTAAAAACCGGAAAGGATCCAAAAAGTCCAATCCCTCTTCTAAAATCGCAAATAATCTCGCAAAAACCCTCCGCCAATACGTGCAGGGAAAACGATACAGCCCGCTCACAGCGGATCAGCTCATCAAACAGCTCGCCATCCCGGAAATCCACAAACCCCTCTTCCTAAATATTCTCAGTAGCTTCGTAGATGAGGGGAAACTCGTTTTGAAAGGAGGCGCCTTTGCTATTCCCAAATCGGCGAATCTCGTTACCGGCGTTATCAGTGTCCATAAAAAGGGCTTTGGCTTCGTCAAAAACTCAAACGGTCCCGATGTCTTCATCCCCAAACATCTATTGCAAGACGCCGTCGACGGCGATGAAGTCGAAATCGAAGTCAATCCCATCATCTCTTCAAAAGGGCCCGAAGGGGCCGTCGTCGCGATTTTAAAGAGAAGCCGCACACACCTCGCCGGCACCGTCTTGCGCAAATCGGGCCGCCACTACACCGTCTTTTCTCCCCTTCTTGGCCAAGAAAAGCCGGTCATCGTCAAAGCAAAAAGCGCCGCTCTTAAAGAGGGAGATAGAATCATCTGCAAAGTGATCAACTGGAAAGGAGATCAAGACCTCGTCGAAGCAGAGATGTCTCAATACATCGGGCACATTTCCGACCCGTCGATCGACGTAAAAGCGGCAATTCAAGAGTTTGCCCTTCCTGACGGATTTAGCGTAGAGGCGCTCGATGAGGCGAGAGCTTTTGGAGCGAAAGTCTCCGCTTCCGAGGCAAAAAAAAGATATGATCTTTCCGATTGGGAGTGCGTCACCATCGACCCCGATACGGCAAAAGACTATGACGATGCGATTTCACTTACCGAAGATGAGAAGGGCCACTTCCTCCTCGGCATCCACATTGCAGATGTCGCCCACTATGTAAAGCCGGGCGGCCATCTCGATGTTGAGGCCCTCATTCGCTGCAACTCCACCTATTTTCCGGGACAGGTGGTCCCGATGCTTCCGGAAGAGCTCTCGAACGAGCTCTGCAGCTTGAAAGAAGGCGTCAAAAGACTCACTCAATCGGTTTTGGCCGAGTTTGACACAGATGGAAATCTCATCGACTATCAGATCGTCCGCACCTGCATTAAAAGCCGCAAGCGCTTCACATATAAACAAGCCCTTGAAGTGATCGAGAAAAAGAAAAAGAGCCTCCACGCAGCCCTGCTCGACCGGATGGTGAGATTATGCCATCTTTTCAAAAAGAAGAGAATGGAAAGAGGCAGCATCGACTTCGCTCTCCCCGACGATGTAATCATCGTGGACAGCCGTGGAGTTCCTCAAAAAATTGAGAGGGTTGAATACGATATCACCCACCAGATGATCGAAGAGTTCATGCTCAAGGGCAACGAAATCGTAGCGGTCCATCTCGCCAAAAAAGGGAAGCCGGTCATCTACCGCGTCCACGAACAGCCAACGGATGACTCGTTCCAGGACTTTTTCGCCTTTGCGAGATCTTTGGGACTTTTCTTGCCCCCAAAGCCCACCCACCGCGATATCCAAAAGCTCTTTCAAGATGCAAAAAACTCACCCCTTCTCCCCCAACTATCCGTGAGCTTCATCAGGAGCATGCGCCTTGCCGCTTACTCTTCAGATAACATCGGCCACTACGGCCTTGCGCTCGAGCACTACTGCCACTTCACAAGCCCGATCCGCAGATATTCGGATCTCATCATCCAACGCCTTCTCTTCGATGAGCTCCCCGATGATACCGACGTCAATCAAATCGCCGCCGCCTGCTCTGAAAAAGAGAGAGTCTCTTTCCGCGCGGAAAGTTCGGTCGTCCTGCTCAAAAAACTGCGCCTTGCAGGAACCCATTTTGCAGAAGATCCCACCCGGATCTATCCGGCTATCATCACTCGCATCAAGCCGTTCGGTCTCTCGTTTGAAGTCCCCGCTTTTGACTTGGAAGCGAGCGTCCATGTCTCGAAAATCGGGAACGACTTTTTCGAATACAATAGCTCCCGCATGAGTTTTTATGGCGTCAATACGGGCAAAACATTCACTGCCGGCCAGCAAATCTACGTTCGCCTGGAAAGACTCGACTATGCGCTTCAGCTCTCCGAGTGGTCGATCCAACCTGCGCCCGACACCGAAACAGCATCCAAAAAGAGAAAATCTTAGAGCGAGAAAGTCTTAGAAAACCAGATGTCAGTTGTTCCCTCTTCTTTTCCTTGAGAAATAACAGATCTGCCACCATCATGAGAGGATGAAGAAATATTTCCTTACGGGACTCGTTACCCTTCTCCCGCTTGCAGTGACGATCTGGGTGGTTCGCTTCGCCGTTAATCTCCTCACAAAACCTTTTGTGGGGATCGTCACTTCGTTTTTGGATCGCTTTCCGACAAGATCGTTTGGGATTATCACTTCCCACGAAGTCATCCGAACGGCAAGTCAAATACTCATCCTCATCGCTCTTTTTCTTTTCGTCCTCTTTTTGGGCTTTGTCGCTCGCAAATATTTCTTCTCGGAACTGATCCGTCTCGGCGATCGGATCATGAAAAAAATCCCCCTTGTGAATAAAGTTTACAAAATCTCCAAAGAGATCATCCAGTCTCTTTTTGTCTCGGATAAAAACGCATTTCGACAAGTCGTCATGCTCCCCTTCCCTTACAAAGGGTGCTACTGCCTCGGCCTTGTTTCCAATGACGCGCCAAAGACATGCTCCGATGCGCAAAACGGGGAGATGCTCTCGGTCTTTCTACCGACAACGCCGAATCCAACAACCGGCTTTTTGGTGATGTGCCATAGCGCCGATCTCATCTTCCTCGATATGCGCACGGAAGATGCGATCCAATATATTGTCTCTTGCGCCGTCGTCCAACCTCATCAAGAGAAATCTCAATGAAAAAATACCTCCTCACAGGGCTTGTCATTCTAACGCCTGCTGTCCTCACCCTCATGATCGTCCTCTTTTTGTTTAATTTTTTTACAGCTCCTCTGACCGTCATCGTCGATCCGCTCATCTTCCTCATTGAAAACAAACTCAATATCGCCCTTCCCGATGGGCTCAACCTTTTCCTCTCGCGCGTTTTTTCTCTCATCTTTCTCTGTATTTTTATTCTTCTCCTTGGAGTGATCACCCGCTGGCTCATCGTTAAAAATATTCTCAACTGGGGCAATCAGCTCATCTCGAAAATCCCCCTCGTCAAAACGATCTACAAAGTGAGCAAAGACATGTTCTCTGCCCTCCTTTCCTCAGATGGAAAAAAGGCGTTTAAAAAACCGGTGATGTTCCCATTTCCCGAAAGACCCCATTTCGCAGTCGGTTTTCAGGCGGGAGAGGTAGCTGAAGAGTGTCAAAGAAAAGTCAAAACTCCTCTTGTCTCCGTCTTTTCTCCTACTGCGCCCCACCCAATCTCGGGTTTTCTCTTCCTGGTTCCCAAAGAAGACGTCTATGACATCGATATGACCAATCAGGACGCTGTTAAATTTCTCGTCTCTTGCGGTATGATCGTTCCCAAATCCGAGCCTCCATCCGATGTCTTCTGAAACCCGCGTCGTCTTCTTCCAGGTGCGAGATGCCGCAACAAAGCTGCGCTGCATTGTCGAAACAGCCCAGAGCCACTTTGAAAAAAAAGAACCCTTCCTCATCCTCGTCGAGGACGAAAAGTCCCAAAAGTTCGTAGACGAGCTCCTCTGGAAGCTCCCCGAGACGAGCTTCCTCCCCCACCTATCCACTGACTCCCCCGCCAAAGATCCCCTCATCATCACCAAGACTAAGCAGAATCTCAACCAGGCCAAAATCGCCTTCAACCTCTGCTCCACCCCCCTCCTCATCGATGGCCCCTTCCGGATCATCTATGAGTTCGAGGACCTCTCCTCCCCCAATAAGAAGAACCTCTCCTCCCTCCGTTTCGACGCCTATAAGCAAGAAAAATTTTTAATTGAAGCTAGATAGAAAAAAATTAATTTAATTACAATTAATATAAAATTAGCGTAAAATAAAGTGATAAATTAAAACAATTAATTACAAACAATGTCATTATCGAGCCAAACATCGACCAGGCGAATCCCTGAGGTGCTATTTTCTTCTTGGGAAAGTCTTGGTCTCGACTATCTCAGTCCGAGAGAGCTGGCCGCTTTGGCCGGCGTAAATCGAGCCATCCGTCAAGGCATCAGGGAATTTGGCAACCTATTCTCCTCCGACAACTTCCCTATTCTATCTCGCAATATCACCATTTTAAGCGGCCCCATTCCCGATATCTCCCCAGACTTTTCTGCCACTCAAAGACTTTCGGCCATTGATTCAGCAATAGAGGAAGTCAAAGACAGATATACCGCTCTTCTTGAGATTTATAAAGAGATAGTCCCTGGGGACGATCTCAGCCCGCCGGCCTCGCCGCACGATTACCAAGCGTGGGAAGCGGCTATTCGAAATTTGAAATTGAAAATTTTTCAGCAATATCCCGGAAAACCGCTTCCTCTCCTGGAGGGAACTTTGGGAGCTCGCCTGCTTGCGCGCCTAAGCGAAAACGCCTCCTTAGTCGATCTGGGAGATGCGCTATTTCCTCTCCGTTTGGGAATCCAATCAATTCGAGCTGTTTTTTCTCGATTTCTTTCCGAGCATCCCGGATGTTCTCTTCCTAATTCAGATTACGATTTTCCCGCGTGGGAAGCTTCCTTAAGATGCATTTATCGCCTCATGCCAAGAGCGGCCCGTCCAAATCCCAATGAACAATGGGAACAAGAAGATGAGAAACATCTTTTAGCGTTTCTTGGACAGCAGATCAATCAAATCAGCAAAGACAACCTCAACCGAGCTTGCGTTCCTCTCTTAAGCGCTCAAAAACTCAACGCCTTGAGAGCCATCTTCTTTTCCAATCGACTGGAAGAAATCAGCGGCGATACCATCAACTCACTGCTTCACAATCTGCCCGATGTAGCAACAGATCTCGACAATTTGAAAGAGCTTGTAAGACTTCTCTTCATCCATCGAATCGACTCCATTTCGGCAGAATCTCTCAACACTTTGTTTTTCTGGACTGTTCAACAAGAATTGCCGGAAGAGCTGACCCTCATTCTCAAATCGCCCAGGTTTACAGATATCACCCACTTCACAATCTATCGCTCAATCGGAGAGGCTTCCGTTAGAAAATCTGAAGAAGAACTTTGTGTCATCCTCAATCGGGTTCGCTCCGATCTTCTAAGTGAAGACGATCTAAATAACCTCATCAAAGATACTGCGCACTACGATCAATTCCGCATCGTGATTGGAGCGCATGCAGCGCGCCAATTCCAGCTGATCGACCTCACCAATCTCGATAATTGTCTCAATGAAATTGCGGAAAATGGTTGGTGGATTCTGGTCCCACAAGGCTGTGGAGCAGACATTTTGGAAATGGCATCTGATGAAGCGATCAATCAAACCTTTTTACATGCAGCTGAACAAAACGATTTGGCTCTACTTGAGGCGATTCAAGTCTCAACCCGATGGGAGGATGTTTTGGACGAGGCTTTAGATACTGCTTTTGAGCTCGCAGCGCATGAAGAAACGCCACGGATCATGCTCTCTATTTTAAACTCCAGTCGATCCGGCGCGATCACTCCTGCCGCCTTAAACCAGCTATTCCGCCATGCAATCACCAATCAATCCCACCCTGTCATTGAGGCAATTTCCCAGTCCAGTCGCAGCGGAGAAATCAATACAGATTCTCTGGAGTATGCGCTCAGCGCCCCTTTTCTGGCTCGAGCTTCGCAGTTCCAGCTCGCGCTCCTTCGAACGCTTCTTTCTTACCACACCCGATCTTTGAACGACGCTCAACTCAGTTTCGTTTTCCTTTGCGCAATCATTTGTAGAGAACCTCTGAGTACCCTTCTCTTCCACGACCAACATTTAGAAGGGCGCCTCCCCTCCCCGCAATCTTTAAGACCCCATTCCGATTTGTTAATTTGGGCTCTGGCAGTCGCTGCAGATCGCAATGCAGTGAACGCGTTTAACTATCTCAACCAGTGGCTTGGCGCTGATCCGATTCCTCCTCAGACCCTCTTTTCTCTCTTCTTTGATGCTTGCTATAAAGGCAAACTGGAAATTCTCCGCAATCTCATCGAGACGGGAAGAATTGCCGAAATGCAAACATTAGCCCAGGCTTTTCACGTGTTCTTGCGGCATAATGAATCCAATCTAGCCAAAGGCATTTTAACACAGCTCGAGCCGGGAAAAAGGGTCGCCTTTTTCAATCTTTTAGCCCCGGCGGAACGACTCCTAGACGATCAGGCGATGAGGCCCATTAGAGATCCCATTTTAGGTCTGATCGACCTCATTGAAAATGAAGATCTCAAAAGATCTCTAAAAACCGCTCTTTTGAACTCTAACCTTTGCCCTGCCCTCAGAATATTGGATGAGATCTGCCAAAGGAACTTCCCTCGCAAAAGAGAGGATCAAAACCGTCCTCCCAATCCAAGAGATGTCAAAAGAGACAAACGAGAATAAAATTATTTTTTGCCATTCTCTCCAAAATTCCCTCTTGCTCAATAGTGGCCGGGCCCTTATAATCTCTTCTTTCAAATCTTAGATAAGAGTGCGACCCATGACACGTATAAGCAAACAGGGAAGAAAGCGGAATATCTCTCCTCGCAGACCCCGCCCACCATCTCCTAAAACAGGTTCAAAGAGAGACAATTTGGAATTCGGCTTCAAAGCCCATGCCAACGCTGCGCCTGCAGAATCCCAACCCAACCGATTCATCCCTAAAATTGGATAAGTAACAATGACAAGACACACAAGCTACGGAAAAGGCAACAAAGGCGCAAAAAAGCGCAACGTTTTGAAGCGGTTTGAGAGGATCGATGTTCTTCGCAAACTGGGCAGATGGGTCGATGGCAAAAACACGAAAGTGACCGGCCTTCCCAAAACCCCTTCCACTCCTGTATAACCGGGCTGGAGCTGACCCTCTCAGCTCCTCTCTATGAAAATACACGTTTACGATCGCCAAAAAGATCTTCCCCTCTCCAAGCTCTCAGCGATCAACCTCGCTCGCTCCGTTCTCGACTGCCTTAAAATCGATTGCAAAGAGCTCTCTCTTTACTTCGTATCTGAAAAAAAAATCACAGAGCTCCACACCGAATTCTTTGACGACCCGACCCCAACCGATTGCATCTCCTTTCCTCTGGATCAGGAGCATCTCGGCGAAATTTTCGTCTGTCCAAAAGCCGCCATCCGCTACGTCCAAAAGAAAAAAGGGTCGCCCTACATAGAGACCTCTCTTTATGTCGTCCACGGCCTGCTTCATCTCCTCGGCTTTGACGATTTGGAGCCAAAAAAGAAAGAGGCTATGCGGAAAAAAGAGAAACGTTGTATGGCTCATCTAGAAAGAACAAATACTTTACTGCACGCGTAAATGACCTCTTTTTTTGTAGAAAGCTCTCTTCTCCCCCTCTTTTTCCTTTTCGGAGCTCTCACTCTGACAACTTCGAGCACGGCGCTCCTTCGCCTCGGCAAATATAAATCCAAAGAGCTTCTCAAATCCCCCGGCGGCCCCCTCTTTTTCTTTCGTCCGATCCTAAAAAAACTCTTTTCCAAACACGAGTGGGAAAATCTCTACTTCTCCATCTCGCTGAGCAAACACATCTATGAGCTTGCCTATTCGGCATCCGCTTTCTTTTATCTCCTCTCCACGCTCCCCTCTTTGCAAAGAGTGCTTACCACCGCTCCTACATCCGATGATTGGCCGCCCCTCTTTTTTGCCTCGGGACTCATTATCATCGTCTCTCTCGTTCTCGACTTTGGCTTCCGCCTTCTCGCCAGCCTTTGGAGCCGCCCCCTTCTCAAAATAGCCGCCCCTTTTGCCTCGCTCTATCTCCTCATCCTCTTCCCGCTTGTAGCGCCTCTTCTCTTTCTCACTCGCGGCCTCCTCAGAAAAGCCCACGTGGAAGAAGAGACGGGAGAGCTCCTCACAGATAAGACGAAAATCCGCGAGATGATCCGCGAATCAGAGCTCCAGCATCACCTCGACATCAACGATCAAAAACTGATCTCCTCCTTCGTCAACTTCAAAGAGCGGGTCGCCAAGGAAATCATGGTGCCCCGCGTCGACATCTTTAGCCTTCCCGCTTCCACGCCGATCCGCGAAGCGGCTTCCCTCTTCGCCCAAGAGGGCTACAGCCGGATCCCCATCTACAAAGAGTCGCTCGATGAAATTGTCGGTCTTGTTCTCTATAAAGACCTCCTCAAATGTTTCGCCGACCC
>Ga0155551_162_pt1 | contig 9832 bp, 7 predicted proteins | sample RifCSPhighO2_12_FD_107208 | JGI IMG/M metagenome (GOLD analysis project Ga0155551, IMG submission 107208) | Chlamydiae bacterium RIFCSPHIGHO2_12_FULL_49_9
ATGGCAAAGCCGCAGCAAGCTATTTGTCTTATTTTTGACTAGCGGGTTAATAGCTCGCGCTTCGCGAGCTTTATCCTTAGCCATGTTTCATGGCGTGATCTTGTTCCTTGTCTTGAACAACTAACTTATAGAACGAGGTCCTTTGCAATCCTTGATCGTATTTTTACACGGGTTTTTGGGAACAAGCGAAGACTGGCAGGAAGTGTGGAGGGAATTGCCCGATGCAACCTGCGTCGGCATCGATTTGCCGGGACATGGCAAATCGCCGTTCAGCGAAAAGTTTGAGATAGGGATAGAAGAACCTTTTCACTTAGTCGGCTATTCCATGGGAGGGCGCCTCGCCATGCAGTTTGCTGAAAAAAATAGGGAAAGAGTCAAAACGCTGACGTTGGTGTCGACGCATCCGGGATTGAAAACAGAAGAAGAGAGGGAAAAAAGAGTCGAGAGCGATCAGAGGTGGGCTGATCTTCTTTTAAAAGAGCCGATTGACGAGTTTCTGAAACGCTGGTACGATCAACCCCTTTTTGGAAATTTTAAGCCCATGCGTAAAAAACAAGATCCGAAAAATCTCGCCAAAGCCCTTATCCACTACAGCCTCGCCCACCAAAGTTGCGAGGCGCCGGAAAATGCGATGTTCGTTGTCGGAGAAAGAGATGAAAAATTTCGAAAACTCACACCGAATGCCGAAGTAATTCAAGATGCAGCCCATGCGGTGCACCTGGAAAATCCCAAAGCCCTGGCAGGACTCATCCACAGGAGGATTTTTTCATGAATGAGTTGGCAGCTCCTGAAATTGTTTGGAGAGAGTACGGATCTTTTGAGGATATCAAATACCACAAGTTCGATGGGATCGCCAAAATCACCATCAACCGTCCCCACGTGAGAAACGCATTTCGCCCCCTCACTGTGGACGAAATGATCCACGCGCTGGAAGACGCCAGGCAAGATCCCGAAGTGGGCGTCGTGATTTTAACAGGAGAGGGAAAAGAGGCGTTTTGCTCCGGCGGCGATCAGAAAATTAGAGGCGATGCGGGCTACTCTGATCTGGAAGGGGTTCATCGACTCAATGTGCTCGATTTTCAAAGACAAATGAGAGCCTGTCCCAAACCGATTGTCGCCATGGTCGCAGGCTACGCAATCGGGGGCGGCCATGTGCTTCACGTTCTTTGCGATTTAAGCATCGCAGCGGATAACGCCATCTTCGGACAAACAGGGCCGAGAGTCGGATCGTTTGACGGCGGCTTCGGCGCGAGCTATCTCGCGAGAATCGTAGGACAAAAAAAAGCGCGCGAAATCTGGTTTTTGTGCAGACAATACACTGCAGAGCAGGCGCTCAATATGGGACTTGTCAATTGCGTTGTCCCTTATGAAAAACTGGAAGAGACAACCGTTCAGTGGTGCCGCGAAATCCTCGAGCTTTCTCCCACTGCCATCCGCTGCTTGAAAGCGGCATTGAACGCCGACTGCGACGGACAGGCGGGACTCCAGGAACTCGCCGGCAACGCGACGATGCTCTTTTACATGACAGAAGAAGGACAAGAGGGACGAAATGCATTCAACGAAAAGCGCAAGCCCAACTTCAGCAAATTCCCCAGGCGTTCTTAAGATCTATTTCCTCGCCTCGAGACCCAAAACATGGATCGCCGGAGCAAGCCCGGTCTTGATTGGGGGCGCGATCGCCTTTAAAGAGAGAACCTTTTCTCCCGGCCTCTTTTTGCTGACGCTCCTCTTCTCCCTCTTCATCCAGATCGGAACAAACTATGCAAATGACTACTTTGACTTCGTTAAGGGAGCCGACTCGCCGAAGAGAATCGGCCCCAAAAGAGCAACATTGGAAGGGTGGGTAAAGCCCCTCCATATGCTGAGGGCCTCTTTTTTTGCTTTTGGAGCCGCCTTTCTTGTCGCGATTCCCCAAATATTTGTCGCAGGCGCCTGGAGCCTTCCCTTTGTCCTCCTTTGCATCTCGCTCGGCATTCTTTATACAGGAGGGCCAAAACCTCTCGGCTATCTCGGCCTTGGAGATCTCTTTGTCTTTCTCTTTTTTGGCCCCATCCCAGTTCTCGGCGCCTATTATCTCCAGACGTGCCACCTAAATTATTCTGTTTTCATCGCAAGCCTTGCCCCTGCGCTCCTCTCTTGTGCTATCCTCGCCGCAAATAACATCCGCGATGAAAAGAGCGACAGGCAAGCAAATAAGAAGACGCTCGTCGTCCGCTTCGGAAGATTTTTTGGAGCGACCGAATATTCCTTGTGCATTGCGATGGCCGCCATGGTCCCCTGGATCCTCATTGGATTTTTCAAGGCGCCTCTTGAGCTCGTCGCCGCCTCGCTTATTTTTCCTCTCTCCCTTCCTCTCATCAAAAAAGCATACCAGTCTCAAAACCCTGAGGAGCTCATCTCTCTTTTGCCAAAAACCGCCTTCCTTCTCCTTCTCTATACCGCCCTCTTTGTTGTCCTATGGTATACTGCACCCACTCAGGTTGTGTGAATTTGGCGAGCCATCATAGTGGCCCATCTTTCGAAGATCGCTCGTCGCCCATATTGATGCAATATGGGCCTCCTCGCGATTTTCAAAATCTGGACCACTCTGAGGCCCTCCAAAATTCACAAAACCTAAGCGGGCACAGTATAACTCGCCTCTATCGATACAAAAATGAGCGGGAAGGACTCCTCCTCAACTATAATGATGGATGGGGCGAGATCGCGCCCCTGCCGGGTTTTAGCAAAGAAACTCTTCAAGATGCCCTCGATGAAACCCTCTCCCTCCTCCATGATCTTCCCTCAGCTCGCCCCAAGCTCCCCTCCGTTCGCTTTGGAGTGGAATCGGCCCTCAAACCTTTCCCCTCAAAGCCGATCCGCCTTCCCCTGTGCGCGCTCACCCCAAGAGAGGGCTTTACAACGCTGAAACTCAAACTCGGCTCCCTTTCTCTTGCAAGAGCGATCGATTTCGTAAAAAAATATCTCCCCTCCTTTCGACTGAGACTCGATTTCAATCGGCAGTGGAGTTTGGGCCAAGCGCTTGAATTCGCCAATCATTTTAAAAAAGAGGATTTTGAATATCTTGAAGAGCCTGTAAACTCCTTTCATGATCTCATCGAATTCTCCCGCCAAACCCAATTTCCGATCGGAGCCGACGAATCCATTCTCTCAGATCCCTGGCAAACAATCCCCTCTTTAAAAGCAGCCGTCGTCAAACCGACACTTCTCGGCTCAATTCCAAAAATTCCCCCAAAGATCGATCTCGTCTTGAGCTCTTCGATGGAAAGCGGCGTCGGCCTTATTTCAATCGCAAGGCTCGCATCCAATAAAGTGCCCGTCGGGCTTGACACCTACTCCTTTTTAAAGGAAGACTATCTCCAAAATCCGATCGCCTGTAGAGATGGCTATTTTTCCTGGACCCCTTCACCTATCGATACATCCAAACTATGTCTGATCTCTTAAAAGAAGCCGCCTCTTCAAGTCCAAACCAAATCGCTCTTTTTACTAAAGAGAGCGCCACTTTCTCTCAGCTCGATGAAAAAGCGGATCGCCTCGCCGCCCTTCTCTCTCCCTATATCTCTACGGGCGATCGAATCGCCGCCCTTCTACCAAATAGCGCAGATTTCATCGCCCTCTTTTTTGCAAGCCTTCGAGTCAAAGCCGCTCTTTGCCCTCTAAACACGCGCCTTCCTCCCAATCAAATCAAAGAATGTATCAAAAGACTCTCTCCAGCCCTTTTCATCTCTTCTTTTGATGCCCCCTTCGAAAAACTCCCATCTATATCCGACCCCTCTCCACCCTCCCTCCTTCTCTTCACATCGGGAACAACGGGATCTCCCAAAATCGCAGCACACAGCCTCTCCAATCTTCTCGCCAACGCCTCGGCTGCCGTTTCCTTTTTAGACCTTAGAGCCAACGATCAGTGGCTTCTCTCTTTGCCCCTCTTTCATGTGGGAGGGATCGGAATCCTTTTTCGGTGCATTCTCGCAAGAGCTGCCATTTGCCTTTCGGAAACCGACACTCTTACCCATATCTCCTATGTCCCCACGCAGCTCTATCGAAAAAAGCCCACATCCAAAAAACTCCGCTGTCTTCTTCTCGGCGGCGCGCCGATCCCCTCGATTCCAACAGATCTTCCCGTCTATTTGAGCTATGGGCTTACCGAAATGGGCTCTCTTGTCGCAGCCTCCTTTAAAAGCTACCATCTATCCCCTCTACAACAAATGCAGCTCGCACCCGACGGAGAGATCCTCGTAAAAGGAGCATCTCTTTTCCAAGGCTATTGGGAAAATGGAAAACTTCACCTTCCCCTCGATGACAACGGGTGGTTTAAAACCAGCGATATCGGCGCTATGGAAAATGGGAAACTAACCTATGTCGCAAGAAAAGATCGGCAGTTTATCTCAGGAGGCGAGAACATCCAGCCGGAAGAGATCGAAAAAGAACTTCTCAAGCTGCCCCACGTCGTCGACGCTTTTGTCAAACCCACAAATGACCCGGAGTTCGGCGCAAGACCTGTCGCTTTCATCCAAACAACCAATCCCCACTTCACACTCAAGCAAATGCAAGAAGCTCTTCTTCCGCACCTTCCCAAGTACAAAATTCCGATCGCCCTTACACTATGCAATCCGATTTCTCGATCAGGATTAAAAGACTCCTTTTAAAATATTTGATTTTTCCAGATCTCAACCCACTTACTTCCAGTGAGATCGGAACATGTCTGTGCAAAAAAAAAGCCCTTATCTATAATCCGCTCCTTTAACAATGCCGTTTTCCGAAGAAAAAAGAGGGGTTGAACCTTGAAAATCTCTGCTTGGCATTTCCTCCCTAACAGGAGCGCGCGATGACCCTGCAAACGCATCCGCTCCGCCGCATCTTCGCTCGGATTTTTCCAAGAAAAGTGGCCTCTCAACTCCCCAAAACGCTTCTTCGAGCGGAGCTCTTTTCCGACGAGGAAAAAAAAGACTTGGCAATCCACTACCTCGGCAAAGGGGAAATGGCCCTTTTGCAGGGCAGCCTCATAGCCCTTTCTTTCTTTGAATCTGCGGCCAATCTCGACGGATCGAATGCGACCCTTTGGTATAGACAGGGTCTTGCCTTTTTTGAGTATGGCTCTGAGGAGGGAAAAGAAAAGTCGCTCCTGATCGCAAGCAAAAATTTTAAAATTGCCCTCTCTCTCAATCCAAACTATTTCGATGCCTGGGTCGCTTGGGGAAATGCCCTTTTGCAGTTGGGCCGCTTCCATGACGAACACCATTTTCTCATCGAAGCCAAGGAGAAATACCAGAGAGCGATCGCGCTCGGCAATGATCAGCCGCGTGAAATTTTGGGCGAACTCTATTGGGACTATGGAATCGCCTGGTCAGAGATCGCAAAACACTCGGGCGAGGCGCTCGATGTAAGGCTGGCGATCGAGGCGTTTCAAACGTCAAAGAGTTACCAGGACAACCCATCCCCTGAATTTTGGAATGATTGCGGCAAAGCCTATTTGGAGATGGGGCTCCTCGTCAACGACTCGCGCCTCTATGTTCAATCGGTTGACTATCTGAAAAAAGCGATTGCGATCTCTCCTGATTATTTTGACGGCTGGATGTCTCTCGGCGAGGCCTACTCGCAGCTCTATGTCAACACAATGGATGAGCGCTATGTAAGTAAGGCATCGGACGCTTTTGCAAACGCCTCCAAAATGTGTCCCCGCTCATCAGATGTTTGGCTCGGATGGGCTCAGCTTCTCGGAGAGACGGGCAGACTCAAAAACGACGCCAAAATGCTCCGTCTCAGCATTGAAAAATGCGCGAGAGCGGCGAGCATCCATTCAGAAGATCCTCTCATCTTCGCTCAGTGGGTCGAATCTCTCTCTATCTTGGGATCTTCCACTTCAAGGCTCGATCTTCTCATCGAAGCCGAGCAAAAGATTTTGAAAGCGACCGATTCCTTCGGCGACGACGCGGCTCTTTGGCACGCCTATGGGATTTGCCTGATCTCTTTTGGCAAGTACTATGAAGACCCCGACTACTATGAGATGGCCATCGAAAAGCTGCAATATGGGCTCTCAGTAGATAGAACCGATCCTGAGATTTGGCACGCTTTGGGGCTTGCCCACAAACACTACGCGAATCTCCTCAACGACCCGGATCTCATCGAAAGGGCCAACCGCTTTTTGGCCCGCGCAATGGATCTCAAGCCGGTGTGTCCCGCGCTTCAATTCGATGCCGCATGCGCTCTGCTCGATTTCAGCGAGATCATGGACGATCTCTCCTCGCTTGAACAAGCGATCTCTCTTTTCGAGTCGCTCCTTCAAAACTTTAAAGAGGCGATCCTCCACCATCCCGAGTGGCTCTTTCAATATGCGTCCGCACTTGAGTGGCTCGGAGATTACACCGATGAGCCAAGCCATTTTTCTCGTGCGATCGAGATCTTTTCTCACATCCTTCTCATCGATCCCGACTTTCCCGGCATCCATCACCGGATCGCCCTCAACTACATGCAGTACGGGCACGTCACCGGCGAGACAGAAGGCTACAAAAGAGCGATCCATTTCTATCGCCTTGCGATCCGCCAGGATGAAGAGAGCGATCAAGTGTGGCTCGATTGGGGGATCTGCCTCATCCATCTCGCGCACCATACGCTGGATGGCGCGTTCATGAACCAGCTCTACATGGACGCCGAAGAGAAGATCAGCAGAGCCGGCCAACTCGGCTGCAACGGCGCCTACTATCACCTCGCTTGCCTCTATTCCATCTTGGGCCGTCTTCAAGAAGCGATGGAGTTCATCCACAAATCGCTCGCCGCCCGCTCTCTTCCCACCATGGAAGAGCTGCTCGAAGATGAGTGGTTGGACAACATCCGCTCCACTCCCGCATTCGCCCAGTTTCTGACAGCTCTTGAAGCCAAGCTCCAGCAGATCCGCGAAGAGTAAGCAAAAGAAATTTCTACTATCCCGCCTCCTACTACCCGTAGACACCTATTGTTTTTTGTGTTAATCTCGCCTCCTTAAACACATCACGAGTGCATCATGGATAAACGCAGCCTCCTCTTTATGATTTGTGTCAGCGCCGCATTTTTGGGCGTCAACGCCTGGTTCGAGTCAGGGCGCACGGAAGAGAGGCAAACAATCCTCAAAAAAGAGCAAAAAGAGATTGCGCTAAAGGAAAAACCATCCGAGCCCTCCCCCCTCTTCATCGATGCATCGCCAATCCCAACCGGCGAAATCTTCTACGTCTTGGAAAATGAATATCAACAGCTCGTCTTTTCCACTCGAGGAGGAAGTCTTGCCGAAATCAACCTGCCGATGAAAACCTCCAAAGACTCGGTGAGCATCGTCAAAGAGATCGACATCGATCGGGAAATCCTAAAAGACTCTCCCCAAAACGCGAGATTCCCTCTCCATGCCTACTACACGCACGACAAAAAGCTCCACAGCGGAGGCTCTCTCGGCGGCTATTATCCCCTCTTAAGAAGAGCTCTTTTAAATAAAGACGGCCATGAGAAAAGCTCCGTCCTCTCCCAGTATTACGCCCTCAACATCGTCGGAGAAAACGGGGACGCCGCTCAACCCAATTACCGGGTGATTCGGCATGAGCCGAACCTCATTCAGTTTGAAGGGACTACAAACGGGCGCAAAATCGTCAAAACCTACACGATCCCGAAAGAAAAAACAGGCCCTTATTGCTTCAATCTCGAAATCAAAGTGAACGGCGACGCAAACGGCCTTTGGCTCTCTACCGGCGTTCCCGATGTGGAACTCGTCGGCGGCTCTTATAACCCGCTGCTTCGCTACCAATACACTAAAGGGAACATCTACGATGTAGAGACGATCTCCCTGCCTAAAAAAGGGGCCGCCGAAGTTGCAAACACAACCCCCAATTGGATCAGCAACTCAAATGGCTTCTTGGGCCTCATTCTCGATCCTTTGGAAACCGCCGGGGACGGATATAAAACCGTTCAGATCGACGGAGCCAAACTCCCCACAAGACTCAGCCTGATCGACGCCCCTTACAATCTCTACCCTCCCGCAAACTACCCCGGCTACGCGGTCTATCTTCCCCTCAAAAACGGAGCGCCCCTATCATTTCGCGTCTTTGCAGGCCCTTTTGACGATGCGATCTTAAAAAAGCTCGACAAGCTTTTTGCCGATAACTCGGAAACCTACGATCCCGAATATGAGAGCGCCCAAAATATCCAGGGGTGGTTCTCATTCATCTCCCAGCCTTTTGCAAAGTTCCTTTTCATTTTGATGCAGTTTTTCTACTCGATCACAAAATCCTGGGCAGCTGCGATCATCCTCCTCACAATCGCTCTTCGCGTCATGATGTATCCTCTCAACGCCTGGTCGATTAAATCCTCGATCAAAATGCAAGAGATCGCGCCGAGAGTAAAAGCCGTTCAGGAAAAGTACAAGAAAGATCCGAAACGGGCGCAGATGGAGATCATGAACTTGTATCGCCAGTCGGGCGTGAACCCGATGACCGGTTGTTTCCCCGTTCTTCTTCAGATGCCCTTTTTGATCGGCATGTTTTATCTTCTCAAATCGAGCTTTCAGCTGAGAGGCGCCGTCTTCATTCCGGGTTGGATCGATGATTTGGCCGCCCCCAACGTGCTCTTTAGCTGGAACCAGCCGATCTGGTTTTTCGGCAATGAGTTCCACCTGCTCCCGATCCTGATGGGCGTTACGATGTATATCCAACAAAGACTCACCTCCAAACTGCCCAAAGATGGAACCCCTCTCTCCGACGCGCAAAAACAGCAGAAGATGATGGGCAACATGATGTCGATCCTCTTTATGGTGATGTTCTACAACTTCCCCTCGGGGCTAAACATCTACTTCATGCTCTCTACGATTTTGGGGATCTTGCAGCAGGCTTGGACGATGAAGAGAATGCAGGCGAAGCCCGCTACTATTAATCCAAGCTTCAAATAGGTGACAGATGGCTCAGCGAGGCACACGGGGTCCCCAACGACGCTTCGTCGGAAGGGGTGTGAAAGCCAGATCAAAGCGAAGCGATCCGAGCGAGGAGCTCATAGTAAAACTATGGGCGACGAGAAAGGATTGATATGGCAAAGCCGCAGCAAGCCAGGTGTCACTTATTTGAAGCTCGGGTTAATAATTAAAAAGAGGTGCTCTTGCAAGTTTGGGAAGAATTTTTGTCTCAAATACGCGAAGAAATAGGAAGCGGCGCCTTTGAAAGGTGGCTAGCCCCTCTCAAACTCCTCCGCTTCGATGCAGCCAACATCTATCTGGAGGCAAAAGACTCCTTCCAGATCAGCTGGTTCGAAGAACACATCCGTCCCCGCATCAAAAAAAAGCTCTTCAACAACAACCAAAGACTCATCGCAGTTCACCTCTCTCTCCCCTCCGGAGGGGAGGGAGAAAAAAAACCTGTCGCCGAATACCCTCGCCTCAATATCAAGCCTGACGCGCTCGATCCCGAGATGACCCTCGAGCATTTTATCCCTCTCGAGCAAAACCTGATGGCTTTTAAGCTGATCTCGGAGATCTCAGCCACCACCCCCTTTAACCCGATCTATCTCTACGGCCCTAAAGGTTCCGGAAAAACCCACCTTCTCATGGGAGCTGCCCACCGTCTTAAAAGCCTCGGCAAAAAGGTCTTTTTCGCCAAAGCTGAAACCTTTACCGAACACGTCGTTCAAGCGATCCGGCTTGGATTCATGCAAGATTTTCGAAAAGCCTATCGAGATATCGACGTGCTTCTCATCGATGACATCCATATCTTTTCGAAAAAAAGCGCAACGCAAGAGGAGTTTTTTCACACATTCAATGCCCTCCACACCTTCGGAAAACCAATCCTTCTCAGCGCTAACGCCGCTCCCTCATCGCTCTCTGAAATCGAGC
>Ga0155551_106_pt1 | contig 9777 bp, 10 predicted proteins | sample RifCSPhighO2_12_FD_107208 | JGI IMG/M metagenome (GOLD analysis project Ga0155551, IMG submission 107208) | Chlamydiae bacterium RIFCSPHIGHO2_12_FULL_49_9
ATGATGAACGATAGATCTGAGACAAGTTGAGGCGCATTTTGATAGAGAAGGCCTCTCTCTTTGAGAGCCTCCATAACAAGGGAGATGTTGCCCTGTTTGAGATAACGGAGGCCGCCGTGGATGAGTTTGGTGCTGCGGCTCGATGTTCCTTTGGCAAAATCAGACTGTTCGATGAGGAGCGTTTTGTAGCCTCGCGATGCGGCGTCAACGGCAGTCCCAAGTCCCGTCGCGCCGCCGCCAATGATGATGAGATCCCAAAGATCGGGCGAGCGCTTGCAGTACTCCAGCATTTCATCTCTCTTCAATGATTCTCCCAATTTTTAGAGCGCTCGATGGCTTCATTCCAACGAGAGAGCATTTTTTCTCTTACTGCAGTATCTGCCCGGGGGGTAAATTTCCGATCGATCTGCCAAAGAGAGGCGAGCTCTTGTTCGCTCTTCCAAATGCCCGTGCCAAGACCTGCTAGAAACGCTGCGCCTAATGCTGTGAGTTCTTGGTTTTTGGGGCGAAGCACAGTCGTATCCATGAGATCAGCCTGGATCTGCATGAGAAGATCGCTCGATGCCGCGCCGCCATCGACTCTCAGCTCAAACACCTGAGTTTTTGAGTCGCCCTCCATCGCTTTTAAAACATCCGCTGCCTGGAAGGCGATCCCCTCGAGAACGGCTCTTGCGAGATGCGCCGCTGTCGTTCCTCTCGAGATGCCAAAAATAGCCCCTCTTGCGTGAGGATCCCAGTGAGGCGCGCCAAGACCTGTAAATGCTGAGACAAAGTAGACGCCTCCGCTATCGGAAACCGTTGCTGCGAGATCGTTGATATCGGAGCTTTTTTTGATAAGGCCTAAATTGTCGCGGAACCACTGAACCGCAGAGCCTGCGCTAAAAACGCTTCCCTCCAATGCATAGGTCACTTTTTTGCCGATTTGTAGAGCAATTGTTGTGATGAGCTGATTTTTCGATGCGACTGCAGTCGTCCCCGTGTGCATCAAGATAAAGCAGCCGGTTCCATAAGTTGATTTTGCCCTGCCCTTTTCGGTACACCCTTGCGCAAAGAGAGCCGCTTGCTGATCGCCCGCAATGCCGCTAATCGGAATGGGAGCTGTGAAGATGTGAGGGCCTGTTGTTCCATAAACTTCGGAAGAACTTTTTACCTGAGGAAGAAGCGAGACTGGAATATTTAAAATTTTGAGAAGCTCCTCATCCCATTTTCCTTCGTGGATGTTGTAAAGAAGCGTTCGACTCGCATTTGTAGCATCGGTGATGTGAAGAAGGCCGTTCGTGAGTTTCCAAATGAGCCAGGTGTCGACTGTGCCAAAGGCGAGATCTCCCTTTTCGGCAAGCGCGCGCGCGCCTTTGACATTTTCCAAAAGCCAGTGGAGTTTTGTCCCGGAAAAATAAGGGTCGAGAAGGAGACCCGTCTTTTGTTTGAAAAGGGGCTCTAGTCCTTTCTTTTTCAGCTCCTCGCAAAGAGGCGTCGTTCTCCTGTCTTGCCAGACGATAGCGTTGAAAAGGGGATGTCCCGTTTTTCGATCCCAGAGAATCGTCGTCTCTCTTTGGTTCGTAATCCCAATGCCGGAGATTTGAGAGGCGTTGAGATTCGCTTTTGCCAACGCCTCCGTTGCCACAGAGAGCTGCGTCGACCAGATCTCCTCGGGATCGTGTTCGACAAGACCCGAACTTGGAAAGTATTGCTTGAATTCTTTTTGCGCGAGAGATAGAACCGCTCCTTGAGAGTCAATCACAAGGGCCCTTGAAGAGGTGGTTCCTTGGTCGAGTGCTAAAATAAACGCCATATTTTCTTCATAAGAGGGAAATAGGCAGAAGTCAAGGGGAGAACATGAATATCTTTTTAGCCGAACTTGTCGGAACGCTGATTTTAATTTTGCTCGGCAATGGAGTCGTTGCGAACGTCCTGCTGTCTCATTCAAAAGGGGAAAAGGGAGGATGGATCGTGATTACCGCCGGATGGGGTTTTGCTGTGGCGATTGCCGTCTATGCAATTGGGTGGATCAGCGGAGGACACATCAATCCGGCAGTGACAGTCGGTCTTTGCGTTGCGGGGAAAACGCCTTTTTATCAAGCGCCGCTCTACATCGGCGGACAGATGCTGGGGGCAATGCTCGGATCTATCCTCGTTTACATCACCTATCTTCCACATTGGGGACCGACCAAAGACTCGACGACCAAACTCCTTTGCTTTTGCACCCATCCCGCCATCAAAAGTCCGCTCAGCAACTTTTTGACAGAGGTGATCGCAACTGCTGTGCTCCTCGTTGGGATCTTGGGGATTTTTAACATCCATAACGGGATCGGCTCAGGTTTTGGGCCGTATGCGGTCGGCATTTTGATTTTTAGCATTGGGCTCTCTTTGGGAGGGCCTACAGGTTTTGCGATCAATCCGGCGAGAGATTTGGGACCGAGAATCATGCACTCTTGGATTCCGATGAGCGGAAAAAGGGACTCCGAGTGGAGCTACGCCTGGATCCCGGTTGTGGGACCGATTGTCGGCGCCGTTTTGGGCGTTTGGTTTTATCAGATGTTTATTGAGAAGTTGATGCCCGTAGCAACTCTTTAGAAGCAATTGCAAAACTCATTTGCCTCTTTAAATTGATCTTTTGCTAAAATCGACTCCATGACTAGATGTCCTTGTACCAGCGGCAAAGAATATGCAGCCTGCTGCAAACCGCTTCATGAGGGGCGATTGGCAAAAGATGCGCTAGAGCTGATGCGCTCCCGCTTTTCCGCTTATGCGCTCGACCTTGCCGACTACATCATTGCGACAACTCATCCTGCAAGCCCCCACTATTCCGAAGACAAGTTCAACTGGAAAAGAAGCGTTTCCAGATTTTCGAAAAATTGTTCTTTCCAAAAGCTGGAAGTGCTGGAGTTTAAAGAAAAAGGATCTCTTGCAACAGTGACCTTCACCGCCCATATTTTGGAGGGGAATCAAGATGCGACGTTTACCGAAAAAAGCCTATTTGAAAAAATGGGTGGCAAGTGGTTTTATCGAAGCGGACAGCTGAGAGAGGGACATGCGCCGAATCTCGCCACAGAAGGGCAGCTCAAGATTCTTCCTTTGGCCTACTATGGAGATGCCGTTTTGAAAAAAAAGGGGGAGCCTGTTCTAAAGATCACAGAGGAGATTCGCAAACTTGCTGACGAGATGATCGATACCATGGACGCTTGCGATGGGGTAGGCCTGGCTGCGCCGCAAGTGCACCATTCGGTCCGGATGTTTGTAATCCGCACTCTTTCCAACACGGAAGAAAATTCGGAGATGGGCGAAGCAAAGGTTCTGATCAATCCGAAAATCAGACAAATCGGATCGGAAACCTGGGAGGCAGAAGAGGGGTGCTTGTCAATTCCGGGGTTCAGATCGATTGTGAAAAGAGCTAAAGAGATCGAGGTTGAGTACACGAATCTGGATGGCAAGGTGATTAAGGAGAGAGCGTCGGGATGGCTTGCGCGTGTGATTTTACATGAAAATGATCACATCGACGGGGTTTTATTTATCGATCGACTAAATCTTGAAGAGCAAAAAAAATTAACGCCGGATTTAGAAAAATTGAAGAGAAGAATTCACGATCACAAGACACTTTGAAAACGAAAAAGCTTGTGCAAACAAATGGGCGCATGTTAATAGAATTTCTTCTTACAAAAAAACTTGCCGAGGTGAGTATTGGAAGAGGTTTTCATCCTGCCGCAACCAAAGTTATGCCGAGCCCATGGCATAGAGACAGAAGCGCCGGCGGAAGGACAACCCAAGTTCTTTTACTGGCAAAAGAAAATCGATAAACTCTCTAAAAGAAGACTCAGTTGGGAGGAGTTTTTAAAGGGGACGCCGATTCAAAAGCACCCCGCTCTTCGAATACCCACATCAAAGACAGGCGACACGCTCCTTCACCTAAGCATTTTACAGAGCAAAACCGAACACATCCAGATCCTGGGGCGCGACCCCGTCCTGAAGATCCAGAGAAACCAATATGGGCTTACAGCTTTAGAGCTCGCCGAATTTTTGGGCCGAAAAAAAGAGGCGCAGCTTTTGCAGCCCGCTCTAGAGACAAACTTTTGCCACGCTCCCAACGTCTCCATACCGCCAAGAGAGAGCTCCCATTTCGAAAATCTCGAATATCTCCCAAGACCTGTCTTTGAAAATGAAGAGATCCTCAAAGAGGTGTTTGAAAAGACAAAAAAAGCAAAAGAGGCCGATCTCATCTCTCCTGAGAAAATTTGGATGGGCATCTATTTTGATAAAGAGATTAGACAGGCATTTCATCCGGCAGTTTCCGTTCGATATATCGATGAGAAGGTGGGCTTTGGGGCTTTTGCCGATGAGAGGATCCCGTCTTGCTCTTTTGTCGGCGAATACACCGGGGTGATCACTTTAAGAAATCAGTCCCATATTCATGACAATCATTACTCTGTCCGCTATACTGTCTGGGATATGCTCGAGAAAAAATATGTGCTCGATGGAAAAAAAATGGGCAACTACACCCGCTTCATCAACCACAGTGAAAAGCCCAATCTCTCTCTTCAAGCGATTTATTGGCGAGGTCTTCCGCGGATGATTTTTGTCGCCTTGAGAGAAATTCGCGAGGGATCTCAGCTCACCTTTGACTATGGACCGCTCTTTTGGAAACAATGCTGTCAAATCCCCAAGCCCATTGGATGAATTTCCGGCTCCATGTTGAAAAAGAAGGGATCCGCCGCTCTCTTTTTCTCTCAGAGCTTCAAACCCTCACCCAAGCCCTTTACATTCCGTCTCTTGAGTTTATAGACCCCTCTACAAAAGAAGAGCTGATCCGAAGAGGGGAGAGGCTTCGCAAAAGAGGGGAGATGACTCTCGAGCAGATCTGGTTGGGCAATTACTACAAAAAAGAACTCGAGTCTTTCCATATCCCCCCTCTAGAGCTTCGCTGGATTGACCCCACTTTGGGATGGGGCGTTTTTGCGGCCAAAGATTTCAAAAAACGGGAATTTGTCGCCGAATATTCGGGCCTTGTCCGCAAGCGGAAAAAAGAGGATAACAAAAACAGCTACTGTTTTGAATATGTCTCAGCGGAAGGGCATCCAACGCCTTACATCATCGACGCCCGCGACCAAGGGGGCGTCTCTCGCTACATCAACCACAGCAGCTCGCCGAACCTCACGCCCGCGCTCGCCACCCTCGATCACATCACCCACATCGTCCTCTTTGCCAAAGAGTCCATTGCCAAAGGATCCCAACTGACCTACGACTACGGCCCCGACTACTGGGCTCATCGAACTCCGCCCCTAATAAACTCAGCGAGTTTTTAGTTTTTTTACGCAGGGCCGCCGTCTTGAACTTGAAGTCTTTTTTCTTATCTCATTTTGAAAAACCTGCTATATTGCCCACGCAATGTACAAAAAGCTCCTCTTCTGTCTCCTCGCTTCTTCCATTTATGCGACTGTCAATGAGCCGCTGCGGTGGCAACTGTCATCGGGCTATCGGAATGATCGGATCCATTGGCACTTGCAAAATCCGGGCGATGAGAGCGCGATTTTTTATACCGAGCTCTATCGGAATGTGCAGTTTTGGGAAAACTCGCTGACGCTGAGGGTTATCAGCCGAGATCTGATGTTCTTTTTGAGGGGATCTTATGGGGCCTTTGGAAGGGGAGAGCTGTCTCAGCACTATGAGGGACTTGCGATTACGCAAGACCAGCCGCAGTTTGAGTTTGATACGAGCGGGTGGAGCGCAGACGGATCCGGCTATTTCGGGTATGCGGTCAATCTGACCGATGGAAGAACTTACAAAGTCATTTTGACTCCGCTCATTGGATACTCAGGCCACTTTGAGCAGTTGTCTAGAAAAAATCCGAGTCCCAATCCTTATCTGACGAATGTGGCTGAGGGGGCGAATTTTTTGACGATGTACTCGAGCTTGCCGAATCAGCTGAAGATGGCCTGGTATGGCCTCTTTTTGGGAGTGGGTTTTATCATCGAGCCGGGCGACGGCTTTGTGTTCAATGCGGGCTATGCGTACAACTGGCTCAATGCGAGAACGAAAACGACATTCCAATACCAGGCAGATCTGGGAAGTCCTGTCGTCAGCTCCGATATCACAACCTACAAGATGAAAGCGGTGGCCTCGGGCAATTTGGGACAAACGGGCTGGGCGCAGCTCGATTACATGATCGCAAAATTCTGGAGAATGGGAGTCGGCGCTGAAGTGCGCTACTTTTCAACTCAGGTGCTCACGACAAAGCTGAAGAGCACGGTTCAGGAGCTCTTTCCCGATCCCTCTACGGTGGAAGGGGAGCTGGCGCAAAAATTCAAACTGAGGTGGACTGCCATCTCGGGCTGGTTTCAGATATCGAGGGAATTTTGATGAAGTATCCTCCTCAAGATCAGCTCGTGATGGGCCTGCATGCAATTCAAGAACTGCTGCATCACGCGCCGCACCGTCTGCTTCGCATCTATACAGTTCGTCCGCAAGAGAAGAGAAAGTCTCAACTTTTGGAAGAGTGCGAGAGAAACCAGATTCCGATCTCTTTTGTCGCAAATGACGAACTTTCTAAAATGGCGGGCTCAGACTCCCACCAATCTTTTGTCGCGCATGTGAAGGGGCGAACCTATTACGGCGCGAAAGAGTTTTTGAAAAAGGTGGAAGAAGAGGACCGAGTCCTTGTTTTAATGCTCGATCAGATTTTTGATCCGCAAAATTTTGGGGCTCTCATCCGTTCTGCTGAGTGTCTGGGGGCAAGCGGTGTCTGCTGGTCGAAAAACCGCGGCTCAGACCTCACTCCGGTTGCGGCCAAGGCGAGCTCGGGTGCAAGTGAGATCATCCCCCTCATCCGGGTCTCCAATCTCGCCGACGCCGTGGAGAAGTTTAAGGAGGGGAGATTTGAGATCGTCGCATCTCTACTGGACGCATCGGCTAAAAGCCTCTTTGAGTTCAAATATTCTTCCAGGACAGTTCTAATCTTGGGATCGGAAGGGGAGGGGATCCAGCCCCTCATCCGCAAGAAGGCGGACAAGGCGATCTATATCCCGATGAAAGGGAAGATCCAGTCATTAAATGTCGCCCAGGCAGCCTCTATCATGCTTGCCAAGTGGGCGGGAGAAGCCTAAAGGGGGAATGGGAAGAGGTCTGGGCTTACCTTTTGCATCAAGCTCACGGATTTCCCCTTTCGTTTTTGGTTGAGGTGGGCTTTGGCCCCATAGGGCATTGATTTTGTTGTCTCTTTGAATCTTCCAATTCTTTTCTTTGAGTTTGGAATAAAGAGTGGGAGCTTCCTCATCATCAAACGGAGGGCGGTAGATCTTCGGACCGAAAAGGACTATTTTGCTAACCTTTAACCCTAGAAGATCGGGTTGTTTGATATCAAATTCCTTGCCTTTGATAGAGAGTTCCGTGATTTTTTTGCTACATTTCTCTTTTAGAGAAGAGATTGCTCTATTTAACAATTCTTCATTTTCAATGTCTGAAAAACTGACTGTAACTGTATTTTTTAAAAAATTGAAGTTGTGCAGTACCTCTGCGACTGGCGAACTGTTTGAAATTTTCCCATTCACATCTACGGAATAGACTACATTTTTAATTCCCAGACAGTTTATTTCGATTTTAGCTGACATTTTTATTCACAATTTGTTTTTTGTAAATAATTATATCAGTTATTTATATAAATTTCAATTAAAATAAAAAATATATAAAGCATTAATTTGAATTGAAGAGGAGGTCTATTTTCTCTTGAAAGAGAGGGTTGGTAGGGGACTCCGGTTCAGAAAGCATGGCCCCCATGGCCGTTATTGTTGCCAGCCCGGCGAGGGCCATTCTCTCCAGTATACTCCTATCGGAAGCGCTCCTGTTGAACCAATATTCCGAAAAGGGGAGGACAATTCTCGCCGCCAGTCTATATTTGAAGGGAAACCAAGGGGCTCCGGGCTCTCCGGCGGAGGAAGACGAGTCGAGTTCGACCCATTCGTTTTGACCTTGCAAAATAGTCTTGAGGAAAGAGGTTCCGGTTTCTGTCAACAATCCGTCTGAATTATATAAAGAGCAGCTGTTGCAGGCGTGACGAGGACCAGGGTTTTGTTTTCTGTGCTGAACATGGTATAGAGCATTCAAAGGAAGTTCCGGAGGTATCGCAAATCTGATTCCTTCTGGCGCTGCGGCAAAAGGAGGGACGGGCGCTATGCTAATGACGTATCTTTTACCGGCCTGCCCGGCAATATGGAGAGCTATTTTTAAGCCGTCGCCCAGTGTCATTAAGCTATCGCCAACACTGTCCCGGGCGGTGGCTTTTTGCAACGCTCGATCTGCAACGCGAAATGCCAATGCTTCAATCGGAGCTCTGTTGACCCGAACGCTAAGTTCGATTCTCCGAGAGAGCCCCTCCTCTACGGATCTCATAACCGCCGGGGAGCATTGCGCACCGAGAAAGAGCTTTTGGACTTTTTCCGGATAAAGCCGAAGAATCTCTGGCTTCGTCGCTTGATCCCAAACGGTTTGCGCTTTCCCTCGCAAATCTCTGCAAGTTTTGGACAGGCTGAGAGTGTCTCTTCCACCTAAATACCGACAGACCTCAACATAAACATCTTCTGGAAGATCTTTTATCATTATTATTTTCTCATTTTTTGCTTCTATTTTAGCTTTTTTCAATTTTATTTTAAATAAAAATCTTTTTTTAATTATTATTATCGGGACGGGCGCTTGGGCCAGGGGAGGGAGATACTTGTTTGCCCGTGGCGGGCAAGCCAGGACGCAATGTCGATCTCAAGGGTTTTGGCCTTGGCTATGGCTTCCAGCAGCTCGTCCCACTCTTGAGCGAGGAGAGCTTCGTCGAGAAGATCGAGAAGCTCGTTGTAGTGGGCGGCGTCCTCGTCGATCATCCCCTCTTCAATACAGCGATTGAGGCGGAATTTGATCGCATCGAGGTTCTCAATGGTATCTTCTTTTGCCTCTAGAAAGGAGAGCTTTTCAGGTTTTTCTGCCATGGAGTCCTATAAAGCCTGTTGTACAACCTCTGCAATCAAGATGCAAATAGCAAAAAACATGAGAAATGCCAAGAAGGGCTTTCCTCCACCCAGCTGGCGGGTCTCTTTCGGACAGTGCATCTTGTAGCGAGCGACCCAGGCGAGGAGGGGAGGCATGAGGCCGAATAGAAAAGCGCAGCTCAGCCCGCCTGCATACCCAAGCGCAATGAGGAAGATGTGGGGATAGAGCAGAGCGATGAGCATGGGAATTCCGAAGACAATCAATGTTAGGAGAAGCCTGTGGGAGCCCGTCTTTTTCCATTTGAAGCCGTCTGCCAAAAAGTCGAAAAAAGAAAGGGCAAGAGGGATGAAGGAAGTGGTGAGAGCGAAAAACGCAAAATATTTTCCGATCGTAAAGACGAGCGGATTTTGAAGGAATTGCTTGAGAGGTCCTACCGCGTTTTGGCCTGCAAGCCCCGCCTCAATGAGCCCTCCGGGACCTTCCGCCGGAACGATGCCGAGGATGACGACCTGCCAGATGAGGTAGATGACGAAGGGGATAAAAGAGCCGAGAACAATTGCGAGGCGGATCTTTTTGACATCCCGATTCATGTATGTCATCAGGGTCGGGATGATCACTTGATAGGTGAAGGCTGTAAATAGGATGGGGAGAGCCAGCCACGCTTTGCCCCAGTTGGCGTAGCTGAGAAGTTTGATATCGACATAGGAGTAGGAGACAGCGACAAAGGTGAGATAGCAAAGGACAACGCCGCTGATCAGAACAAGGTTGAGCCTATCGACTGAGTGAGCACCGAGGTAGACAACTGGGGCAAAAACC
>Ga0155551_112_pt1 | contig 9746 bp, 10 predicted proteins | sample RifCSPhighO2_12_FD_107208 | JGI IMG/M metagenome (GOLD analysis project Ga0155551, IMG submission 107208) | Chlamydiae bacterium RIFCSPHIGHO2_12_FULL_49_9
CGTAGTGGCTGAGGATGCGGAATTCCTCGATGGCAAGGTGGGCTGTTTTGCGAAATTTTTCTTCGAAAAGAGCCTCGTTTTTTGCCAAGATATGCACTCTGGGGTGTCTCTCGTTGGAAAAGGGGGCCAGATAGGTTTTTGACAGCGCTACATAGGTATTGGCAAGAGATGCGTGCACTTCGAGATCGGTTGGAGTCGATTTAATCTGGTTGATGTGCTCTTCGACAGCAGACTGAAGAAGGAGCAGTTTCATTTTAAATACATCTTCCCAGTGACAGTATGCAGAGAACCGAGAGATGGGGGAGGCGAGAGGACGTAGGAGTTTTGGGATCTTGTAAAAATTCCACTCAAAATCTTGCAGATAGTTGGAGAGTTTCGAAAGCGCCTCCGCCAAGGAGAGGTGATGTTGGGCTGATCCGGGAGGAAGCGGGAGGACTTGTCTGCACGACTGGATGAATTGCTCTCTGAGATGAACGAGCTGTTCCGGCTTTTTTGCTTGGTAATAGAAGAGAAGCACAAAGTAGGAAAAGCAAGTGAGAAAAAGTCCGCCCAAGGCAAACGCAAGAATGGCTGATTTGCTCAAGAACGGGAGAAATAAAAAGAAGAGAACCAGCTCTGTGCTGAAGACAAGAGAGAACAGCAAATTAAATGTTACAAATGAACGGGTTACTTTCCGAAATTGATACAAGATCGCCCGATAGTATTGGGGAAGATTTTGCTGGAGAAAAGAATCGTCGAATGGAGGTTCGTTTTCGAGTTGTGTTGCCATATTGATTTTAACAGTAGTCTTATATCGTGTAGTCTCTTTTTGGTTTTTTTGCAACACACTTTTCATCGATCTGCGCGGTTTATTTTCCTGAGTTAATCATGTAGTCAATGACCCTTTGACTGACTCCGGAATCTTGCAGACGCCGAACTTGCGCCTGGCTTAAGGAATAGGCGCCATCCGTCTCTCTGATGTATTGGATAATGGTGTCGTCAGCAACTCCGCCCTGGCTTAGCTTGATCACGTCGTTGATTGTCAATGGATCGCCTCGATCCATCCGCTCAACAGTTCTGGGAGAGGTTCTCTCCATCACTTTGCGATCCTGTTGATCGAGGGCCGCTCCAATCAGCCCACCTGCGATGATTCCAGCAGCTCCTCCAATCAGAGCTCCCTTCCCCCCGCCAGCAGCGCCGCCAATCCCGGCCCCGATGACGCTCCCGGCAATGACCCCGGTGCCTGTATTGCTTGCGCAGCCCCCCAAGACGTGGGTGGCAATTAAGAATGAAATAATAGAGAAATGCTTCATAAATTCCCCATCTCCGGACCACCTTTGAATCGAGGTCTCTTAATCCCTCTAACTATTCTTATTTTTAATTAATGTATAGGATTGTTTGGGGTTAATTAAGTAGCGATTTCTTCTCGGAATCGGTAACCAACTCCCCGAACCGTCTCGATCCAGTCAAAAGTAGGCCCCAATTTTTTTCGGAGCGAAGCGATGTGCACGTCGATGTTTCTATCGACGATAAAGGCATCGTCGTTGTTGATGTCGTCGAGGAGCTGGTTGCGAGTGAGAACTTTTCCCCGATTGGTGACGAGCCTTCGAAGGATTCCGAATTCAGACAGGGTGAGCGGAATGCTCTTGTCTGACTTGCGGAGGGCATAACGGTCGATTTCGAGGAGAAACTCTCCAAACTTAACGGCTTTGGTTGGTTTCTCGGGTTCTTTGCCGCGGCGAAGAATTGCTTTGATGCGAGAGAAAAGCACTTTGGGAGAGAAGGGCTTGGGCACGTAATCATCGGCGCCCAGCTCGAGTCCCAAGACGACGTCGATCTCTTCGCCTTTGGCGGAAAGGATCAGCACAGGGATATTTTTCAGCTCGGGATCGCTTTTCATTTTTCGGCAGACATCCAGACCATTTTCTCCCGGAAGCATAATATCGAGAACAATCAGATCGGGCTTTTCTCTTTCAATTGCCCGATAGCCGTTTATCCCGTCCACCTCGACGTGCAACTTATAACCGGAAAGTTCGGCTTGAAGCTTAATCAAGGCGGCGATGTCCTCTTCGTCTTCAATCAAAAGGATTCTTTTTTTCTGGCTCACATTACACCTCTTTTTCTGCTCGAAAATCAATCTATCGTTCAAAATAGTTTCACAGTTTCTTGTTTTTTTTCAATCAGAGAATCGAGATTCGTTCCACCGAGTCGATTTCTGAGCCAAAAAATAGGGGCGCGAATCGCTTGAATTTATCTGGATCATCGCTTGCAAAAAATTGATAGCGAGGAGCTTGAGCGGCCACGTTGAGCAGGTTGGATCTCAAAAGAATTTCGCGCGTTTGAATTGCGCAAATTTCAGCAGGTTCTATGAGTTTGACTGCAGGTCCAAGGACATCTTGAATGGTGGTTTTGAGCAAAGGGTAATGGGTGCAGGCGAGAAGAGCCGAGTCGATTTGTTTGTCTTTCAGAAATGCAAGATAGTGTTCTGCGATGAGATGGGCGGAAGGGTGATCAAAAAGGCCTTCTTCGACCAGTGGAACAAAAAGGGGGCATGCGGTAGGGAAAAGAGTCGCCTTTTGGTTTTGCTGCAAGATCAGAGATTGGTAGATTCCGGATTGGATTGTGCTTGTTGTCCCCAAAATAGCGATGCGCCAGGATCGAGTTGATTGTTTGAGTAGTTCGATACCCGGCTCAGTCACTCCGACAACCGGTATTGGCAGTTTACTTTTGAGAGTTTCCAGGGCATGACAGCAGGCGGTATGGCAGGGAATGATGAGGAGTTTGATGTTTTGTTTGAGGAGAAAAGAGGCGTTGTTCAGCGCGTACTCGAGAACAGCCTGGGGCGATTTATTGCCATAAGGAAGATGGGCTGTGTCTCCAAAATAAACAAGGTGCTCGGAGGGGAGATGTCTTGCGATCTCTTTCATCACTGTTAGGCCGCCGAAGCCGGAGTCAAATAGGCCGATGGGACGAGTTTTGTCCATCGCTACTCTGCCGGGATTTGGATTTCTTGGCCGATTACGATGAGATCGTTGTCGAGGCTGTTGAGTTTTTTTATTTTTTCAACGGAAGTTTTGTGCGCCTTCGCTATTTTTTCAAGAGAGTCGCCTGAGCGAACTTTGTAGATTTTAGAAAAAGTTGCCACTCCTCGAGAGCCTTTGGCAATCGATTCAATGGCGCCTTTGAGTTTTGCGAGTTCATCAAATTTTCGATTTTGCAGAAGGATTTCCTGCTCGAGCTCCTGAATCCGATCTTTGAATTGACTCAATGACGCCGTCGTTTCATTTGCGTGGGATAGGAACTGTTGCGCGCTTTGAGAGCTTGCATTTTGATTTTTCTCTAAAAAAGCCCATTTTTTTTCAAACGACTGGATTTGCTGCGATAACAACTCGATTTTTGCCTGCTGCTGTTCCAAGCCCTCTTTCTTGAGAGTTGCCAAGGCGTTTTCATAGTATTTAATCCTGCCGTCCAAGATCTGAATTTCGGTTTGGAAGCAGTTGATGTCATGTCTTAGATCGTCGAGAGTTGTCTGGACTTCATGGACGGTGAGCTCCCACTGGTGCTTTTCATCGTGGGGAGACGACTTTAGCGGCGAGCAAGAAGTTAGGGTGGCGAGCGACGCAAACAGGAGTGGATAGATCTTGAGTGGCATAACCGGGTGTCCTCTATTCTGAATGGGGATCTACTTTTCGTAGATTTTGAATTCAGAGCGGCGGTTGAGTTTCCAATCTTCTGGAGAATTGCCGTTTGCAATGGGCTGTTCTTTGCCCCTTGAAACGGTGTAAATCCGATTGAGATCCACGCCATTTTTGACGAGGAAGGATCGGACATAGTTGGCGCGCCGCATTCCGAGAGCCATGTTGTAGCTTGCAGAAGCTCTTTGGTCTGTGTGCCCTTCGATCACGAGATAAAGATTCGGATTTTTCTTGAGATGGGCGGCCAGTTTTGTCAGAGCTGCGATCTCAGCTCGATCGTGAAGCACGTGGCTGTCTGTTTCAAAGTGGAGCGCCTGGAAAATGGACCTTAAATCATCCGGCGGAAGATAAAATTCATCGAGAGAAGGAAAGCCTCTTTGGCCTGGGATTCCCCTTGGTTGAGGAAGCGCTGTGTCAGAGGCGGCAAATTGCTTGAGGTCTGAATCTCTTAAGGGGATGAAGTCGTCATCGTAGGGTCCCAGGAATTCTTCGTCTGAGGTGAGCATGCGCGATTCGTAGTCTTTGCCCCAGATCGCGTCGACGCCTTTCTGCATGTATCTCCCTGCAGTTTTGACATCTTCCCATGTTTGGCTGCTGTTTTTCGAGCACGCAGAAAGCAATAAAATGGCCGCAGCGCACAAAAAATGGATTTGCTGTTTCATATTTAGACTCTCCCCAATCCTACTGAAGATCAATTTAACCGATGAATGAATTCTTATCTAGTCTCCCAAGTTGGGAAACGTTTTTGGCCTGAGGTTTTGTTGATGAGGATCGGTTCCGGATGGTTTACGTTAACGAGATAAAGCTCGCACGCATCTTCCCCTTCTGTGTTGTAAATGAGATGAAGACTGTCGGGGGCCCAAGCGGGGTTTTCTTTATTCTCGGGACTCGCTGTCAGCGGATACTCTTCTTCTGTTTTAAAATCGTAAATCCAGATTTGTCGAACGCCGTCGAGTTTTGCGCTGTAGGCGAGTTTTGTTCCATCAGGCGACCATGAGGGAGAAGTGTTCTCTCGATTTTTTTTGGTTAAAAGGGCGGGGCGCGGCTTGCTCGTTTGCTTTGGACTTCCGACGCTCATCAAGTAAATGCGGGGAGGCCCATCTTTGTCTGATACAAAGGCGATCTGCTCGCCGTCGGGGCTGTATGTCGAGGAGGCTTGAGTGGCTCTTGGCGCTGAGAAAAGCTGCCTTGCTTTTCCGATCGGATCTCCTTTAGAATCAATGTTTTGAACGAAAAGATCGGGTCTTCCTGCCGCATCGGTTATAAATGCGACCTGATTCCCCTTTTGGCTGACGCTGGGCAAAAGCTGGTTCCCTTTTAAAGAGACCCACACTTCGCCTTTGGCGTCCGAGAGGCGTGAGCGGCAAATCTTAGATTGGCCATTTTTTTCAGTGACATAGTAGAAATCGGCTCCCTCTTTTTCTTTTGGGAAAAAGCCGGGCGACATGCAGTAGCCTTTTTCATTTGTCACTTGGCGCGCATTGGCTCCGTCCGAATCGCAAACCCAGATTTCAGAATGCCACTCAGGTCCGTCCGCATGGGGATTTTTCATCCTCTTCGCATAGAGAATTTTCAGCGAGGCAATCCCCTCAACGCCTGTTAAATCTTTATGGATCGCATCGGCCAGGCGGTGGATATGGCGGCGATCGCTGTCTAGATTGCCGCTGAGCGCAAATTCGGGATATTTTTTGGAAGTTCCTTTGGAAATGTCGAAGACAACTGCGCTAAAGCGATTTTGAGCTACTTGAATGGAGATGGCGTGAGAATAGGGCTGTTTTTTCCAAATGGCGAGATTGAAAGCTGCGCGCACTTCAGGATAGCGAAAAGTCGATTCGAGATCGTCCAATCTGGAGGCAACTGCAAAATAGCCTCCTGCATTGAGATCGAATTCGAAAGTGGCTCTCAGTTCCTCGAAATTTCTCCAGTCGTATTGAGAGGGATCGGTGTGGAGATTGGAGAGATAAATCGGTTTTAAAGAAGAGCGCGTAGGAAGGCGCACTTCGAGCTCTTGGCTGAAGAGGAAGAATGGGAGGAGAAGAAGACTAATGTATTTCCACATTGCGAAAAGTGATGGTAAACGAGAGTGCTGCGTCATCTATGCTGAAATCATTAAAACATGGGAAGGCAAGCTCAGGCAATCGCTTTTTGAGAAAAGCGGCGTTTTTTTGGCTCTTTGCATCCAAGATTAGACAATCGATCAAATTTCCAAACCGATCGATTCGAATTTCAGCTCTCACATCTCCATGTTCCGGAAGGTCGAGAGAGTGTTGCAGATAGGTGATGAGAAAATCGGCATATTCGGGAGAGGCTCTCGACTCCTCTGCAAGATGCGCTACGGGTTCAATTTTCGCTGGGAGAGAAAGTGTGGAGCGCTTGGAAGGTTCCGCGGGCGCAACTGCATCGAGACTTTTTGCGATTTCTTCCAAAGCGCTCTCAATTGGTTTTGGCGCTGCTTTCTTGGCGGTTTGCTTGGGCTTTGCTTTAGAAACGGCTTTTGCGGTAGGCGGGTTTGATTTTTCTGCCTTCTTTGCGGGAGCAGAAGGTGCCGTTTTTTGCACTTGGATAGCGGGCTTCGGCGCTGAAGGCTCAAAAGTTCTCACAATGATTGGACGCGGTTTTGAGAAAGACCTTGTGACGAGATGGTGAAAAGCGAGACAAAACACAATTAAAAAATGAACTGACCAGACAACGATTGCGATCTGTTTTTTTCTTGGGAAAGCAGCAAATTTCCTTGAAAATTCCATCGAGAACCTATCCCATTAAAATTTTTCGTCGATTTTTGGGATTATTTTGGCCGATTTTCGATTCTTTTAGTGGGGATCATATCAACAAAATATATTACCCCCACTAAAAGAATCGAAAAGTCGGCTCAAAAGAACCCAAAAATCGACTGAAACTTTTTAGTGGGATAGGTTCAACTAGGCTTCAAAATCACATCCATGTGGTCAAAGCCGGCATTTTCCAAGGCGTTTTTAACTGTTTGGTAAGTGCCAAACTGAGCTTTTTTATCATGGATGAGTTGGGGGATTGCTCTCGGATGGCGCTTTTTTTCTTCGCGAAGCTGCGCTTCTAGTTGAACAACCGTCACTTTTTGCCCCCGGTGCCAGATCGAATTATCCGCATGGACGGAGATCGTAATCTGGCTTGTTTCCGGCGTTTCTTTTTTTGTGCTGGCAGATCCCGAGGCGAGATCGACTGAATCGATCTCCAGGATGGGGGCGATCAACATGAAAGTGATCAAAACAACAAAAACAACGTCGATGAGAGGAGTGAGGTTGATGAGCGTTTCTTCAGATGAGTCGGACTCAGGGGGCTGTTTGAATTTTCTCTGCATGATCCGGCCTGCGGTATTGGAGTTCAACTGCGGTCAAAAGGAGCTGAGAAAAATCCTCCATGTCTCTTCGATATTCCCGCGCGGCATTTTTCAAGTAGTTGTAGCCGATAAGAGCTGGAATAGCGACGACAAGGCCGATGACTGTTGTGGCGAGCGCCATGGAAAGACCGGAGAGCATCGCGCTATTTCCGGAGGAAAAGCCTCTGGAATGGAGCTGAGCGAAGGTGAGCAGAATGCCCCAAACCGTTCCCAAGAGTCCTAAAAAGGGACCTAGTGTGACAATGGTGGAGAGGATGAAGAGATTTTTCTCCAGGGTTTTAAGTTGGGCGGCTAGAGCGGTGTGAACTTGAGATTCGACCAGGCCTAGGTCTGCCTCGGAAAGAAATACTTCTGAAGTTGGAGCGTAAAGGTGGTTGCGGCCAATGATCTGAAGTGTTTTTTGCTTGAAGGCTTTGTAGATTTCGAAAAAGGGGTGAGGCACCTCGACAATTTGGCTGGATCTTGTAAACTGAAGATTTAGCGGATCTTTCTCTGAGAAAAGGGAGGAAAATTCGGCGGAGAGTTTTTGCACCTGATGAAAAATCCATGCCTTACGAATGAGAATGGTCCATGAGAGCGCAGAGAGCAGAAAGAGGCCCCAGAAAATGAGCTTTCCAAACCAATCGGACCCGACATAGGCAGTGATAAACGGATTGCCGCTTGCCAAGAGAATGAAATTCATATTTTTTGCCTTCAATTTTATAGAAGGGATAGTCTAATGAGAGCTAAAAGTCAAGGATCGGACTGTGGATTACTATTTTGACTCGCATGCGCACTTGAGCTCGGAAGAGCTTTATCCGGGGATTAGGCCGATTCTCGATCGGGCAAAAGTAGCCGGAGTTGGCAAAATGCTCAATATTTGCACCGATGCAAAGACGCTAGAACATGGGCTTCTTTTAGCGGAGAAATATCCCCAAATTAAAAACGCGGGGGCTACGACGCCTCATGATGCAGAAACTCTCGGGGAAAAAGAATTTTCTCTCTTTGCCGACGCAGCAAAGAGCGGAAAGTTGGCGGCGGTTGGAGAGACGGGTCTCGACTACTACTACAAAGAGTTAGATAGAAAGATCCAGAAAGAATTTTTGATCCGCTATCTCCGCTTGGCAAGCGAGACAAAACTCCCTGTCATTTTTCATTGTAGAGAAGCCTTTAGCGATCTTTTCTCAATCGTGGATGCGGAATATGGCGCCAAGGCTGTCTTGCATTGTTTCACAGGGAGCATTAAAGAGGCGGAAGAGGTGCTCGCAAGAGGGTGGTATCTCTCTTTAAGCGGGATAGTCACTTTCAAAAAGTCAGAGGAGCTGAGAGAGGTTGCAAAAATGGTTCCTCTAAAGCAGCTCTTAATTGAAACGGACGCTCCTTATTTGGCGCCTCAAAGCAAGAGGGGTAAAATAAATGAGCCCGCCTTCTTGCCAGAGACAGCTGCTTGCATTGCCGCTGTAAAAGGGATCCCTGTAGATGCTGTAGCTACAGCTACTTTTGAAAATGCAAGCCACCTTTTTTACTCTTGAACCTATCTCAACTAGAGTTTAAAAAAAGACTCTAGGAGGCAATTGCAAAACTCATTTGCCCGTAAAAATCGCCCTTTTGAGGTCATTTGCGTCCCAGCTCCTCACCCAACCCACTAGGGGTTGGGCTCGTCGCAGGGACCGTGGCGGCCATGCCGCCACTCGCAAATGGCCTCAAAATCATCGATTTTTCTGGGCAAAGCAGTTTTGCAATTGCCTCCTGGGAGATTTTATGACAGTTCAAGCGGCTCATACATCAAATGATTTTATTTGGCGGCGCGTTCATTCTCTCATGGGGCTTTGGCTCGTTCTTTATTTGTTCATTCACCTGACGGTTAACTCTCAGGCAGCTCTTTGGATTGGCGACGACGGGAGCGGATTTATTCGGCTGGTTAATTCGCTCGAATCACTCCCCTATTTGCAGGCGATCGAAATTGTGCTGATTGGCATTCCCCTCTTGGTTCACATGGTCTGGGGCGTCAAGAGGGCGCTCAGCGCGAAAGTCACTTCGGGAAGAAGCGATGGGACAAGTCCTTCTTTGAGCTACTCGCGCAACCGGGCGTTTACTTGGCAAAGGCTCACCTCTTGGATTTTGCTCGTTGGGATTGTAGCGCACGTTGTGCACATGCGATTTTTAAATTTCCCTAAAGAGGGAGTTGTTCGGGGGAAAAAACAGTTTTTTGTCCCGGTTACATTTGATGAGGGACTTTATAGCTTGGGAGGGAGGCTGGGCGTCGAGTTTTATACCTCGGAGCAGATTGAGGCGCTAAAGAACAAGAGATCTTCGGCGGAAATTCCTATCCCCAGTTTAAGCGAGGGCGTCAAGCCCGCTGAATACTCGGCGGAAAAAGAGGAGAGAGTTGAAGCGATCCAGATCGGAGATACTCAATGGATTGATGAAATTAGCTCTTACAAGCTCAAAAAATATCAAGTCGTCGCAGCCACTTGCAATCCGGGAACGGCGATGCTCCTCATGGTGAGAGATTCTTTTAAAAAGCCTTGGCTTGCCGCTCTATACACAATTTTTGTGCTCGCTGCCGCTTTTCACGCGTTCAACGGTTTTTGGACTGCGATGATCACTTGGGGGCTCATTTTATCTTACCGCTCGCAAAAAGCGATGATCCCTGTTGGCTGGATTGGAATTGCGCTCCTTTCTTTTTTGGGACTTGCTGCGATTTGGGGCAGCTATTG
>Ga0155551_188_pt1 | contig 9302 bp, 5 predicted proteins | sample RifCSPhighO2_12_FD_107208 | JGI IMG/M metagenome (GOLD analysis project Ga0155551, IMG submission 107208) | Chlamydiae bacterium RIFCSPHIGHO2_12_FULL_49_9
GGGTTTGGTGCCCGAAATGAGCCCCCGATTCGAGCAATTCTTTAATGGTGACTTTTGCTTCTTGCTGTGCTGTAGCCAAAATGATCCTCAGTTTGCGTAAATGTACATGTTTCTAGCGCCTGGACAGAATCGAACTGACACTCGTAGCTTGGAAGGCTACTGTTCTACCATTGAACTACAGGCGCGTTTAAAACGGCGTTTTTAAAAAAATCGAAATAGTAGTTTTACCCTAAAAAGCCTTTTTTTCCAAGGAAAAATCGACAAACTTAAATTCGAGAAATTTTTCACCTCTTCGGATATGATCTGAATCGGCAATAAATATAGCGCTCCATGATGGCTGATCCTCCCATTTCTTCCAAAGCCAATCGCGTTTTAAAGGGAATTCTGATCGCCTTTCTCATCATCGTTTTGAGGATCTGGCATCTGGGAGTAGTCCAGAGGGAAGAAAAACTCCTCGAGTCGGAGAGGCCAAAACAGAGGACGATCATCCTAAAAGCCAACCGGGGCACCATCTGCGATAGATTTAATATCCCGTTAGCTATCAACAGGATATGTTATAATGCGGCCATTTATTACGGCCAGATCGCCCAAATTCCAACGATCTCGTGGCAGACCGGTGAGTCCGGCAAAAGAGTGCGGATTTTTCCCCGCAAAGAATATATTCGAAATCTCTCTGAGATTCTCTCCCGCGCCCTTCAAATGGATGCCGATCGGATCGAGGATTTGATCCACTCGAAAGCCTCCCTCTTTCCCCATGTCCCCTTTATCATCAAATCGGGCCTTTCCGAAGAGGAGCATTATCGGCTCAGAATGCTCGAAAAAGACTGGCTGGGCATTCATGCGGAGATCGCCTCAGAAAGGTTTTATCCTCACGGGAAGACGGCCTCCCACATCATCGGCGCCATGGGAGCCATTAACCAGAAGGAATACTCCCGCATCGCAGAGGAGATCCATCTCCTTCAGGAGACGCTCAAATTCCAGGAAATGGGCCTTGAGAGCTCGCTCCCTCCCGGCTACATCTCGATTGAATCGGTCTATCAAAGACTCGGGGAGCTTAAAGAAAAAGCTTACACGATCAACGATCTTGTTGGAAAAACCGGAATTGAAGCAACCCTTGAGGAGGATTTGAGGGGCTTTTTCGGGAAAAAAACATTTGAAGTCGATCAAAAAGGGCGCTCTTTGAGAGAGCTGCCGGGAGGGAGGGAAGCCGCTGCTGGCAAAAAAGCGGTTCTCTCCATCTCTTTGGAGCTTCAGGAATTTGCAGAGGCGCTGCTCGCCCAAAGCGAAAAGAAAAGGGAGAATTGCAGTCTTGGAACCGACCCTTTAGACAAAAAGAGAAAAATTCAAAAGCAGCCGTGGATCAAAGGGGGCGCCATCGTTGCGCTCGATCCAAATACGGGAGAGGTGCTCGCTCTCGCAAGTTACCCAAGATTCGATCCGAACGATTTCATCCCTTCCGCGAACGCCTCTTTGCGAGAAAAAAAACAGATCGAGGTGTGTAGATGGCTTGAAAATGAGGCTTTCATCGGCGCGCTTTGGGATGGAAAAGAGTTGCTGAAAAGAGAGTCGATCCACTTCACTGAAGAGGAAAAAGTTCTCGACTGGGAATTTTATCTCGATCTTCTCTTGCCGAAAGAGAACCCTCTTAGAAATCTCTTCTCCAAATCGCTTCAGGTAGCCGATGCGATCCGAATCCAGGAGGACTTCGAGGAGCTTCTCTTCTTTTCAAAGCTCTCCGACCCGAAAGCGCTTCTCGATCAACTTTTCCCTCCTGATGGCAAACCAAGCCGAGTTAAAATCGACCAGGCCCTAAACGCGCAAAAGCGGCTCGAATTACTCCTGGGCCCCATTTCCTCAAACAGCGACAAACTCTTTGCAATCGATCTTTGCAGAATGCTTGTCTACAGCCCCGCCTTTAGCGACGCCCTTCTTAAAGAGATCGGCTCGCTCAAAATCGACGCCTATCGCTCCCTTTGCCAAAGCGTGCAAAGACTGGAGGCAAAGGTAAAAAGAGATTGGGAGCAAAAGTTTCATGAAACCGAGTTTCGCATCTGGAAAGAGGCGCATCAAAAAGAGTTTTTGGCCCAAAAAAGGGAGGAGGAAAGGGAAGCAAAAACTTATGCAAGGCCCTATGTCGATTATTTGGACAAAAAAGAAAAAGAGCAATTTGCGCTCCTTTGGGAGGAGAAAAGAGGCTCTCTTCTCTTCGAACAAAGAGCCGGCTCCCCCGAGCTTGAAAAGATCTGCAAACAACTCAACCCGGAACTCTCCATCGAACTCATCTGCACTCTTCGCTCCTTCAATCAGCTCAGCCGGCCTCTTCTCGGCAGCTATTCGAAGCTGCACAGCCGCGGAGCTTTTCAGACGGAAAAAGATCTCGCCGCCGCCTTTTATCCAACAGGGGGATTTGGGTTTAGTAGATCCTACGCCTTCCAGGGAAGCGCGCCGCAAGGATCGATTTTTAAACTTGTGACTGCCTTTGAGGCTCTTCGACAAAATAAGAGCCTCACTCTCATCGACGAGCTCGGCTGGGATCCGAAAAATCCATCGGAAAAAGGGGAAATTGTCGCCTACACGCTGAACAAAAATCCGTATCTTCGATTCTACAAAGGGGGCCGCCTTCCAAGAAGCCACGCCTCATCGATTGGGAAAATCGATCTTGCGGGCGCGCTCGAACAGTCGAGCAATCCCTATTTTTCGATCCTCGCGGGCGATCTTTTGGAAAATCCGGAAGATCTCTCCGGCGCAGCTCGCCTGCTCGGCCTTGGAGAAAAAACAGGCATTGAGCTGCCGGGAGAAATAAGGGGACGCGTTCCCACAGATCTCAAGTCCAATCGCACTGGCCTCTATTCAACTGCTATCGGTCAGCACACTCTTCTCTCAACACCTCTTCAAAGCGCCGCTCTCCTCGCTCTGATTGCCAACGGGGGCGATCTTTTAAAACCGAAAATCGTCAAAGAAGCGATCGGCCTTACGGTAGGAAGAAAGCCGCTCGACGCATTTGCAGCAACAAACTATTTGGCCAAGGCAGAGCTATCATCGATCGGCATCCACTTTCCTCTCTTTACAGCCGTGCATAAATCGACATCAAGACCGGTTGAGAAGAAAATGGTAACAGAGGTGAAAAGAACCGTTCCCCTTTCCGATTTTATGCGCCATCAGCTCCTGGAGGGGATGGATCGGGCTGTTTGGGGCCCCAAAGGGAGCGCAAGACCCACTGCGATCAAGCTCCTTCTCTCCAATCCCCTTTGGATGCGCGATTATCTCTCGTTGCAGCACCAGATGATTGGGAAAACGAGCACAGCTGAAATTCTCTATAATCCAAACATCAATCCCTCGAGCAAGCCCCAAGTTTATAAACACATCAGCTTTGGCGCGATCGCGTTTGAGACGGATCCTCATCATCCAACGAGAATACGAAGAGATAGACCGGAGCTCATTGTAATCGTATTTTTACGATATGGAGATGGGGGAAAAGAGGCGGCGCCTTACGCTGCGCAAATGATCCGCAAATGGCGCGAGATCAAAAAATCGCACAGTCTTTGAAGTGGGGAAAATAACAGGATCGCTGCTATCGCAGCGGCAGGATCCTCGCAAAGTGCGAGGGCAAGATAAAAAATCCTCTATCCTGCCGACGCGTTAGCGTCGATCCTGCTGCAGCCCTTGGCTGCGATCCTGTTATTTTTTTCCTACTTATGCAGAACTGTTTCTTTCAGAGCTTTTTTGGGCAGTAGCGTTTTGGAAAAGTAGGCAATCGTCGATTTGAGCCCCTGCTCGAGCGCCACTTTCGGCTCCCAGCCAAACAGCTCTTTGGCCTTTGAGATATCGGGGCGCCTTTGCTTCGGATCGTCCGAGGGAAGCGGCATAAATACAATCTCCGAGCTCGACTTGGTAAGCCGAATCACCTGGCGCGCCAAATCGCCGATTTGAAATTCGGTCGGATTGCCAATATTGACGGGTCCTGTCACGCCCTCCTCCGAATTCATGAGACACAAGATGACGTCTATCAAATCGTCCACATAACAAAAAGAGCGCGTCTGGCTGCCGTCGCCATAAATCGTGAGCGGATCGCCTCTGAGCGCCTGCACAATGAAGTTCGATACAACTCTTCCATCATTGGGATGCATCCGGGGGCCGTATGTGTTGAAAATGCGGCCGACTTTAACCGGAACCCCGTTCATTCTGTGATAATCGAAAAAGAGCGTCTCGGCGCATCTTTTCCCCTCATCATAGCAAGACCGGACGCCGACTGGATTGACGTTCCCCCAATACTCCTCTTTTTGAGGATGAACGTGAGGATCTCCATACACTTCGCTCGTCGACGCCTGAAAAATTTTGCACTTCAATCTCTTCGCAAGTCCGAGCAAATTTAAAGCGCCCAAAACACTTGTCTTTGTCGTCTGAATGGGGTCTGCTTGATAATGAAGCGGGGAAGCGGGGCATGCAAAATTGTAAATCTCTTCGACCTCCACCTGCAGCGGTAAACAAACATCGTGGCGGAGCACTTCAAAATGGGGATGGTCCAGAAGATGAAGGATATTCGCGCGGCTCCCCGTGAAAAAATTATCCAGGCAGATCACTTCATGCCCCTGCTCGATCAGCCTATCGCAGAGATGGGAGCCTAAAAATCCGGCTCCTCCGGCGACAAGAATCCGCTTTTTTCTAAAATCTTTCATTCCATTTCCGCTGCTAAAAAGGTCAATCGACACCGATTTTCAGAGTACGCCCAATCTGCAAAGAGTGTCAACTGCTCAGTTGGCTCTCCAGAAACAGTGACGATTGCTTTATCAGAAAGCCTCAATGGAGCCAATGATTCCGCTGAATCCAGAGGAGCTTTCACATAGAGGAAAATCCAATCGTACGTTTTTTTCAGACTCCCTATGAGCTCTATAAATTCATGCGATTGGATCAGCTCCGTGCCATATGGGGTAAATCCGCCGGATGGAATCCAATCGAACCCTTTGCCTTTCCGAATCGGCAATTCAGAGGCTTCCCTTTTCCACACCTGATAAAGTCCGGGAATCTCTCCGCTCTTGCACTTCACTGAAAAATCACAGCGGAGGACAATCGATTTATAGGACATCAAAGAGAGGTGCTCTCCCAACGCATACGAGTAATTGGGCCCGCTCCCCGAGATGAGAGAGACCACTTTTCCCGCCCCCTTATTTTTTAGGAAAAGGGACAGCTTTCTTAGCAGATCCAAATCAGGTCCTGTAGGAGCCTCCGCTAAAGGCCCATCGCAAAATGAGCTGATCTTGCCAAGAATAGGCAGTCCCATTGCCTGGAGCTTCTCAAATGACGAAGGAAACCCTTTAAACACCGTCCGAATGAGCGAGAAAAAAAACGTCCCAAACACAGCTGCAAATGCGCCCATGAAGGCCATCCATCGGATCTGAGTTGGGTTGGGGACTTTCGGAACAATCGCCAAATCGAGCGGCTTGGATTCGACATGATGGAGATGATGAGAGATTGTCTTTGACTCGACAAGCTCTGTAAACATCTCCATAATTTTTGAGTTCATCCTCGTTCGCACCTCAAGCCACCTTTCCAGTTTCCACCTTTCGGGGAGATCTGATGCGATCGTTTGAATGTCCTGCATTTTCATCTGCAAGACAGCTTTTTTTTGCAAAAGGGCTTCGCGCCGATCTATGAGTGAATCTTTAGCCTGCTCATAATAGGCGGAGATTTGTTGATTGATGCAATCAAGAGAGGTTCGTTGGAGAGCTTCCATTTTATCTCTGATCACAGAAGCATGGATCTCTTCCACTCGCAACAACTGATCCAAGTGGCTCGCTAACACCGATTTATGCAAAGAGATTTCCTCTTTTCCTCTTTCCTCTTCTTTGGAGCTTCTATATTTTTCATTTTTGATATGAAGCGCAGCCTCTCCTGCGGAAACAATCAGCTTTTGACTCAAAGGATCTTTCAGTAAAGAACTCAATGAACTCAGCTCAAAATCGGGGCGAGGAATCTCATTTTTTAAATCCGTATAGAGCTTAATTTGGGCCTTTGCTGCATCAAGCTTGGCATTGTATTCGGCAAAAAGTGCGCGGGCTGTATGCAGATCGATTCCATCTAACTCAGTCTCTTCTCCCCCGTGTAAAAGCCGCTCTTGCAACATGTTTTCCCGAACCGAAAGGAGCCGCATGCAATTTTCAATATAAAGAACTAAATCTTCCTTGGCTTTGCTTTCCCCTGATTTTTGAACTCGCTCGATCCAACTCGTAAGATGAGAGCTGAAAAATTCAGTCGGCGAATGGTTTAAAATGGATAATGAAGCCAACTCGCCCGGGAAAAGGGCTTCACGGCTGTCTACAGAGGCCAAAAAACGCTCTAAAAGCGCCCTTTCCTGCCTCAGTTCTTGAAGCTCTTTCGAACGAAAGGCAACCTTTTCATCAAATGAAAGCCCCTTTTCTTTTCCTCTTCCGGAAACCTCTATAAGGTCTCTTTGTTGTTTGAGCTCGTGAATGACGTGCCAAAGAGACGCTCCGGACAATGCCTCATTTTTTGTAAAGCTGAGAATTCCGCCCGTTTTCTCTGTTTCAGAGAGGAGGGCTAAATCGGTTTCAATCGCGCACAACTCAGAAAACATCTGCTGGTGGGGGACAAGGAGCCCTCTTGCCTGATCGTCAACACCAAAATAGCCGCTCTTTTCAAGATTCGATCCCATATGAGCCGCATACGCTTGGAATATATCGTCGAGTTTTGCGTAAAGCTGCTGTTGTTTTTTTTCCAAATAGACAAACTGCTCATCAGCCAGCTGATCGTGATCTCGCTTCAAATAGTTTTGGTATTCCCTCATCAACTGGTTGAGCACTTTTGCCGCAAAATGTCTGTCTCTATGAGCAAAAGTGAGATCATAAATGGATTTGCTTGCTTTTTGAGGGGCAATTTTAAGATCCGATTTCAACCCCTTTGCAATCCCTTCCCAAGGAGAGATCGTCAGAGGATAAAAGGCGTTGATTTTGAGTTGATGCGGAGGTTTTTCTACCGTGAAGGAGAGATTTTCAAGCCGTACTTCTGAGCCAAGCGTTCCTTCTGCTATTTTGGTCTTTTTATCCTCTGAATAGAGGACAAACTGACTCGCATCGGAAAAACGAAGAAAAAATGAGAGGCTATTTTCTCCATCATAAAATACATTTTTAAAAATAAACCCGTCGAGATCATCAATCAGCTTTCCCATTTCAATTTTGAGATTGTCCCTTGTGCGGCTTAACACCTTGGCAATCAACCATCTCTGATTAGACACGCTCGCTTGAAGCCCCATTTGATGAACAAGCGGTTTCAAAACCTGGTAAGATTTCATGAGCACAATGGCCTGAGGCTCAGCCCCGCCAAATCCACCGCCGCTCAAAAGGTCTCTTAAGGAGCCGCCTCCGTCCGATCTCTCAGCGCTCTCCTTGAAAGTGGCTTCCGCTTTGTATTTGGGGGCTTTTATGATTGAGAGAAAAGCGAAGAGGAGAGATCCGATCAGAGCTGCCTTGATCAGTTTTTTCTTTTGTCTTTTAAAAAGGTCCGACACATCGCTTAAAGTGAAAATCCGCTCATCAGCCTGATAGCGAGACGGCTTTTCACTCACGGGACGAAAATCCCCCAGCTACCGCATTGTTTACCTATGAACTCAATTCCTCCAAAGGCCGGCAAGAGCTGCGAAATGAATCGATTCCATTCGGTGATCGGTTTGGCCGCCACAAAGACAATATCGCCCGGCATCAAAAGAAGGCTGTCGTTCGGAAGATGGATCACATGCTCCCAACTCAAAGTGTAGATTTTCGGTTTGCAGATGTTGCCGCGGATCACCTGAATGTAAGATCTGTCCCCCGTAAATGGGATCCCTCCCGCCTCTGCAAGGGCATGTCTCAAAGACATAAATCCGGAAGGAAGACTGATCACGCGCTCGCGGGCTACTTCACCCATCACCATGAGGCTTGCAGCTGAAGGCTCGGCAATATAAATCTTGTCGCCGCCGCGCATGACGATATTCTGACTCATATCGCCCTCTTTTAAGAGCCTGTTGAGATCGACCGGAAGAAGCGCTCCATCTCTTGCAACATAGCTTTTAAATAAGTTGGCGTCAGTGGGCACCCTCGCCTTAGAAAGAACATCGAAGAGGCGGATTTTCCCATCGACGGGAACGCTCGGAACAGAAACAAGCCCAGCGAGCTCCACTTTTCTCACGATTCTGTCTTTGTATGTGACGAACACCTCCATATCCTGGATGTGTCTGGCGTAGTGATCTTCGATTTTTTTCTTCGCCTCGCCGAGAGTGAGCCCCTCGACTTTCACAGACGAGATATCCGGTAGAGAGATCTCCCCCCCAACTACCTGATAGCCGATTGAGTTGCCGATTTCCGATACGGCCTGAACGATGTCGTGTCTTTTGGGATGATATAAAAAGATCCTCAAGACGTCGTCTTCATGGATCCGATCCTGGTATTCTTCCAGATCCTCATCGCCCAGCTCGGCAACCGAATACCCTTCCATCTCTAAAATCGAGAGCTTTCCCTCCCTGATTTTGTAGGAGTCGAGAACAAACTCATCGGCTCCAAATAAATCCTTGCCCATGTAAGGACCGCTGCAGCTCGCAAGATAGAGAGCCAAGAAAAAAGATGCCAATCGCCTCATCAAATGACCGATTCTTTACATTTCAGAGCAAGCTGGTATAAGATGTACCCACGAGAAGCTCCCTTGTATAGCACAAGTTTTTTTATCAGGACAAGGTTTTAATCGATGAAGCGAATACTCATCACAGGCGCTGCGGGATTTATCGGATTTCATCTGGCGCGCTATTTGAAGATGAGAGGCGATTTCGTTATCGGCCTCGACAACTTCAATTCTTACTATGATCCTCTCTTAAAAAAAGAGCGCGCTCAAATTCTTTCACAAGAAAAGATCTTTGTCGAAACCGGAGATATCCGAGATCAAAATCTTCTCAAAAAAATCCTCTCGGAAAATGAGATCACGCACACCGTCCATTTGGCTGCCCAGGCAGGCGTACGCCACTCGCTCGCCCATCCTGAGGAATATGTCGCGTCGAATCTCGATGGCTTCGCTTCTGTGCTAGAGGCATGCCGCACCTTCAAACAGATCAAACTCATCTACGCCTCCTCCTCTTCCGTTTACGGTCTCAACAAAAAAATCCCCTTCAGCGTAGAAGATCCAACCGATCACCCGACAAATCTTTACGGCGCGACGAAAAAAGCGAATGAAGTGATGGCCCATTCCTATCATCATCTCTACGGCCTTGCTGTCACAGGACTTCGCTACTTCACAGCCTACGGCCCTTGGGGACGCCCCGACAT
>Ga0155551_142_pt3 | contig 9301 bp, 10 predicted proteins | sample RifCSPhighO2_12_FD_107208 | JGI IMG/M metagenome (GOLD analysis project Ga0155551, IMG submission 107208) | Chlamydiae bacterium RIFCSPHIGHO2_12_FULL_49_9
TCCTCCCTTTCCGCTCTTGAAGAGGAGGATCTCGCATTTGATCCGGTAGCCCCCTCCGTGCAGGAGTTCAATAGCCGCATGCAGGATGCGATCGCTCAGGAAGATTGGTGGGCCGTCGTCGATTATGCCGACTTGATCTCTTATAACTTCCCGACGACTCCTTTTGCAAAAGAGGCCGGATTCACAATGGGAGAGGCCTACTATAAGCTCGGCCAGTTTGAGTACTCGAATGATTGCTTCACTGCCTATCTCAACCAAAGCACATCTCCCAAACATTTTGAAGAGGCGATCCACTACAAGTTCATGATTGCAGAGCAGTTTGGCAGTGGGGCGAAAAAAAGACTTTTCGGCTCCCATAAAATGCCGGCATGGCTCCCCGCTCAAGAAGATGCGTTGAAGATTTACGACGAGGTGATCTCCGCTCTGCCTCATTCCGAGATCGCGGCGCAAGCCCTTTTGAATAAGGCAAAGCTGCAAGTTTATTTTGAGGATTATAAGCCGGGCATCGAGACTTTGGATTTTTTGATTCGCAGATTTCCAAAGCACGATCTTGCAGCTGAGAGTTTTTTAGAAAAAAACCGGATCTATCTCATTCAGTGCAAAGCGCAAAATCTCGATCCGGATCTTCTCGATTTGGCAGAGGTCAACACTCGGAAGTTCCAGCAGGCGTTTCCGAGAGAGCCCAGAGTCATGGAGGCGGAAAAAATCATTTCCGAATTAAAAGAGATCTTTGCTCAAAACCTCTTTGAGACGGGATGTTTTTTTGAGAAGACAAAAAAAATTCCGGCTTCGGTCATTTATTACACTAAAGTGATTGCGAAATACCCCAATACGGAAGCGGCGCTGGCTGCTCGTGAAAAACTCGAGAGCCTGCAAGCTGCCGGCCATCTTTAAACATTATAGCACGTTCTTGCGACCGACCCTTTGTCTTTTGTTTTTTGTTTTTTCAGGTTGCGGCTATCGCTGGCACCCTGAGTATCCCGACATTGCAAGACCTTCGATTGCGGTTCCTTTTATCTGCGGCGATGAAGACGGCTCTTTGACAAACGAAGTGATTCGGCAGCTCAGCAGTTCCGGCCTTGCCGATATCGATCACCAAAAAGGGGATTATCGGCTTCAGGCATCGATTGTCGATGTTCATTCGGAAACAGTTGGTTTTCGAAGAGACAGGCAAATCATTCACGGCAAACAAAAAAAGAATCTCCTTGCCTGCGAAGGGAGAACCATCATTTCGATCGAGGCAACCCTTTTTGAGGGGAACTCCGATCGGATCGCTTATGGGCCTTATCGAGTGACAGCGGATGTCGACTACGATTATGTCGATGGGGACTCGGTGCAGGATCTCTCCTTTACGACGCCCGATGGGGTTTTCACGACCGTGCTCCCATTTTCTTTGGGGCAGCTGGAGTCTATCGAATCTGCTCAGGAGGCTGCCACGAGGCCTCTTTATGGGAAATTAGCGCAGAAAATAGTCGACGTCATTTCCTCCGAGTGGTAGAACTTGGAGAGACAAAAAAATATTTCATATCTTGAAACAGATTGCCACTTTTTCTGCTGAATTGACCGAGCTTAGAGCGATGCTCGATTGGATTCGCAACCTCCTCAGCGAGGCCGGGTATCTCTCGGCCACCATCCGCAATGTGGAGCTTGCCTCTGAGGAGGCGCTGGTCAACATCGTTCGGCATGCCTATAAACAGGGGAAGGGCGAGATAGAAATCCAAGCGGAAATCTTTCCCAAAAACCGAGTGGAAATAGCCATACTCGATAAAGGCCCCCCGTTCAATCCTCTTTTAGAAGAGAAAGAAATCGATACAATGCTTCCTCTTGAAGAGAGAGAAGAGGGAGGACTTGGGATTCTCCTCATCCGCGAGTACATGGACGAAGTTCTATACAAAAGAGAAAGAGGATCGAATGTGCTCATCCTCATTAAAAAGTATCCGTGATTTATCACTAGTACCCTCCCACAAAAGTTTTCAGGAATTTGACCCATCTTTTCCTGCCCAGCTTTGCGCTCGATCTCGACAACTTGATGCAAGTTGCCGTCGCTCTCCGCGCTTTGCTGGACAGAAAAATCTGGGCGCAAATTCTTCTGAAAATTTTTGTGGTCAGGTACTAGCCGTTTTTCTCAAAGAGAGTGAGCGTCGCTTCCGTATCGAGCATATCGACGAGGAAGTGTTGTAAGACCTTGAGAACGTGCCTTGGAGTGTTATAGACTCCCTTCGTGAGAAAGACGATCTCCAGGTGCGGCTTTTCCTGGTGATTCAGGGCGATCAGAACATAGGTAAGTGGTTGATCCCCATCCATTTTTGGCACGATCCAAACGATGAACTGCTCATTGAAGAGAGTGACCTTCTCTACGCTTTCGATTACATGGAAATACTGGGTCAAATCATCCGGATCGCTCTTGTCTTCTTGAAGAGCTGTAAGTAAACCCTCGTCGTGCAGGAAGTTAAGGTTGATTTCCAAAACGCCGTCATGAGCGATTTTGGGGAGGTTGCTCATATATTCTTTGTAAATCTCTTCAATCTGAACTGGGTTGAGCATACAGCCTCTTCTGGGTTCACACCGTTCCCTCAGTTTAGAACGATTTTTCAAGACTGTCAATAATATTTTTTTGCTCGATTCGTAAAGACCTTAGGGACTGTCGTTAATTTGGGACTTCGTCTATACTGTGCCCGCTTAGGTTTTGTGAATTTTGGAGAGCCTCAGAGTGGTTCAGATTTTGAAAATCGCGAGGAGGCCCATATTGCATCAGTATGGGCGACGAGCGATCTTCGAAAGATGGCCGCTATGATGGCTTGCCAAATTCACAAAACCTGAGTGGGCGCAGTATGTATTCGACCTCTTTCAAAGGACTTCCGATGAGGCAATGGTGTTGGTTTTTCTGCTTGGTGGGAAATATCTGTTCGGGCCGCCCGCTAGAGATTGAAGTGAGCGCTCCTTCTGCGATTTTGATGAATGCGGATACTGGATCTGTCCTCTTCGAAAAGGATGCGCATACTCCAAGCTATCCGGCCAGCATCACCAAAATTGCAACAGCTCTTTTTGCGCTCGATCACAAGAAGGCTCCCCTTGATCGCCCCGTGACCATATCCCACGAGTCTTTGAAGACAAAACCTGCAAAGGGAAGAGAATATCCCTCCCATTGGCTCGAGACGGACGGGACTAAAATGGGGCTCATGAAGGGGGAAACGGTCTCTTTTGAGACGCTTCTTTACGGACTGATGCTCGTTTCAGGCAATGACGCAGCCAATGCGATCGCCGAGAGCTTAAGCGATACAATCCCCGGATTTGTCGAGGAGATGAACGCTTATCTTCGCTCTTTGGGGTGCAAGAATACGCAGTTTCGCAATCCGCACGGCCTTCACCATCCCGAGCACTATACGACAGCCTATGACATCTGCCTTGCGACGAAAAAAGCGCTGACGATCCCTAAATTTAAAGAAATCGTCTCTACCCTATTCTATACAAAGCCTAAAACCAATAAGCAGCCGGCGACTGAGCTTCGGCAATTCAATCCCCTTTTAAAGCCGGGCCGTTTTTACTATCCCAATGCGATCGGTGTGAAGACGGGCTATACCTCGGCGGCAAAGAACACACTCGTTGCCGCCGCAGAGCATGAGGGGAGAACTCTCATCGCAGTTGTCCTCGGCTGCGAGAAAAGAGAGGAGCGCTATAACGACGTCAGGCATCTTTTCGACGCCGCTTTTGCTGAAGAAAAAAAGAGGCGTCGCCTCATTGCGTCCGATCACCTGTTTACAAGACAAGTGGAGGGAGCCAAACTCTCCTTACAAGCAGCTCTTGGCAAAGAATTCTTCATCGAATTTTTCCCAGCTGAAGAGCCGATTTGCAAGGCATTTATCCATTGGGACATCCCAACACTTCCCATCAAGAAAGATCAGAGAGTGGGAGAGGTTCGCCTCATCGATCAAGAGGGGAAAATTTTGAAAAAAGAGGATCTTTTGGCTGTATCTGAACTTAGCCCCAAATTCTTCTTCGGCCTCAAACAGAAGTTTTTAAGAAGATGGAATAGCTTTAGCCACTGATCCAATGAGAGAGTTTCCGGCCTTGCTTTTTCATGGCCCAAATCTAAAAGGGCCTGTTTCAATACGGCGATAGGAATGAGCTCTTGCAAAGAGGAGCTGATCATCTTGCGCCTTTGTTGGAAGGCTCTTCGGACAATTTTGAAGAAAAGGGTCGCTTCTTCTGTCTCCAAAGGGGGTTTTCTGATATTGAGCCGAAGGACGACGGAGTCCACTTTAGGTTTTGGATAAAAGCTGTTTGAGGAGACCTTAAAAAAGCTGTCCAATTCTGCATAAAACTGAACGAAAATCGAAAGAGAACTAAAATCTTTCGAGCGAGCGTTAGCCATCATCCGATCTCCCACCTCTTTTTGAACCATGAATGTCACGGAGCTAAATTGAGATGAGGCTTCAAAGATCTTTTCTAAAATCGGCGTCGTGATGTGGTAGGGGAGATTGGCGACGGCCTTTAGAGAGGAAGGGAGTTTCTCTAAGGGGAATTTGAGAAAATCGGCATCAAAGATGGAGAGTCTATTGTCTTCTGTTTGAAAACGGGAGAGCTTTTCAGCTAAAGCGCTATCCCTTTCAACTGCAAAAACATGGGCGCCCCTTTCTAAAAGCATCTGCGTCAAAGCGCCAGGTCCAGGCCCAATTTCCAAGACGAGATCGTTGGGCTGAACATCTGCCGTTTGAGCCATTTTTTTGACGATATTTTGATCGACGAGGAAGTTTTGAGAGAGGCCCTTTTTAGGGCGGGCCCCTATGCTGTTTAGAAACGGGATGAGTTCGGAAAGATTCATTGGAGAGAGAAGGGGTGGAGATCTTCCGGGACCGTCTTTTTCAGGCTCTCTGAATCGAAACCGTAGTATTTGCGGAGTTTTCCGATATAGCTTTCGGAGTAAGAGATGGCCGCTTTTTGAACGAGCTTATTTTGGAGCTCTTGAGAGATCGCTTCAAAAGGGGGAGCCGGGTGTTCTACTTTGTCACTGAGGTAGAAAATGCGGTAAATGGTCTTTTTTTCTGCCCTGCTGAACTGAGAGGATGGTTTGCTATAAGAGCCCGGAGCAAGAGAGGAGAGGGCATTTCTGTGGGATTCAGAGAGCTCGATGTCTTTTGCAACGTACTCCGTTGAGATCTGGATTTTTGTCCCATCCGCCTCAAATTGTTTTAGTCCTGCCGCAAGTTCTTCGGGATTTTTATTTTGCTCCGATAGAAAACGGTACACGTTCTCGGCAATGCTCTCATCCGGAGTGTCCATGCGGATAGAGATGACTTTGTATTTGCACTCTTCATAAGGCGGATTTTGAGTTAAATATTCCTGGTAGGCCCCGCGGATATCTTTTGGAGTGACGCTTTGCATGGCTTTCGAGTGGATAAACCACCAGCTCATTCTTTGAACCATCATTTCGTTTTTGACGAGCTCCCAAGTCTCATCGTAGGTAAGGCCGATTTTATCGAGAGTCAGCATTACGTTTGGACCGAACCTGTTTTCCATCTCTTCGCGGATCTCTCCATCGGTGAGTTTGAGCTCTTTTGCTGTAGCGTCGGCGAGGATCAGCTCATTGTCGATCAGCTCGGTAAGGACTGGACGCCAGCTCACTTGGTAGTATTGAGCGCGCGCTTGAAGCGAGTCGGCAAGATGCGGATAATTTTTATAGAAAAGAAGATCCATCTTTTTCTTCACATCCATCACCGAAAAAGTGCGCCCATTCACTTTTGCGAGGATCGTATTTTGCATAGCGATCTTGCTGCCATCTGAAAAATTGGGGACAGTCGGAGCGGCAATGGCGCCGAGAGAGAGAAGAAGCGCGAGGAAAATTTTGTTCATGAGCCTATCCCACTATTAAGGTTTTAAATGTTTTTAGAGATTTTTGAGCGGATTTCAAATGCCCTTTAGGGGCTCCCTTTCGAGGGCCGTGTGAAAACACACGGCTGAGAAAGGGCATTTGAAATGCGCCAAAAAGATCAAGAACAGGAAAATCAGAATAGTGGGATAGGCTCATAGTTCAAACTCTATTGGGTCTTTTTTAATACAGCAGCAAAAAAACCGTCCGATCCCCCCTCTTCAGGGAGAAGGGAGAGAGGGGGCTTTTCCAAAACAAGGCCGTGAGACTGTATGAAGAAATCGATCTGGTCCTGGTTTTCTTCAGGGAGAATACTGCATGTTGCGTACACAAGTTTACCGGTCGGCTTTAAATAGGCAATCGCTTTTTCGACAATCTCTCTTTGCTCTTTTTTGAGTCTCTCAAGCATGAATAAATCGATTTTCCATTTTGCATCCGGATTGCGCCGGAGCGTGCCTGTTCCCGTGCAAGGGACGTCGACGAGAACCCAGTCCATTTTGCCTTTGAGAGAAGAAAGACGGGGATGATTGGGCTCCATGATCTGCGCATTTTGAACGCCTGCCCGTTTCATCCGCTTTTTCGCCTCCAACAAAATGTGGGGGCGAATGTCGTGAAGGTAGATTTGCCCTTTTCCTTTCATCGAGGGGGCGAAAGCGAGCGTTTTGCCGCCCGAACCGCTGCAATAATCCAGAATGTGATCTCCCGGCTTTGCCTCAACGAGCTCAGATACGAGCTGGCTTCCTTCGTCCTGCACTTCGAAAAGGCCCTCTTTAAATTCGGGAAGGGCAAAGAGAGGCTCTCTCTTTTGAAATCGGATCCCTTGAGGGGCAAATGAGCAGGGAGCCACATCGAACTTTCCCTTCCAGAGCTCAAGGAGAGCTTCTCTTGTCGTCTTGATCAAATTGGCCCTCACCGTGGGAGGCGCAGATCCGTTGAGCGCCTTTCCGATAAGCCTCGTTTTTGCAAGGCCATAGGCGCTGTATAACTTTTCATAGAGAAACTCGGAGAGCCCTAAGCGGATCGGCTCGGGGATGGAGGGATCTTTCAAACACTCTTCGAGCGGAATTTTTCTGAATGCGGCGAGCCGATCTTGCGGATACGTTGAGGCGCAAAAGTGGTCGATGAGGCTCTTCCAGCGGACCATTCCATAGAGGGTTTCCCCAATGAATCTGCGGTCATTGGCGCCGATGCTTTTATGGGCGCGAAAATAGTGGCCTAAAGCCAGATCGAGGGGCTTTTGGGAGCCCCCGACCGACTCTAAAAATGCGGAAATGTGATGGTCTCTAAACGGGTGTCTCATGGACCCGGCATTTTACCTGGACTTGAGTTGTCGATCTAGTAAAATATGCCCCGTTCTGTAAACTGAGGGATCATTCATCGGAGGGCTATGAAGAAGTCGATACGCAATAGCGCAATTGTCTTGGCAAGATTTTTTTTGAGCGCGATTTTTCTCACTGCCGCGGTAAATAAAATTTTGAATTGGCAAGAAACGGAGAGGATGCTGATGAATGTATTTTCAGACTGGCAATCCTACGCGTGGTTTTCTGAAAGCACCCAAGAATTTTTTGGGTTTATCACTCCGTGGACAGCTCTCATTCTGATTGTGGCTATTTTGCTCGAATTGGTGGGAGGGTTCCTCGTTCTTTTGGGAATCAAAGAGGAGTTGGGGGCGGGCCTTCTCATCCTCTTTCTCATCCCGGTTACCATCGTTATGCATCCCTTTTGGTTTTTTGATACAGCCGCAAGGGAGCTTCAAACGATCATGTTTTTAAAAAATCTCGCTATTTTAGGAGGTTTGATTCTCGTTTGTCTCAACGGGGCAAAAGCAAAATCGTCTTCTGATCCATTTGCTTCAATGAGGATTAGTTGAGCTGCGTTTTTCTTGTTTTAAGCTCCTTTGCGATTGTCGCCTTCGGCCAGCCGGCCTGGGTAGGCGGCTTGGGAGTCTTGGCGAGCGCATTTGGAATCGCTCTATTTTGGCGGGCCGCTTTTACTTTTGAAAAGCGGCTGCACCGATTTCTTTTGGGCGCGATCTGGTTTGGCTCCGTGCAGGCCGTTCAGCTTTCCTGGATGAGCTCGGATGCCTACATGGGCCCGATGATTTTGGTCGTCTATCTTTTTTTATGTTTGGCTGTTGGCGCTCAGTTTGGTCTTCTCTCCGTGATTTTAGAAAAGAGAATTGGATGGAGAGAAGTTCTATCTGTTGCAAGCGCCTGGGTTTTGATGGAGTGGAGCCGTCTTTTTTTCTTGAGTGGCTTTACTTGGAATCCGGTGGGACTTTCTCTTGCAGGTAACTATTCGATTCAATTTGCCTCTCTCTTCGGGATCTATGGCCTTTCTTTCTGGGTGATTTTTGTGAATGCTTTGGCGCTTCGCTGCCTGTTAGAGAAGACAAAGAGATCGATTGCAATTTGGGTTTGTCTCGCAGCCCTTCCTTATGGATTTGGCTTTGCGCAAAAAAAATGGGTCGAAACAGCCCTTTCTGAAAAAACAATTTCCGTCGCTTTAGTGCAGACGGCGCTTCTCCCGGAAGAAAAAGACTACATGCCCCATCTGGCGGACGCGTTTCTCCCTCCTCTGGATCAGTGGACAAGAGTGCTCGAGCTTTTAAAAGGTAAGAGGGCGGAGTTAATTATTCTTCCCGAGGCGGCTTTTCCCTTTGGGGCGAAAAGGACATTTTATCCTCTCGAGGCGGTCGAACAGTTTTGGCGAGATCATTTTGGCAGAGATTCTCTTTCCGACTTTCCTCCACTAGATGCGCCATTTGCGAAATTGGCATCGGAAAAATGGAAGGTGAACAACTCCTTTTTAGCCCAGGCTCTTTCGAATCATTTTCAGGCGGAGCTCATTGTTGGACTGGATGACTTCGATCCTTTGGATGGGAAAAAATACAACGCCGCTTTTTTATTTCGCCCGGGAAAAGATCCTCAACGATGTGAAAAAAGAGTTCTGGTTCCCGTAGGGGAATATGTGCCGCTTCGAGAGCTGAAATTTTTTGCCGATTTTGTGGCTTTGCAGTTCGGAATTGAGGATTCTTTCGACGTGGGAAAAGGGGCTAAAGTATTTGAGGCGAAAACTCCGGTTGCCGTCTCGATTTGCTGTGAGGAGACCTATAGCGGCCTGATTCGGGAGCTTCGCCTGAAGGGAGCAAACCTTTTAGTCAATATTTCAAATGACGCCTGGTTTCCCAACTCAAAACTTCCGCGCCACCACGTCAGCCACGGAAAAGTCCGGGCCGCCGAAAATGGAGTTTGCGTCTTCCGAGCCTGCAATACAGGAACCACTTGCGCGATTGACTGTTTTGGCTCAGAAGTGGCGGCGCTTCCCACATCCGATGAATATTTAGGAGTTCTTTATCTCTCCTTTAAGACGCGGAACTTTAAAACTCTTTATACTGAATTGGGAGACGGACTTGTCTTGAGCCTTAGCGCTGGT
>Ga0155551_108_pt2 | contig 9254 bp, 6 predicted proteins | sample RifCSPhighO2_12_FD_107208 | JGI IMG/M metagenome (GOLD analysis project Ga0155551, IMG submission 107208) | Chlamydiae bacterium RIFCSPHIGHO2_12_FULL_49_9
TTCAATCAAAGCGCCCAGCTCTTTCAAAGAGACTTTTCCGCTTAAATCCACTACATCGAGCCCATCTGTGATCTCTTCGATCATTGCAATCTCCGCTAAATCCGGACCCGATGTGAAGACGACGCGCTTGCCTCTCTTCAACAGCTCAATAGTCAGCTCCCGCATCTTTGAAGCGGGCCAACACTTAAAGCGCCATCTCGACGTGGGGTGGATGAGGACAAAAGGACCAGATCCCGCCAATTCCTCCACTTTCCTTTTTGCGCTCTCAGGAATTTGGAAAAAAAGTTCTCTCTCCTCTATTTTCGGAAAAATCCCAATTCTTCGAAGCGCATCGAGATTTCTTTCAACCGTGTGTCTTAAAGTGGGGCAGTGTTTAACAATGTGCGTGTAGAGCTTTTTTTGCCATTTGCCCTTTGGCTGAAAGCCGACCCGAAATTGGGCTCTGGCCACTAGAGCCGCTATTGCGCCCCGATCCCCTTCCGTTAAATTGATGACGAGATCGTATTTCTCCTTCTTGATCCGGCAAAGAAGATCCCACTCTTTTTTCATCCTCTGCCAAGTGGAGAGTTTCTTCCATTTCCTATCATAGCCAATGAGGTTGGATACAGCCGGATGCCCCTCCAACATGGGTTTTGCCTCCTCATAGATGTAGGCGTCGATTTGGGTCTCCGGAAGAGCTGATTTCAAGGAACTAAAAACAGGGGCGGTGAGAAGCACATCCCCCAGGTGGCGCAGTTTAATGACAAGAATTTTTTTGACTCTGCTCAAGTCCGGATAATCGCCATAGCTCATTTTTCTCTCCATGAAAGTCTGATTTTAGAGATTTTCTCCCATTTTCCAATAGAAATTCGTGAGATTTATTAGACCCTCGTTTACAATATCGGTACAATTTCACCCTATTGGAGACTCAAATGGCCCAAACAACTACGCAAACTGTAGAGCAAACCCTTTCCATCATCAAGCCAGACGCAGTCGGCCAAAACATGATCGGAAACATCATCGAATACTTTGAAAGGGAAGGGCTCAGTGTCGTCGCAACTAAAATGCTGCACCTGACAGCCGCTCAGGGAAAAGAATTCTACGCTGTCCACAAAGAGCGCCCTTTCTTCCAGGAACTCGTCGACTTCATCACTTCAGGGCCTGTTCTCATCATGGTTCTGGAAGGTGAAAACGCCATCGCGCGCAACCGAGAGATCATGGGCGCCACCGATCCGCAAAAGGCCGCTCCCGGCACGATCCGCGCCGACTTTGCAACCTCGATCGACAGAAATGCCGTTCACGGTTCCGACAACAAAGAGAATGCGAAGGCTGAGATCTCTTACTTCTTCAAGCCAAACGAGATCTTTTCACGCGCTTAAATCTTGAGGCCGCTAGTACCCCAACTTAAAAGTTTTCAGAAGAATTTGTGAAAACTTTTAAGTTGGGGCACTAGGTCGAAAGGGAAGGAAATAGGCCAGTCCGCCCCTGCGGCCTTGCCGTTTCCGGAGCTGGAGCCAGAGGCATGACGCAATCGGGCAAAGCCAATCCGTACTCTTTGCAGTGTGATTCGATTTGGTCCTTTAACCCCTCTAATTTGCCCTGAAGGCCAATTTCTTCTGGAGAACTCCTCGATCGAATGCAAGTGAAAAAAGACTCCTTACTCAACCTCAAAGCTACGTGAGCCTCGAGACTATCTTCGGCGGTTTTGAAAGCGGCCACAAGAGTCTCGAGGTGTTTGGTCCGAAGAGTCGAGACTTCTTCTGTACTCGTCGGGTGGAGGCGAACGGCTTCTAATTGAGATCTTAGCCGAAGCTCTTCTGTAAGAATTTGATTTTCTTGCTGTAAAGATAGAACAGTTCTCTGAAGAGTGTCGACTCTCTCGCAGAGCCCTCTCATAGTTGTCATGATCTCACTTAAATCCGGCGGCTGCCCAGGATTTGAAGCGGGAACAACTCTTTCATTTACAGCGTACACCATAGACACCTTCCTGTTGTCCCATTGAATCTAATAACCGCTTTGCTTTTTCTAAAAGAGGATCGGGGAGCGGCTGCGGAATATCTGTAACTGCTTGACGAACGTCCGCGATCTTCTGATAGAGATCTCTTTCTCCTCTCAAAGAGGCCTGTTCTTTGACAAGATATTCATTTAATCTATTTGCGCTCTCGAGCTGAGCTATAAGCCCCTTATTTGTTCTTTCCAGAATAGAAATACGCCGCTTGAGAGCTTCAATTTCCCCTCCCAGCGCCTTTTTCTCAAAGTGGGCTTTCACCCTCTGCCAAACGTGGGAGATCCTCAGACTGATCAGCTCGAGCCGGCGGCCCATCGATGGGGAAACCATCGAAACAATGTGGATGAGACTAAAAGTAGCGATCGATTCCCCAACGATCTTTGCCCCATCGCAAATAAAGCTGCAGCCATAAGAGATTTTCTCTTTAGCGCTATAATAATAGCTGCCAAGTCCCGTCGCTTCCATACCCATACAAGCCCCTTTTTGCAAAAGAGCCAGGGATGATAATCAATAGGTTATTTTAAGAAAAGAGACGCTTTTTTAAAGCTTCCAATTCGGAGTGAATCTCCTTCGGCAAATGATCGCCAAAGAGTTTAAAATAGTGAGAGAGTTCTTCCGTCTCTTTGATCCAGGCCGCGCGGTCGATATGGAAAAGACGCGCGGGATCTTTCACAAAAATCTCGGAAAAGTCGAGCTTCTCAGGGATATAGCCGATTGGCGTTTCGATGGCCTTTGCTTTTCCGGACACTCTTTCAAAGATCCACTTGAGAACACGGCTATTTTCACCATACCCGGGCCAGAGATACTCTCCCTGATCGTTTTTCTGAAACCAATTGACGTAGTAAATGCGCGGCAAATTTTTCGCGTCCGTTTTTTTCCCCATCGCAAGCCAATGGGCAAAGTAATCTCCCATGTTATAGCCGCAAAAAGGGAGCATCGCAAATGGGTCGTGGCGCAGTTTTCCCATCTCGCCCTTGGCTGCAGCTGTCGTCTCCGACGAGACGCTAGCCCCGAGGAACGTTCCGTGCTGCCAGTTAAACGACTCAAAAACAAGCGGGATGACAGAGCTTCTTCTCCCGCCGAAGATGATGGCCGAAATCGGAACGCCCTTTGGATCTTCCGCTTTTGGATCATAGATGGGACACTGTTTGGAAGAGACTGTAAATCGGGAGTTGGGATGGGCTGCCGGTTTGCCGGAACCGAGCTTCCATGACTCTCCGAGCCACGAAGTGAGATGTAAAGGCGCCTCTTTGCCAATCCCCTCCCACCAGACGTCTTTATCAGGTGTGAGGGCGACGTTTGTAAAGAGCGTATTGCGGGAAATCGTCTTCATCGCATTGGGATTTGTTTTAAAAGATGTTCCCGGGGCAACTCCAAAATAGCCCGCCTCGGGATTGATTGCGTAGAGCCTGCCGTCTTTGCCAAAGCGCATCCAGGCAATATCGTCTCCCACACACTCCACTTTCCAACCGGGAAGCGTCGGCGTCATCATCGCGAGATTCGTCTTGCCGCATGCGCTTGGAAACGCGGCTGCGATGTATTTCTTTTCCCCTTCAGGAGAAGTCAAACCGAGAATGAGCATGTGCTCGGCAAGCCACCCCTCATCACGCCCCAAGACAGAGGCAATGCGAAGAGCAAAGCACTTTTTGCCGAGGAGCGCATTCCCTCCATAGCCGCTGCCGATCGACCAGATGGCTCTCGTTTCGGGAAAGTGGGCGATCGTCCGGACAGCCGGATTGCAGGGCCAGGCGACATCCTTCTGCCCGGGCTTTAGAGGCACCCCGACAGAATGGACGCCCGGAATGAATGGGCCATTGCCCAGCTGTTTCAGCGCAGCATCCCCCATCCGCGTCATCAGGCGCATGTTGAGAACAACGTAGGGAGAGTCAGTGATCTCAACACCGATGCGGGAAGAAGGCGAGCCCAAAGGCCCCATGCAGTAGGGAATGACGTAGAGAGTCCTTCCTTTCATGCAGCCGCCAAAAAGCTCTATGAGCTTTTTTTTCATCTCAGCGGGACTTTTCCAGTTATTAGTCGGCCCGGCGTCCTCTTTTTTTTCGGAGCAAATAAAGGTATTTTCTTCGACGCGGGCCACATCGTCGGGATGGGAGCGGCACCAAAAACTGCCTGGATGTTTTTTCGCATCGAGGGGAACTAAAGTTCCCGCCTTGACCATTTGGGAAGTGATTTGGTTGTATTCCTCTTCAGATCCATCGCAAAGATGGATTTTGGAGGGGCTGCAGAGTGCCGTGATCTCTTCAATCCATTGGATCAAAGAGGGATTTTTAATCCGTTCGCGCATTGAGAAGTGTCGCTATAAAGGCTTTTTCTTTTTAAATTTGTCCAAGTACTCTAGCGCCTTACCGGTTCCAAGGCAGACAGCGAGAAGAGGATTCGGAGCGACAAACACAGGAAGCCCCGTCTCTTTAATGAGAGCCTTATCGAGCCCCTTCATCAAAGCGCCGCCGCCAGCGAGCACCATGCCTCTCTCAACAAGGTCTGCAGCAAGCTCGGGAGGACACTTTTCAAGAGTCAGTTTCACGCTTTCAATGATCTGCTGGAACGGCTCCATGAGACATTCTCTAATCTCAACGGAGTTAATTCTTTTCGTAACGGGAAGACCTGCAACCTGGTCGCGGCCGCGCACTTCCATCTCGAGCTCATTATTGCCGAGAGGATAGGCCGAGCCGATCGTGATTTTGATCTCTTCAGCCGTTCTCGGCCCGATCATGAGGTTATAAGTGCGGCGCATGTAGTTCATGATGCAGTCGTCAAACTCATCCCCCGCTATTCTCAGCGATCTGGATTCGACGATACCGCCGAGAGAGATGATGGCGATCTCCGTTGTACCTCCGCCGATGTCGATGATCATGTTGCCGGAGGGCTCATGCACCGGAAGATCGACTCCAATGGCCGCCGCCATCGGCTCTTCGATCAGAACAACTTCTTGGGCGCCTGCATGGAGCGCCGAATCTTCTACCGCTCTTTTTTCCACGCCGGTAATCCCTGAAGGGACGGCGATCAGGATGCGGGGACGGAATAAACTTCTTGCAGGAGTGACGCGCTTAATCAGCGCTTTTAACATCCCCTCTGCGATTTCAAAGTCGGCGATCACGCCGTCTTTCATGGGGCGAACTGCATGAATTTTGCGGGGCGTCTTGCCCAACATCGCTTTCGCTTTATGGCCAACAGCTAAAACTTCATTCGTCAGCGAGTCTACGGCTACTACAGACGGCTCGGCGAGAACGATCCCTTTTCCGCGGACGAAAACAAGGGTGTTCGCAGTTCCAAGGTCGATGCCGATGTCGCTGGAGAAAATCCCCGAGATTCGATGGAACCGTTTTCTCAACATCCCTTCGAGTTCAGAGAGCTTTTTCAAAGTCCGTTCTAACGTATTTTCCATGCCCTTAAGTCTGCAAAAGTTCTAGAACATCTTCCCAAGTGAGTTTCGCAATAGCTTCATCATCGCAGCTCACCACTTTCTTGACCAATCCTTTTTTGCGCTTCTGCATCTCCACAATCTTCTCTTCAATTGTATTCAAGGTAATCAGCTTGTATGAAGAGACTGAATTTTTCTGTCCGATGCGATGCACGCGGTCGGTCGCCTGGTTTTCAACAGCGGGGTTCCACCACATGTCGTAATGGATCACCGTGTCGGCGCCAACCAGATTGAGTCCCGTGCCGCCCGCCTTCAAAGAGACTAAGAAGACCGGGATTTTTTGATTTTCGTTAAACTCTTTGACGATCTCGAGTCTATTTTTCGTGCTGCCGTCGAGATAAGAGAACGGAATGCCTCTTTGCTCGAAATCCTCGCGCATAATTTGGAGCATGCGGGTGTACTGGCTGAAAATGACCGTCTTGTGGCGCCCTTCGACAAGCGCCTGTAAAAGCTCCATGAGCATGTCGTACTTGGAAGAGTCCCCTGCTTCCGCTTTTTCTTTCGCAAAGATCGCAGGGTGGCAGCAGATTTGTTTGAGGCGCGTCAAGGTTGCAAGGACGTGGATCTGCACTTTGTCAAAGCCGTCGCGCTCGACCAGTTTGACGAGTTCGTCCCTTGCCGACGCGGCATATGATTTGTAGAGCTCGAGTTGCACATCTGACAATTGGCAATGGTAGACGATCTCGTCCACAGGGGGGAGATCGTGTAAAACATCGCTCTTCATGCGGCGCAAAATAAAGGGAGAGACTTTCTTTCTGAGATAGTCGACGTTTTGGCTCTGCTGCGTTCCCGACACGCGGATATATTTTTCCACAAATCGATCGTAGCTGCTGAGAAAGCCCGGCATCAAAAAGTCCATCAAACTCCAGAGCTCGTCCAAAGAGTTTTCAATCGGCGTTCCGGTCAAAATCAGTCTGTGGGCCGCTTGGATCATCTTGACCGACTTAGCGTTTCTCGTGCCCCTATTTTTGATGTGCTGCGCTTCGTCTAAAATCGCATAGCTGAATGGGATTTGAGCGTACGTTTCGATGTCTTTTTGAAGGAGCGTATACGAGGTGATCACGACATCGAAATCCCCCATCTTCGCAAGGAGTTTTTTCCTTTGATTCGGGATGCCGTCCACAACAGATGCCTTCAATTTCGGATTGAATTTATGGATCTCTTCTTTCCAGTTGTAAAGAAGAGATGTGGGGCAAACGATCAGAGTTCTTGCGTCTTTATTCTTCAAATGATTTTGGGTAATTGCAGCGATTGCCTGAAGCGTTTTGCCAAGACCCATATCGTCTGCCAAAATTCCATTCAGATACATCGTCCTCAGTCTCTCGAGCCACTGCACCCCTTCTGTCTGATAAGGTCTTAAATCGGCCTTCAGATCTTTTGGAATGGGCGAGGCTTCCATTGCAGACTCTCCGAGCATCTGGCTTCGGATTTGCAACAACTTTGGAGACATTTTAAAGTCGACCGGCAGCCCCTTGAAGGCGTCCGGATCGATCGTCGCCAAATTCCAAAGAGGCCTTTGCTCTTTGTGATCGTCGAGCTTTTTAATCCCGATTTCATCGAAGAGCTGCACCAATTTGGAAATCCGTTCGAGATCGAGCACCAAAATTTTTGAAAAACGAGATGTAGAGTCTCTGGTTTTCGATTTGGCGTCGAGCTCGAGATACGAGCGCTTGGCGGCTAAACACTCCCACAGAAGATCGAGTTTGACTCCTTTCAAAGCCCCCTCGACCTTTAGGTCGGTCTCATAGTAGCCCACCGCTTCGCTTGCATCCAAACGGAGCTTGAATTTCGTTTCGTCATAAATAAATTGATCGAGAAGATTTTGCGGACACTCAAACTGCACTTTGTCTTGATTGCGCGGGATGACTCCCGTCATGAATTCGACAATTTTCTTCTCTGTCTTTGCGACATAAGTTCCACTTTGCGCATTGAAGACAAAATCCTGAAAGAGCTCTTCGACAATCTGCCTTTCCTCGACGAGATTGCGCGCCAAAACCCCCTCTTCTTTGACAAAGGTCTTAATATCTTCATACGACAATTTTGAAGCTAAAGCCGGCACTTCTTGTCCGTCATATGAGAAGAAAAGAGCCGCCTCCAATTCCCCATCCAAATAAGAGAGCTGGCATCTCGCCCCCAGTTTTCCGGTGAAGGGCAGCGTGACAAATTTTTCAATGATCTCGATATTGGCCACTTCGGCAAAACGCTTGAGCTCGGGCAGCGCGTTTTCAACGAATGTTCCAAATAGGGGCTCCGGCACCGTCATGTCGCGGATGAGGCCCAAATTGATGAGATGGGTCCGCTTGATGTGGGGAGGGAACCGATAATAAGTATCCTGGTAGAGCATGCCGGGCTGCGCGCACTCAAAAAGGAGCACATCTTCTGCATTAAGCGCATTTTCCCCAGCGACCAATTTGGGCTTGAACAAAATTTTTGCCGAAGGAGGTTCGATATACTCTAAATGGAAGCGAAGCGTCGCAAAATAGGGCGCATAGCGAAGCGGCGTCTCCAGCGTTCCCAAATAAAGACAGGGAAGCGTCGGAAAATCCTCTTCCAAATCTTTAAAGCCCCTTGGCCCCGATTGGCGCATCGCGATCTCGCAAGTTTTGGCAAGAAAAAGACCAAATACTTCCGGATCGAGCTGGGCGACTCTTTGCCCCCTCTCATTTTGCCCCCCTTCCATGACCCTCGCATGATCCATGATGAGCTGCAGCAAAGACGCTCCCAACTCATCGAAGCTCTTCAAAGAGAAAAAAAGTCTTCTTCCTCCTACAAAAAGGGACTCCTCGTAGCGAACCGCGTCTAAAAACCCCTTCAATTGCGAAATTTGAAGCGGCTTGGATCTAAAGGGCAATCTCAGCGCCAGTTGAAACTCGATCTTCCCCTTCTTATCCCCATTCGACAGAGATTGGGGATTGAAAATGACGGCGAGTTCCCCTTGCGCAAGAGCGCTCTCTTCCTGCGGCAGGAAAAAGGGAGAGTGGGAGAGCAAACCTGAAGAGGCGACATATTCTTGCAGAACCTGTTTCTGATATCTGGCGTCTTGCTTGACAACCTCTTTTTCTTCGGCTTCTTTAATGGCGTCGATGAGCTCTTTTTTCTCTTGCGAGCCCAATTGCTCATCTTTATCGATATCCGATTCTTTCGAATATTCGATCAATAACGCATCGATCTTTTCCTCTAAAAAGAAGATCAGGGCGGCCAAATGCTGGCAGTCGAACCTGCTGGGACAATCGCAGTTGGTGTGAACGGCTTGCGACTCAAATCGATCAACTTCGATCTCGCTTTCATAGGTATTTTCAAAATTGCCCAGGATGCGGCTGCTGAATCTAATGACGTCGTTATCCAGTCGGATGATTTTTGCTGCGACGATTTTGTTTTTCTCAAAGAGCTGGCGCCCCTCCTTCAAAATAGCTGAGGAAAAATCTTGTCTTAACTTTCGAAAGTTTAGCATAAGGCGCCCAAAGCTCTCTTAACAGTCTCTTGTCCGAAGCACAGGTTTTACAGATTTTTATTAACAAGCGCAACCAAAAAAAGTTTTGTCACAAAATTCTCAGGGAATTTTTGTAGTTTTTAAAAAAATAACAGGATCCTCGCGAAACGCAGAGGGCAGGATCGCGGCTAAAAGCCGCGGCAGGATAAAAAGAAATCCGAAAAAATGGGGGACGGGGGGCTTCCCCCAAGTTCTGCAACGCGAGGGGGCCCCCGATGAAATCGGGGCACGCGTTGCAGCCGATCGACGCTGGGACGAAGCAAAATTGTACCGCAGGCGAAGGCCACCTTGTGGCCGGTGGGGGTAGTGCTCTGCACACCCCCTCGCCGAGGACGCGA
>Ga0155551_103_pt4 | contig 9173 bp, 10 predicted proteins | sample RifCSPhighO2_12_FD_107208 | JGI IMG/M metagenome (GOLD analysis project Ga0155551, IMG submission 107208) | Chlamydiae bacterium RIFCSPHIGHO2_12_FULL_49_9
AGGCCCCCGTCAGCGCAATGCGGGCGGGGCCCCCCCCCCGCCCTCGCAACTGACCTCAAAATCCCAATTTTTCTGCAGGCGTGGAGTTTTGAGAGCTGGCTCTTTAGTTATCTGTATAAGGTCCCAGTACGATTGTCACATAAGTTGTGCTGTCAATCACAGCTTGGCTTGGAGCGACTTTTAGCGTCGGATCCAAGTTATACAAGTAGTCGTCGTAAGCAAACGTATAGACGGCGTTCCCCGTGACTGCAGTGTTCCCGAAGAAACCCAAGCTATAAAGGTCAAACCAGGGACCGGTTGTCGATCCAGGGGGGGTCAAATAGGTATTTGGCTTATAGTAGCTGCTGATCACGCTGGGAGCGAAGCCTTGCGGAACCAGCTTAGAGACCTTCCCCGGAATCAACCCCGCCGCGATCGCCGCACTCAGGTATTGAGTGATCTCGGTTGCATTAGTGACTGCCGCAGGGCAGCCTCCGCCCCCTCCGATGATGCAAGGAGCGCTTCCATTGAGACTATAGGTCATATTTGGAAACTGATTTTCTACGTTGAAAATCGCAGTCGTGGTTGTAGTAGTGGTCGTCTCCCAAGGAATAGTGAACTTCTGAACATTGCCCGGAGCGCCTCCTGTGAAAACAAAATCCCCGCTCACAATCCTGCCATTAAATGTTGTCCCGTCAGCCGTTATAACGACAAGAGGGTGTGTCAAATAATAAGCGCTCGCCCCTGTCCAAACGTCGTTGGCCCAGCTAAATCCATAGCTGGCTGCATTGTCGAGATAATTGATGTCAAAGGTTCCCCCCGCATCTGCGTGGCCCATCGAATAGCCGGGCGATACGACGCGGAGAATCCGAGCGCCGTCGCTCTGGATCAGACCCGTCCAATTCGCAAGAGCGGACGCGCTCGCCGTATTGAGGGTGTTTTCCAGCTCGCAAAGAGTGTGATGCCTTGACTGATAAATGCCCGAAGGGCGGTTTTGGGGCAGTCCAGGCGCCGGATTTTGAGTGTAGAGGTTGAAATAGATGGAAAGGCCGTAATAGTCGACGCAAGTAAAATCGATCGTGAACTGGTTAAGAGGCGCCGAGCTTCCCGTTGGGCAGTTGGGAGGATAAAAAGTATATTCCATGCCTCCATAAACAGTGAGATAGGTAGATTCCGTCGAATCGGTGGCAACGGGGATTGCAATCGAGTTAGCCCCCACCGTCAAATCGAGATCTGCCTCCACTGAAAAGAGGATGATGCCTGAAAGTGCGTAGGGAATATAGACGATCGTTTGTCCATTGACTTGGGGAATATCGCTAAACTTGTAGGAGTAGGTCGCAGAGGGAGGCGTATTTACTCCCGTGGCCTCCGCCGCGCCGCCCATCGTTCCTGTCGATGTGAAGGGGCCTGGCTGCGCGCCAAAACTGACGAACGAGAAATTCCCTGTTACTGGACCTGAAGCGCTGCAGCTTGTTACTGGTAGGCCGTACATCACGAAGTAGACATCCTCATCATCAAATCCCGTATTATTGATGAGGACAAGAGGGAATAGATCTGAATCGGGGGCCGCTTGCTGCAAAGCGGGAATCGTTGGAGGGGAGAGGAGCGCTCCGCAGGCATCGGGGGGAGGCGGCGGCGGAGGCGGCGGAGGTGGGGGAGGAGGAGGCGGCGGCGGGTTGGGAGATGGAGTTGGGGGTGGAGTCCCGTCGCAATAAGGGGTGATCCCGCCACCTGCGGTGATATCGACTTCCTCGCAAGTGAAAACGTCATAGAATGTCTCGAATCGGGTCGATGAATAGGTAGTGTCCTCTTGCCCCCAAGCTCTTGCAATAGAGCAGGAAAGGAGAAGAGCCCAGAGGGCCCTCTTTTTGGACTGAAAAAACCTGGTCATGTCTACACCTTTTTAATAGAAAAAATTTTAATCAAAGGTGTAAATCCTATGTTAGTAACAAAATTTTTGGCAATGTGAATTTTATGTTTAGATTTTTCCTTGGATTTTCTTTGGCTGCAACTTCTTTTTTGTCTGCGGAGCTAATGGATTCAAACATTGCGGCTCGCCCTTTTAAAACGAAGCATGAAGCGCCCAAAGATGCGATTCCACAAGAACTCAGATCCCACATTCAAGCGGGGATCAACTATACCTGGGCTGAAATCTCTCCAGACGGCCCTGAAACTACCTCAGGCAGTCTCGGCGGGCTTCAAGCAGAGTATGAATATCGGGCGCCCTCCCTCATTTACGGAGCGCTTACATTCGCTTGGCGCCAGGGCAATACAACCGGCGAGCCCGCAAAGAGATCCATGTGCTATATCGACGCTCAGGAGCGCATAGGATATACCTTCCACAAAATGCGTGAAAGGGTTCTCTTTTCACTCTTCACGGGACTAGGTTATCGGCACCACGGAGAGGATGTGAAATCTTCCCCCACGGCGACGCCAGTGACGTTCGACTACAATCATCTCTATGTACCGCTCGGGTGGGTGCTGGATGCGGAGATCAACCCGACCGTTTCTCTGGGGTTTGATTTTCAGTGGATGCCGCAAGTCTATCCAACAGTCAAGATCGATCCGATCAATGGCGCTCGCTGGATCATCACTTATGAGCTGGGCAACTTTAAGGTCTCTCTGCCGATCACCATTCACCCGAGGAAGGACATGAACTGGTTTGTGACGATAGAGCCCTCCTTTGAATATTGGAAAGACGGAAGAACAACCGCCGTCACAGAGACGGGAGTCGCCCTCAGCGTTCCTGAGAACACCAACCTGTTTGGGGGGCTCAACGTCAACGCAGGATACTCTTTCTAGTTCAAATCGAAGAGGAGGAACTCGGTTCCTCCTTCAGCTTCAACGATCAGTTCTTTTTGGTAGCTGGCAAAGGCCCCGTCGCCTGTCTTTAAAGACTCTCCATTTAGATTTAGACTCCCGTGGATCAGCTGAACCCACACGTGGCGGTTCGAGCCTGTTGCGTAGCTCATTTTTTCTGCCTTGTCAAATCGCCCGAGATAGATGCGAGCGTCCTGGTGGATTTTTAAAGAGCCCTCTTTTCCATCTGGAGAAACGACGAGTTTGAGGCCCTGTTTGTGCTCGGCAAAGCTCTTTTGCTGATACTCAGGAGTCAGCCCCTTTTTCTCAGGCTGGATCCAGATTTGCAAAAGATGAGTTTGCTTATTTTTAGAAGGGTTAAATTCGCTGTGCTGCACCCCTTTCCCTGCGCTCATCAGCTGAAATTCGCCTTTTTGGATTTGAGACTCATTTCCCATCGTGTCTTTGTGCGCAATTGTCCCATCGATGATGTAGGTAAGGATCTCCATGTCCTTATGGGGGTGGGTGTCAAAGCCTTTGGCTGCGGCGATGATGTCTTGGTTGATCACTCTCAGCGTCCGAAAGCCCATGAAATGGGGATCGTAATAATCGGCAAAAGAAAAGGTGTGGTTGGTGGTGAGCCATCCGTGCTCGGCATGGCCCCGATCTTCGCTTTTTCTGACGCTGATCATCTCTCCTCCATGAAGGGCTGTGGCTGCGAGAAGCAGACAGATTGTGCGCATAAGACACTCTTTTTTGAAAGGGATTCTATCTGAAAGAGGCAATTAGATCTTGCGTTTTTGCCATTCGGGGTAAATACTCCCTGCCCTTCAAAAGAACGGAGGATTTGTAAATGAAAAGATCAATTTTTAAAGTTGCCTTTGGAGTGAGTGTGTTTTTTTTCGGCGCTATGCAAGCAGAAGCACACGAAATGGATCAACATTTTGCAACTGTTCAAAAACACGTGGAAAATCGGTGGCGCGACTTCCAAGCAAATAGGGAGTTCAAACTATTCGAGCCCGGAAAATCAGACGCTGTTTTGAAAGAAGAATTTGCAGACATTTTAAAAACTCGTGCATCTGTGTGGGAAACACATGGCTACGAGTTTGCGCAACATCTCGTTGACAATGATCTGATCAGAGCGCCCGGCTGCGGAGCTTTTTCCTATAACAATACCGCGCACTACTATAACGCCAGCACGATCTATTTAGGGGATCTGCCGTATGTTGCTTGCGAAGGGCCAAGATCCAAAGACGTTCCTAAATTTTTTAATCTTTTAAGAAACAGCCAAGTGACTCATCTTGTCCGGCTGACTGATTCTCATGAAGGAGAGACGAAAAAATGCCACCCTTACTGGGATGGATTATTGAGCGAAGCGGGATATTTAAATATTCCTGCTGAACCAGGTGATCACTCCGTTCGCGCATTCGATATGGCTTACTGGAAAGACAACCAGGGCATTGATCCCGATCAGCTTCTAGCCGTTGTTCTTAAGGTAAGAGAAGAGCTAGCCAACTCAGGAGGGTTGCTTGCAGTTCACTGTAGCGCAGGTGTAGGCCGCACAGGAACATTTTTTGCGTCTTTAGCCATCGTAGATGCCATTGATCGAGGAGGGCCTTTCAGCATTGAGGAAATTGTCTACCGCCTTTCCTTGCAAAGAGTCAACAGCGTAGGCCATCCCAACCAGTACGTCACTTTGCATAGATTAGCCGAGAGTTATTTAAAACAATCACCAAAGGATTTGCATGTTAGTCGCTAGATTACTCGCCGCAACAGCGGTTATTTTTCATTCAGAAGATACGTTGAGAAAGAGTCTGGAGCCTTTAGCCCTAGAGGAAGTGACCTCTCGCATAAAGAGTTTGGTTCAATTTGGATACGACAGCAATTTCTCTGAAAAAAGGGTTGTCCCGCTCCGTGGGACTTCAGTCGGAAATCTTCTAAAAACAAAGCTCTATGAAGGAAAGACGGTTACAGTCTTTTATCCGGAACATCCGAGGGTCCCCTATCATCTGACGATTGCTTTAAATCGAGCAGGCGTAAAGGGAGCCCCCGATGTAACTGAGGAAGAAAATCAGGAATTATTTGCCACAATCAAAAAAATCGCCGAAATCTACAGGACGGTTTCCCTCCAAGGGTTTGCCATTGCCCAATACGACACTTCGCAAGAGGGGCATCTCGGTCATTATGTCGTTGAGATCATCCCTCATCTTCCAGGGTTTGAGGATATCAAAAACATAGTGTACATGGTCGAGCGCAATCGGTATGTTCTCTTTCGAACAGCCAATCTGTCTCCAGTGCAATACCGCATCAGCGACGAAGACATTCTCAAGCAAGTTCAGACTTTGCAAGAAGCTTTTTTAAGAGAGCATGGACCTCTCGAAAATAAAGCAATCGCATTTCCCTATACCAGAAAAGAATGTTTTCAGCCGGAAGCAGAAGAAATATTGCAGCGCCACCTGCTCGAAATTCTGCAGGACAAAGGGGGTAAAATTGAAGAGGCAACTCCGCTAGAAGCTTTAATGCCTGAAGGGGTGCCTGAAGTGGCCAATTCTGTAACTTCTCATAAGTGTTTTTTTTGCGATCAGAATGTGATTCAACGCCAGCTTGTTTACGAAAACGATAAAGCCTTAGTTTTTTACAATATGCGGAAAGGGGCTCGCCCCGGCGATTCTTTTCTCATTCTGCCAAAAAGGCATACCGAAAAAACATACGGACTTGAGCTTGAAGAAGTTCGAGATATAGGGATTTTAAGAAGGGCGCTTGTCGAGGTGCTTAGAGAGGCCCATCCCGGCTCTGAAGTGAAGATCTATGCGCAAGACGATCCTTCAGTGGGGCAGACGGTGTTCCATACTCACGAGCAAGTGGTCGCTGTGGATCCCAAAACCATTGCTCTTACATGGACAATGATGTCTCTTTCTCCAGAAAATGTCTCACAAGACGAGATGCTTAAAGTGAGAGAAGAGTATGGCTCTGCAATCAGACTTAAACTGGAGCAAGCGCTGAAAGAAATAGCCTCTTAGAATTGGAATGTATAGGTTACGCTGGCAATTCCTGAAATAAAGTTGAGCGCGTTGCGGCCGTAGAGAGAGACCCAAACGCCAGCTACAAAGCCGAGGTTTGGCGTGGGGTTGTATTCAATCGCGGGCGCCCAGCTAAAGAGATAGTTCGACTGGCCGCCAAGACCTGCAGCCGCGCCGGTTGAGGTGGTCCCTGGATTGCCGCTAAAAGTCGTGTGGCAGTTATAGCTGTAGACAAAATCGTTTGCAAAGACCCAGCGCTGCGTAAAGCTGTATTCGATGCCGATGTTGGCTCTAAAAGCATTGCCCGGGCGCACCTTTGCATCGGTGCCAAATCCTCCGCCATAGGCGTTGAACCCCTTCACATGCGCAGTCGTCGAGATGGCGTAGTTGAGAGTGGCTCTCAGGTTCATCGGATGCTTGAAAGACCAGAAGACCACTTTTGAAATCGCAAGGCCAAAAGCTGTTTGATAGACGCCGCCGCCTGTCGAATCGGTGCCGAGCTTGGTTGAACTGAGATGGTCGTATTTTCCGGTGGGGAAAGTCTCTGCGAAGGTAATTTTAATGCCGGGGAGATAGGGCGTTTGTCTCAAGAGCGGAAAACCGATGGTGAGAGACATATCTCCAAAGCCCCCTGAATTCTGATGGCTCTGCCAGCTCGTCAGCGTTTGAAGGCCGAGCACTGCGTCCATCCAGTTAGTCACGCCTGCTTGGATCAGAAATTGGGGATTGACTTGCAGCAGGTCGGGGATGCTGTGGGAGTGGTGGTTTTCATCAAAACGGGCGTAGTTATCGGTGACGAAGATGTAGGGCTGAATGTTCGCGCTCCCTGGGGGCATCATGGAGGAAGAGCCTGTGAGAAGCGGGCCTGAATACCAGGGGTTGAACATCTCGAGGGCGTCTTTGTATTGGGCTTCTGCCTCGTCGAGTTCTTTTTGGATCTCCTGAGGGCTTTTGTGCTCGTGGGGCACTTCTTCCGAAGGTTCTTGAGAATAGAGCGCAAATGGCACTAAAAATAAAAATAGGAGCTTGTTCACAGGTTCCTCGCCAAAGGCACTTGCCTTTTTTTATTTATGAAGACGAGCAGGCACACCACCAGCTTTATACCGGTGGATGAAAGCTCTCCGATTAGTCTCGTGATTTTTGAGTCTCGATATATTTTCTCGTAGAACCTTCCGCAACGTGTCCAACTGTTGCGTAATAAACCCCTCTGCTCTAAAGACCAGATCAGTTCAATTCCAATAGCACCTTTTAGGGTTTGACGACGGGATTTTGGGTGCCAAATGGTTGTGGTACCCAAGAGAAAACTTCGCATGATTTATTGACACTGTCTGTCATGTAAATATATTATATAACACATGAAAAGAACGGTGTCAATTCCAGCGCAACTCAACCCCTCGATTTTCTTGCCTCTATTAGAACAATGCGCTGAGATTTTCAATGCTCATGTAGATTGGTCGCCAGAAAACAAGACTTATAATAAATCAAAGGCTCATGCAGCGCTCTATGAACAAATGAAAAAGAAGCATTCTGAGGTCCCGACAGCATTCATTCAAGCAGTTCGAGACACTGCAATGGAGGCTGTCAAAGCGACGGCCTTTAAAAAAAGACCTCGGAAGAAAAAGTATTCTGGACTCCGGTTTGATAAAAGAACGATGACTTTACGAGGAGAGCAGCTCTCTCTATCCAGCATGGGCAAAAGAGAAAGGGTAGTTCTTAAGGTGCCCGATTATTTCAGGCCTATTTTCGATTCCTGGAAATTGAAAGGCGCTACACTGACTTATAGCACACAGACCAAACAGTTCTGGATCCGGCTTGTCTATGAAACAGAAACACCTTCGCTGAAAATAGCAGGAACAATTCTAGGAATCGATAGGGGAATCCAGCAACTTGCTGTAACCTCTGAGGGACAATTTTTTTTAAATGGCAATATTCGGGCAGCGCAACGCCGTTATTTGTACAACAGGAAGACAGCTCAGGCAAAAGGCACTCCTTCCGCTCGTAGACGACTAAAAGCAATGGGCGGAAAAGAGAAGCGGTTCAGTCGGGATGTCAACCACCGAGTCACGAAGCAGCTTGTAAGTTTGGAAGGTGTTAAAACGTATGTTCTTGAAGACTTGAAGGGCGTACGCAACAAGAATCGAGGGAAAAAGCAAAATAAGAGAATAGGCAGTTGGCCATTTCATCAATTTGGTTTTTTTCTTGCTTACAAAGCCCAAATGCTCGGGAAAGAAGTTGTATACGTGGACCCGCGCTATACGAGCAAAAAATGCAGCTGTTGCAAAGAGATCCAAAAGGGGAGCAGGAACAAGTCTAAATATCACTGTAGAAAGTGCAATTTCCAGCTTCACGCAGATTGGAACGCTGCTATCAACATCAGGGATAATTATATTCTCTCTTCTACGTCAAAAGCGTCTGAAGAGCAGGTTGCTGTCATCCAGCCAAGTGTGATGATTGGAAACAATCAGTCACAAGCTTACTGCCTTGTGCAGTAGGTAGTTGACCTTTTCCCGCTTTTTTGACAAGTAGGAGTTTAGAAACTAGTGGAGATCCTATGACAGAGGCGCTGAACCCGGAAGACAAAAAACTCTATATGCAAGAATACAAGCACGCAGCAGACCTTTTTGAAAGAGCTGCGAAAGAGGCCCAAAAATCGGACAATCCGTATCAGAAAGAGGCTTTTAAGCAGGTGATGGATAGAGCGATGCACGTTTTGGAAGAGACGGCAGGAGAGCTCGCCAAGCCGAACCTTTTAAAGCACAACCAAAAAATCGCAGAAGATTTTGAGGCGTATAAAAAAGACGCCCCGCAGAGTTTTGATCAGCTAGTGCGCGATCTTGAAAAGGCGAAAAAGTCTGTTTGACTTTCCCTATTTGCTCGAACCGGATTTCATGAGTTGCCCGATCAACTTTTCAATAGCAGCAACGCCGGCCGTATTGCCGCTCATATTTGCAATGATGAGTTCGATCAAAAGAAGTTTTAGCGCTTTCTCCTTTTCCTCTAAATCCGCAGCCAACTGTTCTTTTGTTGGACCTACAGAGGAATAGTCTTGGCCTTGAATGCAATAGGGATTTGTAACGTTATTTGTAATATTCATAAATTATCACTTAGTTATATTTCGCCATAGACTGATTATACATTAAAATTAATTTAATATCAATTTTAATTTCGCGTTGTGAATATGTAAGTCGTTTATCGTTAAGTAATTAATAGCTAGATCGAGAGTAAAAACTCCAAAGGAACATGATAACGACTCGCTCTGCGAGTGGGCAAGATCCATCCGCCTGATGGCGGACTAGCAGGATATAGAGGAAGGGGGAGCGCCGGGCGCAAGCGAAGCTTGCAACTGCGCCCACGGCGCAGTTCCGACCTTTGGTC
>Ga0155551_130_pt3 | contig 9077 bp, 6 predicted proteins | sample RifCSPhighO2_12_FD_107208 | JGI IMG/M metagenome (GOLD analysis project Ga0155551, IMG submission 107208) | Chlamydiae bacterium RIFCSPHIGHO2_12_FULL_49_9
CCTCGCTCAGACCGCTGCGCTTCGATTTGGCTTTGTCTCGCAGAGTCCAAATTCCAAGTTTGGGACCGACTATGGTATAACCGCATTATGAACTCCTAAGAAGCTGTTTTGAGCTGCCATTTTTCTAATAGGGCTTGAAGCTGTTTCTTCTTCTGCATTCTTTGAAGCGCCTTATTAAATGCATTGAAGGCCTGTTTATTCTCCCCTTTGAGAACGATGAATCGAAGCCCCGAGTCATCGAGGGGCCGTCCGATAATCTTGAGCTTGCCGGCGTAAAGATCGCGGACGTAGCTTGTAGCCGGGATGCCGGCGAGGATGGCCCCCTGAACCTCTCCCGTCACAATGCCATTGAGAAGATCGGGGATCGAGCTGTAGTTTCTTTGGATAAGAGTCGGATATTTTTCCAAAATAAGCGCCGTTGCATCCCCTTCGATAAGACCGACTAATGCGCCCTTCACTTTGCTCGGAGCCTTTTTATGATCGCCTGGCACGATCCAGACGGGCCCGATCTGTAAAAGCGGGGGAGAAAAATCGTATTTCGCCTGATTGTAGCCATAGGGAAGAAGAGAGGAGATGATCGCATCGTATTTTTTTGTTTTGAGTCCGTCTAGAATCGTATCCCAGTTCGCCGTCATCTTTTCAAACTCGATGCCGGTGTAACGAGATATTTCCAAAAGAACTTCTTCAGTAAATCCGTTGACATAAGATTGCTGAGAGCCAAACTCGACAGGATACCAGTTTGGATCGATCCCGACTCTAAATCCCTTTTTACTGCCTCCTCCGCAGGCGGCCAAGAGAAGAAGAAGCAGGCAAAAAATCCTTTTCATAGAGGCCCTTTAGAATTTATATCCGACAAACGTGGATGCTGCATAGTTCACCCAAAGGAGGTGGGCCTTTTCCTCAAAGTTTGAGACGGTTGTTTGCGCTCCGCTCAAATACTGCTCTCTCGTTCTTTTCGCTGTGAGCCCCGCATGGGAACTCGTCGTTCTCGACCCTTCGAAATAAATGCCGAGGCTCCATCCGGAAGGATAGTGGACAACAAGATCCATCCCGCCGAGATTTGTGTAGGCTTTGCCGCTCTTTAAAACGGTGTTGTAGCTATTGAGCTGCACTTGAGTCAGCGTTGAGGGGGGATTGAAGAGATAGAGATCTTGCTCCCATTTGGTCACCGATCGCATCGAGAGCCAATGAAACTGGTAAAAGAGATCGATCTCGCACCGCCCCCAGAGTCTCAATCCCACTTTCGCCTCTGCCAGGGGGCCGAACCAATCCTGCTGGTTGGGCGCCAAGAAACGGGTCAGGACAAATCCGCTCTCATCCGCTTCAAAAATAACAGGAGGACTGGGGAGGTTGAACCTTTTAGAGCTTTTGGGATAGTTCATCATGTGAGAGTAGCGATACCCTGCCCCAGGGATGATCTCAAAGACAAAATTGTCGCTGTTCACCACCTTCCAGTTCCAGCCGACAACCCCTCTCACATCCGCTGTATAGCCGTCGCCGAGAGGATACCCCTTGAAAGAAAGCGGTTCATCGATTCCTCCCCCATGGACATCGTAATCGAGAGCCCCGTCGATCAGCCACCCGTAGCCGCCCCGCGCGTCGATCACAAGAGAGTGAATCTCCATGTGAGAGCCGACCGTGATCGTGAGCGTGTTTCTTCCGTGGATTTTGGTCGTAGAATCCAACTCATTGGGAGGGGTAAAGTGAAAAGCGTCAAATTGCTGTCTGTCATATCGGTATCCGATCGCGCCCCACTTGTGAAAGCGCCAAAATTTTTCCAGAGGGACTGAAGTGCTGGCGGTAGACTCTTCCTCTTTGGGCACCACAACGCCAGTGCCGCTATCTGTCCCATTTTGAGGAGCTGCGGCCCCATTGCCGTTCTTTGGAGGTGTTGCAGCTTTGCCGTTTTGAACCGGAGCCGGCCCGTTTTGTGCATTTGGTTTTGGCTTTTTATTTTCTTGAGCGCATCCGACAAAAGAGATAGCTACCAGAGCGAGGCAAAAAAAGAACTTCTGCATAAAAAACCTGGATTGCAAAGCAAACTAAATTCTTGCATGCTTTGTTCTCTTTGTCCAGAGAGAATTTGATGGAATGCCTATTAGTCAACTTCGGCGGCCCTCGAGATTTAAACGAAGTCGCTCCTTTTCTCGTCTCTCTTTTGCAAGACCAAGATGTGATCCGAACGAAATTGCCCCCTTTCGCTCATCGCCTCCTATTCGGCTGGATTGCGAGGAGACGGGCTTTGAAAGTGCGCCGCGATTACGCTCTCATCGGAGGCAAATCGCCCATTTATTTCGATACAGAAGAGCTTGCAAAAAAGTTAAATATCTCCCTCACCTTCCACCGCTATCTGCCTTCAACACATGCAGAGTCGCTTGAAAAAATCGAAAGATCCAAAGCCTCTACTATCTGCGTGCTGCCCCTCTTTCCCCAATTTTGCTACGCAACGACAGGGAGCATCGCCCGTTTTTTTTCTGAAAACCTCTCCCCTAAAACACTCAACAAGCTCCGCTGGATCAAATCCTACGCGGCGCATCCCGCTTTCATCCGCTCTTACCAAAAAAGAATCGCTGACTATCTTCAGTCCCAAAATCTCAAAGAGGAAGAGTCTCTCCTTTTCTTCTCGGCTCACGGAGTGCCCAAAATATTTATCGAAGAAGGGGATATCTATCAATCAGAATGCGAGCTCTCATTCAAAGAGGTGATGAAGGCGTTTCCGAAAACAAAAGGACTTCTCGCCTACCAATCCAAGTTCGGGCGCGGCGAGTGGCTCCGCCCTTACACAAATGAACTTTGCGAAGAGATCCTCTCCGTTCATGAAGGGAGAAAAAACATCGTCTTCATTCCAATCAGCTTCACCTCAGATCACATTGAAACGCTCTTTGAAATTGAAGAGCAATATTTACCGCCCGTCAGAGCCAAAAATTTAAATGCTTTTCGATGCCCTTCCCTTAATCTCGAGCCCTACTGGATCGAGGCCCTTTCTGAGATTCTCCAAGAGACAAATCTCTGTAGTGCAAAGATGCTAATTCGGTTTGCCTAGTAATCGGTATTTAAGTATTCTTTATTTTCAATATGGTACCCTCATCATTGATCTTGGAATCGGGAGAAATCTTTCCCGGATTTTCCCCTGACTGGCAAAAAGATTCCTTTTTTGGCGAAGTTGTTTTCACAACCGGCATGACCGGTTATGTCGAGTCTTTGACAGATCCCTCTTTCGCAGGCCAAATTCTCACTTTCACTTATCCCTTGATCGGCAACTACGGAGTCCCAAATAAAGAGTTTTGGGAGTCGGGAAAAATTCAAGCGGCAGGCGTCGTTACCGGTTCTATCAGTGAGATCCCATGCCACTGGGATTCGAAGTATTCTCTTCTCGACTGGCTCAAACTCTACAGCGTGCCCCTCATCACCGGCGTCGACACGAGAGAGCTGACAAAACTGCTTCGAAAAAAAGGGGTCGCTCTCGGCGCAATCAGCTTAAAAAAACCGAAAAAATTCTTCGATCCAAACACAACCCATCTCGTAAAAGAGGTGAGCTGTAAATCAATTGAAAAAATCGGCAGAGGTTCCAAAAAAATCATCGCAGTTGACTGCGGGATGAAAGAAAATATTGTCCGCTGCTTAAAAAAATTCCCCGTTCAAATCATCCGCGTCCCATTCGATTATGACTACTCGGAAGAAGACTATGACGCCCTCTTCATCTCAAACGGCCCTGGAGATCCGGCCGTCTGCAAAGAGACAATTGCCATCCTCAAAAAGAGCCTAAAAAGAAAAAAGCCGACGATGGGCATCTGTTTGGGCTCCCAGCTCTTGGCGCTTGCCGTGGGGGCAAAAACCTACAAGCTCAAGTTCGGCCACCGCGGCCAGAACCACCCGTGTATGGATCTGGAGCGACACTCATGCGTTCTCACATCGCAAAACCACGGCTATGCAATTGATGAAAAGACGCTGCCCCTCGAGTGGAAGGTGAGCTTTCGGAGCCTAAACGACGATTCGATTGAAGGAATCGAACACAAAAAACTCCCCTTCTTCGCCGTCCAATTCCACCCGGAAAACCACCCGGGTCCAACGGACGCTGCGTACCTCTTTGATAAATTCTATAAGATGATCGAGCCGTCAACAACCTCGCCCACAAGGGGCGAGGCTTGGAAGGAAACTGACAAGCCTTAGTTGACAAGGGGGCTTTGGAGAAATTCAATGCAGAAGTTAAGAGAGAGAAATACATACACACCTACGGATATTCCGCACGTCCGTGGCAACTGTGATTCGCGGTTAATAAGCCCTGAGGGTAGGGGCCGTGCTGCGAATTTAAAAACCTCTTTTAACAACCCCGATGCGGCCCTAACTGCTAGAGAACAGGCAGGGCAGGCCTTGAGAGTGCCTGCTATTTATGTTCTCAACAAACGAGGCAAACCCCTTATGCCTACTACCGCCAATAAAGCGCGGCGGCTTTTAAAGAAGGGCCTGGCAAAAGTTGTCCGGCGGACTCCTTTTACCATCCAACTGCTCTGCCCAACAGGAGAAGCTTTACTGCCTGTGCAGCTAGGAGTAGATAGCGGCTATAGCCATGTAGGATTATCAGCTGTTTCAGAGAAAAGAGAACTTTACAGTGAAGAGGTTCATCTCCGCGATGATATAGTAAAACTCAACGCCGAACGAAAACAGTACCGTAGAGGACGAAGATATCGGAAGACCTGGTACAGAAAGGCACGATTTCTGAATCGGGGCAATAAGAAGACGGGGTGGCTAGCGCCCTCTCTTCAAAACAAGTTGAACGCTCATCTAAAAACCGTCGAGAAGGTGAGAAAGATACTACCTATTTCCCAAATTACTGTGGAGATTGCCTCTTTTGACATACAGAAGATCCAAAAAATGGATATCGAAGGAACAGACTACAGCCAAGGAGTGCAGTTGGGATTTGAAAATGTAAGAGCCTATGTTTTGCATAGAGACGGACACACCTGTCAGCATTGCAAGGGCCGCTCGAAAGAACTGACACTCCACGTCCACCATATCAAGTCTAGGCAAACGGGCGGAAATCGGCCAGACAACCTCGTCACTTTATGCACATCCTGTCACAGAAATCATCACGAGGGAAATATCACGCTTAAAATCAAGAAGTCCAATGGCTTTAAAGCAGAGACCTTCATGACGACCATAAGGAGGACGCTTATGGATCAGGTCCGCGATAAGGGGATCTTTATTGCTCCAACTTATGGCTATATAACCCAACAGAACCGTAGAAACCTAGAACTCCCCAAATCCCATGTACACGATGCCTTTGTGATCGCAGGAGGAAAAGAACAGAAGAGATCCCCTACAACCTACTTCACCAAGCAAGTCAGGAAGTGTAACCGCAAACTTTTCAAAGGAGATCGAAGCCATCTCCCCAATACAGCGCCGAGATTCATCCAAGGATTTCAGCGATTCGATAAGGTGTTGTGGAAGAGACAAGAATGTTTTGTCTTTGGGCGGCGTATGATCGGTTATTTTGACCTCCGATTGCTAGATGGCACCAAGATCCATGCTTCAGCTAAAATTAAGGATCTAAAGATTTTAGAATCAGCAAAATCATTTTTAACAGAAGTTAGGAGGGCGCATTCCTCCGACAGCACAAGGCTGTCGGTTTCCTGCGTTAATTTCTTATGAAAAAAAGCGTCCTGATTCTCGGCTCCGGGGGCCTCAAAATTGGACAGGCGGGTGAGTTTGACTACTCGGGCTCGCAGGCGATTAAAGCCCTTAAAGAAGAGGGTCTCCGCGCGATCCTCATCAACCCCAACATCGCAACTGTCCAGACCGATCCCGACATGGCGGATCTCGTGTACTTGCAGCCGCTGCAACTCGACGCCGTTGAAAAGATCATCGCCAAAGAAAAGCCCCACTCCATCCTTCTCAGCTTCGGCGGCCAAACGGCGCTCAATTTGGGCCTCGCTCTGGAAGAGGCGGGCATTTTAAAAAAATACAAAGTGCAAGTTCTCGGAACGCCTGTCGAATCGATCCGTCTTACTGAAGATCGAGACCTCTTCAAAAAAAATCTCGCCTCGATCGGCATCAAAAGTCCTTTGAGTTTTGCCGCAAACACCGTCGATGCCGCTTTAAGAGCTGCCCGCAAAATCGGCTATCCGGTGATGATGCGCTCCGGCTTTTCTTTGGGCGGCCTTGGATCGGGCAAAATCCAGGACGAAGAAGAGATGAGAGAAAGAGCGCGTCTGGCCCTTCTCGGCGCTCCCCAAATCCTCATTGAGGAGTATCTTCTCGGCTGGAAAGAGCTCGAATATGAAGTGGTCCGCGACACAGCAGATCAATCCCTCTGCATCTGCAACATGGAAAATTTCGATCCGATGGGCATCCACACGGGAGAGAGTATCGTTGTAGCGCCATCGCAAACGCTCAACAACCATGAGTTTCATCTTTTAAGAGAAATCTCGATCAGGGCGGCTCGCCACTTCAAAATCCAAGGCGAGTGCAACGTTCAATTTGCGCTCAACCCCAAAACGAGCGAATACCGTGTCATCGAGATGAACGCCCGCCTTTCCCGCTCGAGCGCTCTCGCATCGAAGGCGACCGGCTATCCTTTGGCCTTTGTCGCAGCAAAACTCGCCCTCGGCTATAGACTCGACGAAGTGCAAAACGCGATCACGAAGAAAACAAGCGCCTTTTTTGAACCTGCTCTCGATTACATCGTCGTCAAAATCCCCCGCTGGGACACCCAAAAGCTCAAAACGGCCGATCGAACGATCGGCACCGAGATGAAAAGCGTCGGCGAAGTGATGGCGATCGGAAGATCGTTTCCCGAGGCGATCCAAAAAGGGATCCGGATGCTCAATCTCGGCTCCACCGGTATCGATGACGCTCCCGAAGAGATTGCAAATCCCCTCGATGACATCCAAAAACCGACCGATAGGCGCCTCTTTGCTCTCTATGAGTTTTTCAAAAAGGGGGGAACTGTCGAGGAGGCCCACAAACTCTCTCTCATCACTCCCTGGTTTCTAGAACACCTAAAAAAGATGGCCGGTTTTGAAAAGAGGCTCTCCCGGCAAAAATTGGGGCCTGAAATTTTAGAAGAGGCGAAAAGACTCGGTTTTTCAGACTCCTCTATCGGCAAGATAAAAAAACACTCCGAAGACACCATCCGCAACTTGCGCCTCAAATCGAAAATCATCCCCTACGTCAAACAGATCGACACTCTTGCCGGCGAGTTCGACACCCAGACAAATTACCTCTACCTCACTTACCATGCAAACGCTCACGATATTCTGCCCTCAAAGAAAAAACCGATCGCCGTCTTAGGCTCCGGCCCGTATTGTATCGGCTCTTCTGTTGAGTTCGACTGGTGCGCCGTCAATACTGCCCGCACCCTGCGAAAAAATGGGGTGGAGGCGCTTCTCATCAACTCCAATCCCGAAACGGTCTCTACAGACTTTGACGAATCAGATCGCCTTTACTTTGAAGAACTTACGCTTGAAAGAGTGCAAGACATCGCCGATTTTGAGACGCTCAGATGCATCGTCGTTTCAGTGGGGGGCCAAGTGGCGAACAACCTCGCCTATCCGCTTTCAAAAAGAGGCTATCCAATCCTCGGGACCCCAGCTTCCTTCATCGATAAAGCGGAAAATCGGGACTCTTTTTCATCGCTCTTGCGCGATCTCAAAATCGACCAGCCTCCCTGGCAAAGAGTGGAGAGCTTGAAAAAAGCCAAAGAGTTTGCGGCGCAAATTGGGTTTCCTCTCCTCATCCGCCCCTCTTACGTCTTGTCGGGCGCTGCGATGAACGTCGTCTGGAACGAGACAGATCTCGAAAAATATGTAAAAGAGGCCGCTGTCATCTCTCCCGACCATCCCATCGTGATCTCCAAATTCATTGAAAACGCCAAAGAGCTCGAAATCGACGGCGTCGCAAAACAGGGAGAGCTCATCGTCTCGGCCATTTCAGAGCACGTTGAAAATGCAGGGGTTCACTCGGGCGATGCGACAATCGTCTTGCCGCCGCAAAGGCTCTATCTCGAAACAATCCGGCGCGCGAAAAAAATCACCCGCGCCATTGTTAAATCGCTCCAGATCACAGGCCCCTTCAATATCCAGTTTATCGCAAAAGGGAATGCAATCCAGGTGATCGAGTGCAACGTCCGCTCGTCCCGCTCTTTTCCCTTCGTGTCGAAAGTCACCCGCTGCAACTTCATCGAGATCGCAGCAGAGATCTTGATCGGCAAATATAAGCCGCGAGAGTTTGAAACGCTTGAGCTCGATTATGTCGGCGTAAAAACGCCCCAGTTTTCCTATAAAAGGCTCAAAGGCGCCGATCCCGTGGCGAACGTCGAGATGGCCTCAACTGGCGAGGTCGCCAACATCGGAGAAAATTATTTGGAGGCCTTCTTTGCCTCTTGGCTCTCGACCGATCAGACGGTGAGAGGCAAAGAGCTCCTCGTCAGCATCAGCAGCGATTTTCGCCCCAAACTCCTCGAGCCCTTAAAAAAACTCGATGAGCAAGGCTGGAACCTCCACGCGACAGAGGGGACTCATGACTTTCTCTCCAAGCACGGCGTCGGATCGGTCTCGGTCTATAAAGTGGGCGAAAAATATGAGCCGAATATCTCAACGCTTCTCTCTCAAGGAAAATTCGATCTCATCATCAATATCCCAAGTCAAATCGCTGCACAAGACACCGCCGGCTTTAAAATTAGACGCCTTGCGATCGATCACCAAATCCCGCTAATCAGCAACTTGCAGCTCGCGCAAATTTTTCTTCAATGCCTCGCCGAAATAAACCCGAGCGCTCTCTCCGTTCGCTCTTGGCAGGAGCTGAAACCTTGAGCTGGAAAAACGCCTTCTTAAAAAAAGCGCTTAAGGCCATCTGTCCCCTCATCCCTCTTCATCCCCAAAAAGAGCGGATCCTCGTCATCTCGACAACCGCTCTCGGAGACACTCTTTGGGCCACACCTGCGCTCTGTAATCTCCGTGCCTCTTTTCCAAACGCCTATATCGCCGTCCTCACATCGCAGGTAGGCCTCGAAGTGTTAAAAAGCAACTCCTCGATTGACAAACTCCATCTTCTCGAAGAGCCTCTTCTTCCCCGCTTTT
>Ga0155551_180_pt2 | contig 8958 bp, 12 predicted proteins | sample RifCSPhighO2_12_FD_107208 | JGI IMG/M metagenome (GOLD analysis project Ga0155551, IMG submission 107208) | Chlamydiae bacterium RIFCSPHIGHO2_12_FULL_49_9
TTTGAATTCTTCTAGCCCCTGCATCTAAACTGTTTTCGACGAGTTCTTTGACAATAGACGCCGAGTTTTCAACGACCTCGCCGGCAGCGATCTTGTTGATGAGAGCCTCGGGCAGTCTAATAATTTTTCGTTCCATATACCCATTAGTGTATCAGAAAAGCCCTACTTCAGTATACTCTCTACTATGATCCGGCTGCTGCTTCTTTTTTCTTTTCCTCTTTTCGGCGCTTATGTCGGCAATCCGGCGTCTCCTGCGCTTATGAACACCGGTATTTTTTCCTCCAGCTACCCAATCTTTAAATTCACAAGCGGCTACATTGCAGATTACATCTCGAATAAACGCTATGAAGCGACCCACACCGATCCCGACTTTGATCCCGATGAAGCTTTTAGATCTTTCGGACTCCACTCGCAGCTTGCGAGCTTCTCTCTCATTTTTATGGAACGGCTCGAGCTTTTTGGAACGGCCGGCGGCTCAAAAGAGCACGCCAAGTTCAACAACGATGCGACGATGGCGGAGATGTCATCGGCTCTTTTCGAATTCCACAGCTCCTACCATTTTTCCTGGAGCACAGGAGCCAAGGTGATTCTTCTTCAATGGGGACAAACCTTTTTCAGCGCCGACTTTACCTACTTCGCGATTCCCTCTTCTCCCAAATCGTTTTTCAAGTTTTTTAACCGGATGAATTTGCCAATCGATCTCAACAAGCAGGAATTTTATCTTCGCGAATGGCAAGTCAGCGGAGGACTCTCCTCTCGCTTTTGGTTCATTACCCCTTATGGCGGCATCACCTACCTCTACTCAAAACTTCATATCGATGCGGGCAACGACGTTCGGGCGATCAGCTACACAAATGAGGAAAACATCGGTTTTTTCTACGGACTGACTCTCTCTCTCACCGGCCGCTTCCACCTCAATTTCGAAAGAAGGGTCCGCGACGAATTTGCCTATGCTTTTTCAACAACTGCGGTATTCTAGGGCTATGGAAAGAGCTCGAATCCTCGTAGAAACACTCTCAAAAGCAGGCTTCATCGCCTACTACGCAGGCGGCTGGGTTCGAGATTATCTTCTCAATCACCCTTCTGATGATATCGACATCGCAACGAATGCGCCGCCGGAAACTGTCCAAGCGCTCTTTCCCCACACCGTCCCAATCGGCATCAGTTTTGGCATCGTCCTCGTCCTCATCGACGGCCATCCTTATGAAGTGGCCACTTTCCGTAGGGATCTTGACTACAAAGACGGAAGGCGCCCCTCCCAAATTGAATTCGCAACGCCGATCGAAGATGCGCGCCGCCGCGATTTTACCATCAACGGGATGTTCTTCGATCCGATCAAAAGCGAAATCCTCGACTATGTGGAGGGGCAAAAAGATCTCAAGGCCAAAATCATCCGGGCAATCGGCAATCCCCACCAAAGAATTAAAGAGGACCGTCTCCGGATGATCCGGGCCATTCGCCTCTCCTGCAGATTCAATTTCAAAATCGATCCGCTCACTGAATCCGCCATTCGCGATCACGCCAAAGAGCTATTCCCGGCAGTTGCCATTGAAAGGATCTGGCAAGAGCTCGTCAAAGGCCACGCATTTGGCAAGCTCCATCCGATGCTGGTCCAGCTCCATGAATTCGGCCTCCTCAGCGCCATCTTCCCTGAACTTGCCGATCTTCCTCTAAAAACCCTTGAGAAGCGCCTCTCACCCCTCGATCACTACCCTCCTTCCGCACCGCCCATCGCCTCGATTCTCGCCCTTTTTCCCAACACCCCTTTGCCCGACCTCCTTTCCCTTTGCAAAAAGCTCAAACTCTCAGGACAAGATCTCCAATTTACCGAATATCTCTTCAATGCGCGCGCGCTCCACAAAGCGACCCTTTTTGAGTGGGCCCATCTCTATGCCCACCCCCTTTCTGAAATAGCGCTGCAAATCCTCGCCGCCCACGCCCCCCACCCAAAAGAGTTCCTCCAGGAACACAGCGAAAGACAAGAAAAACTCCACAAATCGATTCAACGAATTAAGACCCAAAAGCCCGTCGTCGGCTCTCAAGAGCTTTTAAAAGAAGGAATTTTACCCGGGAAAAAAATGGGGGATCTTCTCAAAGAAGCTGAAAAGATCTCCATCAATGATGAAATCGACGAGCCCAAACCCGTCATCGAAAAGTTAAAAAAACTACCTATTTGGCAGATTAGAATATAAACCGACAAGACCAAAAAAAAGTGGCTTTTCCGCCATTTCTTTTTCCAGTTTTAGCGCATTGATCTCTTTTATCTGCTCTTCCAAAGACTCTTTCAATATTTTAGAAATCTCCTCAGCCTCTTTATCTTCCAGCGCCTCTTTTGCAGGGCGGCGAGTTTCGAATTCCCGCCAGGTCTCTTTCACCCTAAGCGCCACTTGCGCAAAGACTGCCTCTTCGCTCGAGATCAACATAAGGCCTAAGTCGAGATAGGAAAAAGTCATCCGCTCTCGCAACTGGGATGCCAGCTCTGGATCGCAGCCTTCTTCTATAAATCCGCCTGAACCGACAGGATATTTGAAATGCCCGTTTTCATCCAGACCGGCAATGAATGACATCACTCGCGGATAGTTCCTCTCATCTTCATCCATAAAAGAAACTAAAGAATCTATATTTTTATCAATTATATTCATAAATTACAATTATAACAAAACAGTACAATAGATTAAATATTAAAATAATTTTTATTATATTTTGACAAAAAAAAGACCCCGTCCGAAAGCCTAACCTTTCGAACAAGGTCTTAACCATTTGTCACTTAGAGAGTTAAATTACTCTTGAGCTTGGGCCTGAGCTGCAGCTGCGCGAGAAGCTTTGCCGGCAGATTTGCGGCGGCGTCTGCGTGTTTTGCGCTTAGCGGTTTTGTGGTGCTTAGCGTGTTTTTTGTGGCGTCTTTTTTTGTGATGTGTTTTCTTCGCAGCCTTTCTTCGTCTTTTTACCATGATTTACTCCTTAATGTGCTCGTTTTGCAAGCGGTAAGCCTTGCCGCTTCCCATCGGGAGGCGCTCAAAGCGATTATTTCGCTTTACAATTTTCACCCTGCAAAATAAAAAAATATTTTTCAATGAGAATTATATTTAAAAAGAAAAAAAGCGATGTCGTCGTGCTGCGCTACGCCCCTGCTAAACTCGCCGATTTCCCCGAGAAGATTTGTTGCAATTTGCTGTGGCGTTTCATTTTTCTTTTCGAGTAAAAATTCGAACAATCTCTTTTTACCAAAAAGCTCATTGCCGATATTATGCGCCTCTAAAATTCCATCCGTATAAAGAAAGAGGAGATCTCCCTTTTTTAGCTTGATCTGATCTATCTCGACTGCATCGAGGGATTGAGCTCCCAGAGCAATCCCTTTGGTGTGGAGAGATTCTACCTTGGTTCCCCTTAAGAGAAGGGCGGGAGGATGCCCTTGGCTGCAGTAAGTCAAAAGAGAAGTTTTCGGATCAAAAATCCCGATCCAAAGCGTCACAAACATTCCGGAGCTTCTCGCATCTTGCCAAAAGAGATCGTTGGCCCGAAGGACGATTTCAGACAGATTGGAAGAGACTCTCGCCAGAGCGCGTTTTCAAGCTCCAAATACTCATAAAAATCACCGCTCACCTCTCTTGCCGGAACGTATCCTGTAGCAATTTCTGCGCCCGATTGTTCAGGGAAATGGGTGGGAAGAAGGCTCCCTTGAATCTCGTGGCCGATTTTGAGTTCTTCCGCGAGCCTTTCCCTTGCAATCCGTTGAGTTTCAGCCTCTTTTTGATGCTCTAAAAGCGAGTCGAGCGTCTGGTTGAATCTCTCGCCGAGTTCGTTGATCTCAAATCCCATTCGGTCGGTTGGATAACGGATGTGAACCGCTCCCTCAGAAACCCTCTCCATCGTTTTGCAAAGGGATCTGAGAGGTCTCGCCACTCTTCTCGTCAGCCAATAGACCAAGAGACCGCCAATGACGCCCACAAAAAAGAGGAGCGCTAAAAAGCGGAAAATATAGTCTCTTTTATGAAGAGCCTGAATCGCGTCTTCGGGCACCTGGAGCGCAACTTGGAGATTTGAGTCAAGAACCGGGACTTGAACGCTCAGCACATCTCCCAGACTTTCCTTGCCGTCTTGGGCCAATACCTTCCCTGTGTCGTCCATTAAAAGGAGATGGATCGGGTAGGGAAAATCGGCATCTTCCGCAATTTCCTGGATGATTCGAGTAAAGGGAACAGGAATGACGAGGGCTCTTGTTGAACCATGCTGGATCCCGATCAAAAGGGCGTCCTGTTTCCCAGAAGCATAGGCGAATTTTTCTTGCGCCCCCTGAGGCAAAAGGATCTCTTGAATTTTGAGCGCCTTGGCATGCTTTTCCACATCTTGGGAGACCGTATCGAGAAGGGCCCACTGAGTCTCCATCTCCTCTTGGATGAGGATCGCTCTTTCCCTCCCCAGGACGTAAAGGATCGTCTCAATATCCGATTTTTTTTGTTCGTACTCCCTTTCGTAGAGAAAGATGCTATTTAGAAATAGGGGAACGACAAGAAAGAAAAGGCTGATAAAAACAATTCTCCAGGCTAAAGAAGAACCTGGAGGCTTTTTACTTATTTTCAAATCCTTCATACTAGCTTCATGCTAGCAAGAAATATCACCAGCTTACAACACCCCCTTGTAAAAAGATGGGTCTCGCTCCGTCTGGAAAGGGGCTATCGCGAAGAGAATCAACGCCTTCTGATCACAGGAAAAAACCAGATCGAAGAGCTCGCGGACGAGATTGAAATCCACTCCCTCATCACTTTGTCCCCCTCCAAGATCCCGGCCAAGGAACATTTTGTCGTAGATGAGCCGATTTTAAAGAAAATCACCGGCCTTCACGCTCCCGACGGATTTGCAGCTGAAGTGTCTCTTCCCAAGCCGTCCAATTTAAGCGGCAAAAAATATCTCCTTGTCCTCGATCAGATCTCCGATCCGGGCAATCTGGGCGCGCTTCTTCGAACGGCCTACGCGCTTAAGTGGGAGGGAGTTATCCTCACTCCCAACACAGTCGATCTCTTCAACGATAAGGCGCTCAGAGCCTCCAAAGGAGCTGCCTTCCGCCTTCCCTATGCTCTGCTCGACCAAACAGAAATTCTCTCTTTAAAAGAATTTCATATCTACACGGCGGATACAAAAGGGGAAGAAGTCGGCGCCTGTGCATTTAAAGCACCTCTTCTCCTCATTTTAAGCCACGAATCTAAAGGGCCTGCTTCTTGGCCCGGTTCGACAAAAATCACAATTCCGATGCAAAAAATGGCCGAATCGCTCAACGTTGCGGCCTCCGGAGCGATTCTCCTTTATTTAATTAGGAATCCTTCATGAAAGACCTGTTTGATCACGAAGAGGAGTTTCACTCGCGCGATCGAAAAGCGTCGAAAAAAAGCCGCAAACATGCCCAGGAAACAGACCGCTCCAAATATAAAAAGAGCGATCAGGTTGAAAAAGAGGCAAAAGAAATCGACCCTGCCTTAAGGCGCGGCAGGGTCATCTCGATCGGCGGAGAGGGAGCTTGGGTAGATGACATGGGCCATATCTTTCTTTGCTCTTTGAAAGGGCTGCTCAAAAAAGAAAAGATCAAGTCAAAAAATCTGATCGCAGTGGGCGACTGGGTTCGCTTTTCCGCAACTTCCGAGAAAGAGGGGAGCATTGCCCATATCGAGCCGAGATATTCCTTTTTAGCGAGAACTGACGTCAGCGGAAGAAAAGAACAACTCATCGCGGTCAATGTCGATCAGGCGGTCATTTCGATCTCGGTCGTCTCTCCTCCTTTAAAGCCGGCTCTTGTCGATCGGTATCTCATCGCAGCGGAAAAAGGGAACATCAATCCTCTTATCGTCATCAATAAAATCGATCTTTTAGATACGGACCCTGAAGAAAAAAAGCGCTATTTGGAGTTTCTCGCAGCTTACGAGCCGCTTGGAATTCCCATTTTATCGATCAGCTCAAAAACAGCCGTTGGGATCGATGCGCTCCGCTCCATTCTCAAAGACAAAGCGACTGTTTTTTCCGGCCAATCGGGCGTTGGGAAGTCCTCCCTGATCAATGCCTGCTTCGGACTCGAGCTCAAAATCGGAGATCTCGCTCAAAAGACCTTTAAAGGGAGCCATACCACCTCTTCCGCTACTCTCATCCCTCTGCCCGACGGCGGCTATTGCGTCGACACGCCGGGGATCCGCAGCTTCGGTATCTGGGATCTGAAAAAAGAAGAAATCCTAAACCATTTCCAAGATCTCGTCCCTTTTGCAGAAGAGTGCAGATATCCCGACTGCAGCCACAGGACAGAGCCAAACTGCAAAGTGATTCAAGCTGTCAAAGAGAAAAAAATCGCCTCGATCCGCTACGAATCGTTCCGCACGCTTCTCGATGAAGCGGAAGGGAATGACGACAACTGGGCCAAACGAAAACAGGAGCCTTTTTCATGAGTTTGATCGAATCATGCCACGCCCTTGAAATTCTCGACTCCCGCGGCAATCCCACTATCGAAGTCACCGTCCGAACCCGCGATGGGTTTTCAGGAAAAGCGGCAGTTCCATCCGGCGCATCGACCGGCGAACATGAGGCGGTTGAGCTCCGAGATTGCGATCCGAAACGCTACGGCGGCAAGGGAGTGCAAAAGGCCGTCCTAAATGTAAATGGCCCTCTCAATCAACATCTCAAAGAAAAGTCAGTCTTTGAACAAGAACTCATCGATGAGCTGATGATCGCACTCGACGGCACTGAAAATAAAAAGCGCTTGGGCGCAAACGCCATCCTCGGCATCTCTCTTGCCGTTGCAAAATGCGCCGCAAAGGCCAAGAGAATCCCTCTTTATCGCTACCTCGGAGGCGACAAGGCCGCGCTTCTTCCCTGTCCTATGATGAATATCGTCAACGGGGGCGCCCACGCAGATAACGCGCTTGATTTCCAGGAATTTATGATCCGCCCTATCGGAGCTCCCACTTTCCGAGAGGCTGTCCGTTTTGGCGCTGAAGTCTTCCACTCTCTAAAAAATCTCCTCAAAAAACATAACCTCGCCACATCAGTTGGCGATGAAGGGGGTTTTGCCCCCAATTTCTCCTCCAATGAAGAGGCGCTCGATTATATCATTAGGGCAATCGAGCTCGCAGGCTACAAGCCGGGAAGGGACATTACCATCGCTCTCGATCCGGCCTCATCTGAGTTTTTTGAAAAAGGGCTCTATATCGAAAAGAAAAAAAGAGCGGCGCAAGTTCCCTTTAAGGAGAGAACATCGGCAGCCCAGATTGAATATCTCGCAGAACTTTGCCATAAATATCCGATCGACTCAATCGAAGACGGCCTTGATCAAAACGACTGGGAAGGGTGGAAGCGCCTGACAGATACTTTGGGCCATGACATACAGCTTGTCGGCGACGATCTTTTCGTCACCAATTGCCGCTTTTTACAGCGGGGAATTGATCTCAAGGCAGCCAATGCGATTCTCATCAAGGTCAACCAGATCGGCACTCTTACTGAAACAGCTAAAACGATCCGGCTTGCCAAAAAGCACCATTACAAAACCATCTTCTCCCATCGATCGGGAGAAACGGAAGACACGACAATTGCAGATCTCGCAGTTGCTTTCTCATCCGGTCAGATCAAAACGGGCTCTTTATGCAGATCCGATCGAGTTGCCAAGTACAACCGCCTCCTTGAAATCGAAGCGGAGCTGGGCAAAAAAGCCGAATTTCATCCCCGCTCCAAGTCTTGAATTAAATGACCTCCCGAACTATGCGTACAAATATAACCGAAGAGTTTTTGTATGCGCCAGGTCGTAGCTCTTTTTGGAGAGGCGGAAAAAGGGGCCTTTAAAACTCCCCACATCTTAAAAGCTTTGCCCCAGCTTGTCGATCAATTGGGCAATCCCCCAAAAGAGAGCGAAGGGCTCTTTTTTGCAGTCCAGGCCATATTGTATGAAAGAGAACTGATCTATTTTAGAGTAGCGGAAGAGGGCTTTAGCAAGATCGACTATCTCGCAGGTCTGAAAATCCTGCAAAACAAACCCAAGAAAATCAACGCTCTTTGCCTTCCCGGCGTAGGCGACGCAGAAATCTTAGAGGCTTCTCACATTGTGTGCCGCATGCACCGAAGCTTTTTAATCACATCGCAAAAAGATCTCTATGACTATCTGACTTCAAAAGACTAAGAACCTATTTTCCAAAAAAAATCCGGCGAGCCTCCCCGATTCCCACTCTCTTCACAAGCCCTTCAAAAACCTCAAAAATAAAAAGGAGCAAAAGATAAAAAGACTGTATCGAGATGAAAAGCCTCCAGTTGATCTCATTGAAAACTAGTTCGAAATCAAAAAGGGCGCTTCTTTCTCCAAAAAGAAAAGGGATAAACCGGATCAAAAGGCGCACTAGAAGCAGAATAAACCAGTAAACGGCCGTCTTCCAAAGGATTTGGTAGATGAGGACCTTTCTCCTAAAGAATTTGACTAAGGGCAAATGGTCAACCACTAAAATAATTTTGGCGATCAAGGCAGCTGCCAAAAACACCTCGAAAAAGCGAAACGGAGTGATGCCGGCCTCCTCAAAAAGATAGGTCTCCGTCCAGTTGATCACAGTAAAAAAAAAGAGGAAAAATAAAAATACCGGAAGAACTCTCAGTCCCTCCTTTTTCATCCACGCAAGACAGTTCATGCGCTCTAAACCATCTTCTCTGCCGCAACGCGCCGATCGAACTCTTTTGCCGTAACAAATCCAAGCCGAAGAGCCGCCTGCTTGAGCGTCAGATTGTTCTTATAGGCAAGATGAGCGATTTTTGCGCACTTGTCATAGCCGATCAATGGGCTTAAGGCCGTGATCAGCATGAGAGAGTTTTTAACATAACTTTTAATCCGAGCCACATCTGCTCTAAGTCCTCTTATGCAATACTTTTCAAAGGTCTTCACTGAGTCTTTTAAGATCTGAACCGAGTGCAAAAAATTGTGGATGATCACAGGTTTCAACACGTTGA
>Ga0155551_110_pt1 | contig 8944 bp, 8 predicted proteins | sample RifCSPhighO2_12_FD_107208 | JGI IMG/M metagenome (GOLD analysis project Ga0155551, IMG submission 107208) | Chlamydiae bacterium RIFCSPHIGHO2_12_FULL_49_9
CTCTCATTTTAGCGCCCTACTGTCTTCAAAAATATCGATGGAGACAAGCCGCTCTCATCACGCCCGTCCTCATGGTTTTGGTCACCCTCGGCTTTTTCACCGGCATCTACTTGGGCAAGCTCGGCTGGTTTCCCGTCTCTTTCTCCATTCTTTTGGGAAGTCTTCACTTCTGCATTGGCAGATCGATGAAATACACCCTCTTTGACGCGACAAAAGAGCTCGCCTTTATTCCGCTGACGCAAGAAGCTCAGGTAAAGGGAAAACTCATCATCGACGGGATCGGATCGAGGATGGGGCGCGGCGCCTCTTCTCTCCTCAGCATCGCTCTTTTCACTCTCATCGGCGGTCCTGCAGAGAGCGCCCTTTTTGCAGGCATTCTCGCAGTCTCATTTGCTTTGATCTCTATTCCGCTTGCAAACGCCATCGGCACTGAATTTGAAAAAATCAGCGCCGACGGACAAGAAATTGCTTCTTGAGCACATTCCCGCTATTGTGCAAAAATAGGCTTGTATGATGATCGCCCTTTTTCCCAACGAAAAGAAGAAAGACTCTTTTCGAGTAGCTAGCGAAATCTGTAAATTCCTCCAAAAAGAAGGTGTTACTGTTTTAGCTGAAGATGAAAAAGCGGAAAAGATCGGAGCCCTTCCCCTCTCGAAGGCCGATTCGAAAAAAATCGACTTTCTCATCTCGATGGGAGGAGATGGCACCATGCTCCGGCTCTGCCATCAATACAGCCATCTCAACGCCGCTATGCTCGGAGTCAATCTCGGCCACCTCGGCTTTATGGCAGACATCCCCGCATCCGACATCTTTCCAAGCCTGACCGATCTATTCAAAGGGGCCTATACAATTGAAAAGAGGATCGTTCTGGAAACAGACACCGAAGGCCAAGATCCCCTCTATGCCGTCAACGAAATCGTGATCCATAGGGGTTCTAACTACAGCCTCATTGAGCTTGCGATCCACTTGGATGGCATCTACGTCAACACGTTTCTTGCCGACGGGATCATCATCTCAACTCCCAACGGCTCTACCGCCTACTCGCTGGCCGCCGGCGGTCCAATCATCAGTCCCGCCCTCGACGCCCTCGTCATCACGCCCATTTGTCCCCACACGATCTCCAACCGTCCGATCGCCCTCACTTCCGATCATAAGATCGAAATCCAATACGTAAGCCACTACGACCCAATTGATGTGAGAGCCGACGGACTCAACGCCTTCTCCCTCAAATCCCAGGGCAAGCTAGTCGTCAAAAAATCGGAAAAGGTCTTTAAGCTCGTGAACCTGCATCGGCATGAGTACTTCACAACGCTCAGGACGAAGCTGGGTTGGTCGGGCAAGCTCCAGGCGCGCTAGCGATCAGATAGTCGATCTCTGCAAAACGCTCGCAAGGCCACTTCTCCTCAACTGCTTGCTTGTACAGAAGCTTAAACTGTTGAATAAACGTGCCCTTCTTCTTAGGCGGATGCCAAGATAAAAACCAACGAAACAACCCGACTGTCTCGCCGATTGTATGAGATTTTTCTTCTCTCATGAGTCGCCGTAAAAGACGACTCTTTAAGCGGATCAGCAAATCGGCTCTCAATTTTTCGAAAGGGATACCGCATTCAGAGGCTAGCCTCAAAATCCTGCACTCAGCCATTTGTTCAATGAGAAGGCAGGCCGCATCCGCTTTTCTTAATTCATCGAGCTGCCGGGCCACTCCTCTTGCATAGCACTCCCAGAAAATATCGCGCCTCCAGCAACAGCAAAAAAAGGAATAAGCTTTTTCGCTATGAAGCGCGCCGATCCAATCTGAAGGGGGAGATTTCTCGCCTTTCTGAAGAAGCTCCCCCACCTTGAAAACCAACCAATTTTGAACGGGCAAATGATCGACATGAGAAAGAGCTCGGAGAAACCTCCCTCCTTTTGAAATGGCGTGACGCAAAATCTGATCTCCCACCTTCACGACTTTTCCATCCCAATAGTAAAGCTCAAAGAAAGTTCGAATTGCCCCCCATGCTTTCATTTCGCTTTCCCACTCCTCGATTTCCATCGCAAGGAGAGCCTTGACCATTTTAGATAACACCCGAACCCAATCAGGCTGACAAGCCCCCAAATTGATGGGCCCAACAAGAAAAGAAACAAATTCCTTTCGCTGCTCTTTGGTAGTTAAAGTTTTGAGAATCTCTTTTCCCGAAAGATCTTTCAAACGATTTAAACACTCTCCCTCTCGAGGATTTTGTTGCCCCCTGATATTCGAGCCAAAATTTTTCATGAGGAGACCTATCATTTTGGGAGCTGTCTCATAATCTTCCAAACACCGATTCAAAAATCTCAAAGAGCCAGAATCGTGAAATTTGTAGCGCTCAAAAGGCATTCGCTGAAGATCTCCTACACAAGAGATCTGTCTTCTGCTCAAAAAAAAGATGTACGCATCAGGGGCAAAGGGCATTTGAGGAAAGCTCAAAGCTGAGCGAGCGATTTTTTCGCACCGGAATCTTTCTTTTGGCGGATTTTCTATGCTGCTTTTGAAAGGAAAAAGCCCGGGAACTTGAGCCGGATCTATACTCATACTGCGGACCTCTCCTTCCACTTTCCCCAATCTTTAAGGGTCACTTTTAAGTAAAATCCCCCCTTCTCAAATACGCTCGGTTTAAAGGAAGGATAATCCCATTCTTTGAGACAAAAAAAGAAGGCGATATCTGAAAAGTGATCAGAAAACCAGATCTTATCAATTGCCTGTTTGCGGCACTTGATAAATTCTTCGGCAAATAAACTGTTTTCTTCACGTGGACACCATGATAAAAACCAACGAAACAGCAAAATAGTTTCGACAATTTCTTCTTTATCTTCTATTTCATTCCATTTTATTTTCAATCGACTTAAAAGCGATTTTTTTAAGGGGCACAATAAATCGATTCTCATTTTCGCAAACGGGAGGCCAGCTTTATGGCCGAGGACTAAAATCTTCCGTTTGGCTTTTTTTTCAATCAACTCTTCAACAGCAAGTTTTTTTTCTGAGTCATCCATCCGCGCAATGACTTCTTCTGCATAACCCTCCCAAAAAATATTTTCTTTGCACCACAGGCAAAAAAGGGAGTAGGCTTGCTTGCTATGCAGCGCGCCGATCCAGTCTAAGGGAGGAGGCAGAACTTTCTGTCGAAGAGATTCCGCCACTTTGAAGGCCATCTGATTTTGGATCGATGGATGGCGGATCTTGGAAAGGGCTTGAAGAAACCGCCCCCCGTTTGAAAGGGCGTGATTTAAAACCTTTTCGGAAACGCTTTCAACCTCTCGCCCAATGGAATAGTCAAGATCAAAAAAAGCGCTCACCTCTCCCCACGCGCTGATTTGGCTTTCCCATTCTCCAATCTCCATTTCAAGGAAAGCATCGACCATTTCAGATAAAGCCGAAACCCGATTCGGTTGCCGAATCCTCACTCCGGTAGAGCCAAGAATAAAAGAAATAAATCGCTCTCGTTTAGGCGTCGTGTCTAGGAGTTCTAAAATTCTTTTTCCCGTTAAATCTTTCACCCCATCAAAAAATTCATCGCTCTGCTCTTCTTCCAAGCGATCTTTTTGATGTTTAATATTCATCCCAAAATTATTCATGAAGAGTTGAGTCATTTCATGATCGTTCTGATAACGCTTTAGACACTCATTGAGAACATCTACCGATGAAAAATGGCGAAATCTGCAGCGCGCAAAAGGCTTTTCCCGAAGACTTTTTTTGAAGCAATCTACTTTTCCTCTATTCGCTAAAAAAATGAAGGCATCGGGAGCAAAGGGAAGATTTGGATTCGATAAAGCCGCGCTGGCAATCCCTTTGCATGCATCTGGGGTTGCCGCAATATAACTTCTAAAGATGGAGGATCTCAGAATCGAAGCAGGATCTACACTCATAGCACCCCCTGAAATTTGGGGATTAGTTTATTTTTTTTAAAGATTTTATTAAACAAAAAGTTTAAAAAAGAGGCGCTGGAGACAGATGGAGAGCTTCATATTGCGAAGAAGAGCCGACTTCACTTCGTCGATTGTCTTTTCAACAAGGGCCATTGAAGGGAGCTGATACTCGCATGGGAGCTCATCGGGGAAAAAGAGGAACTCTTTTTTTTCAGGACAGAGTTTTCTTAGGGTTTGATCTCGCATCCACATCAAAATATCTCCAAAGAGGCGAGCTGCCCTTTTGGAAGAGGCCACAGGGTCTTCTTCCCTATCGGAAATAATGAGCTTTTCAAGTTTTTCCAAATCGGAGGAGAGATTGAGAAACGAAGGGTTCGATCTCAAAAGAGAAAAGAGGATTTTTCTTTGCTCCTGAAACTCGGGGTGAAGCGCCTCTTCAAACGCTCTCCCCGCAGACCCGTTGGAGAGTTTCGCTAACCGGGCAGGGTGCCCTTTGGAATCGAGAAGCTCTGCGATCTCTTTTTCTCTCAAGGGCTGAAAAGAGAGCACGGTGCAGCGAGAGAGGATTGTCGGCAAGATCTCTTTAGGCTGGGAAGTCAAAAGGATGAACGCAACGCCATCTAAAGGCTCTTCGAGCGTTTTTAAAAGGGCGTTTGCAGAAGCCAGCTGCATCCTCTCTGCGTCCTCCAGGACGAACACTTTACAGGACGACTCAAAAGGGGCCACATGCCCCTCGTCAATCATCGAGCGGATCTTTTCAATCGGATAGACCCCGCTTTTTCCCTCGGGGTGAAGGACGTGGAAATCGGGGTGGTTATTTTGTTCGATGCGAGAGAGAGGCGCTTTGAGAAGATGAGCTGCAAGAGCATTTGCAAAAAGGCGCTTTCCTACCCCATCGGGTCCGGAAAAGAGGAGCGTTGAGCCGAGGCGGTTTTCCAGGCAGGCTTTTGTGAGATAGGCTTTGATCTGCTCGTTGCCTAAGATCTGATCAAACATGAGAAGCGTCGATGATTTTCATCGCCTCCTCAAAAACCCTCTCAGGGGACATTGCGGCATCCAGTAGGTGAAATCTCTTCGGATGTTTTTTATGAATGCGAAGATAGGCCTCGCGGATTTTTTTGTGAAAGGCAATCGCCTCCGATTCCATCCGATCCTGCCCACCTCGATCTCTTTTTGCCCTGGCAAGCCCCATCTCAGGATCGATATCGAGATACAAAGTGAGAGCGGGCTCAATCCCTCCCGACATGAATCGGCATACCTTTTCCACCTCATCCATTCCAAGTCCGCGAGCCATTCCCTGATAGGCAATCGAAGAATCGTTAAATCGATCGCAGAGGACAATGGCCCCTTTTTCAAGGGCGGGTTTGATGATTTCAGAGAGGTGCTGGGCGCGAGAGGCTAGGAAGAGAGAAAGTTCGGCATAAGGAGAAAGGGGCTCTCCTTCGCGGCGTTCGAGAAGGATCTTGCGGATCTCTTCTCCCACGCGCGTGCCGCCCGGCTCTCTTGTCCTGAGAACCGAGCGATTTTGGCCCGAAAGGCGGAAAGCGATCTTTTCGATCAGGGTCGTTTTACCGGCCCCCTCCCCCCCTTCAAAAGTGATGAAGGTCATACTTCTGCGACAGATTCAATTTTCTGAGCTCCGACCACGAGGTCATTTTTCTCTTTGAGGTTCACAAGGCGAACTCCTTGAGTCGATCTTCCCATGACGCGCACATCTTTCATCGGGATCCGAACCGCTTGTCCGGCCCCTGACATGAGAAGAACGCTATCCGCATCGGTCACGCTCAGCGCGCCAACCACCATCCCGTTTCTCTCCGAGGTGATGATCGAGCGAACGCCGACGCCGCCCCGGTTTGTCTGGCGGAAGTCATCCACTTTGGATCTCTTTCCAAAGCCGTTTTCGCAAACGACGAGGATCGTCTCTTCGGGAGTGACGACTTCGCAGCCGACGACGATATCCTTTTCATTTTTAAGCGTAACTCCGCGAACGCCTCTAGCCACTCTTCCGACTGTGCGAACCAGCGACTCATCAAAGCGAACCGCCATGCCGTTTCTCGTAAAGAGCATAATCTGCTCTGTCTCTCTTGTCATGCGGGCAGCGATGAGCTCATCCCCTTCATCGATATTGAGGGCGTAAACTCCCTTTTTTCGAGGATTTGCGAAGGCAGAGAGCTCGGATTTTTTCACAACGCCTTTGAGCGTTGCGAGCAAGATGCATGCCTTGTCTTCAAAGTTTTTTACCTTTAAGATCGCGGCCACTTTCTCGTTTTCCCTCAAATCTTCGAGCAGATTGATGAGAGGACGCCCCTTCGTGCGGCGGCTTCCTTCCGGGATCTGCCATACTTTTGTCCAATAGCACCTGCCGTGCGTTGTGAAGATGAGGAGATAGTCGTGCGTTGAGGCGACGTAGATATTTTTGAGCGAGTCGTCCTCTTTTTTCATCTCCATGCCAATGACGCCAGCCCCGCCGCGCCTTTGCTCGCGGAAGGTGTGGATCGGCATTCTCTTGATGTAGTCATCGTTCGAAATCGCAATCACAACCTGCTCGTCTGCAATGAGATCTTCCATTTGAAGCTCCCCTTCTGCAGCGACGATCTTTGTCTTGCGCTCCGACTTATGGCTTTTTTTCAGATCCTCTAATTCTTCCCGGATGATGCCGCGAACGAGCTCTTCGGAGGCCAAAATCGCCTTGTAATGGGCAATTTTCTGTAAGAGATCTTTGTATTCGGCGTCGATCTTTTCAGCCTCAAGCCCGGTGAGCTGATAGAGGCGAAGATCGAGCACTGCATTCGATTGCTTTTCGCTTAAGCCAAATCGAGCCATCAATTCCGATCTCGCAGCGTCTCTATTTTGAGAGGCGCGAATCACTCTCACTACCTCGTCGAGGTGAGCAAGCGCCTTCAAATATCCTTCGAGGATATGGGCTCTCGCCTCCGCTTTTGCAAGCTCGAAGCGGGTTCTTCTGCGGATCACTTCCATTCGATGGTCGATCCACGCCGAGATGAAGTGTTTGATATTCATCGTGCGGGGAAGGCCGTGATCGAGCGCGAGCATATTGCAGCCAAAAGTGATCTGCAAATCGCTATTTTTGTAGAGCTGGTTGATCGCGACGTCTGCGATTTCGCCCCGTTTTAGCTCCAAAACGATCCTGAGACCATCTTTATCCGACTCATCTCTGATGTCGGAGATGCCAGTGATCACTTTTTCGTTGATCAGCTCTGCGATCCTCTCGATCAGTCTCGATTTATTGACGTTGTAGGGAACTTCATCGACGACAATCTGTTGGCGGCCATTGGCCAAATCTTCCGTGCGCATGAGGGCTCTTAAAAGAAGCTTGCCGCGCCCTGTGTGATACGCCTCTTTAATGCCCCGATAGCCGCAGATCATCCCGCCTGTCGGGAAGTCGGGACCGGGCATTACCTTCATGATATCGTCAATCGAAACCATCCTGTCTTCCAAAACAAGGATTGTCGCGTTGATGAGCTCAAGCAAATTGTGAGGAGGGATGTTTGTCGCCATACCGACAGCGATCCCCGATGAACCGTTGCAAAGGAGGTTCGGGAATCTCGCCGGAAATACGGTCGGCTCGGTCTTCGTCTCATCGTAGTTGGGAATCATCTCGACGGTGTCTTTATCGAGATCTTCCATAAGCGCCATCGCAGCGGACGTCAGTCTCGCCTCGGTGTAACGCATCGCAGCTGGGGGATCTCCGTCAATCGATCCAAAATTACCCTGTCCGTTGATGAGCGTATAGCGCATCACCCAGTCTTGGGCCAAGCGGACAAGCGTTGGGTAGATCACCGTCTCGCCGTGGGGGTGGTAGTCGCCCGAGGTGTCGCCCGAGATCTTTGCGCATTTTCTATGCTTTGCTCCGGGGCTTAAGTTCAACTGTCTCATCGCGTAGAGAATGCGGCGCTGCGAGGGCTTTAAACCATCTCTTACATCCGGCAAGGCTCTTGAGATAATGACCGACATCGAGTAGCGAAGGTAGCTCTCCTTCATCTCCTCTTCGACATTGCGTGGGACGATCACTTCATCTTTCGTATAAGACATGAAACACTCTCTTAAATATCCAGGTTTTTAACCGACAAGGCGTGCTGTTCGATAAAGAGTCTTCTAGGCTCCACTTCTTCGCCCATGAGCATCGAGAACATTCTGTCTGCCGCAATCGCATCGGGCAGCGTTACTTTGACAAGCGTTCTCATCGCAGGATCCATCGTCGTTTCCCAAAGCTGGTCTGCGTTCATCTCGCCAAGACCTTTGTAGCGCTGCACTTCAACGCCCTTGCGGCCATTGGCTCTGATCGCATCAATCATCTCGCGGAGCGTGTAGAGAGGCGTTACTTTACCCCCCTCTTCGACCATTTCGAAGAGATCTCCTTCAGCGATGCAATAATTTTCCAGCTTCAGGCGGAACGCCACTAATTTTTCTGTGAGCGAGATCAGGCGATTCGGATCGTAAAGCTCGGTAAAGGCAAGCGCTTTTACGATGAAGTTTTTCATCTCTTCTGTCACCTCTTCAGCCGGAATCGAAGCAAGGGTCTCTTCATGTGTTTTCTTTTGAAGCTCTTCGTTCTCTTTTTTCAGTTCGATGAGCTCTTTTTCATTGTAGATAAACTGGTACTTGCTGCCGATGGCCACTTGGTACTGCGGGAAGCTGTCTCCCTTTCTCGCAGAGACAAATTCCCTAAACGGAACTCCCTTTCTCTCAATTGAGCTGATAAACACTTCGACCTCCAAAACGAGATCCATCAGCTTTTCAGTGTCTTCTTTCGAATAGGGCTTTTTCGTCTTTGCGCTCTGGATCAAAAGATCGCCAAGGCCGAGTTTCAGCAAGTACTCATCCATCTCTCTTTCTGAGTGAATGTACTGGCTCGTTTTCTTGCGCGTCACCTTAAAGAGGGGCGGTTTTGCAATGTAGATAAAGTTGTTCTCAATCAGCGCCGGCATATGGCGATAGAAGAACGTCATGAGGAGCGTTCGGATGTGGGAGCCGTCGACGTCGGCATCCGTCATGATGATCACTTTGTGGTAGCGGAGCTTGGAGAGGTTAAAATTCT
>Ga0155551_111_pt1 | contig 8867 bp, 7 predicted proteins | sample RifCSPhighO2_12_FD_107208 | JGI IMG/M metagenome (GOLD analysis project Ga0155551, IMG submission 107208) | Chlamydiae bacterium RIFCSPHIGHO2_12_FULL_49_9
GTAGTGGAGTTTCGGCCCCACTTTGTCCCATCCAAAGAGCAAAATGCCCAAAAACCCCGCTTCCAAAAAAAAGGCAAAGACTCCCTCTGCGGCGAGCGCGCTCCCAAAGACGTCTCCGACAAAGCGGCTGTATCTCGACCAGTTTGTGCCGAAGGCAAAGGTCTGCACGAGCCCCGTTGCAACGCCCAATGCAAATGTCAGAGCAAAGATTTTGATCCAAAAGTGGGTCATCTCCTTGTACTTCAATTTTCCCGTCTTCAGATACATCCCCTCCATCACGACTAAAATGAGTCCAAGCCCGATGCTAATCGGCGGATAGAGGTAGTGAAAGCAGGTGTTTAGAGCAAACTGAAATCTAGAAAGAGTCAACACGTCCATGGCATGCTCAATTTAAACCATCACTTATCCAGCAAAAAATCTTTTAAAGTCAATCGAGCAAAATAGAAAAAATAACAGGCAGGATAGAAAAGGGATCTCATCCTGCCCTTGGGACAGGGGCCCTAAAAATGTTTCATTTTTGGGGGCTGTGGATCCTGTATCGGCGCCTCGCCGATCCTGTTTTTATTTTCATCTCTCTCATGTTGCCAGCAACTCCTAAAAGTTTTAGAATGGAGGAGATAGTCAATGTCGCTATTTACTCATGCCTGTTGATTTTAAAGTAGTTGCGCTTTTCTAGAGGAAAGAGATGAGCTTCTTCCACGCACTCACCCCATTCATTGAAGTCATGATCATCGCGATCATGCTCAACTACTTACTCTCATTTTTTTGGAATACCAAGTCGATGGATCTCGTTTTGGGGTTTTTTGCCTTTTTATTCATCCTGGCCGCCTCCAGCTGGCTCAATCTGCCCGTTTTGCACAAGATTATGGTGTTGATTGGCAACGTCGCGGCGATTGCAGTGATCATCATCTTCCAGCCCGAGCTGAGGGTTGCCCTCTCGAAGCTGAGTCTCAAAAGCCGAAGGTATCGGGAAGTGACTGAGTTTGATAAATTTCTGGATCAACTCGCGGGCTCCGTCTACAAAATGTCTGAAAGGAAAATCGGCGCGCTGATCGCCGTTGAGAATGAAGACTCTTTGGAAGAATATGCCCAAAAAGCGGTCATGCTCAATGCTGAGTTCTCCCCCGAGCTCCTGGAGACCGTTTTTGCGCCCACGACTCCCCTCCACGATGGCGCAATCATCTTGAGAGACAAAGAGATTTTGGCAGCGGCCGTCATCTTGCCGCTGGCAGAAGACGCATCGCAGCTCGCCAAATCGATGGGGACGCGCCATCGAGCGGGCCTCGGCCTTAGCCATATGACAGATGCCCTTGTGATAGTTATTTCGGAAGAGACGGGCAAAGTCTCGATCGCAAGAGAAGGGATTATGACAAGGGGGGTAAAAGTCGATCGCTTCAAAGGGATCATTCGAAGCATCTTCAATCCGCCTCCCCGCATGAGCGTTTCGACAAAATTCAACTTGCTGGAGTGGCTTAAAACGTGAAAACTCTCCTCCTTCGATTCTTTATTGAAAATTGGCAGCGCAAGCTCATCTCTCTTATTCTCGCCATGATCCTCTGGATGGTGATCAACTACTCGATGACATCGACGAAATCGGTGCACAACATCCCTGTAAGAGTGACCAATCTCTCTCCGGAAAAAACAATTGAAGGGATGCAGGAAAACGGCCTTCTCGGAAAAAAGATCACCCTCGTTTTGACCGGCAACAAATCGGCGCTCGACGATCTCTCCGGCAAAGATTTGGAAGTCGTGATCGACGCCTCTGGAAGACCCGCCCAGTGGATCGCCTCTATATCCAAGAAAAATCTCGTCTCCTTAAGCCCCGAGTTTGACCTCAACAAAATCGCTCGCGTGGCCGACGCTGAGATGATCATCAAGCAGAGCAAAAAAGTCACAGAAAAGATCCCCGTCCTCATCACTCAGCCGATTGGCGAGGCGCCAAAAGGGTATCAGTTTCTCGACGTGTGGCCCTATCAGCTCTATCTGACAGTCAATGGCCCTGAGGAGGCTGTCAAAAAGCTAAAGACCCGCGGGCTCAAGCTCACCTTTAACCTCAATGACATCACAGGCGCTGAACTCGATGCGCTCCAGAGTGTGAAAAATCGCCAAAGCGACGAGATCAGCTTCTTTGTCCCCAACTCCTGGAAAAGGATCTCTCTGCCGCAACTCTCTGAAACACCCCTTGAAATCGACGATCCTCAGGCCAAAGCGCTCCGCATCGACTTTTCCCGCCAAGATCTTTTGCCGATTGGATTTTCCCTGCCGGTGAGTGTCTTCTTTCCCCCCAAATACAGCAACACATTAAATCCTGACACTTACACCCTTGCATCAAATGAGTTCATCGTGAAGAAAAACGGGATTAAAATGATCGCCCCTCCTCTCTATGCCCAAGGGGTCAGCCGCCTCTTTCTGGAGACCGTCAAAGACATGATCCAGGTCGTTGTTGTCGCGTGCCCCAAATCTGAAAGAGAGTCTCTCTTTTGGAACGCGCAGTTTGTCTATCCGCATAAGCTCGAGGATCGCTATGTCGCTAAAGTTCTCTCTGAATGCAATGATGAAATAGCAGACATCCAGCCAAGACTCAGAGAAGACTATTTGAGGAACCGCTTCCGCAGGTACATGAACCGGTTTCGCCTTTATACGCCAAATCACAAAAAGCTCTCCCTCAAAATTGAGCTTCAGGCAAACTCGATCTCCGTAAATCCGCAAAATTACCCCTGATGAAGACCGTTCTTTTAAAATCTCGGGCCGCTTCTGCAGGAGGTCTCGAGAAGCACGCCGAGAGAATCGCTCACGCGCTCCTTGAAAGAGGAGACGAGGTGACCCTCCTCACAACAGGCGAGGCGAGCGCTATTAACAAGGGCGGTAAAAAGGTGACAATATGCGCTAGCGAGGCAAAGCCAGATCAAAGCGAAGCGGTTCGAGTGAGTGGGGCCAATAGTAGAACTATTGGCCCCCGAGAGAGAATTGATATGGCGCAGCCGCAGCAAGCAGATTGTCACCTTTTTACCGCCCTTGTTAATAACCCACTTCTCTCTATCATCTCCACCTACACCTCTCCCTGGCCCTCTTTTTTAAAGATGGAACAGTTCGACAGGTTCACTCAAAACTATCTCAAGAAAAATAAAGCCGATCTCGTCATCGGGATGGATAGAACCCGAGAGCAAACCCACATTCGCGCGGGCAACGGCGTCCATGCGGCCTATCTAAAAAGCCGCATTGCGTGCGAAGGAAAATTCAAATATTTTCTCTGCCAGATCAATCCGATGCATAGAAAAATCCTCGAGATCGAAAAAGAGGCCTTTGAAAATCCAAAACTCAAAAAGATCATCGCCAACTCTCACATGGTCAAACGGGAAATCCTCGAGCACTACAAAGTTGAACCCTCAAAAATTGAAGTAATCCATAACGGCGTCGAGTGGCATGAGATGGCGTCAGATTTTGCACATTGGGAAGAAAAAAGAGATCGTTTTCACTTTCTTTTCATCGGCAATGGCTATATGAGAAAAGGACTCGACTCTCTTTTAGAAGCTCTTCCTCGCTTATCTTGTAAAGACGCTTTTCTCTCCGTCGTCGGCAAGGATAAAAACATCGATTTTTATCGAAAAAAAGTAAAACAGCTCGGCCTTGAAAACCGGGTGGAATTTTTTGGGCCTCAAAAAGAGATCCTCCCCTTTTACAAAAAAGCCGACGCCCTCGTGATCCCCTCTTTTTACGACCCGTTTGCCAATGTCACAGTGGAGGCGCTCGCGATGGGGCTTTTCGTCGTCTCCTCAAAAACAAATGGGGGCTCTGAAGCGCTCACCAAAACAAACGGCGTTGTCGTCAAAGACTCTTTAATAGATGCTCTTGAAACCGCTCTAAAAAAACCCAAAACTAAAGAGAGAGCCTCTCAGATTAGAGAGAGCGTCAAACATCTCGATTTTTCTAATCAAATGCGCCTCTTTTTGGAGGCCTGTGAGTAAAGAGAATCTCGCCTACTGGCTGATCCGAATGGCGAGCTTTCCTTTCCAGTGGATGAGCTACCCCGCTATTCGAAAAATGGGCCGTTTTGTCGGCCGGTGTCTTTTTTATTCTATGAGAGTCTATCGAAAAAGAACGCTGAGCAATCTTGCGCTTGCAAGCTCTCTCAACTTAAGCCCCAAAGAAATCAAGCGGGTAGCCATCGCCTCTTTCCAAAATTTGGCGATCAACTGTCTTGAATATCCGAAACTGATGCGGGAAAAGGACTGGAAGCGAAAAATTTTTTGCGAAAACCCCGAAGTTGCAGACGAGCTTCATAAACGGGGCCAGGGACTTATTTTTTTCTGCGGCCACCAGGCGAATTGGGAAGTTCTTTTCTTGGAGGGAACTTCCCGTATGAAAGGAATTGCCATCGGCAAACCGATCAAAAATAAAAAGCTCTACAACTGGATCGTCTCCATTCGCGAAAAAAACGGCGGGACCATCACCCCTCCGAGAAATGCCATTAAAGAGGGATTCCGCGCTTTGAAAAAGGGTTCTTTCATGGGGATCGTCGGCGATCAAGGGATGCCAGACAGCGGCTACTCATTTCCCTTTTTAGGAAGGCGCGCCTGGACCTCTACCGCGCCAGCTCTCTTGTCTTATCGAACCAATTGCCCAATCCTATTTGCTGAAACAAAAAGGACCCAAACAGGATACAAAATCCGCTATTCCGATCCGATTTGGCCTAACCTCAATGAGCCGATTGAAAAAGAGACAGTGCGCCTGATGGACCTCATACTCACCCTTCTTCAAGAGAGCATCCGCTCTTCTCCCGGAGAATGGCTCTGGCAGCACAACCGCTGGAAGCAGCACACACCCCAAATCGTCTATAAGAGATTTCGACAAGATTCCATCCTGATCATCCTTCCGAAAGAAAGACCTGACCTCCTCCCCCACCTAAAAACCTTTCGAGAGATTTATCCATTGGGCTTTCTCTTTTTGCTGGCTCCTATAGAGCTTAAAAATCAGCCCCTTTTCGATGCAGACGAGATCATTTACTATGAGCATCCGAAAAAAGGGACGCTTTTGGAAGACTTTCGCTTTAAGCTCGTATTCGATTTTACAGAAAGCCCGAAAGTGCGCTCCCACTACGAGCGCTTGAGCGCCTTTGAGACGATCCATCTCAAGGCAGAATCTCCTCACAATCTCTCTGAAACTTTAAAAAGGTCTCTCTGCAGACCGGGAACTCTGTGGCATGCCTAAAGAGCGCTTTTTTATCGACACTTCCCTCATCGAAAATGAGACCGTTTCTCTCGAAGGAACCGAGTTTCACCACTTTGCCCACGTAATGAAGATGAAAAAAGGAGATGAGGTAGATCTCATCAATGGCAAAGGGGCCCTTTCAAAGGCGGTTGTCCTCTCAGTAGACAGACAAAGAGCTTCCTTAAAAATCCTTTCGACCTCTTTAACTCTCCTCTTCCCTCCCCGCTTTATTCTCGCCATTCCCCTTATGCGCCCCTCAAAGCTCGAGTGGGTCCTTGAAAAAGGAACCGAGCTCGGCGCCGACGCTTTTTGGCTCTATGAGGCAGAAGGCTCTGAAAAGACAAGCCTTTCTGAAAATCAAAAAGAGAGATTCAAAACGATCGCTATTTCTGCAGTCAAACAGTGCGGCAGGCTCGATCTGCCTCCGATTGATATCTACAAAAACCTCGATGAGATCCTCTCTCAAAAGGCTCACTTTTTCTTTGGCGATACAAGAGAGGCTCCTTTACTGAAAGAAGTGGACAAAGAAGGCCCTCTTGTCTTCATCACAGGCCCAGAGAAAGGGTTTTCTCAAAAAGAGCTCGCCCTTTTATCTAAAAAAGCAAAAGGAGTGCGGCTTCACCAAAATATTCTTCGCGCGGAAACGGCGCCAATTGCAGCAATTACACTTTTAACGAGATAATTTCATGCTTCCTATTACAGGTTCGAACGGACACAGATATCCCTTAGACCCAAACGCAATGCTCTCCGAGCAAATTTCGAATGGATATGACCCCAAGACGATCGAAGGTTTGTTTAAAAGAGAAGGTACGCGATTAGAACCCTCTCTGATTCACCAACTTCTTGAGCGAGTGGCTCAAAGACAAGATTTTGCTATCGCCTTTTTGATTTTAGAAGAGCCCCTTTTCAACGCAATCGACAACGGCCCTTGTCAATTAGCGCGGTTTCTCCGCTCCTATCAAATGAGTCTTCCTCCTTCCCTTTTTGAAAAGGGGTTTCAAAAAGCAGCAACCAACCGCAATCTGGAGATCTTGACGCTATTTTTAATGTCCCCCTATCTTAAACAAGAAGGAATGCAAGATCTCCTTCCGGAACTTTTTCAAAGCGCTTTTCTGAGTGCGGTAAGCTCGGAACATTCTTATGCCTTAGAGCTTTTGCTTCAAGAGCCTTGGAAGCAACATATTTCGCAAAACTGCATAGACATCGCACTTTTGATGCCCGGAGGACACCCAATAGGAATAGTTCAGATCCTCTTTGGAGCTTTAAATCCCCTAAACAAGAAAAAACTTCCCAAATATTTGAAAACGGCTCTCGATTTTCACTGCTTTAAAACGGCAAAACATATCTTAAGTTTAAATGACTCGCTGATCGTCGATTCAATGATGCGATGGTTTATTCGCGCATGTCAAATCGGAGATCTGCTAAAGATCTCACAAATGCACAGTTTGGAATTTCTCAAAAAAATGAGCTCCGAAGTATTGAAAAACGCCTATTCAAAAATCGAGGAGCTGATCCCTCCTTTAAGATTCGATCCTCCGGAAGATGACTTTGATTTCTATGCAGTTGATCGAAAATTATCTATCGCTCGCAAATTCGCAATTTTTTGTCTGAATTCAGAATTAACCAGAAGGGAGGAGGCTATACCAATACATCCACAAACTGATGCTTCGGATTCTGTCTGATGCAGTATTGCTTGTCCCAAGGGCTATTGAAAAGAGCCATGGGGCGTCCCTCTTTGTCAAGAACAAGCGTTGAGGTAGAAGTTCCGGCAAAACTCCCCATATCGCCAACCACCCATGCGCTGCACTGATACGGAAGCGGCGTCAAAATCGTCTCGACCCCATATTCGTCTTTGAGCCGATATTGCATCACCTCGAACTGAAGCTGGCCGACCGCTGCAAAAATATACTCCCCTTCTCTTTCAAAAGAGCGGAGCATCTGGATCGCCCCTTCGCTCACGAGCTGCAAGAGCCCCTTGTCAAAAGCCTTTCTTTTGCCGACGTCTTTCGGGTAGAGCTTGGCAAAGATCTCCGGCTGGAATTTCGGGAGCGGCTTGAAGTTAAATCCCCCGGTGAGAGACAGCGTGTCGCCGATCGCAAAGAGACCCGGGTTGATGACGCCAATCACATCGCCGGCATAGGCGACGTCGAGAGTCGTTCTTTCGCCAGCCACCATGCCGTGGGGACGAGAGAGTCTGATTTCTCGATTCAATCGGTGGTGTTTGACGACGAGATCCCGCTCAAATTTCCCCGAGCAGATCCGGATGAACGCCATGCTATCTCTATGGCGCCGGTCCATGTTCGCCTGCAGTTTAAAAATGTAGCCGCTAAAAGGGGTTGCGATCGGATCGATCAGAATTTCTCCGCCGTTGGGAAGATCGGCGAGTCTCGGGCCCGGGCAGGGAGCGAGATGGATAAAAGCGTCAAAGAAGGGCTCTACTCCAAAGTTCGTCAGCGCTGAGGCAAAAAAGACGGGAGTCACCTCTCCTCTTAAAAAAGCATCTTGAGAAAATGCATTGCCCGCCATCTCCAAAAGGTCGAGCTCTTCGAGAAGCTGATCGGAGATGCGCGGCTTCGCCTCTTTAAGAGCTACCCGTTCAATATCTGCTTTCTGGGCGCCGCCGATAGAAGTTTTGGTAAAGAAAATACACTCATTTGTCTTCCGGTCGAAAACCCCCTGAAAATCTCTTCCTGTGCCAATGGGCCAGTTCATGGCGTAGGATTGGATCTGAAGGACGTTTTCCACCTCGTTCATAAGCTCAAGCGGCTCCCTTCCGGGCATGTCCATCTTGTTGATGAAGGTCAACACCGGGATTTTCCTCAACCTACATACTTCAAATAACTTACGAGTCTGCTTCTCAACGCCTTTACCGGCATCGATCACCATGATCGCACAATCCGCTGCAGTCAGAGTGCGATAAGTGTCTTCGGAAAAATCTTCGTGGCCCGGGGTGTCGAGGACATTGATGATCGTATCTTTATAACTAAACTGCATGGCGGAAGAGGTGATCGAGATGCCCCTTTCCTGCTCCATCGCCATCCAGTCGGATGCGGCGGCTTTGCGCCCTTTTCTCCCTTTGACCATGCCGGCGGTTCTCAGCATCCCGGAATAGAGGAGCAGTTTTTCGGTCAGCGTTGTTTTTCCCGCATCGGGGTGGCTGATAATGGCAAACGTGCGCCGTTTTGCAACGGCCTCTTGAATTGTACTCATAAAATTACATCGAAAGGATAGGGCAGGCGGGGGATTCTTCGGCGCCGCGGTAGATGAGTCCTTTTTGAGGATCGAGCGTCACCTCTTCCCCTTCCCTTAGCACAGACATCGCGCCGTCTGCGCGCGACATCACTGATATTTCAAATGTTTTGGCAAGGAGCGCCGCATATTTTTCCGAAGCGCTGTCGCCGATGTAGTTCTGTAGGATAACGCCGGCTGCCTTTTTAAGCACTTGCAAAAAGCTGTTGTCGCAGTGCGGAATCACAACGAGTTTGTCCTCCAAATCATCCGCATCGTAAGATTCGGGAGCCAAAACAAAGACGACTTTACCGCTCACTTTCGGTCCAAACCCTTTGTGGCCTCTGACAAGCACCTCGCCGACGCTCTCTACCATCATCATGTTCGTCGTCCCCTTTTTGCCAAACGGGGCTCCTGCAGTCACAACGACG